>Ga0307432_1000251_pt1 | contig 45736 bp, 42 predicted proteins | sample SalMarWE160150MG_FD_202158 | JGI IMG/M metagenome (GOLD analysis project Ga0307432, IMG submission 202158) | Salt marsh sediment microbial communities from the Plum Island Ecosystem LTER, Massachusetts, United States - WE1603-150 | ecosystem: Environmental > Aquatic > Marine > Intertidal zone >...
AGGTTGATTGTATTTTTTGTATCTTGGCAGCCAATCCGGGTCTTCAGGTCTTATATAAGGAAAGAAGCTCGGCGGCAGGTCAACAGCTAACTCCTCGTTTGTTCGCAAAGCTGCACATTCCGCTTCTATCCAGCAAATTAGCTGTCTTGCTCGGGATGGTGAAGCAATACCTGAAAGAATTGCCAGACTATTGCCCAGAAGGTCGAATCGCTCACTCCTGTACACCTTGTAGGACCATAATGCGTAATATGGTTTATTTCTTAATGCCAAACCCTCGTGCACATGACGATTTTGTTTGTCCCCTTTAACGGCAAAGCGGCCCATTGCCTCTCGAAGTTTGTCTGCTCGTTCATCCTGGCCGAACAGCCGTAAATAAATATACACAATCGTGTTTACATACAGGCCATAACCCAAAACCCACTGCTCATCACGCCAATCGCTCGTCGGCAACTGGTCAACAATAACACGGTCGGATGGACTTTGATATTCCATCCACGTCATTGCTTTGCGGACCGCTTGTTCCAGAAAATCGGCCTCACCGGTAAACTTGCGGAAAAGAGCTACCGCCATCAAGAATAAAGGTGTGCAATCGCTCGACCCACGGTCGGTCGAGTCATGGACCAGCGAAGGTATATGACCAAGACGGCTCTGGTTTTCTGCAATCGTCTCCATAGACCTTCTTAAGGATTTTGTTAGTTTTTTATTTTTAGTGAGCAGGATTCCGAGCGAGGAAATCATGATGTCACGAGTATATGGTTCCGGATACCCCCATCCTGCTGTGCGTGGAAGTCCACGATACGGCCCATGAGCATTATGAAGCAGCACGTCCAGAACCGCCTGTTTGGCTTGGTCTATGAGGTTTCGTTCTTTCTTGTTCATATCTATGAAATCCCAAGTTGCTTTGAGACAATATTGACAAATCTCTTAGCTATGACCCGATAGTCATAATTCTCTAAAGCCCTTTTCCTGCCGGTTTCACCCATCTTCTTACGCAGCTCAGCATCCTGCATCAGTTGCAAAAGGTAATTTGATATGTCGTGAACGCTGGCACGGTAATCTACAATCCGTGGGCTTTTGAAAACTACACGATGTCCCTGGTCGTGTCCGGATTCCTGGTCCAAGGTCGTCTCTCTCAATCTTACCTCTTGTGCTATGTTGGCAAGAAAAGCATTTTCGCCATGAACCATAGTGTCAAGCATCCCCATCGCTTTAATTCCAATGACCGGCTTGCCGCAGGCATTGGCTTCTACCTGAATCATCCCGAAACCCTCCAACCTTGACGGTGCTGCATAAATATCACACGCTGCCAAAAGGTATGGCATAAAGTCGCGTGAGATAACATTAGTTGTGAAAACCACATTTTTGTCGATGCCCAGTTGAGTTGCAAGTTGTATATCCTGTAAGTTTTGATGCTCTGTTCTTGGCTGGGGCCAGACCTTGCATACATATTTCCAGTCCGGTGCTTTCGTGTCTATCAATGCCAGTGCCTGCATCACCTCCTGAGCGCCCTTTGACGCAGCATCACCTCCTATAGTAAGAATCATTATCTGGTCCGGGGCTACACCGAGTGTCTCTCGGACAGTCGATACCTTCGGGTCAGTTTTATCACGGGGTATAAACGCATCCGTATCGCAGCCCACCGGAAGTACTTCGATGTGTTCTTTTTGCAGACCGTCTCGTATATAGGTTTTCTTCACCCATCTGGAAGTTACTAAAATCAGAGGTAAGGCATTGAGAATTTCATGGTAATCACCCATATACCCATCCGCCACCAGCCACGGTACCGGCTGAACACCATACCGCTGTGGGTGCAATACCAAAAAAGGAGCGTGGCCCCAATAACCAACACCTACAACCACATCCGGCTCAAACCATCGATAGTACCACTCTTTCTCCTGCGCGGATTCAAAGTGCACGGAGTGAACATCCACGCCGTTATATTCCAATCCTCTATGCAGCAAATACCCCTGCGTAGCCAATCCCGCAGGAGAAGGAGGATAATCATACATCACCAACACTTTCATTTTATTGTGCTCCTGTTATAAGTTTATTAATAAAGTTTCTACCTACGATTAAAAATCCAGAAGGATTCTGCACGCGGAGTGGTTTGTGCCTCGAAGCTGTCTGCACTAAAACCGTAAACTTTTGTGATTATATCATATTTTTTCCGCCAGATTTCCTCAGGCAGCTCTATTCGCAAATCTGCACCCTGGATAGGCCGAGGAAGATACTTTCCACCCCCGTCCTCATAGGCAAATCTCCATATCTGTTTTGCAAATAACCTTTCGCTTTCCCACAAAGCCATAACCGCTTTGCCCGTTTCCTCGTGCCTTAGATGCCGCGTGTATTCCCCCCACAACCCATGTGTAATAATCAGGTCGAACCTAACCGAAGCAAGCAATTCAACAATCGTTTCCTGCACCTTACGAGCAGGTAGCGGAGCTTGTTCAGGACCATCGTCAAGGTCCCCCATTGCTCCGGTTGCGTTTAACTTTTCGAGCGCTCGAAAGAACTTAGGCGCCCGGTCGGGGTCGCTTTTTCTACAAAGCGTAATCACAGTCCAATTGCAGTCGGGATGTAAAAGGATTGTGCCACCGGCCCACAATGTTTCATCATCAGGATGAGCTACGATTACAGCACAATTACTGCCTTCATGTATTTGTTGAGATACTTTCGATTGAGTCATACGACCTGATTCTCTGTCAGACTATTCTTCGCCTATCCTTGTGCACAATGTGTAATTGCCCGGGCAGCTTAACATAAATATAGACCAACTATACGTATAATAGCCAGCGCCAGTTCTATTTTCCTTTTCTAAATGGCTTAAATATTCTTAGCCAGGCGGCATCGTGCCAGCTTTTTCTGATAGGAAATATACCCTTTTCGACAAAGCCCACCTCTTCGATGGAGTAAAAGGCATTCGGATTGAATTTTTTCACCAGCTCGATTACCGAATTAACTTCCCGCCTGTGTACTATTGTGAAAACGACCTTTACCTGACCGGAAGCCCCATGACCGTCGACGCTGGTAACCCCGTAATTTTCTTTCTTTAGCTGCTCTACCAACGGCAGTGCATCTTTTTTGGACACTATCCGTATGAGAACCACTCCTAAAGATAGCTTATCAGCTATGCATATCCCGACATAGTTACCCATCGCAAAGCCGCCTGCGTAGGCAATATAGCACATAGGGTTGGAAAGATTCTTCATAATCTGTCCGATTGCCAGAAGCCAGATTAAAATCTCAATAAAGCCGACAACCGGTGCCAGATACTTGAACCCCCTCGAGACGAATATGACACGAACCGTCCCTATGCTGACGTCAGCTATTCGAGCAACGAAAATAAGAAATGGCAGGACAAACCAGGTATAAAAACCTGAATCCGCAAAGAAAAGAGAAATCATACTATTTTTCCCAAACCTACTTGCAAATTATTCACAAGTTTGAACATTCAATTTTCTATCTCTTTGCCATTAAGTATTTATACTAATCCTTTTGCGAATGTTTTCCAGCTTACCGAAGCATATTAGCTCATCACCCAATAGAATTTTCGTGTCCGCTCTCGGATTTGGTATCGTTTCAACATCTCTTGTTATCGCCAGGACTGTAATATCACTCTCTCTCAATTTGGACTGAGAAAGTGTTTTATCCAGTATGGGACTTCTGGTAGAGACTGTAATTTTTGAAACCCCGTAGCCGCCCGTTGCCAATAAAAGCTCTTCAAAGGACACCTTTTGAAAGATTTCTTTTTTGATGATTTTTCTTCTGAGAAAGTTGGTGACTCTCCTGACGAACTGTTCGTGCGTGAATACCCTGTATATTGCATACACCACGACCACAATAATGACTAAGTTTGCCCAAATCACTAAATAAGAAGGAATACGAAATGGCAGGAATGATTCAGATAACTTAGAAAGTATGGTCTCTTGAGGTACCAAAGAGCCAGCCAGGGTAGCAATCATAATGACTAGGCCTGCATTACCTAAAATGATAAGAACAGAAGCAATCCTCCGTCTCTGTTTATTGGCGGTAATCAACTCCGCCTCTTTTGTTGTAAATCCTGTCCCTGAAAAGCAGGATAACGCCTGGAATTTTGCCAAAGACCATTCAAGTCCGGTCAACTGAAACGCAATGGCCCCGATTCGTACCACAATGAATGATACAATAATCGCTAAAATGAACAAAATCAACATAATCGCTTCTCCTTGAATTGCTCAAAGCAATAGGTAGTTCTCCATGATTCAAAGCCACTTTTTATTTGGCCTTTCATTTTTTTAGTTCAGCTTGCTTTTGTGTTGCTTCAATTTTCTCGGCTATTTCTTTTGGGTCACCCAGGTAAAAATGGTTCACTGCTCTTATGTTTTCATCAAGCTCATAAATCAGCGGTATACCTGTAGGAATATTCAAATTCGGGATGTCTTTGTCACTGATACCGTCAAGATGTTTTACAAGAGCCCTTAAGCTGTTGCCGTGAGCGCAGATAAGAATCTTTCTTGCTTTTTTCAATTCCGGCTCGATAGAATCATACCAGAAGGGCAAAAATCTTTCCACTGTATCCTTCAGGCATTCTGTTAGCGGTATATTTTTTTCGTCTAAATCTTTGTATTTTAGTTCGTTTGCTGGATTTCGAGTGTCGTCCTTACTCAAAGCCGGAGGTCTTATGTCGTAGCTTCTTCTCCAGATATGCACCTGTTTTTCGCCATATTTTTGAGTCATTTCGCTTTTATTAAGGCCTTGGAGAGCCCCATAATGACGCTCATTCAGACGCCACGAATTTATTACCTCAATCCACATCAAATCCATCTCATCAAGGATAATCCACAAAGTCCGGATGGCCCTTTTCAATACAGAGGTAAAGGCAATATCAAATGTGAATCCCTTTTGTTTCAGAATTGAACCGGCTTGTTGAGCTTCAATAATACCCTTTTCAGACAAATCAACATCTGTCCAGCCGGTAAAGCGGTTTTCCTTGTTCCATGTGCTTTCACCGTGTCTAACCAGCACCATTTGTATCATTCTTATACCACTTTCAAGTTCTTTTATTTTCTTTTTGAAAATGGGCTAAAATATAAGTAGGCCAAGGAACAAATTTTTCCTGCCCCAAACATCCTCAAGATTTCAAAGCCATTTTCTTCTTCTGAAATAGATGACCATAATTGCTGCAATAACCGCAAAAATCAGCCAGACGATTCCGTAGCCAAAACGCCACTTAAGTTCCGGCATATATTCAAAATTCATTCCATAAATACCCGCTACGAATGTCAATGGAATAAATATGGTAGCAATAATCGTTAGTACTTTCATCACTGCGTTCATCCTGTTGCTGATGCTCGAAAGATATATATCGAGCATGCCGGAAACCATATCGCGAAAGCTTTCCACCGTATCGATGACCTGTATAGTGTGGTCGTACGTATCCCGCAGATATATATCAGTAGTTTCGCTTATAAGCGAGGACTCGCTTCGCTGCAGGCCGCTGATTAACTCTCTTAAGGGCCAGACAGATTTTCGCAGAGATATCATTTCCCTTTTGAGCTTATGGATTTGCTGAAGTGTCTTTTCCGTAGGGTCTGAGGCGAGTTTTTCTTCCATAAATTCGATTTTCTCTCCAATTTTCTCCAGTATAGTAAAGTAACTGTCAACTACAGCGTCTATCAGCGAATAGCAGAGATAGTCTGCCCCCATTTTTCGAATGCGGCCTTTTGCGTTTCTAATTCTATCCCTTATCTGCTCGAAAACATCTCCGATACGTTCCTGAAATGAAATCACAAAATTTTCGCCCAGCACTAAACTTACCTGCTCCTCTTCAATCGCTTGATTTTCACCATCGTAGCTTAGCATTCTCAGCACGATAAAAAGGTATTTTTCAAAATCCTCGAATTTAGGCCTTTGGCTTGTATGCAGAATGTCTTCGAGTATCAAGGGGTGCAGCTCAAATTGTTTTCCAAGCTTGTCTATTACCTCTATTTCATGAAGGCCGTCGATATTTATCCATGTTACAGTAGGAGTTGTTTTTAATGGAAAACATTCTTCGATGTTTGACACCTGCTTTTGACTGAGATTCTGCTCATCATAGTCGATGTAGCTAATCCGTACTGCCTCTAATCTTTTTTCTCCGACGTGTATCAGTGTCCCAGGGGGCAATCCCGCTTTTTTCGAGTGTTTTTGAGCCGGTTTGGTTTTTTTCATGTTTACTTTCATTCTTTTAATCCTTGCGTTCTTATTTTTTGAAGCTGCCTTACCAGTTCATTTACTGAAGCTATTGTGCCTTTGGCCCTTTGTGTCCTATTGGCCGGGTTTTCTTAAAATATAACTTGCTGTAATAAGGCCGCCAATAAAACCCATTATGAACGTCAGCATCAACAACAAGACTCTTGGCATGGCGATAGTCATAAAAAGCAACTTGGTTTCCACCGTCTGGGTGTTTTGAAGAAAGACTATCAAAGCCAGCAACAAAATGATTATTATAGCAATGACCTTTAACTTTTTCATTTCTGATTGCCTCTTGTTCTAATTATTTTTGTATACGTCAATTTTACCATCTTGGTAACTTTCTGTGCTCTTTATGATTTTGTTCATCATATCGACGACTTTATGTGGATGCTTGCCGATAGCGGTCTCTGCCGATAAAAGTAAATGGGTAGCTCCATCGAGAATAGCATTGGCTACGTCGGTAACCTCTGCTCGGGTTGGAATCGGCTCTTTAGTCATACTATCAAGCATCTGAGTCGCCACAACAACGGGTTTGTTTTTCTCTCGGCACTTACACACAATCTCTTTTTGTATAACAGGGATTTCATAAATAGGAACACAAATGCCTAAATCACCACGCGCTATAATAATACCGTCTGATTCATCAATGATTGTGTCGATATTTTCCAATGCCTCTCTGCTCTCTACTTTGGCGAAAATTTGACATCGTGGATGCCTCGGTTTAACCAGGTCTTTAACCAATCTTATATCATCTGCGCTTCTTACAAATGATTGTGCAATGTAATCAAACTTATTATTAATACCAACCTCAATATCCCTCTCATCTTTTTCAGTAAAAGGCTCATACTCCAATTTTGCCTCTGGTATATTAACTCCTTTATGTTCTTTCAATTCCCCGCCATTAAGCACTTTTGTTTTCAATCGCTTATTTTCAATTGACTTAACCTCAAAGGTGATTTTGCCGTCATCTGCATAGATTAAAGTGCCCGGCTTTATTACCTCCAGCGACCCTTGATAATCGAAAGGCACATCTTTTTTTGTGCCGGTTATATCTTTTTGAGTCAAATAAATTTGTCTGCCTTTCTTTAGTATAACAGGATTTTCTAATTTTCCGATTCTTATACGATATCCCTCCAAATCCTGCATGATTTTAATAGATCTTCGCATCTTTTTATTCAGCGCTCGGACTGTCTCCGCTGCCTGCAAATGCTCAGCGTGACTTCCGTGAGAAAAGTTCAGCCGAACAATATCCAGGCCGCCGATAAACATCTTCCGCAATATTGTCTCATTCCCGCTGGCAGGACCCAAGGTGGCTATAATCTTAGTCCTTATCATATTTATCTTAAAACTTTAATTCTAAAGTGTGAAATATCGCTAAACGGATTCATTTGTTTTTGATGGTTTTACAGTAATTCTGTTTGTCAAACTTCTCACGATAAAAAATGGAAAACTTACCATTTGGCGAAGCCCCTCGACTGATGACAGGGTCCGAACTTGACCGCCTACTTCGGAAAACAGCTCGTTCATAACTATTTTTTCTTCAACTTCGCCCGTCTCTTTAATCATTGCCAATCTGTGAAGTGAATATAAACCGATTACGAATGCCAATGCAAAGAAAAAGTCCCACTGCTGAAGGCTAAGCGTCGGCAGGCTGAATTCTCCTGTTGGGCTTGTATATTTCAATGTCCATTCGAGCTGACGGCTGGCAAAAAAATCAGCAAATTTTCCGCCTAAAATAGGTGCAATGCCGGCCGCTACTGAGTTGACTATCGTATTGGCGGCAAGATAAGCCGTCGCCTGACCCTGTGGTGCTAACTTCAGACCGATATTGCCTGAAGCAAGAGAAACACCGGCAGACGATAAGCCCATTACAATATGAATGATAACCAATAGTGGTATGGTCAAAAAGTATTTTTCCGGCATCGTCGTAAATGTCCACGCTAAAATCGACAATATGAACAGAGGGCCACAGATTGCCAACACCGATTTATTGCTGAAGCGATCTGTATATTTGCCCCAGATTTTAAGAAAAGTAAAATTCAGGACTTGGCTGATTATCGAAAGAGCGATGATAAATGACATACTCAATCCCAAACGCCTGAGCATATACACCATAAAGAAAGGTCCTGCCAGATTGACCGCAAAATTCCACGAGCACATAAATGCAATTAGCTTGCGAAAGTTCTCGTCCTTAAACGGCTGGGCAAGCAACTTTAAAATCCCTGTTTTCTGCTCGGTAGTGGGCATACGCTTTTCCGGTGTTTGTGCAAGAAAATAAACTCCCAGAGCACCTGCTCCGACACCCAGCAGGAATAAAATTGAATATCCATATATCTCATAATTGGCCAATAACTTCCTCCATAGGTCAAGATAAACAGCAGCTAAAAGACTAAGTGCAATCCCAACGCCTGTTGCTATTCTCATTCGTTTGGAGAAGAATGAACCAAGTATATTTTGTGGTATAAGGTCTCTCATCCATGAATTCCAGCTACAGCCGGATATGGCTCCAAAAGCTGATGCTGCTATCATTGCCCCAAGCAATACAGCAAGCCCGATTTGTTCGCTAAAAAGAAACGGTATCAAAGCAATTAGTAACCAGCATAACCGGCTTAGCCCCGCTGTGAAAAGAACAATTGACCGTCTGTTGCGTATCTTCTCTACCAAGAATATAGATGGTAGTTGAAGTAATTGTGCCAAAGGCCCTATAGCCGCCAATAGACCTATTACCATATTCGATGCACCAAGCTTTAGTGCAAAAGCGACTAAAAAAGCACCACCCGTTAAAATCCCCATTGCCTGGGTGGCTACTCCATCCTTGATAACATAGCTTAGGCCTGATTGAACCTGCTCTTGTGTTAGGGTTTCTTTCGTTCTGAACCACATTTGAGTCACTTCCTTAAATAATAGAACTTTGTTCTACGTTGGCAATTTCTCAAATTCAGCTCGTAACTTAGGAAGCGCATTGGGGTAATTGTCTTGGATAAATGACACAAGCTTCTCGCGGACCTCACAGCGTAGGGTCCATGCGGTTGAAGCGTCTACCGCGCTCATAAGAGCCCTTAGTTCGATTGTCTTATCTGTTGTGTTCGTAACCTGCAGAACGCATACCTTGCCGTCCCAGTGCTTTGATTTCTTTAGAATTTTTTGTAGCTCTTTCCGCACGGCTTCTACAGGAACCGTATAGTCAACATAAAGAAAAACACTGCCCAGCAGGTCTGCGGTAACACGTGTCCAGTTCTGAAAGGGCTTTTCTATAAAATAAGTAATGGGGACTACCAGACGCCGTAAATCCCAGATTTTCACCACAACATAGGTCAATGTGATGTCTTCAATTCGCCCCCACTCGCCCTCCACTATGACGACATCGTCTATACGAATCGGTTGAGTAAGAGCTATCTGAAGACCGGCTATGAAAGTCCCGATCGTCTTTTGGGCAGCCAATCCAACTACGATGCCTATTATTCCTGCCGATGCTAAAATCGTTGTTCCAAGCTGCCGAACCTTGTCAAAGGTCATCAGCATCGTCCCTGTAGCTATTATAACTACGACTGTAATTACTATTCGTTTAACAACGTTCAGTTGGGTATGTATCTTCCTGGCTCTAAGGTTGTCTTTCTGTTCAATGTCGAAACGTCGGATGATGTAGTCATCTAAAATATAGGTGCTTTTAATTAATAGCCACGACATCAAAGCAATCACAGTCAAACTCAATATATGTTTTAAGAATTCCTGAAACCCTGCAGGCAAATCAAACAACGGCAACACCAATCGAACGACAATGAATATCATTATCCATCTTGCAGGTACACGTAAATGTCTGACTATAGAATCGTCAATAGGGGTTGCTGTTCGTCTGGTTATGCGGGGAAGGATTAAAAGCAGAACATAGTGACATATTAAAGTGATAACTACTACGGTTATAAGTCCGAATGAAGCCCAGAGTAATTTCTGCCAGTTGTGTATGACTATTGCCATAATATTATCTCCTATGATTTTGTGTTAAACGATGGTAGCCCGTTTACAGTTTTCCTATACGGTTCTTAAAAAGTCAGATATTTTCTTGCCTTTTCTAATCTAAGTCCTAACTTGCCGATGTCTTCAAGACGGTTTATACAGTTTTTCTTACGCCGCTGTAAAATTCTCTTTACTGTTACCGGCCCAAGCCCGGGCACCCTCAAGAGCGAAAATCTCGATGCACGATTTACGCTCACTGGAAAAAACCCAGGATGTCTCAACGCCCACGCTTCTTTAGGGTCTATAGTTAACGAAAGATTACCATTCTCATCAAGAATAATATCCGATTCCGCAAAACCGTATTTGCGAAGCAGAAAATCCACCTGATATAGTCGGTGCTCTCTTACGAAAATATCGGTTGGCCTTTCCAGACTTGCCTGCTCAGCCGCGATAGACTCATCCCCCGAACCTTGTTGGTAGGCACTGAAATAAATCCTGTTCATTTTTAATCGTTCGTACAGCCCATACATATACTTGACGATTTGGGCATCCGATTCCCCAGCCGCCCCCACGATGAACTGCGTCGTTTGTTTTGTGCCCTCATACTTTGAACCACGTCCGACTAATTTGCTTATCAGCTTTATTGGCTCAATGATATCACGAATGTAATTTTTCTTTTTCGACAGTTTCGCCAAGTTTGCTTCTCCCGGCGTCTCAACATTAAGCGACACCGCACTGGCTAACGAAACCGCTTCTTCGATGGCTGCATCGCTTGCCCCCGGAATAATCTTCAGATGAATATATCCCTTAAAGCCATACTTTTTTCGCAATATTTTCGCCACACCGTTTAGCCGGTCCATTGTTGCATCAGCCGACCCTAAAACACCTGAACTTAGAAACAGCCCATAGACTTTCCGCTGATTATAATAATCCAGAAATGCCCTCGCTGTCTCCTCAGACCTAAGACCGCACCGCCGTATATCCATCTGCTCTCTAAGCGGACAATATTTGCAGTCATTGCTGCACGCATTTGAAATCAGCGTCTTAAATAGAGTACTTTTACCCCCGTTTGGAAGTGTTACTGGATATATCCATTTGCCGTCTGTGCTTCGCTTGCGGTGCTCATCTTTATTACTGCCGCACGCACACGCCAAATCATACTGAGCATCTGCACTGAGTATCTGTAGTTTTTTGTATGTATCAGGATTGGAGGTAATTCCAACCATGGAAACCCAGCCCTTGGTTTTCGTTGTTCATTCCATTAGACAACTCTTTTCTTAACATACTTAACCGTTTTTTGCCTTTCGAATGCCTAACGGGATTCATCAAAAAGTTTTCGGTCTTAATAGTAAATTGTAGAGAAGATATAAGCAATTAAAAAGGTTCCCGCTCTCGCACGTCCTATACAATCTGCCAAATTGCCCAAATCAACAAACTGCTCCATAATAAAGTCGAGATTGAACTAAAGTTATTGTATCCGCCGATTTACCCCGTTAGAAAATTCCACCCAAGCTTTCTAACAGGGTTTACATAAGCATATTGTAATAAAGGTTTTAATTTGCATCTACATTTCTTATAATACTTTTGCTGTCTATAATCTTTTCTTTAAGAGCTCAAATTGTGAAAAATACTCCGAAAGAACCGACAGATGCGGAGCTTCTGGCCAACTTCACAGAAGGCGATGAAGCCGCATTTCGCGAAATCGTAAATCGTTATAAAAATGGTCTTTACGCGTTCTTGAAGCAGTTTCTAAACCGCCGGGAACTTGTTGAAGACGTCTTTCAAGAGACTTTTTTACAGCTATTTACAAGCAGGGATAGCTTCGACCCCAATCGGCCTTTACGTCCCTGGCTGTTTACAATAGCCGCCAACAAGGCCAGAGATGCCCTTCGAAAATGGCGGCGAACAGCCGCCGTGCCTATTGGTACTATAGCAGATTCGCAGGAGTTATCCTTCGATGAGGTGCTAAATACCATTACTTCTTACACAGTAATGCCTTACGAGGAACTGGAAAAAAACGAAACTGCTTTGCGGGTGGGGCGGATTATAGCGAATATGCCCGAAAATTTACGGGAAATTTTAATTTTGGCATATTTTAACAAGTTTTCTTACAAACAAATGGCCAAGATATTAAGTATACCTATCGGTACGGTCAAAAGTAGACTCCACACGGCCGTGGGCCGTTTTGCAAAGGAGTGGAAAGCATCTTTCGGGAGCAAGGATATATGAGTCCTTTGAACAACGAGCATAAACAGCTATTATTTGATTACGCCGTTGGTTTGACATCTGAACAAGGAAGTGTCGAAGCCGAAGCGTTAATCACTTCCAACGAGGAAGCGGCCAAAATTCACTCCTGTCTCAAGGCCACTCTTTCACCGTTTGATAGCTTAGAATTTGAGCCCTGCCCGGATGAGCTGGTAGAGGGTACCGTCTGGCGAGTGAATAATCTTGTAAATTCAGGTCATCTCGGTCTTGAGCACCTGCTTGCTGACGAGCAAAAGCAGGCAGTTACCGCTAAAGCTTCGTTCTGGCGTAACTTCGGCGAATTGGCAGCAGTGGCGGCTGTGATTCTGCTTATCGTTGGGGTCTTGTTTCCATGGTTGAGTTATGCCCGTCAAAAATCCTGGCAGCAGCGCTGTCAGATGCAATTGGGGAGCATCTTTCAGGGTTTAAGTAGTTACGTTTCTGACCACGACGATAAACTACCTATGGTGGCAACGTCAGCCGGTGCACCGTGGTGGAAGGTAGGCTATCAGGGCAAAGAAAACTGCTCCAATACCCGCAATATATGGCTTTTGGTAAAAGGTAAATATGTCGAGCCAGTCAACTTTGTCTGTCCCGGCAAAACACAGGGCCGAGCAATTCAATTTGATAGCCGTAACATGCAAAACTGTAATGATTTTCCAGACAGAAGATATATAACCTACAGTATCCGAATAAGGTGCCCCAATTCTCCATCCACATTCGGAACAGAACCTATAATGGCAGATTCCAATCCTATTTTTGATGGTTTGAAGGCTGACGATTCTGGTGAATTTAAGCTTCGGCTGACCGACAGGTTATTTACCATCAACAGCGACAATCACAATCGCCGGGGCCAGAATGTTTTGTTGGGCGATGGCTCTGTCATATTCATAAAAGGCCGTCGCATCGGTACTGATGATATATTCACACTGCAGCAGATGCAGCCGGGCAGCGAAGTTAAAGGTTGTGAGCTGCCCTCCTGTGAAACCGACTCTTTCCTCGCACCATAATTATCCTTGACTCGAAATTCGTGAGTCCCGCTTATTTGTATCATCGAACCCTGGCCTGATAAATGCCCTTGCACTTGGAAATACTGCATCCACTTTTCTGCGTAATCGGTCGAGGTGCACAAGGATGTTGAGGATGTCATCTTCGTTTTGCGGGAAGTACTCAAGCATCTGGCCCCACGCAGCGATCGAACGGTCCATTGCGATTAAAGCGACTTTTGCCGAGCCATCCGAATCTTTGGGAAATTCATCTAAATCCTCAGAAGTTTCTTCAATGCTGCCTCGAATTGCTCTTAGAAGTTTAACATGGATAAAATGCTGATACCATCGGATTACATCCACTGCATCTTTGAGGTCGGCTGCTTCTTCGGTCGGATTTGAATTAGGCAGTTCAAGCTGTGCTTTCAGAGCCAGGTCATCTGCCTTTTGCTCAAATAGCTCACCCGCTGAATCGAACCAATTTTTCACGATTTGCCCGTATTTTTTTGCCGCCTGGCAACATTCGTGGTTCTCAGCGATGTCCCGAGTGATTTCGTGTTCATCTGTGGCTTGCTGAAGGTCGAGGGTATCAAGGTCGATACCCCACTCTTGTGCGGTTTCCTTGACCATCTCAAGGGTAACTCGAAAAATTTCAGATAATTTATCCCAGAAGGCCTTGTTATTTATGTCCCGGGACTGTGGGTCATCGAATTGTTCTTCACTCAATGCAAAGTTCATACAGCGGGATGTCAGCGGACAATGCTCACACCACCGGTCGCAATAGTTATAAATGCCCGGAATAAATCTTGGGTCCTCAGCAAGTTTCTTGATTTGTTCCTTATCCATAAAATCTACGTGTTGTAGAAATCTTTTCGATAAAACTGTTCTTAGGGGTCACATGGCATATCATCTGCTCAACTGTATGTCTGACGCAGTAATTCAGCTAGTAAAAATAACAAGAAAACCAAGCCTACAACAAGAGGCATATACAAAAATTCCCTGAGAAATCGCCATATTGAAAAACGTAACCTTTTTGGGTTTGTGCGAACTTCTTCCTCCGGTATTAGCTCTTCAAATTTGATGAAGTTAAAAACTCTACCTAAGTGATAAGAAATTGATATGAAGATGGATAGTATGAAGAGTACCCCAAACAAACCAGGACGATAAGGCGGTTTACCAACCTGCTCACAGCCGCCATGGAAACCACTAACTAATATCATAATCCCCCAGAACCAATGAAAGACCCATCTCTCTTGTATGTCCCGCTTTATAAATTCTTTCTCCATCATGTTACTACCACACTTTGGGCACTTGATTTGCGATTTGTAAGGTTCAAAAACGACGACACTACAGTTTGGGCATGATGGGTACCTAATTTTCTCCCATGCCATTGTGCTAGCTTCCTTTCTAAAATTCGGATAGGCTTATCCAGCTTGGTTCGGTATTTTCTCGGCGACTCATTACTGTCCAACACAAATAGAATCCTACAGTGATTTTATATTATACATAAGTTCCTGTCCAGCATAGGATTTCTTTCTTAATTATTATCAAAATCTGTGGAATCAGTGGTTACTTTTTTATATTTGCAAGGCAAATTTTAGCGTTTCTTTTGAGCTGGTCAGGGCCTGAGCGTAAAATAACCGAGTCAGCGAATTCGGCCTGAAACTGAGCTTCAGTCATTTTAAGGATTTGCTGCAGGTTAAGTTCTGCTCTGTTACTATAAAATTTAAACTCTTTGTTTTTGCATACGGGTGCTTTTTGTTGATAAGGGCAGGCAAGGATACATTTCTCACAGCCGAAGAGTTTGTCGCCGATTTTTTCAGCTAAATCAGCGGGTATCCGGTCCTTATATTCAATCGTCAAATAGCTGATACATTTATTGGCGTCGAATTGGCCATCAGGACTTAAGGCCCCGGCCGGGCAGGTATCAATACACTCACTGCAATTTGAGCATTCGCCTGCAATCGACTCATCAGGTTGTAATTTTAGAGTGGTTATTATTTCGCCTAAGAATATTTGTGGTCCCAACGCGGGATTGATTAGCACATGATTTTTCCCGATGAAGCCCAGACCGGCTCTGGCCGCTAATGCTCTTTCTGCCAGGGGGGCTGAGTCAACGCAGATTTTGAATTTATGCTCTCGGCCGGTGATGGAAGTGATAAAGTCAATCAGCTTTCGCAATTGTTTCTTTATAAATACGTGATAGTCTTCATACTGGGCGTAGCTTGCTACCTTGCCCGTTGGTACTGTTGCGTCGGTCGATATTGGTTTTTGTTTTGGTGGTTTGTAGTTTAGGCCGACACAAATTACCGATTGTGCATTTTCTAAAAGTTTGGCGGGATTGATACGTTTTTCAAAGTTCCGGTGCAGATAACTCATCTGTCCTGCGCAGCCGGACTTCAGCCAGCCGGCTAAAAAATCGACCTGCCCGGCATCTACAGGCGAGGCATCCGTTACGCCAACAAGGTCGAAGCCAAGCTCAAACACTCTTTGTTTGATATCTTCAGTTAAGCTCATAGTCAGTAATTATACGAAATCGAGTGGCGAGTTACTAACATCTTGCAAATCGAAATTTGAAAACTATTGTCAAAAGAAAGGAAAACAGGTACTATTACCAGCAGTTAGAGAAAGGAGTTTATTTTCGAATGAGCGAAGAGCTGGTTGGCATCATAGGTGGCACGGGGCTGGGTGATGCGCTGGCTGAGCAGATAAACGATGTGGAATATCACGATATCGAGACGCCGTTTGGCAAGCCGAGCGATACTATTTTAGTCGGCAAGTTCGGCAAAAAGAAAATTGCATTTTTGAATCGCCACGGCAAAGGACACAAACTATCGCCGAGCGAGGTTCCGTTCGCTGCTAATATCTTTGCCCTCAAATCGCTGGGTGTTCACACGATAATCAGCAGCGGTGCGGTAGGGTCGCTTCGCGAAGATATTGCCCTCGGTGATTTAGTAATCGTTGACCAGTTTATTGATAGAACGTTCAGGCGGCAGAGTAGTTTCTTTACCGGTTTTGCAGCAGTGCATTGCGAGATGGCTGAACCAACCTGCGAGCGGCTGAGAAAGATATTTTTTGATATAGCAAAAGACATTGACATAAAAACGCATTCAAAGGGTACATACGTATGTATGGAAGGGCCTCAGTTTTCTACACGGGCAGAATCGCTTATGCACCAGCAGTGGGGTGGTGACCTCATCGGTATGACAGCTATGCCGGAAGCCAAATTGGCAAGAGAAGCACAAATCTGCTATGCACTTGTTGCGCTGGTAAGTGATTATGACTGCTGGCGCCCACATGATGCTACAAAACAAAAGCAAACTTTGCTTAAAGAGATAACCGCAAATTTGCAAACAGCCACAAGAAACTCTCTGGAACTCATAAAGGCCGTTTTAGACAGTGACGCCGAGCTTGTTCGTGAGGATTGTTGCTGTAGGAAAAGTCTGGATTTGGCAGTCTGGACGGACCAGAGCCAGATTGACCCTGCTGATAAGGAAAAGTTGAAAGTTCTTTTCGAATAGAAGACCACTTGTATTGATTTTGGAAATTAAAATTTGTCCGTTCTCCGTAGTGCCATAAGGCATCCCTTCGGGACTACGAAGGATGAATTTCGGATTTTGGATTTAGAATTTAGGATTTGAATATATTGCCCCCATCGTCTAGCGGCCTAGGATACCGGGTTCTCATCCCGGCGACAGGGGTTCGAGTCCCCTTGGGGGTAGTTTTTATTTATTATTGACTATTTATTATTTCCTATTTTTCCAATTGCTTTTGAGTGATGAGTAACACGAAGGAAGACGAGCGGTATATGAGGCTTGCCATTGAGCAGGCAAAGATCGCTGAGGAAAACGGCGATGTACCTATTGGGGCGGTTATCGTTTACAAAAACCAAATCATAGGTAAGGCCTACAACCAGCGCCAGCAGCTACAGGACCCGACCGCCCACGCTGAAATAATCGCCCTGACACAGGCAGCGGCGTTTCTTGAAAGCTGGCGGCTGAACGGCTGCACGATGTATGTTACTCTGGAGCCATGTCCGATGTGTGCAGGTGCGCTGGTTTTAGCCAGAATGGATAGATTAGTCTATAGCTGTGATGACCCAAAGACTGGCGCGTGCAAAAGCTTATATAATATTGTTCAGGATGAACGCCTCAATCACCGCCTTGAAGTTACATCCGGTGTATTAAAAGAGCAATGCAGCCAGCAGTTGCAGGAATTCTTTACAAAACGGCGAATAGAAAACCAAAACAATCAATAAAGGCGGTCTATTCGCTGAGCTTAACGGCTGTGCCGTAAACTAAAAGCTCAGCGGCACTTCCAACGACACTCGTTGTCATATAGCGAACATTGATTATCGCATCTGCTCCCATCTCTGCCGCCTGTGCCATCATCCTGTTAGTTGCTGTTTGCCGAGCCATTCCCATCATCTCTGTGTATTCGGTCAATTCGCCGCCAAGGATAAGTCTAACTATGGCGGACAGGTCTTTACCGAGCCAGATAGCATATACCGTATGGCCCTGAACCAGACCAAGAATCTCACGTGTCGCTCGGCCGGGTACTTCTGCGGAATTCAACAGCAAAACTCCTGCTTCGGACTCGGGTTGTAGCAGCACCTCTGCCGGACTTTTGCCTGTTTTTTGTTCGAGAGCCAGTGTTAGCAGAACTACAAGGATACCGCCTAAAAGGCAGAAAACCGCGAGCCGCAGCCACCAGGGCACAACCGGGTCATCGGCGACAATCACATGCCACGGTATCCCTGCAAATACCACAACGAACAGCCCTAACACAAACGCAAGCGAACCAATTTGTCGAATTACTTTCATAGTTTCTCCTTAACTTGAATTTTTTACAGCCGCAAATGAACACAGATTGACATTAATGAAAGATAAACACCAGATATCTGGCTGAGCTTACCAGTAATGATGTACTAATTCGCGGATGTAGCTATCGTAGATTTTACGTACCTTGGCCATAGTCTCGTCAGAGAGAGAGGTCAGGTCCGCAGCAGAGCAGTTCTGTTCGACCTGTGACGGCCGCTTTGCGCCGGGGATAGTACATGTCACAGCATCAAACATCAGAATCCAGCGCAGGGCAAACTGCACCATAGTTATTTCCGCCGGACAGATAGCTTTTAGCTGGTCAATGACTTGCAAGCCGGTGTTGTAATCAACACCGGCGAAAGTTTCGCCCCGGTCGAAAGCCTCGCCTTGACGGTTAAAGGTTCGATGGTCGTCAGGTGCGAAGGTAGTATCCGGTTTTAGCTTTCCCGTGAGCATCCCGGAGGCCAACGGCACGCGGGCCAGGATACCCACTTTACGTTTCTTGGTTTGCTCAAATAAAAGCTCGGCCGGTCGCTGGCGGAACATGTTAAAGATGATTTGCACGGATTGAACATTGGGGTACTCTATTGCCTTGAGGGCTTCTTCGACCTTTTCGACACTGACGCCGTAGTAGCGGATTTTACCCGCTTCGACCAAGTCATCAAGCACTCCAAAGACTTCCGGCATGTAGTAGGCCTGGACGGGTGGACAATGGAGCTGAAGCAAATCAATAGCTTCAGTATCGAGGTTCTTGAGACTGCGTTCGACGAAATCGGTGAGATTTTTGCGATTGTAGCCTTCTGTGATGTGTGGATTTAACCGCCGTCCGGCCTTGGTAGTGATGTAGATGTTTTCACTGCATTCGCGGAGTAGTTGTGCCAGCAGGCGTTCGCTATGACCGTCGCCATAGACATCGGCGGTGTCAAAGAAGTTGACGCCAAGCTCCACTGCCCGGTGTAACGCAGCCAGAGATTCGGTATCTTTGACGGGGCCCCACGTGCCACCAATTGCCCAGGAACCAAAGCTGACGGCAGAAACTTTCCAGCCCGTGCGTCCCAAGTCTCGATATTGCATAGGTTTACCTATTGTTAAATTTACCAAGCTGCGAAAAACATATCCTTGATTATGTTGCGGTAATGGCTGTCAGCCTTACTATCTAACATTCTAACATCTGTTCTGGAAAAAGCCAGATTATATTACAGCGTGCTGTTCAATCTTGTGAGTAGTATGCTTCGCCTGGCGCCAGAACACAACGATGAGAATGCCCAACACCAAGCAACTCAAAGAATCGCCCAGAAACCACAGAGCTGGCATTTTAACTACCAGCCCTGTTATAAAGCAGACCACACCTATGAACACCGCAGTAAGTCCGGAGAATGGTACTATTACTCCATATTTCATAGGGTTCATCGCCAGAATAATGAAAAATGCCCCAATGCCTATAAACGTAGCTGATACCGTACGAATTGCATACATAATCAACGGTGAGTCCGGCAGGGTCTCAATCCCGAAGAATCCTGCGATAGACTCGCACGCCGACAACGGCAGAAACAATCCAACTACCGATAGCAGGCATAAAATACCGGCTATCCACAAACAAACCTTTAGTGCACGCATTTGCATCTCCTTTTAACTAATATTTCCTATTTGACCTTTGATTCGCTACTGTAGTAGATCACACATCGGTTATTGTCTTTTCTATTAGTCTTAAAATCAACTTGGATGGTTCATTTTTGTTTGTGGGAAAAACGGCTGTTGCAGTCCAGAAACCAATTGAAAAAATGCTTCTTTATTGATATATATTTAATAAAGACTGATTATTGAAGATAAAAGACTAAAAACTAAATTTCATTGACCAGCGACTATCAACCAACAATGGAGAGGTGTCCGAGTGGCTTAAGGAGCGGCCTTGGAAAGGCCGTGTAGGGCTTGTCCTTACCGCGGGTTCGAATCCCGCCCTCTCCGTTAATTTTTCCCCATTTTTGAGATTTTTTTGTTAATAAGCAGTTACGAATAGTTTATAATCGCCATAAATCTAATTGTGAAAGAAAATGTGAAAGTTTTCTGAGCTGGTCAAAGTCAAAAACATGTAAGTGAAACACAGGCAACCAATACCCTAAGTTATTGCAGTCAACATCAAACAAGTTCAAACGTCGGGGTTTTTCCAAGCTTTCAGCGATTCACGCTTCATATTGCTTGTAACACTCTCTGTTATAAATACTTACAAAGCTTCAAGGTATCCCTTCTGGCCTTCCGTGTTGGCCCAAGTGAGAAATTTTTTATGCATCTCAGGAACTTTGCTGCGAAAGCGAAACCAAGCAATCACCTGAAAACCGGCTGTGTTCTCTGGCATTTCTAAATACAGCCCAAAACTTATTGTTTCTTAACAACATAGGTTTGACCAGCATCTTGCGTAATCCGGAGTAAGAAGTTCGTGAGCTGGCTAAATGTAAGCAGTTTGAAGTACAACACTTACAGCAACCATCACTCTTACTCCAGTGGCCCTTCAAAAAACCCGGAGTTTGAGCAACATTTTTCTTGACAGATTCTTAGTCTAATGCGTAGAATTTACGGGAAACAGGCAATCCTTGAAAATGCTGTGTTGAGAAAAGGTGATGAATAAAACAGCGGGTTTGTTTGCAAGGGGATATAGCTCCTAACATTTGCAGGTAGTAGCGGTACCCGGAACACTAATGGAGTGAGGGAAGATACGTGTTCACTGTTGAGGATAGTGAAAGGATTGAGGTACAATTAGTGCAAGAGATACGTGCGCTTCGCCGCCATCTTGCAGAGCTTGAGCAGGCAGAACACGAACCTAAACAGAGACAAGAATCGCTGAGAAAAACGGGGGAAACACTTCACTCTATATTTCAGAATATGCCAGTAATGGTAAGTGCCTTTGATTCATACGGCAATATCATTATGTGGAACCGCCAATGCGAACGTGTTACTGGATACAGTGCTCAAAATATCATCGGTAACCCCAAGGCGATAGAGCTGCTCTATCCTGACGCTACCTATCGTGAGTCCGTTATGAGCGGTTGGAACAGCTATGGCAACAAGTACCGTCGCTGGGAATCTAAAATAACCTGTAACAATGGCAGTGTCAAAAACGTGTTATGGTTTAGCATATCCGACCAACTCCCAATTTTAGGTTGGACAATATGGGACATTGGTGTTGATACTACTGCTCATAGGCAGGTGCCCGAGGTGCTGCAGGAGTCGGAGGAAAAGTGGCGTTCGCTGTTGGAAAACGAACCTGATACCATTGCGAGTCTTAGTCACGATGGTACAATTCTGTTTGTCAATCATACAGTGACAAAAAGCACTGCAGAACAGGTTATTGGGAAAAGTGTGTATGACTATGTACCACGTGAGCATTATGACAGAGTGAAAAAATCCATTGAATGGGTCTTCCGAACGGGAATGGCTGACCGCTACGAGCTTGTTGGTGTTGGGCCTTATGGCACCACTTTATGGTATGAGATTCGTATCGGACCTATCAAACACAGAGGACGTATTGTCGCTGCGAGTTTGATTATTGCAGATATCACTGAGCGCAGGAAGGCTGAGCAGAAGTTCAGAGAATTAGAAGAAAAATATAAACAACTGGTTTCGATAACAACAGAGGCGATTATGCTCTTTGATGCTGAAACAGGACAATTTATAGAGGTTAATAAGGCATGCGAGCGGCTTTACGGTTATTGCAAAGAAGAGTTTCTTGACTTAAAGCATAATGACATTACTGCCGAGCTAAAGATGTCAGAGGGTTATATCAGTAAACTACTCAGAAGAAAACTCGAAAAAAGCCCTGTTCGTTATCATAAGAAAATAGATGGCACACTATTTCCGGTAGAGATATCCACTAGTAGTTTCGAGTTGAGAGGTAAGCGAGTGATTTGTGAAGTGGTTAGAGACATCACTGAGAGTGAGAAGACTGAGCAAGTGTTAAGGGAATCGGAACAAAGGTTTAGAAGCATTTTTGATAATGCGGCCGACGGGATGCTTTTAATAGATGTGGAAAGCAAGAAATTTTACGCTGGCAATAAAGTGATGTGTCAAATGCTGGGTTGTGACCCGGAAGACATCAATAATTTGGGTATCAATGATATTCATTCTCAGGAACATCTACCTTATGTTATAAAACAGTTTGAGAAACAGGCGAAGAAACAATTTGCGCTGGCTGGAGATATTCCGGTCAAGAGGCAAAATGGCAGTGTTTTTTATGCTGATATTAACTCGTTTCCAATAACATTGGCGGGGAAAACATATCTCATGGGTTTTTTTAGAGACATCACCGAACGTAAGAAGGCAGAGGAGGAGATAAGGAGACTAACTTCTGCAGTTGACCAGTCGATTGACGGCATAGTGATAGGCGACTTAGAACTAAAACTGGTGTATGTGAACGATGCTTACGCCCGGATGCATGGTTACCTGCCTGAAGAAATGATTGGAATGCCAGTTACGAAACTACATAGTGACAAGCAGATGGATGAATTTGAGGGGGGCATGAATCGGCTAAAAACACACGGTTCTTGGGAGGGTGAGATAGAGCATACCAAAAAAGATGGAACATGTTTCTCTACATATATGTCGGCTACGTTGTTAAAAAATGGAGACGGGAAACCTACGGGGATTCTGGCGGTTGCACGTGACATCACCGAGTCTAAGCACAAAGAAAAGGAGCTTGATACATACCGCGAGAAAATGGTTCGGGCTGAACAACTCGCCTCACTGGGAACCTTAAGCGCCTCCTTTGCTCATGAACTAACCCAGCCACTTATGGCTATTCGCTTGTCGATTGAGAATTTGTTGGAAGACCTGGGAACAATATCTTGTCCGGCTACTGTTATGGAAGCGCTCAAAAACAATGTAGATGAAGTTACGAATGCAATCTCAATAGTTGATAGGTTCCGCAATTTCGCGAGGACGTCCTCGGTAGATATTGTCAGCGAAATAAACTTGAAGGTTGTTGCTGAGAAAATTGTTAGGTTGTTTGACAAAACTGCTCGGCGAGCACAAGTTACCCTACGGCTCAAAGGTATGGACAGGCTGCCGACTGTATATTGGAATGAAAGGGACATAGAGCAATTATTTTTTGCACTGGTTCAGAACGCTATGCAAGCGGCTGACGGCAAGGAAAATAGCAAGCTTGTTATCAGCGGTACTGCAAGAGACAAACATATCCTATTGCGATTCTCTGACAACTGTGGTGGTATTGCCCCGGAGAATCTTAATAGAATTTTTCAACCTTTTTTCACAACAAAGCCGCCGGGTGAAGGAACGGGTCTGGGGCTTTGCATTGTTCAGCGCATCGCATCCCAGGCTGGCGGCAGAGTACGCGTCGAAAGCAAACTTGGTAAAGGTTCAACTTTTTTTGTCACTTTGCCTATCGAGGGAGGTAAAAGGTCCTAATTGAGTAGCAATGACAAATTACGCCAAAAAGCACATATTTTTTGTTGATGATGAGCCAAGTCTATCCAAGGTAGTTGGCAGAACTCTTGAACAGGTCGGCGCTAAAGTTAGTTGTTTCACTTCCGCAGCTGATTGCCTTGAACAATTACGTTTCCAAACGTGCGATTTACTTATTACTGATGTGAAAATGCCTGAAATGGATGGCTTAGCGCTGCTAACAGAGGCGAAACGGATTATGCCAACGTTGCCGGTTCTGGTTATAACCGGCTACGGCAATATACCAATGGCTATCAAGGCCATAAAGGCGGGTGCATTAGATTTTATTGAAAAACCTCTGGACAGACGGAGTTTTGTGTCTGCTATTGAGTCTGTGCTAAGGCGCACTACTTTAGCTGACCCCTTTACTAACAGACTGCTTACTAAGACAGAAATAAAAGTCTTGTGTTTGATTCTGGAAGGTAAGAGCAACAAGGAAACAGCCCATTTGTTGCACCGGTCCATAAGGACCATTGAAGACCACCGCAGTCGCATTATGCGCAAGCTCGGTGTTGATAACCCAATCAACCTAGTCAAACGAGCTGCTGCGATAGGTCTGGTTGAGCTGCCAGGATACGAATAAAGACAAAAGAACCTTTTACGGTTGGTCAATCCGCTCATAAATACTCACGCACGCCCATGTGTGTCCTTAAACCCATCTATGCAAAATCCCGTAGTTTCCACGATTGCAAAGATAGGAAGTTGTGATTATTCTGCAGTTGTTAAGCAATTGAAGGTATTGCTGGATGAGGAGTGAATGATTTGCAGCACGTTTCATTCCTGCTCTCTTGCCAAACAGTATGTTTCTCTAACCAATGCCGTACTACTTCTGATATTAAATCCTTCAGTAGTTGTTATTACTCGCAAGGAATCGGTGCTGTCGGATTGTCTCCGAGGAGAGTGTCGCCTATTTGGTGTAACGAGGCTGATTTTTTTTTGATTTGGAATACCACTTTGAGGTTATAGCGTTTGCTATATCTGATTAGACATAGCTATTTGGCGAAAGCATCCGAGGTATTTTTTTCGATGTATGCAGCAAAGGGCAAAACCCAGATATGGTTTGTTTCGATTTTAGCCATGCTGCTGTTGATATGCGCTGGCATCACCTACCGTGTTCTGGCATCTCACTTGAAGCTCGTCGTTGATGCGCCCATCAGGTTACCTGTTTCTCTGAATGCTTTTCCCACAGAGATTGACAGTTGGGTTGGCAAAGATGCCCCAATTTCTGAAAAAATCCAGCGTGTGGCTGGCAATGATGATTTTCTAAATCGCTTATACATAAACAAATCGAACAATGAGTGGGCCAACATCTATATCGCTTATACTGCTCGGCCGAGGAATATGTTGGGCCATAGGCCACAGATATGTTATCCATCTGGCGGTTGGGTGCATGATAACACCGAGCCCTCCGAAGTTATTTCCAGGGCCGGCCGGAAAATTCCCTGCTTGGTCCACTACTTTCACATGCCAGCACCTCGTTGCGATCAGACAGTAGTGCTGAATTACTACATTGTCAATGGCCAATTGTCATCCGACCAGAGCACCTTTTCCGGCCTTGGCTGGCGAACCCCCAATATAGCAGGTAACCCAGCACGTTATGTTGCGCAGATTCAGATAAGCTCGGTTCAAGAAAACCCCATTCTAAGTGCAGCGAGGGATTTCACAGATCTGATTATGGAGTTTTTTCCTGACAGGAATGGGAGAGTTAAAGCAGCGGAATATGCCAATACTCAAAGCGGTGTTCTGAAATAGAGCGAAGCTATACCGGTGAAAGCCGGCATTGAAATAGTGACATAAGTGAGGCTATTAAAAGAAGTTACGTTGCTTTTTTGGATGTAACCGACGGGGACGGAGTGCAAGTAGGCGTCGGCCAGCAAAGCTGGTGATGGTGAACCCTCCAACACGGTAATGGTAGTTTTGTAAAGCATCTGACGCCTTGGTGTCGCACAAGAGACTTTATTATAAATGGACGGCCTTCAAGCTAGAACATGCCGAATCGCTTTCTGTTGGTATGGTTTTAACAACGCGGACAATTCGAAAGGCATGCGAGGAAGGTATATTGTCTTATGACTTTGGTCATGGTGATGCCGAATACAAGCGCTTTTGGGCTACGGATAGTCATGATGTCAATCGAGCCGTTGTGGGACGAGGATTCTGCGGAAGTCTCATAGTTTTTTCCTACGCTTTTGTTTGGTGGTTAGCAAAACATAAAAGGTTACTTGCAACATACCGGCGGCTCCGACGAAAGCTAACAGTGGCACGAGACTGGCTCTCATCAACATGTCTTGCAACCTTTGCATTATTGTGATTCTTCTTTTATGTGGAGTAAACCTGGCTGAAAATCTTGGCTTTATTATCAAAGGAAGTAATCTTGGATTTAACCAAGTCAGTGTGTGGAGGCGGTATCAGAGAGGTCTTTTCCCGTGGTGCAATGGCATTAGGTCTCGGGACTGTTCCCAGGCAGGACCGGAGTATATCAAAAGGGATAATCCTTGAGGGACTGTTATTCAAAACTTTCTTCTTTATCGCTTTCTTCTTACTAATACCGGTTCCGGCTAACGGAACCACATACGTTGTATTTCGCTATGATGATTTTGCTGCTGACAAACCTGGCATTCGGGAAACAAATACTATGCGAATGGGAATATGGGAAGCAGAGAAGGCTGTTGACAAGCTATTTAACAAATATTGTATTCCATATGCGATTGCGGTCATTCCTAAATTGAATGATACTTCGCTCGCTGAAGATGCCGAAAAGATAGAATTTATCAGGCAAGCCGTTATAGCGGAAAGAGTGGAAGTTGCCCAGCATGGCTTATCGCATACAAATTATGCAAAGGCAAAACATAGGCGTGGTGAGTTTTGTGAACGTGACTATAAGTCCCAGCTTGAAAGCATAAGGCAAGGCCGGGAAATATTATGCAAGTCACTCAATTTGCCAAGCATAAAAACATTTGTGCCGCCATTTAACGGTTGGGATAAAAATACAGTTAAAGCCTTGAAGCATTGTGGTTTTTCTGTAATTTCAGCTGATCGTTATTATTGGCATGACGCAGTTGAAGGGCTAACTGTGATACCGTTTACAGCGCAACTATGGGAATTGGAGTCAATGGTAGATGAAAAAAGACTCCCCGATGATGGAATCATAGTCGTTTTATATCATCCTCCACAGATTGTAGAATTTAAAGGGAAAGAACATCGCTTTTTTGGTATCGAACGTTTTGAAAGACTTCTGCAGAAGCTGGAGACGGTGCCTTATGTCAAGTTTGTAACTCTGCAGCAACTGGCTCGAAAGCGTGGCAGTTTAACAATCGACCGATATCGTGCAGCAAATGCTCTTTGGCGTCAGCGTAGTTTCTGGTCGAAGTTGCTGCCCCAAGATTTATGGCCGGGAGAATCGAGCCGCCTCACATACCTTGCAGCTGATGTATACGCCAGGCAAGTGACGTATTGGAGAATGTTGACAGTAGCATTGACAAGTGGTCTTTTGTTTGCTGGTCTTGTTGTAAGATATCTAATCAAGCGAGTATTATCGGCGAAATGGCACATTCGAGTTGATGTAATTGCATCGCTGATATTCTTCTCATCGGTGTTAAAAGAAATTCAAATAATTCATAAAGGTTATCATATTACTGGGATAAGTGCGATTCCAGCAATATTTACAGCCAGTTTCGTGGCCGCTTTGGTATTAAGAGCTATTCGTGCGATACACAAATCAACTGTGCTCATTAGGCCAAGATGGAAAATACTTTGACCGAAGAGAAAAAATCAGGATTGTCTGCTGGAGAAAATGCGAATAATTCTCTTGGTACTTTGCATCCTGCTGCGGACCTGAGGACTCGGGTCGTTCGCAGTGGATTCTGGGTCTTTGCGCTAAGGATTACCGATCGGCTATGTCGGTTAGCTCGCACCATCGTTCTGGCAAGGATTCTCGCTCCTGCGGACTTTGGGCTATTTGGTATAGCCCTTTTAGCAATGTCTGCTCTGGAGACTTTCTCTCAGACAGGCTTCAATGCGGCACTGATCCAAAAGAAAGAGGATACAAAATCTTATTTAGATACAGCCTGGACGGTTCAGGCTATCCGTGGAATCCTTCTTGCATTGATCGCGTTTGCTATTGCTCCGTATGTAGCTGCCTTCTTTGATGCACCGGCGGCAAAGCCGATTCTTCAGGTTATCGCCTTTTCAGTGCTCCTTGGAGGTTTTAGTAATATCGGTGTTATGTACTTCCAGAAGGAGCTGGAATTTCGCAAGCTGTTTGTTCTTAGTCTCAGCAGCACCCTCGCGGATATAGGTGTAGCTATCACGGCGGCGGTTCTGTTGAGAAGTGTCTGGGCACTTGTCTTTGGTCTTTTGGCTAGCACTCTTGTGCGGACGGTGGTGTCATATTTGATTCACCCTTATCGGCCACGACTGGCCTTTAGTAAACAGCAATTCAAGGAATTGTTCGGCTTCGGTAAATGGATTTTAGGCTCAAGTATATTGATCTTTCTACTTACTCACGGTGATGATGCCTTAGTGGGAAAAGTACTTGGCGTTAGCGCTCTTGGTTTTTATCAATTAGCTTATAGATTGTCAAACATGCCAGCGACAGAGATTACTCATGTGATTTCGCAGGTAACATTCCCAGCTTATTCTAAATTACAGGATAATTTACCAAGGTTAAGAGAAGCTTATTTGAAAGTTTTGCAAATCACGGCATTTTTGTCTTTTCTGATTGCTGGCTTAATTTTCGTCTTGGCTCCGGAATTCACTCAAATATTTTTGGGCGAAAAATGGATGCCAATGGTACCAGCGATGCAAGTATTATGTATTTTGGGAGGGTTAAGGTCGATTGTTGCGACGATGGGGCCAGTATTTTACAGTACAGGCAATCCAAAAATAGGAACACAATTATCGATAATGCAATTACTTATCATGGTAACCTTAATTTACCCCTTAACGATGAAATGGGGAATTGTTGGAACATCATTAGTAGTGGTTTTGACTAACTTAGCTTCATCCTGGGGGCTTAAAAAGACTCTGGACCTTATAAAATGTAAGCTTACAACATTCTGCCAAAAATTGCTTTATCCTTTACTAGGTAGTTCCATTATGTACGTATTATTACAATTTACAAAAAATATGGTGGACGTAAACTGGGCTAATTTAAGTCTCTTAGTAATTTTCGGTATCGCTGTCTACTTATTAACTATTTATTTATTAGATACGAAAATCTATTCATGCGGGCTAATAGAAAACATAGGTTCACTAAAAAAAACATTAAGCACAAAATAATGTTAGAGCAGGAAACTAAATATGCGAAGAAAAGAAGTCTTCCAGGATACGAATACCTTATATTTAACATGGGGTAAATATGCGTCGTCTGAACTTCTAGAATTCGCTAGTAAGTATTCAGGAAAAATGGTCTTAGACGTCGGCTGTTCCATTGGTGAGTATTGCAAAGAATTGAGCACTCGCGGCTTTAATTGTGTTGGAGTCGATTACAATCCTAAATACATAGAAAAAGCAAAAGCCAAAGGTGTGGAGGCATACGTAATGGATGCTTACCGCTTGGACTTTAAAGACGATAGGTTTGATTCGGCATTAATGTTTGAAATATTAGAGCATTTGGAGGACCCATTGTCAGCATTACAAGAGGCTAAAAGAGTTGCAAAGAGAAATATTTTAGTGACTACACCAAACTTTAGTAAATTTCATGAATTAAAAGCTCTTAAGTTAACATATGGTGATGCGTTAGAAGATGACCATGTGAATTACTTTACTAAAGAAGAATTAAAGATGCTACTTAATAAAGTTTCTGAAAATAACATAGTTATGGAGAGGGAACCAGTATATATACACGGTTTATTACCTTGGCATATAAGAAAACCAATATCCTTACTCTACAAACTAAAACTACTTAAGCCGTCATTGTATAGAAGACTTTACGGAGTGATCTGGTTCGGAACGAATAGCGATAAAGGAGCGTGAATTAATGAAAATCACATTTCTGACGCCACATGTTAATATTAGTGGCGGCGTAAAGATTATTCTTGGATATGCTGATAAACTCGCCAAAAAAGGACATAGTGTAACTATTATTTGTCCACAAGCGGGTTTTGTAAAAAGGAAAGTTAAAAGAATTCCTGTCATTTATCCAAAAAGAGCTGTGATGAATTTTTTAAGATATAGGCCTAATTGGATGCGAATCGCAGCGAATATCAAATATGTCCCGTCCTATAACGAAAGATACATCCCGAACGGAGATATCATTGTTGCAACCGCTTGGCAAACTGCATTCTACGTTAACGAGTACGCATCCAGGAAGGGAAGAAAGTTCTATCTCTTCCAGCATTACGAAAGGTTATTTGCAGACGGATGTAACGATGTTGATCGAGGCTCCTATAATTTGCCCTTAAAAAAAATTGTGATTTCTTCTTGTCTCCAACAGATCCTGAAAGAGGATTTTTCCCAAGATTCAACACTCATTAAAAATCCAATAGATCATCATATATTTTATCCTACAAGAAACGGGTACAACAAAAACAAAAGGATTTGCATGCTTTATCATACCCTGCCATTAAAAGCGGTACCAGAGGGCATAAAAGCCTTTGAGATGACAAAAGACACATATCCACATGTTCAGCTAGTAATGTTTGGGTCGCGCCCAAAGCCTGAACATATAAGTTGTGAGTTTCACTACAGACCAACGAATGAGGAATTAAGAGAAGTTTTTAATTCTTGCGACATATTTCTATGCCCGAGTTGGAGGGAGGGATTTGGGTTACCCTCAGCGGAAGCTATGGCGTGCAAATGTGCAGTGGTTACCACAGACAATGGAGGATCAAGGGACTACGCCATTCATGAAAAGACTGCACTAGTTTCACCACCCCAAAACCCAGAGGCACTGGCTGAAAATCTGGGTAGGTTACTGAGTAATGAAGACATGTTGGAAAGAGTCGCACAGAATGGCTATAAGCATATAAAGCAGTTCACTTGGGAAAAGGCTGTTAGTAAGATGGAAAAAGTATTTTTACAGGAACTCAAAAAAGAGTGGCCTAAAAAGAATGAAGATTTCGATCTTAACTCCTGATTTATCGCATAACTGTCTCGGCAGAGCATACTTATTAGCTAAGATTCTCCAGAGGCGCTATGAAGTAGAAATAGTTGTTCCCATTATTGAAGATTGGATTTGAAAAATCCATTGCCAATGATAAGAAAATATATCCCAGAATCAATTAAACGGAAGTACCGCTTCCTGCGAGCCAAACTCCTGACTATTGGCCTACGCTCAGACGCAGCGCCAAATCAGCCACCTGAAGAAATTTCGGCAAGTTCCGACATTACAGTGGTCGTCCCGATCTATGACTCGCCCCAAGTAGTATGTCGCTGCTTAAAGAGCATCGAGAGGTATGGTGCGAACGCAGAGATTATTTTGGTTGATGATGGGTCGCAGCTTCAAGAAACGTTCGATTTACTTCAAGATTATCAGCAGCGGAATAGTTGGACATTGATTAAACATGACAAGGTTCTCGGACACAGCCAATCATGTGCGGACGGCAGCCAAGTTTGTACCAGAAAGTATCTTTGTTTTCTGAATTCTGATACTGTTGTGACCCCGTGGAGTTGGCGTGCTGCCAAAGAAGCGTTTGATTTGGATTCACGAATCGCAGCTACAGGCCCTTCTACAAGCTGGGCGTTTACTCAGCAAGTCGTTCCGAAGGCGAAGCTTTGCCGTCATTTCTGGAGTGATTCCCAAATCTTTGCCTTTGCCCACGAATACGTCGAGGCTCATAAGTATTCAGCGTGGGTTGACCTGCCTGAGATTAGCGGATTCGCATTCTTTATCCGGAGAGAAGTATGGGAGAATTTTGGGGGATTCGATGAGAACCTACCAGATTACGGCAATGAGACAGAATTATGCATACGTCTTTTGAAATCTGGATGGCGACTTGTTTGGACACAGAATAGCTATATCCATCATTTCGGCAAAATGTCTTATAACGAAATGAAAGTCCCCAAGGTTATTAAGGCACAAGCTTACATCAGGGAGAAGCATGGCGATCAAATTCACTTATAATGGCTTCAGTATGTTGTCTGACTCCTTTTGCATCTCGCTCGATAGGGCCGGCCGGGCACACGTCGAAGCTAATTACGATATTGATAAGCTAAACGACCGACTTGTTGAGATTTACCAGGGATTGCTATGACCGAATATTCATCAAATATAACTGGTAAAGAAGATTTGAGCGGACAACGGGATTCACCTTTGGTTTCGGTGATAATCCCTACTTATAATCGGGCCAAATATGTGACACAGGCGATAGATAGTGTGCTTGCACAGACCTATCGCAATTACGAGATAATCGTAGTTAACGACGGCTCAACAGATAATACGCGAGAAGTTTTGAAGCGGTATGGAGACAACATACGGTATATATACCAGGAAAACGCCGGCGGTGCCGCAGCACGCAATACAGCCATAAAGGCAGCAAAAGGCCAATGGATAGCCTTCCTCGACTCGGACGATGAATGGCTGCCGGAAAAGCTTGCAACTCAAATGGCTCACCTTCGTGAAAGGCCTGATTTGTGTGCTCACATAACCAATGCCACCTTTGTACGGCCTCCCAGCGAAAGGGTGGACCTTTTCGAGCTGAGGAATTTCCCGAAACGATGGAGTGACTTTTCTGTGCTGGAAAGGCCGTTGAAATACGTTCTGAATTTCGACATAGGATTTCTGCCGACATTGCTGGTTAAACAGCACAGCCTGGTCGCGTCTGGGTTATTTGATCCGAAGTTGCAAAAAGGGCACGATCGAGATCTGTTCCTGAGGTTGGCACTACATGGGCCTTGGGGTAGTACAGGTGTTCAATTGGTTCGATGCCATCGACGAAACGAAGAAGGCGTGAGCCTATCAAGACAGTTTCATGATAATCATATGTACCATCGCAAGACTGCCGTTTGCCAAATGCAAAAGGTTATGGCAAGCTCGGAGCTTACGAAGGGAGAGCGCCGCTTGGTCAGCCGGAACTTAAGCAATTGTTTGTACGACCTGGGGATTGAGCAGCTTAGGGAAGGCGAGAGAATCCAGGCCAGGGAAAATTTTAGCAGGTCTATACGAATTTATCCTTCGGCAAAATCACTAATCAAATACGGGCTTACGCTTCTTCCTGCTCTTGCAGGTATTCGATTACTGGAAAGATGGCGTGCACGAAAGGGGCCAGGATTTCGCTTCTAAGTGTGTCTTCGTGGCCTTGTAGATTGACCGGTAAAATGAAAATAACATTCATACTTCCAGGGAGGGGGTGTTCTGGGGGAGTGCGGTGTACAACTATTGCTGCTAATCGCCTCCTCGACAAGGGTCACGAGATAAGAATTATGTATCGTAGGCCTCGGACAACTCTCAAAACGCTAATAAAGGAAGCGGGGAAAAAAATGTGGTACAATGGCTGTTACGACTGGCTTAACGCATTTCGAGGCGAGATTCGGGGCTTCGGGGACATTACCAATTGTGTATTTGATGGGGATGAGATAATTGTTACCGTCGGGATGTGGTGCAGCGCTCAGCTTGATAGACTGAATACTATCGGCAATCCCAAGCTGCAATATATTCACGGGCTGACCCCTTGGATGCCGGAGGTTATGAAGGAAGCCCTGTCTTTATCTATCCCCAAAATTGCAGTAAGTCATCCGGTAAGCGAGACAATCAAATCATTTGGTGGTGATGTGTTGGCTGTTATTCACAACGGGATCGACCAAAATGATTATTATCCAAGCGTAGATGAGAAAGCCAGAAATGGTATAGGGACTATATATTCCGGCCATCCATCGAAAGACCCTGATACGGTCTTAAAGGTATTTATGATGCTTAGGAATCAGTTCACAAATGTACCACAATACATATTTGGAAAGTGCCCCAGGCCAGCAAAAGTTCCCAGAAAGAGCTATACGAACTCTCCTTCTGTTTCTAATGCGAGAAACCTATATTCACAAAGTTTGATTTGGATTATGGCAAGTTGTTCAGAAGGATTCGGCTTACCCATTTTAGAAGCAATGGCTTGTGGAAGCTCAGTTGTAGCAACAGATTGTGGTGGCTCAAGAGATATTATTAATGACGGTGAAAATGGCTTTCTCGTGGAAGTTGGCAATGTGAAACAGATTGTTGACAGAGTTAAGCTGTTGCTAAGCGACCAGGAATTGCGTCAAGGAATAGTTAGGAAATCAAAAGATACGGTTAATAGATTCACATGGGAAAACAGCGTTAACAAACTGGAGGCGGTTTTGAAGTCAATCGCCCCTGTATGCTAACGATGAAGACAGACTTATGTTGAATCTCTAAAAGGTCAAATTCAGATGTTCATTGCCGGCGGAGAACAAAAAGTATGAAATTCTGTCTTTTGGGCGCATCGTTTGACACACCTAATATGGGTGTTAGTGCATTGGCGGAGTCGAGTATCAAGGTTCTTCTTAATCGCTGGCCTGGCGCAGAGATTCTTCTGTTAGGAAGTGGACGCAGAGAAAGAGAGTATAATATAACAATATCACAACGAAGTTTACGCTTGCGAAATTTCCCGATAAGGTTCTGTAAGAACATATTTCTGCCTAATCATTGGCTTGTGCTACTGTTGCACGGATTGCTGCAAAGAATTTTACCGTGGAGACGATTTCAAAAGTTCCTTTCTGCAGGCAATCCTTATGTCAAGGAGCTAAATGAAACTGATGTGGTATTTGACATCACCAGTGGGGACAGCTTTAGCGACATCTATGGCATGCTCAGGTTCACTTTGGGCTTCTTGCGTAAGTGTCTTGTTTTGTTGTACAACAAGAAATTAATAATGTTACCCCAGACATACGGACCTTTCCAAAGGCCGATTACTAAAATGATGGCTGCCTATGTTTTAAAACGGGCACATAAAATTTATTCAAGAGACAGAGCAGGTATAGAATATATAAATGGACTGCTCAATAATCATGCCTGGAATGGTAAGATTCAACTTGCCCCGGACGTTGCCTTTGTCTTGGATGCACGAAAGCCTCAGGATATCCGAGTCGGCTCTTTGAATAAGGCGCGCATAGAGAAATCTGCATTAGTTGGCCTCAATATTAGCGGCCTTTTGTTTAACGGCGGTTACACACAGAACAACATGTTTGGTTTGAAAAGCGATTATCGGGAATTAGTTTGCGCCATTATTGATTTGCTTATGGGTGATGAGAGGTCGCTGGTCGTTCTTGTGCCCCATGTTTTTGCTCCAGTCGGCACTGTCCCAAGTGATCCGGACGCTTGTCAGCAAGTGCATACAAAAATGAGCTTGAAGTATCCGGACCGGCTATTCTTGGCACAGGGCGAATATAATCATAAGGAGATAAAGCATATTATCGGCTTATGCGATTTTTTCATTGGGTCTCGAATGCACTCCTGTATAGCTGCTATGTCGCAGTGCATTCCAACTGTTGGATTGGCTTATAGTAAAAAGTTCCATGGAGTTTTTGACGCCGTTAATATGGCTCATTGTGTTGTTGATGCGAGAATGTTGGACAGGGAAGAAATCCTGTCACTCATACAGCGATTATTTGCAGATAGAAATGTGATTCGTCAAGTCCTTGAAAGTACTATTCCAAAAGTCAAAGAGGATATAATGAATATTTTTCGTGACTGTGATTTGATTTTCTCACCGATACAGGAAGCTGATAGGTAATGTTGCTCGCCGTTAGTAAAAAGCAGTAAATTTATGACACGAGTAAATCTGAGGATGTTGCAGAATAGATGCAGATTTGCAAAGAGAGTTTTAGGAATTCTTTAGTATGGCAGGAGCTGAAAATCACCGCTAAAAATGGTAGCAGCTTTGGATTATTGCACCATACTGCGAATCTTGGCTTATTTGTGCAGCAGTAGGATACGAGGGTGTAGTACTGAAATTATATTTAGCATTATAATGTGGGAAACAAAAGTGGAGAATTGGATTTGAGACTTTGCTTTTCATTTTAATGATGCGTCCTGTTCTTGCTATAAAGATGAATTTTACCAGAATCGATGATATTGTCAGTTGGCGGTTGTGCACGGGTTGCGGAGCGTGCGTTGCAGCTTGTATAGGGAATAATGTTCAGTTAGCTGATATGCCGGACGAGGGGTTGCGACCGGTAGTTGATATAGCAAAGTGTCAGAATTGTGGCGAATGTGTAAAAGTTTGTCCAGGTATTAACTTGTCGCATAGGACTTTTTCGAGAGAGGTTATTTCGGAGCTGGTGGAGTCCTGGGGCCCGGTACTGGAGGTATGGGAGGGCTATGCAATAGACCCGAAGATTCGCTACAAGGGTTCTTCCGGTGGGTTAGCTACAGCATTAGCTCTTTATAGTCTTGAAAGACAAAATATATCAGGGGTATTGCATGTAGGCACTAAACCGGAGTCGCCACTGCGTAGTGTAGCGCTCTTCAGTGAAACCAAAGAAAGCCTGTTAGCAAATATAGGTTCGAGATATTCACCAGCTGCCCCCTGTGAAAGGCTCGACTGGATTCAAAATGCTAATTCGTCGTGTGTTTTTATTGGAAAGCCCTGCGATGTGGCTGCACTTCGTAAATCACAAGCTGCGAATCCGAAACTAAGTGAAAAGGTTCATTTCGCAATTAGTATTTTCTGCGCGGGCACCCCAAGCACTTATGGCACTAAGGCAATCTTGGAAGCACTTGAGGTGGAACAGGAACAAGTCCAATCCTTTGCATATCGCGGTTCCGGCTGGCCGGGTCAGACTGTTGTAACGATTAAAGGTAATAACGACCGACGGCAAATGACCTATGAGCAGTCTTGGGGGAATATTTTAAACAAGCATATTCCATTGAGATGCCGTTTGTGTCCGGATGGCACAGGCGAGTTTGCTGATATTTCATGCGGTGACCCATGGTACCGGGAAATTGAAGCGGACGACCCAGGCCGTTCGCTCGTACTGGTCAGAACCGAACTTGGTAAAGAGATTTTACGAAAGGCGATGAATACAAAGTATGTGAAACTTGAGCGAGTCGAGTCCAGCATAATCCCGCGCTCGCAGAAGGCGCTTCTTATGCGAAGACGTCATCTGTGGGGGCGATTGCTGATGCTGCGCATCATGCGGCTTCCTGTTCCTCGTTATATGGGTTTTTCTTTATTTAGAAATTGGCTTAGACTGCGAGTTATAGAAAAATTACATTCGCTTGGAGGAACTTTAAAACGGATTATCTTGCGAGGCTTGACAAAACCCATTAAAGGTATCTCCATGTGCGACGTATTAAAGGCGGACGTCAGTAGTCGTAACCTCTCATGAACATTGATAAAAAATAAGCCCGATGCAAAACGTAACTTTAGCAATTGCAGTCATTTTTTCACTATTAGCCTTGGTATTATCCCCAGCTTATGCGTTAGCTGCATATATTACAGCCTTGTTATGGTACCCATATTATTTGGTCATCACCGTAGGTGTTTTAGATATATCGGTTGGTCGGATTGTGGTTGGGGTACTATTTCTGCGGTGCTTATGTGACAACCGAATTCGAAGTAAGTTTGCTTGGTCTCGATTAGATACATGGGTGACATTAAGCATGGTGGTATATATTGGTGTATTTTGTGTTACCAGATCATTGTCGTATGCTATAGAAAATAGAAGCGGTTTTCTGATGGATACTTGGTTTGCTTATATGGTAGGCCGTTTTATAGTAACTGACAGGGCGACAATAGTATCTGTCATAAAGTGCCTTAGCGTTGTCTTGATACCGTTGACGATTTTAGGCATGATTGAAGCCAAAACTGGCTGGCAGCCTTTCGTTCCTCTAATAGGTTTTTGTCCATGGCATGAAGCCCCTACTGGTGTTGAAGTACCTCGCTTTGGGTTAATGCGAGCTATGGGTCCATCTGGTGATGCTATTCTGTTTGGGTGTGGATTTGCGATGCTTTTGCCACTTATTTATTATTTACACCATGAAAAAGGCCAATGGGGGCGGTTGGCATATTTTCTTTCGGGCTCGACTGTGCTCGGTGCGCTAACGAGCATGTCCAATTGTCCGTGGGTTATGGTAATAATAGTAATTTGTTGCCTGGTAATGGAAAAATACAGGCAATGGGTTAAACCGCTGTTTCTATCTTTCGTGTTTTTTTGTGTATTTGTTGGAATAGGCAGCAACAGACCGTTTTATCATGTGCTCGCCTCCTATGGTAACCCTTTGGGAGGTGCAAGTTGGCACCGGGCCAGGGTTATTGACCTCGCAATAGAACATTTCGATGAATGGTGGTTTCTCGGTTATAAGGGCAGAGATCCCGGTTGGGGTTCAGAACTTGGTATGGGTCATACTGATGTGACGAATGAGTTTATCTTGACTGGAGTTAAATATGGTGTTCTTGGCGTAATAGTTCTTTGCGTAGTCCTCACAATTGCGTTTCGTGGCACCATACGTGCTTATAAGAACTCGAAAGATCAGAAGTTAAGCTCTCTCTATTGGGTATTGGGAAGTATACTATTTTCAGTCATGGTAATTTGGTCGGCAGTTAGCTTTTTTGGGTCACTGACTCCGCTTTTTTATTGTACTTTAGGAGTAGTAGGCTCATCATTCAATTTCACGGCAAAGATACCCGAACGAACGAACGACCATTTCATATATCAAAGTCCCAGATAGTTAAAATATAACTTGGGGTCTGGCATTACGACACACAGATGATATCAAATTTGAAGTCACAAAGACAGACTGGAAATTGGCAAAAAATTAAGAATCACCTGGAGATAGTAACTATTAGAAGCCTTGAAGAAATTGAGGAAATCCGGCCAATATGGGAGCGAATGCAGCGTAATCAAGCTTTTCCGATTATCAACGCAGATGTTGATAGGTATCTTTCTGTTTTGAAATCTCAGAAAGGCCAAAACATAAGGCCTCATGTTATTCTTCTTAACCGAGATGGTCACCCCGAAGCCATGGTGATAGGGCACATTGGGAAACACCATCTTCGCCGTGAAAAGCTGTTTTAAGACAGTGGCCTTTTCCAACTTGGCCGACTAACTTAAACAAAATATGTTTAACAGATAGACAGATAAAGACCTATGAGAACCTCCATTCCTGATGTCAGCATCATTATAGTGAGTTGGAACGCAAAGCGGCATCTTCTCAATTGTCTAAATTCTTTAATACATGTCGCAGATGGATACTCTCAGGAGATAATTGTTGTGGATAATGCCTCCTCCGACGATGGTCCAGAGGTGGTGGCAAGTCGATTTCCGGAAGTTACGTTGATAAGAAACCGGGAAAATCTTGGTTTTGCCAAGGCCAATAATATCGGAATACGCCGGAGTTCCGGCCGATATCTTTGCCTCTTAAACTCTGATGTGGTTGTTCTAAAAGGCTGTATTAAGAATTTAATTGACTTTATGGATAACCACCCCAATGCCGGCATGGTGGGACCAAGGATACTCAACCCTGACCGTACTCTTCAACCATCGTGCAGGCACTTTCCCACTATCTGGAACAACCTTTGCCAGGCCCTGGGGTTGAATTATTTATTTCCGAAATCCGCATTCTTTTCTGAACCATTTATGAAATACTGGGCGCATGATAAGCTGCGAAAAGTGGATGTCATAACCGGATGCTTCTGGATGCTTCTGCGGGAAGCCATCGATGAAGTCGGTTTGCTGGACGAAGAGTTTTTTATCTATGGTGAAGACATCGACTGGTGCAGGCGATGTCATAATGCAGGCTGGGATGTTGTATTCTATCCTAATGCCGAGGCAGTCCACTTTGGTGGTGCAAGTTCGTCCAACTCGCCAATCAAGTTCTATCTTGAGATGCAGAAGGCAGATCTCAAGTATTGGAGAAAGCACCATAGTAGAGCTGGCAAAATCATCTACCTGGTGATAATTCTTATTCGTCAGGTTTTGCGAATAATCCACGGCGTAGTTCAATATGTAGTTAACCCATCTGAGAGAAAAGCCAGTTCTTTCAAGTTAAAGCGGAGCTTAGCTTGTATTCGTTGGGTTTTTGCATATTTGAAAGAGATGCCTTTGCAAAAAAACACCTTTTAACTTCTTTAGGAAAACTCTATGAAAACGAAATATGTTCTTATAACCCCTGTTTATAACGAAGCAAAACTCATTGAACAGGTTATAAAGTCTGTTATTGACCAGACGATTCCTCCACAAAAATGGGTAATTGTAGACGATGGTTCCACGGACAGAACAACCAAAATAATAAAACAGTATGAGGTCAAACATAATTTCATAACCTGTCTTCGGCTACAACGCGAAGATGTTGAAAGCTATTACAGCCGTAGGGTCTGGGTTGTCCTAACTGGCATTGAGGCAGCTAAGACTCTAGATTATGACTTTTTGGGGGTTCTGGACGCTGATATCACTTGTGAGCCCACGTATTATGAAGGGCTTTTGGTGGAGTTTGACCGGAATCCAAAATTGGGAATTGCGGCTGGTGTATATAAGTATGAGATTAACGGCTGTCTTCATAAAGTTCTTATTGATAGACTATGTACACCAGGGTCAAACCACGTTTTTCGGCGTGAGTGCTACGAGCAAATTGGTGGATATATCCCTTTAAAATACGGTGGAGACGATTCTCTTGTGGATATTATGGCGCGAATGTATGGATGGAAAACGTGGAATTTTGACGAGTATCCGGTTATTCAGCATCGCCCTGTGGGAACAGGAGATGGAAGGTCCGTTTTGTGGGCAAGATTTCGTCAGGGATTAACGGAATATGGAATCGCGACACGTCCGGCGTTTATGTTGGCTAAATCATTCCGCCGCGCTTTTTTAGAGAAGCCCTATCTTACAGGCAGCTTAGCAAGGATGGCGGGATTCTTATACGGATATTGGCTAAGAGAAGAAAGAAAAATCCCCCCTGCAGCTATAGATTTTGTCCGGAGGGAACAAATCAGGAGACTGTTCTCTTGTCTCTAAGCGGGCACTGATTGGGTTGAGCGGTTATAGATAGCGCTGTCTCGACGGGAGGATGGGGATATCAGGCCTGAGACATCCAAAGTAATATGAAATAAATAGAACTGTAGCTCAACTCGTAAGGTTTTTCATTGGCAAACAAACGAAACAAATTAAAGGTTTGCATCGCATGCTCGACTGGCGGGCACCTTGTGGAAGCCAGGCAATTAGCGCCAGTGTATGATAAATACGAACACTTCTATTTTACCTTTTCGGGTGGTGTTGCTAAAGAATTGAAAAAAACGTCCCGTGTGCGTGACATCCCCAATATTGTTAGGCGGAATCCTTTGTCCTGGATTATTGGGGCGATGTTGTCCGGATATATAGCCATAATTGAAAGGCCCGATGTCGTGATTTCTACTGGAGCGGGGATAGTCGTCTTTTTTTGCATATTTGCAAAGTTATTGGGTTGCAAACTCATATTTATCGAGAGCATGGCGAGAATCCAACGCCCCACTTTGACGGCGAGGTTTTTGTATCGCTTTGCGGACTTATTTATTGTGCAGTGGGAAGGGTTGCTTGAGTATTTTCCAAAAGCGAAATTTTTGGGGAGATTATTGTGATATTCCTGACTGTAGGTACCTGGCACAGAGGGTATGACCGTCTTGTTAAGGCAGTCGATGACTTAGTCGCTTGTGGGCTTATTAAGGATAAGGTAATCGCTCAAATCGGCTGTGGTGCATATAAGGCCAAGCATCTGATGGTTATGGATTTTTGCTCACCTAACAAATTTGTAAATATTATTTCCTCCTCGAGATTAGTCATATCGCATGCTGGTATAGGGACAATTAGCCAGGCTATCAAGCTAAATAAACCGGTGGTTGTCATGCCACGAAAAATATCGCTGGGGGAAGTGGATAACAGCCATCAATATGCGACAGCCAGGCAGCTGGAGGCAGAAGGGAAGATACTGGTAGCTTATGAGGTTTCAGACTTGCTGGCAAAGCTCAAAGAAGCGAGAGCTTTTGTCCCCACTCGTGGCGAAGGTTGTGACCGGATTCTTAATACCGTTCAAGAGTTTATTGACAATGTGGCCGAAAAAAAGCTCGGTTACTCAAGAATAGGAGTGCAAAAGAATGCAGGGGTGCAAAAGCTTGATTCGGAGAATTTGGCCGTACAAGATTCTACCAAGGGATGATGATGACATAAAAGCAGACCTGCTGAAAATCATGAGACACTTCGGAAGAAATAGCAATACCTTTGATGTGGTCGTTTTTGTTCCCAATGCTGGTATCTATTTGGCTCGAATGTTTGTAGAGTTGTTCGGTAAATCTACTAACATAAATTTTGTTGCGGTGCGAAGAATCTCAACAGTATCAAAAGACAATTTCCTTAAGGAACTTGTTTTTAGGAAAAGATGGCTTGCGAGTTTGATGAGGCATGTGGAGGTATTTATAAGACTCGTGAAATTCGAGCTTGGTATAAGACAGAAAATGGTAACTGAATTTGAAATTGATTTTGACGTCAAGGGTAAGACAGTTTTGGTTATCGATGATTCTGTTGAGACTGGTACAACTTTAAGATTAGTAAAGAAGACTCTGCTGGAAAGGGGCGTTTCATCAGTCATAACTGCCTGTATTTCAAAGGACTTGATACCTGATAAGGTCGATGTTGAGTATTCTGTCTATCGCTATGCATTGCTGAGAACAAAGAATTCCAGAGATTATTATGCAACCTGATAATCTGAATGTTTTTGATTTTGATGGTACACTTATTACTGTCAATAGTTTTAAAGCAATAACGAAAAATCTTGCCTTCACTTTGTTTAAATCGCGCAAAATAGCAGCACTGTTCACACTAATCAGTTGGTACTTTCTTAGGAAGATGAAAATAATTTCCCATCTGATATTCAAAAAACATGTGGTGGATGTTTTTGAGAGGGCATTAATCGAAGAAGAAAAACAAAATATCTGCCAAATGGTTTTCGACAATAATGTTAATGCAGTCGTCTTCGAACAGATGCTCAAATCAGACAATTGCATTATATGCACGGCGTCGCCGTTTGCCTACGTCTCGAGGATATCTTTTAATAAAAATATTTCGGTAATTAGTTCTTTGAATCCTCAAAAAAATCTGCCCGACCTTGCAAATTTTGGTCCCGGAAAAATTGAAAACTTGAAAGCATACTTTAATGGAAAACCTGTTCGCGTGGCCAATTTTTATACCAATAGCAAAATTGATGACCAGGCTCTAATAGATTTTTCCGTTAGCGCCTTCATCGTAGAAGGTGAACATGTCCAAAAAGTGAAGTGATTTCGCGTCGCCAAATTAGGAGAAAACACATTATTATCTGAGACGTGTTGAGTCGAAATAGCCTTGTACATACCAATGCGCGGTAAACAAAAGATAAAAGTCACGATTCTCATGGGAAGTTGGGATTTCGGCAGATGTCCTCTGGCGTCAAGATTGCCTACGGCATTGTGGCCAATAATGGGGAAATCCGTCTTAGAACGGTTGCTGATTCATTTAGCCAAACAAGGGATAGACCGGGTGGTAATTTGTTCCAACGGGGATAGTTCATTGATAGCAGAATCGATTCAGGCTAATAATTATCTGGAGTTGAAGTTTTTGGATGAAGAGTTACCTGTTGGTACTGCGGGGTCTGTTCGCGATGCTACCAACGGCGAAACAGATGGATTGCTGTTGGTATTTCCTGCCAGCGCAATATGCCCCCCTAAAATTGATACACTGATAAGCGCCCATCGCGATGGTAACTCTGATTTAACCGTGATGTTTAATCCTGCCTATGGAAACAGAAAATCGTTAGGCGAATCAGCAGGTATTTATGTCTGTGAAACGAGTATCTTGGAACATATCCCGAAAGATGGCTACTTTGATATTAAGGAAGGCTTAATTCCTGAGTTGGCTCGTGCCGGGAAAAATGTGCATCCGGCGATGTTACCAAATCACGTTGGAAATTTTCGAGATCGGCAAGGATATTTATATGCTATTGCTAATTACCTTGAAAGTACCTTGAAACTAAACGGTGATTTAAAACTGTGCAAGCAGACCGATTCGCAAGTCCTATGGAAAGCAGCCGACGCTAATATAGACACAAATGCCAGAATTTACGGACCGGTTGTTGTTATGAACGGTGCTCGCATCTCCCAAGATGCCGTTATCTTTGGACCGACTATAATCGGAAGTAACGTTAGTATCTGTAAAAATAGCGTTGTAGTAAATAGTGTGATATGGGACGGGGCACAGGTGGGCAGGGATTGCCGGATCCAAGGATGTGTAGTTGACCACCATGCAGTTGTGCGGAGTAATAGTGTTGTAGAGGAAGAATCCATACTATTTAAACAAGAAGGACCGCTGAAAAGTTTGGTTAGTAGAGTATTGAAAATTACGAAAAATAGCGTAATTAGATTGCGGCCCGCTCTACAACCGCAGTTTAATAAAATAAATGAGAAATTGCCGAACTGGCTACCATCGCACAAAAGAACAGTTTTGCCTTGGTTTGTGGCTATTTTAATTTTTATCGCTTTTCTTTGGTCTTACTGGCCCGGCATCACAGATCTTTGGAACGTATGGCAAAGAAGTGATGAATACTCTAGTGGCCTTTTGGTTCCTTTTCTGGCGGTTTATATTTTGTGGTCAAGACGCCACGACATCTTTCAATGCTGCGTAAGGCCTTCTGTTTGGGGCTTATTTACCTTCGTAGGAGCCCAGGGAGTTAGACTTTTCGGGCTGTTCTTTATGTATGACTCAGCGGAGAGGTTATCCATCGCTCTAAGTATTGCTGCATTGGTGCACCTTCTGTTTGGCTGGCAGTTTTTCCGAAAGGTAGCTCCAGTATTACTATTTTTATGTTTAATGCTGCCTTGGCCCAATCGCATCCAGGCTGCTGTGGCCTTGCCTCTACAACACTGGGCTACTTCGTCAGCTGTATTCTGCCTGGAGGTAATGGGATATGCTGTCATGCGAGAAGGTAATATTATTCATATCAAACAAGCAAGCGTTGCAGTCGCCGAGGCGTGCAATGGTTTGAGAATGATCACTGCCTTTTTTGTGGTTAGTGGTTTGGTTGTTCTGCTGGTCAGGCGGGCATGGTGGGAAAAGATAGTAGTTCTGGCTTCGAGCCTTCCCATCGCTCTGCTTTGTAACACAGTGCGATTAACAATAACGGCACTTGCTTTTACTATACTCAGCGGTGAGTATTGGGAAGTGATATTCCATGATTTTGGTGGATATGCGATGATGCCATTAGCCCTTGCTTTGGTGGTTGTAGAGTTTTGGCTTTTAACAAAACTTACTACTCTCCCAACGAGAGAAGAAGCGATAATAATTACACAACAGAAGCGATGAGGGACCCCCCAAACGCAATAAGAGGAGTTTGGGAACCCTGGTCAGTATTAGCAAACAGAATTAAGGAGTACCGAAGAAAATGAAAAATTTGGAAAAATATCTTGATAAGGTGATTGGACAAAAACCTGCTAACTTTCAGGAAGCGCCGTTTTGCAATACATCGCAAAATGAGATCCTTCAAACGCCACCCGAATCTGACGGTGAGACTACATTCAATTTAGTTACTATCATACTTCGCCGTTGGTATATTGTATTGCTGACATTTGTGGTATTGTGTTCCATTGGAATCCCTGCAATATGGCTTTCGATCAAACCTCTGTACAATATAACTGGCGCGATAAGAGTTGCCCCTATTTTAATAAGCATCCTTTCAGGTGCAAGAGAGGACTATGGAGGAAGCTCAACTTATAAAAGCTTTATGTATACGCAGGCAGACATGATCGCCAGCAGCCGGGTGCTGCAAAGAGTAGCAGATGACTTGGCAGATAACAATCTATCCTTTTTTGAGGATTATGTGGGTGATCCTATCACAAGACTACAACGAACACTAATCAATGCCAAAGGAAAGTCTGAACAGGCAAGCATATTGAAACAGGCGATGTTCGATGGGGTCATTACGGTCGCACCAGCTCGCCAGAGTGAGCTAATAAAAATAACTATGAGAAGCACGAAGCCGGGAGAAGCGAAGCAGATTGTGGATGCTTTTATCAAAGCCTATATGGCTGTTGAAGTTACCAGTTCCGCCGAGGGTGAGGACCGAAAACTAACCGTCTTGGAAAACGAACGTAAGGTCCTGGATGAGAAATTGCAAAACGAGCGTGAGAC
>Ga0307432_1000252_pt1 | contig 45700 bp, 45 predicted proteins | sample SalMarWE160150MG_FD_202158 | JGI IMG/M metagenome (GOLD analysis project Ga0307432, IMG submission 202158) | Salt marsh sediment microbial communities from the Plum Island Ecosystem LTER, Massachusetts, United States - WE1603-150 | ecosystem: Environmental > Aquatic > Marine > Intertidal zone >...
GCGGAGGCGACACCGCAAATCGTCGGTCTGCCCGACGTAGAGACGCCCCGTCGCCTCGCTCTCCACGATGTAGACGATGAAAGGCAAACTCCCCGAGTAGGATTCGAACCTACGACCTAGCGGTTAATCCCGATGTCCATCGGGACTCGCTCTACCCGCGAGCAAATGCCTGCGGATCCACACGCCCGACTTTCGCGACTTTATGAATCGTTCCCGGGCCATGGCTTCGCCTCGTGTGGCGTGAGGCTCGGACCACACCAGGCGCCAGGGCCCGGCATGCTTGGTGGTGTACTTGCGCGGATTGTGTTCCGGATCGTTGTGCTCGCGGAGGCGACACCGCAAATCGTCGGTCTGCCCGACGTAGAGACGCCCCGTCGCCTCGCTCTCCACGATGTAGACGATGAAAGGCAAACTCCCCGAGTAGGATTCGAACCTACGACCTAGCGGTTAACAGCCGAAGCGATATCGCCACTAGCATCATGTGTGGGCCTATTTCGGCGATAAGTACCCCATTGTATCGGGGGTAGTATTCTCCGGCCTTCCGCCGGCGATTTTGCCTGCGTTCGCAGCGCCCCCACCGGGGCGATATTCTCACGCCCACGACGCAACCGACTGCGTTGGTGACGACCGCCTTCGCACGACCGGGTCAACCTCACGGTCGAAACTTACTCCTGCCGAAGCATGTAGTCGCCGGGTCTGATGCTGTCGTCCTCATTGTGCGAGGCTATGTCCCAACCCTCTGCACGAAGCTCCCTGATTCGCCGCGCGTATTGGGAGATGCCAGCGACGATTTGCAGCTCCTGCATCGTCACGACCTGACCGGACTTGAACCGCATGTACGCGAGAAGGCGCTTCTTCCCCGACGACTCGGCCATCACGGCTTCCATCGCCTCGGCGTCGGCGTCCGATTGCCAAGCCTTCTTTCCGAGGTTGCACTCCTCGCAGAGCGTCCACAGGTTGTCCTCGGTGGTCTGGCCGCCCCACTCGACGGGGATGATGTGGTCTATCACCAGTTTCACTCCATCGTCGGGCGTTCGACCACATCGCCTGCACTTGGAGTGGTCACGGTGCAGTATCTTGAATCGCGTCTTCGCGCCGACGCTACGCCTCACCGCGGCGGGCTTTCCCTGCTTCAGGCTGCGCAGGCGATACCCGTCGGACAGCGTCTCAATGTCCCAGCCCTCCTGCGACAGGTCGCGGACGCGCCGCGCCCACTCAGAGATGCGCGCGATCTCGATAATCTCGGCGCGCGGCACAGCTTGGGGGTGTCGTGACTTGAGCAGCGTCAGAATCCTCGACTTCGCGCTCGCCATCCGTGGCCTCCGCATATACGGCGACCACCATAACCGGCGCGGTGGGCGGAGTCCAGCAGGCTAGCGGCAGGATCGCAGGTGCATCATGACCTGGCAGGCCACCGCGTTGCCCAGTGTGGGGGGGACGGCGTTCCCGATCTGGATGGCGATCTGAATCTTCGTGCCGCAGAACTCGAAGTCGTCGGGGAAAGTCTGGAGGCGTGCCGCCTCCCAATGAGTGATGGGTCGGTGCGCCGACGGATGAAGGTACCGCCCCTTCTCAGGTTTGTAGAACTCAGTGCGGATCGTGCACCGCGCCGGCTCATCCCACGCTAGCCGGCCGAAAAGGTCGGTCCCGCCCTTGGTCTTCCTGATCCAGCAGTCTGGCGTCAGCTCGGGCGCGAGCCGCTGGAGGTCGAAGCGATTGCCGCCGGGCGGAATCAGCTTGTACCGTTTGAGGCTCATTTCCGTCGGGTTGCGACCGAAGTGAAGTGACTTGCCCCCGACAGGCCGCCCGTTCGGCATCACATAGTGCGGCTTCTTCGGGATGCCCCGGAATGCCTCGCGCACGGTCGTCGTTTCGCCGTTCGATTCGTTCAGCTCAAGTGGACCGAGACGGCTGCCCACGATGAACGCACGCCAACGGTTCTGTGGCACGCCGAATCTGGCTGCGAGCAACTTTTGCCGCGTGACATGGAAGCCCATCTTCTTGGCCAGCGCGACGATCCTGTCGCCCTCGACGGAGCTAATGAGGTTGGGGACATTCTCCATCACGAAGACGGCGCAGCCCGACGACTCCACCACATCCATGAAGTACCGCCACAGCTTCCTGCGAGGATCGCTGGTACGGTTGCCGTTCAGGTTCGAGAATCCCTGGCAGGGGGGGCCTCCGATGACGACATCGGCCTCAACACCCACTTCGCCGGAGCGAACGGCGTCCTCAATCGGAGCAGTGACGACGGGACACTTGAGGTTGTGCCGGAAGGTGGCGGCGAAGGGCTCCTCGATCTCCACGCCCAGCACGGTCTTGAATCCAGCTTGGTGAAATCCGAGTGCCATTCCTCCGGCACCACAGAAAAGGTCAATCACTCTTGGCTTTCGGCGTCCCATTGCGATTAGCCCGTATTGCGGCCTCAAGCCGCGACAGGGTTCGCTCCCTCCTGCCGACCGCGGAGAGCTGGCACTCCCAGACGGTCAGCACCTTCCACCCCAGCGACCGCAGCTCTCGCCTTACGCGCGCATCCCGCGCTCGGTTGCCCTCAATCTTCCGCCGCCAGAAGTCGGAATTGGACTTCGGCGACCCGCCGCGCGGACAGTCGTGGCCGTGCCACATGCAGCCGTGCACGAAGACGACCGTGCCGTACTTCGGCAGCACGAGGTCGGGCTTCCCGATCAGGCCACGGTGCGACCTGGCGAACCGGAGGCCGCGACGATGCAACCCGCTGCGAACCAGCCGCTCCGGGCGCGTGCGCTCCGTCCGGACCGCCCGCATGATCTCGGATCGCTTCTTCGCGGGGTAGATGTCCATCGCAAAACCGTCCGCTACAATATCTTGTACCTGCGCCTGGCAGGATGTCAACCAGTGGGATCTAACTGTCCGCTCCGCTACGCTCGGAGCCTCGCACACCTTATTGTCTTCGCCGTGGGCCGAAGCGCGGACGCAGAGGCGTGTGTGATGCTCTCCCCGACGGTCTCAGGTGGGTTAAGCCCGTCGCCTCGCTTGACCACCCGTGAGACCTAGCCTAGCCGAACTTGAGCGTCTGGCCCTGGACGGCGTCCCCCAATATCCCGGCGATGTGGCGCGCCAGGCACGATGCCAGAATCGGTGGCACCGCGTTGCCGATTTGAATCCCGACATTGATCCTCTTGCCGCAGAAGGTGTGGTCCTCCGGGAAGCTCTGGAGCAGCGCGGCTTCCCGGTGCGTGATCGCGCGATCGGCAACGGGGTGCAGATACCGCCCTTTCTCGGGCTTGTAGAACTCCGTCCGTATCGTCACCGACGGACGATCCCACCAGAGCCGGCCGAACAAGTCCGTCCCGCCCTTCGTCTTCCTCTTCCAGCACTCCGGCATCAAGTGGGGTGGCAAATCCCATCGGTTCCCTCCGGGCGGGATGCACCGATAGCGTTCGAGGGACTTGGGGGTGGGGTTGCGGCCTATGTGCCAGTTCCTCTCTGTCGGCGCAAGCGGCATGTGTCCAATCGCGTCACGAACCGTTCGCCACGGTGCGAGCTGCGCCGACAGCAAGTCCTGCTTTGCGGGGTCCACATGCGTGGGTTCCGGGAAGGACGGCGCACCGACTCGTGAGCCAATCACGATTGCTCGTTTTCGCTGTTGCGGCACCCCGTAGTCCGCCGCGTTCAGGACCCGCGCGTCCACTGCGTAGCCGTAAGATTCCGCGAGCTGGCGTAGCTCCTGGTACTCGGCGGAACGCAGGAGAGGGGGAACATTCTCAAGAAGGAAGACCTTGGGCCGCACCTGATCGATGCAGCGCATGTATTGACGCCATAGCTGGCTCCTCGGGTCGTTCGGGACTCGCTCGCCGAGGTTGCTGAATCCCTGGCAGGGCGGTCCGCCCACGACCACATCGGCCGGAGGGAACGACTGAATCTCCTGGATCGCGCAGTTCAGCACTCGATCCGTAATGTTGGCCCGCAAGGTATCGCACGCTTCCGTGTCCCACTCGTTGGCGACCACCGTGCGGAACCCCGCATCCTTGAAGCCGGCCGCCAGCCCCCCGCAGCCGGCGAAAAGCTCGATGATCGTCGGTCCGTCGCCATCGGGAACCTCGCCGAAGTGCAGGATGCCGCTGTGCTCGCGCTCCCCCTGAACCTCGAACGGACCCACTCGATAGCTGTGCGTGCTGATTCTCTCTATCACGATCACATCGCCAGGCTGCACCCGGTGCTTCGTGAAGAACGCCCCAACCCACGCACGACGGCGGAAGAAGCGTCGCGGCTTGCCCGTGCTTGCGTCGCAGGGAATGTCGGTGAGAACGGGGTCGTTAAGACCGACGACATCGAGCGTCAGCAGCTTTCCGGTTCCTTTCTTGCTCGACGAGGGGCCGAAGCAGTCCGCAGGAAAGAAATCTGCGTGACCAGTGAGGTACAGATGGTTCTGGCGGATATTGGCGCTGCTGACGCAGATCAGCCGCTTGCGGTGTCCTACGCGACCGCTCATGGCCCACCCACCTGTTCCGATTGCGCCAGCCTATGCATCGGAACATGCACGGGGGCGTGCGTTGGGCCGCCGGCAGCGAGGCCGGGGACGAGCAGGGTCGCGTCTCCCGGCACGGCCTGATCGGCAGGCGGCGACCCGCTCGCTTGGCGGTCCTTGGGGCTTCCTGCTGGCATCGTCTCCTCCCTGAGAAGCTAAACTCCCTGCGGGTCGGCACGATTTCGGCAACTGCGCATCATATCCTAAAGCCGCTCGGACGACATGGCCTTTCCGACAGAACGCGCTCCCGGCAAGGCTCGCCGTGCGAGGTGTCATGGCCATCGCCCATGACCCCGACCATACCCGGATGCGCCGTTGCGGCCCGACCCTGTGAAATGTGACGGCGAAAACAAACCGACCTCAGGCGTTGCCCTCCGCACGAGGGCGGTCGGGCGTCTCGACGCTCCAGCCAACCTGCAAGCTTCCGCCACACCAACCCCCAACTGGTGCCTGGGGGTCGTCGCGACCTCAGTTGCCCCAACCGGGCCGACGGAGAAACTCGCCCGACGGGGGAGGCGAGGATAGCCGCACTGCGCCGGGTCCGAGTGTGTCGCGCAGAGGACAACGCCGCTTGGTTCTGGTCCGGGATCGACGGTCAGCGTGCCAGGATGGTCTTCCGGGGCGGTTTGAACGACCCGTTTCCGCCCTGTTAAGCACGAATACCCGATTCCTGGAGGCACGGAAGCCTCGTCCTTGAGGGCAGTCTACGGCGCGGCTGGGGATTGGATGAGTTTGTTGTCGGCAGCCGACAGCGCCTAGGCCGCCCCGGCAAGCCGGGGCGGCTTCTCGATGCGGGCGGTCGTCGGGTCGTGTCCCCGTGCGGTGGCCGTCCCGGATCGAGGACGGGGGCGTGGCTGCGCGGTGCGACCGCAACAGCGGGGCAAAGGGGCTGGCCTTGTCCTCAGACTCCCGGCGGCTGGGGGTCGTGACGACCCGCCGAGGGAGGTCGCCCGAAGGGCAACCCCGCGCTGGTCTGTCCGGCTCGGATCGTGGCGGTCATTCCTCTTCCGATTGGCTCGGCTCGGTGACCCAGATGATCCTGATCCGCATCCGACGAGCCTCCCTGTTCAGTGCGGGCGGGGGCTTCCCGACGCAAAGCAGCACGCACTCCGCGTGCGGGGCGGCGGCCTTCGCCGGCTCGAACGGCTCAAGGCCTTCATCCGCCTGGGCGACATGGACGAGCAGGAACGGCGGCAGGATCGGGGGGCTACCCCGCTCGGGACGCCGGCGGTGCCACGCGGCAAGGTCTACGCCGCATTCGTCCGGCCATCGAGCGACCAAGTAGGGCCTCGCTCCGCGTGCCGTGAGCAGGGTGTGATATGCGGCCATACGAGTCGTTTCCGCCAGGCTGGTCGCCCTCGCGTTTCGTCGGTCTGTGAACCAATGGCGGTACGGGGCAGACTCGGAGAGTCGCCGCCGGATGCTCCTGATCTGGCTTGGGGTCAGCCCTGATGTGTCTGTGGTCCCTTCCAACCGGGCCGTCACTGACCGCCAGACATTCTTCCCCCTGCAAAGCGGCAGGCTGACGCGGTAGGTCATGCACCGGCCCGGTCGCACCGGGTCCACGGGTGTCAGGATCGGCACGCCTTCGCACTCGTGTTGCTTCATCCACTCCTTGTAGACGGGATAGGCGTTTCCGCTACCCGCAGCTTTTGAGGTTCCGCCGCTGAGCTTCTTGAACAGCGTGCTGGGGATGGGCAGGCGGTCAAGGTCGCGGGGCTTCTCGGCCTGGCGCCTGCAATGGTTCCAGAATTTTCCGAAGAACCGTTCAATATTGGGGTGCTCCACGAGCGCCTCGGACAACAGGTTGGCAAGAGCCTCGACGCACTCGTCTCTTTCGACCCACTTCGCTGGCATGGCATTCCCTCGATAGTGGCTTGGCCCACTCCCTTCTTCATCGGCTGGGAGGTGGTGGCGGCAAAACTGCGCCACCATCGCCTGTTAGATATCTGTAGGAGGTATTCGCATCGAGTCTTCCGACGCGGCTTCGCCGCGTCGGCCATGACGGGGGAGGTGGTCAGGCCGAGATGCCGAGTGGCCACTCGCCCTGGAGGCGGCGGCTGCCAGCCTCGGGAATCACCCATCCCTTTGCCCCGCCGCGTTCCGTACTCGCCCTCCGTGCGGTCTCGTGGGGGTCCTCTCTATGCCCTCGGCCCCCTCCGGGGGCCTTTCCCTCAGGGGAAATGGGGATCGCGGCTCCGACACTCCGGGACCTGAGGCCGCGGGGACCCGCACGAGGGGGGTGTCGGGGGAGCCGTCGCCAGCGGTCGAGGCAGACAGACGCGGAATCGGGTCCCGCCGAAGGAAAGCCGCCCGATGGGCGGCCCGGCACTCGTGCGATCTCCTGGGCCGCTCAAGCCGCTCTATATCGTTCTGATAACAGGTAACAGGCTAACAGTGAATCGCGGAGGTCGGCGGCGGTGGCGGACACCGCACATCACAGGGATGGGCTGCGGACAGAGGGGGGAGCATGATCGAGATACCGTTGAGTGGCACATGCGCCGCAATGATCGACGAGGAGGACGAGGAGCTGGTCAAGCAGCACGGCCCCTGGCGTGCGTTGCGACAGCCGCACACGAGCTACGCCATCGCGCGGCTCCCATCCATCGAGGGAAAGCAACAGACCCTATACATGCACAGGCTCGTAATGCATGCGCGGCCGGGGCAGGTCGTCATGCACGCCGACCGCAACGGATTGAACAACACGCGCGACAACCTGCGGGTCCGGGAGGCAGCATCAAGTGCCATCATGCCGCAGGCCGACCGCCCTGCGGCGTCGGGGCAAGGTGAACAAACCCAGGCAACTGATCGACGAATCACGGAGGGGGAGAGATGAACACCTTTCTAGCGAGTGATGAGAGTGGCTGGGATGTCTTACGCGAACAACTGGCCGAGCTGCGCCGGGAAGGCGTGGACATGTTTGAGCGGATCGAGGTCGTGGAGCAGGAACTCCAGCGGCTGGAGAGTGAGGGCCGAAGGGTGGGTCGTGTTCTGACGAACTGGGAGGATATGCAGCAGATGCTCCTCGAGCTCTTTCGGCGCGACCAGGTGGGCTTTGGCTATGTCCGGGTGTTTGCGGAGATGCTGCACCAAATCGCCCGCGAACGGCAGCACGCCTCCTCCGCCGTCGTAGGCGAGACGAATGGCGCCGCGAAGCTGACCGAGTCCGCGGTGCGCGACATCCGCCGCCGAAGGCAGGAGGGCGAGACCACGAGGTCCCTCGCGGCGGAGTACGGCGTCGCCGACGGCACTGTGAAGGACGCGGCGCGGCGCAGGACCTGGCGGCATCTCCCGTAATTGGGTCGCCCGAGCTGCTTGCGCTCATCGACGCCCACGGAAACACGCTTCTTGCCCATCGCGGCCTCAGGCCCTGTGGACCCGTCGCCCTGGTTATCGGGTGACCACACGGCAGGGGATCGCGACGACCCTTTTCTCCGGACATGCAGGGGTCTGAATCCGGAGGTGAAGTAGGCGTGTGGCAGCCCCTACCGTGGGACAGCCTCAGCCGAGCTGCCGCATGGGCTTCGCCACGGTCCGCTGGCAGCGGCCCCGTCACGCGGTCACCACCCATGAGTCAGGGAGGCCCTTTCGCAATGCGGCGACTTGATGAGCGGTTGCTCCCCAAAGAGCTATCGCTGACGGAAACGGAGCCGCTGTGTCAGCCGAGCCGAAGGTGAGCCTTCCGCGCAAGAAAAACACCGTGGCGGTGCCTGCGACATGCTGGTGCCAGTAGCGCGTGTCGGTACGGGCCGGGATGAGGGCGACCACCGTGCGGGCGTTGCCGCAGTGCACTTCGTCCTTCGCCTTGGCCACCCACGCCTTGAGTCCCCGGCCATAAGGCGGGTTGACGAACACCGTCCCATGCCACGGCAGGGATAGGCCGTCGTCCGCCTCGGTGAAGTGGACGCGGGCCTTGACCGGGGCGGTCGCCCGGTTTGCCGTGGGCGAGCATGGATCAAGGTCGATGGCGCCGACCGCCTCGTAGAGAATATCGAGGACCTGGGCCGGCGTCTGCCACTTCATCGAAGTCGAGCTGTTTCCGGAGTTGACATAGAAGGGCTTTCGGATGCCCGGCTCCGCTAAGTAATGGCCGCTTCCAAGGACGGCGAGAACGCGGTCTAGGACGGTTAGGCGCCCTTGAGATCGTTTCTCAAGGGCAACGACGGTGGGCGGCGTGGTGGCGGCAAGCGATGCCAGCGCCCGCTGCGACAGGTGGCGTCTCCTGCGGAGGGCCGCGACGCGTTGGCCGATGGCCTCACCCGGCGGCAGATTCCGCCCTTCCACGACAAGCGAAAGAGCGGACAGGGCCTTTCCCCACGACGAGAGGTTTCCCCTGCCGCCCTCAAGTAGCCGTACCGTCGGAACCGAAAGGCCAGCTTGTTCGGCAAGCCCAAGCTGCGTGAGACGGCGCTTTTTGCGGGCCTCTCGTAGGCATCTTCCGAGGCGATTTTGGCAAGGAACTTTTATCACACCGCACCGATTCTCGGCCAAAAACCAAAGAGACCTTTAGCGACGGAAGGCCGGATTCTAGGGGTGGTGGGGTGCGGTCAGGGGGCTTCGGCCCACGCGGCCAGCCCCTTGCCTGCCGTTTCGTGTTACCGGGTCTATATCCTTTCCGTAGGCAAGTCATGGAGCAACCATGTTCTTGGCGCCCTGGGTGCGTTGCCATCGGGGTTGGCGAGTCAACCATAGAAGGAAGCGAAACAATGAACGACAAGCATGACGGAACACGAGAACCGCAGCCGCAAGAGCAAAGATTGGTTCACTGGGATCGAGTGGCGTGGGTGACGATGGATCGGCACATCCGGGCGCGGGAACCAACCCGTTTGGAGTGGGTCATCGGAACTACGCTTGCCAACGCCGTCGCAGTGGCCAACTCGGCTTTCTGTGGTGACGAAGCGCGGCCGGATGTGCGTCAAATGATTGATATCATTGCCGGCGGAACAAACGCGTGCATGCTGGATGACACGATTCTACTGCTCAGGGACACGCTGAAGCACTGCATCCGGAGAGGTGATTCTTCGCTATTCGCTGCGAAAAGTGCGGATGAGGAAGACATGGATATGGTCGTTGGATGACGGCACTCGCCGACGCTGCGCCGTCCCCGAAGACTTCCCCAGGACGCCCTCATCCCATAACCGGAAACCAAATCGTTTCCGTAGGTGAAGCGAACCTCGGCCAGCATGACCACAGCGACCAGGCCGCGCGCGTCTGGGGCGACGACCGCGTTCCCGTCGCGCGGCCCGGCCCTCCGATGCGTCGTCGGCGGGAGGTCGTAGCGACCCATTGGGGGAGCGACACTGGTATGGCACAGAGGAAGAAGCAGTCGGTGTGGGGCGTCCTCGCCCGTCTCGGTCTCAAGGGCGACCGGGGCGACCGGGACGAGATCATCCAGCATGTATTCGAGACGACCTCGCGCCTCACCGTGCGGTCGGCCAGCGGTGAACCCATCGAGGGCGGTGATTTCCTCGTCGGAGTGTTTGAAAGTCTGGGCAGCGCGAAGGACTGGCCCCCTGTCGGAGGCCGCGAGTGGAGCCGGCTTCGTTCAAAGGCGCTGGGGATCGTGATGAGGAAACTTGCGACCGAGGGCCTGCTCGACGCTATTGCGGTCGGCGCCGAGGGGGTGTCGCCAGCCCACATCCCAGGGACGAGCGCGGATGCGCGGAGCGAGGAAGGCGAAGGTAACCAGCAGGTTGGCGAGGGTGCCGACGCTGGCCAGGACTCACGCGGCGGGGGCGGGACTGAGGAGATGCCAGGTCTCGGGGTGGAGGTCGCGTCGGCGTTTATTCGCCGCGGCATGGACAACCCGGATGTGGGGTTCCGGTGCCTCGGACGCGACACTCCGATGCGGATCATCTGGCGCTGGGCACGGGAGACCTGCCCCGATGTGCCGCCGGAAGCCCTCGTGTCGTTGAAGGACCGTCTCGCCGAGGTGGCCTACCGCGACGACGATGGTCACCTGCTGGGCGCGGTGATGCTGCGTGCGCTCGAGGACGAGCTTGATGCGGGGAGCAACGACGAGAGGTGGCTGTTGACGATCACTTATTTCGAGGATGCGATAGACGCATTGCGGCGCGTGTTCGAGAGGCTGGCGTTGCTTTGACTCAGGGGCCGATTGACCTGCACGACGACACGGCGCGGGACGGCCTGCTGAGGGAAGGCACGCCCGCGTAAGCGGGCGTGGCCCGAGATTCAGGGGGTAACATGGATCGGGTGGATCGCGTCAGATGTGAGGCGTGCCGGACATTGGTACCGGCCGACGGGGACCTCGTACTCAAGGTGATGGTGACCACCGGAAATGATCGTCCGCTTGTGGGCGAGATGTCCATGACGACGGCCCGCCCGGCGTGCTTTTGCACCGGATGCGTCGTGCCGAGCGTTACGCTGACGGTAGCGCGGCTCATCGGCACGCAGCAGGCGAGGTCGCCCGTGCGAGGCTTGCGGCCGGCAGCGAGATGAACATGACGGATGACGGAATAATGTCACTATTGGACGAGCTCGGATGGCACGGCGTACCAGCCCTCACGGCGTTCAGTAACATCATGTGGCTGTACCTGGCGGCAGGCTTGGACCCGGATGTTCCTCTGCGCCTGATCGCCAACCGGGGCATCGGGGCAAGGGCGTGCTGCGGGCGAGCCGCCCTGGCTATGGCCGAAGAGGCCCGGCGTGTGGGAGTGCTCGATGTGCTTCGTCGTCCGCGTGTTCTCAGGCCGGCGGAGGCGCTCGCGCTTCTCGAGCGCGTGTATGGAGGTAACGGCAAGGCGTGATGAGAGGCGATCTGTGTTTCCAGAGCGGAATCGTCTGTTAGGTGTGACGAATCCCTGGCATTGTCGAACTCGACCGGAATATTCATTGGCTTTGAACGGCAACAGCATCCCCGTTCTTGAGTCCTAAACTGGGGTCCGAAGCTGCCGACATGTCGCCGAGGCGCGCGTAGATGGCGTTCGCGGGTGAATGAATGGTCCGTTCACAGGGCCCAAACACCATCGGGGGCATCCGTGCGGGTGTCCGGAGGAGCGGTTTACTGGGCGCCGGGTGCGTCTCCTGAACGGGATTGCCGTGTTCCCCTCGGTCTTCCGGGGATGGCGGCGTAGTCGAAGGCGGATGCGATGCTCCACGACCTATGCGGACAGCTAGCATTGGCCGTTACGGCGATGGCCACACTGCTCGCGGTCGCGGCGGCGGTTGTCGCTGCGTTGGCGGTCCGGCAGGCAGGGGCCAAGGTGGAGCGACGCGCATGGACCTTCTGCCCTGTTTGCGGGCGACCTCGACCCGACGGTACAGCGACTGCCGGCGCGCCTAGGCCACGAGGGGTCACGACCCTTTCGCCAGCCGGAGAACCGGACACGATTGCCCCCGCACGATGCATGTACGGAAGACGGATACCCGATTCGCCGCTCCCGTCCGACCTGCTGCGAGCCGGCTGGGTTCGTGGCAAGGCTCTCGCCATGAACGCCGTCGGCGACCGTTTGGTGAACACCACGCCTGGAGATTGGAGTGATCCAGTGGCCTGGTCCTTGGCCGGGGCCGTGCTGGGAGCGATCCGCGAGCCCAGGGTGCAGAGTGTGTATGACCAGTGCGCGGCCGATGTCATTCGACAGTTCTACGGCGTGTTGGACCCCGTCGAGTGGGCCTGTGACCCTGACCGTATCCAGGAAGAAGTGGTGGCGGTTGCGGCTGAGACCGAACGCAGGTTGTTTAGCCGGGTGGGACGAGACGCTTGACAGTCCGACCGAAGCTGCTGAAGGAAGGGCCGCCGAAGGCGGCCCGGAACCGGGAAATCGCAGGGGCGAGGGGTGACATTTGAAGTCCCGCGCGGCCAGGGGCCGTTCCCGGCACCCTGAGGCGTGATTCGGAGAGCCATGCAGCACTGCCGTTTGAACTGAACAATTCCTGTCGCAGGTTTCGGCGGCGGGACGGAGGGCAAGCGTGGCAACAGCCATCTACGCGAGGATCAGTTCACGGTCGCAGACAACGGCCTCGCAGCGGAGGGAGATCGAGCGCTACCTGTCTGCCAACGACATCACGGACGCACGGTGGTACATCGACGAGGGCATCAGCGGCGCGGTGATGGACCGTCCCGCACTGCACGACCTAAAGCGGTCGATCTTCCTGGGCGAGACGACGACCGTGATCGTCTACGCCTTGGACCGGATCGCCAGAAATGCTGTCGAAGGAATGGTGTTGCTCGCGGACTGGCTCAAGCACGGCGTGCGTCTGGTGGTCATTACCCTGCAAGTCGATTTCGCCGGTGAGATCGGTCAGATGATCGCATCCCTGCTTTTGCATATCGCGCAGATGGAACGGTCGCGGCTCCGTGAACGCCAAGCCGCCGGGATCGCGGCGGCGCAGGCGGCAGGCAGAAAGTGGGGAGGCCGGAAACCCGGCACCGGGTTGAGTGCCAATCCCCAACGGGTCATCGAGCTTCGCCGACGGGGACTCACGATCCGCGAGGTGGCGGCCGCGCTTGGCATTTCGACAAGGACCGTTTCTCGAATGGTCAAGCGTGCCGAGGGGAACGTCGACGCCTGCCGCTGATCCACATCACGAACGACCGACCAGGAAGGTCCCCAAACGATAGGGTCAAAGCGCCATTGATGTTGGCGAATCGACAATCACGAAATCCACCTAGAACTCGGCGACTCAACACCGCCCGGAAAAGCCGGGGCGGGTTGTCAACCCCACCCGGATGCATAACCGGAGGCCAAAAACTTCCCACCCCGCATATTCGGGGTCGGAGTCGGAAAGCCACCCTGCGAGGCATCTCCGGCGAGACTCCTAACATCGAGTTTTCTAACACCGACCGCGCTACTCCAGAGTCGCCCGTGGGCGCGTTGCGAGAACCCACGCGTGGACGCTCACGAAGCCGACAGCTCACGGCTCGGCAGGCCGCTCCGCTCTGTCAACCGTACCCCGCAATGCCGTGAGCGCTTGGAGCGCGGGCAGCAGCAGCCAAGCGAGGCACAACAGAGACAGCAGGCCAAACCCGACCGCCATCCACGCGGCGTTCAGCTTCGTTTCGATGTTTTCCCATCCGCTCTTGAATAGGATACTACCGCACACACCGCCTATAGCGGCGATGGCGAAAAGACTCTCCACCGTCCGCGCGATGACGAAATGTACGGCCGTCTGGATGTTCCCTAACGCGGCGGAATCACCGTCGTTCTCGCGGGTAGCCTCGGCATCCCGGACAAGCGCCTCAACATAGTTCCGCCCCGCCGCAACGCATACCGCCGATGCGGTAATGATTCCACTCCACACGAAGGCAATGATGCTAAAACCGTCGAACAGAAATCCGCCCAGTCCGGCGCACGCCAACCCAACAGCAGCCAGAACGATCCAGCGAGCGGAACCGGACATCACTCTATGTAGAACGATGAAGGCGACGCCCATCAACACGGCGAGCAATAACATCCACGGAATGTTGCGGGAATGGTCCGCTGATGTCGCGCCAAGTGTGGTTGCCATGATGGGTCGTGAGACAAGGAAGAGGGCGAAGTTGACCGAGATCTGTATGAGGACAGCGCGTTCCCTCGCAGGATTTCGCGGTGGTGCGTTTCTTCTAAGACGAACCGAACGCACGAGCCGACGGAGCGAAACCGCCAGCTTGCGAGCTTCGGTCAGTACCTCTGCACCATGATTCCTCCGCATCTGGGTCCGCTTGTCGCGCAATCGCCATACCCTACATTCTGGAAGTGGCTGCATAGGCCCCGCCAAGGGCCGCTAGCGACCGCAGCACATTTCCGACGACGAGATTGACCACGGACGAGACGATGTTCTTCAGAAGCTGAAACCAGCGCAGAATCCGCGCCAAGAGGGACGGATTGGCTTCGCTGCGAAGTCGGTCGAGTGCCGTCTCCATCTCGCTGATCCTCGTCCGTACCCTATCAGCTTTGGTACGAAGTTTCTCGATCTTGCTTTCGCGGCGAGCGTGAACTGCCTCGTAGTGGGACTGCTGAAGGCTCTTAACGCCCCGTCGTGCAAGGTAGCCCGCCCCAAGGGTCAGCACATCGGTGCCTTTGAACTGTCGTTTTTCTCGATTGAGGGATGAGATTCTCCCTTCGAGCGCCGAAAGTTGCTGCTGGATCACGCGCTGTTTCTCATCGAGCCGCTCCGCATGGCGCTCAAACTCATCGATCTTGCTTTCGAGCTTCCTGATCTTCTTGCGGTTGAGATACTTGGCCATCTTGTCAAGCAGCCGATCAATGACACCAAGCGCATCGGCCGTGTCAACGATAGCCCGATCCAGCTCCTTTAGGCACAATTCGCCGTCCATACTACATCCTCCGTAGCCGCCGTGACGAGCGCAGGAGATTCGATTGAACGCCGTGAGTTCGGTCCCACCACTGAACGCTACACCGCGAGCTGCCGACGCCTCCCAAGCACAATCGTCCCGGTTGTAAGCACGAGCAGCACCATCACGACCATGCCCCATTCAGAGACGGTGGGTATCTCCGCCAGATGTTCGCACGCATCGCCGACGTCATCGCCGTCGCTATCCGTTTGGTCCGGGTTCGACACCGTTGGGCAGTTGTCCGCGACTCCATCGAAGTCGTCGAACACGCCGTCGCTGTCGGTGTCCAGCGGTGCGATGGAGCCGTAGTAGGAGAAATGCGCGAGTTCCGCGGTGCATGTTGCGATGAACATCCCGGGCGGTTCCTCGACGATAGAACAACTGGCCTGAATGTCCATGAATCTCGGGTCCTCGTAGAGGTACAGCGTCAGCCGGTTCCGCTGATTCGCGTTGAGGTGAGAGACATCCTTGACGATCGTGATGGTCACCGGGCTGTCGAAGACCAGGCCGTCCGGCTCGAAATTGTACACCGCGACGGCCCGTCCCAGACCCGGATTGGGGCCAAGCGTCAAGTCCACCTCGGGATCGTTGAAGACGGTCTCGGTTACGGAGAGCGTCAGATCGTCAGGAAGGTCGCCCGGTTCGATGTCGATGGTCAAGGCCCCGTCGGGCGTCTGCAACGAACCACCTTCGTCAGCCGAGAACTCACCGGCGGCGGAGCCGTCCGGGTTGCACTCGTCGTCTGCGTCGCCGGGGCACGTGTCGCAGAGGTCTCCGGCACCGTCTCCGTCGGTGTCGGCGTGAAGCGGATTGGCTACAGCCGGGCAATTGTCACAGACATCCGGGATGATGTCGCCATCCGCATCGGGATCGCATTCGTCGGGGATCCTATTGCCGTCGCAGTCCCCGCTGGTACCCGCGTCCAAATCGCAGGAATCCTCGATGTCGTTCCCGTTGCAGTCTTCGCTGAGCTGATGCACGCACCCGCTAACGGTATCACAGGACTCCGACCCGGTGCATGGGTCGCCGTCGTCGCAGCTAACATGGTTCGGGATGTTGTCGCAGGATTCGGTGGAATCGTTGCATGAATCGTCTGTGCAGCCGACGCCATCATCGCAGTCGCGCGTCGATCCACCGCCACAAACCCCGCCGGTACAAGACTCGTTTACTGTACAGAATGCACCGTCATCGCACGGTTGCAACTCGTTAGCAGGTTCCTTGACGCACTCGTCCAGATCGTCATCGCACACACCGACGTTGCATTGGTCATTCAGGTGGCTGCACTCGACAGGCGCTCCAGGCTGGCAGAAGCCAGACACGCACGATTCGGTGCCGTTGCAGAATAGCCCGTCATCGCAATCGCCTGGCAGGTCGCAAGTGGCCTTATACTCGTATGCACCCATGTCCACGATGGGCGGTGTCCCGTTCCCACTGTCCGGCGTCGCAGGATCATCGACGAAACGCGGATTGCCGTCCAAGTCGAACGGCGTCGGCTCGGCCGTGTCTCCGTCCCCATCAAGGTCGGCTATGTCGGGTGGGACGGAATCGTTGTTACCGGCGTCGATGCAAGGTGACCCAAGCAGCAAGTGAAGGTCGCCGTAGTCGTCATCCACGCCGTCCCACGCACCGTCCGGCCCCGGGTCGGGGTTGCGCACGAACAACGGTTCATTTCCGGTATTGGTCCCGTCGTCAAACTCACCTCCAGAAACCAGCCCCTGAATACAAGAGTAACTAACGATACCGGAACCTCCCGCGAGGCGGTAGATTTGTGCAGATTGCCCCATTCCTTGGCTATCGGAATTGGCCCAGAGAACGGAGTTATAGCTCGTCAGGTTGAGTGCGCTGTTGTATATCCCGCCTCCATGGTTGCCCGCACTGTTTCCGCTGAACGTGCAGTTGGCCAACGCCGGGCTGGCGCTGGAGTTTGACATTCCGCCACCGTTACCCGCCGCAGCATTTCCAGAGTAAATGCAGTTGGTTACTGTCGGATTACAATTGAAGCTATTACTCATCCCGCCGCCCCCGGCCGCGAGGTTGCCTAGGAACATACAGTTGCTCACGATTGGTGCGCTGATGTTGTGATTGTGCATCCCACCGCCCGTATTCGCATTATTCTCGCTGAATGTGCAAGTAGCAACGATCGGGCTGCTGCCGCTATTCCACATACCCCCTCCTGCGCTATCCGCAGTGTTTCCGAAGAACGTACATCCAGCCACGATTGGCGGTTCGCTATACAGGTTCGCCATCCCGCCACCAAGGTTTCCCGTGTTGCTCGCAAAGACACAGCCGATTACCGTTGGACTGCTGTAATAGTTGGACATTCCGCCGCCGATACCTTCAAACCCCGCAGCTGTATTTGCAGAAAAGAGGCAGTTCGTTACCGTCGGGCTACTGTAGAAATTGACCATCCCGCCACCATGGTCACTTGCGGTGTTGCCGCTGAATACGCAATTGGCCACGGATGGAGTGCTACCACCCACGTTCGCCATCCCACCCCCGCTGCCAATACGGCTGATTTGATTTCCGCTGAAGGCGCAATCGGTCACCGTTGGCCCGCTGTCGTTGTTATACATCCCACCGCCGAAATTTGCAGTGTTCCCGCTGAACTTGCAGTTGGTCACCGTCGGGTTGCTGCCGCCATCGTTGTGCATCCCGCCGCCGGCATTGGTCGCCGTGTTCCCGCTAAACATGCAGTTAGTCACCGTCGGGCTGCTGTTGACGTTGAGCATCCCAGCAGCGTCGTACGCATCCCCTCCCGTTATCGTGAATCCATCTAGGACAGTGTCTAGCCCCTCACCACCGATGCACTTGGCCACGCTGTCGTTCAGGCCGGTTCCGTCGATGATGGTCACATCGGGGCCGTCCGAGCTGCGCAGCGTGATAGCCTTGCCGAGGAAGTTGATCGTCTCATTGTACGTGCCGGGCGAGACCAAGACCGTGTCCGTGTCGTTGGCCGCATCGATGCCATCCTGGATGCTACAGAACGGATCGACCTCGGTTCCGCTCCCCGGTCCAGGGCAGGCATCGTCATCAACATAGTACACGGTGGGTTTAGGTGTTAGATCGAGCACGATCCCTGCGGGCCAGTATAGCCCTGTTGTTACGAGGTCTTGGACATCTGATCCGTCCAGATTAGCTCGTTGAATCTTGTGCTCCGTCGTACTCCACCCGATCCAATACATCTTGTCTGCGACCACGTCGAGAGCGATCCCGTGAGGGCTAATATCAGGAACCACAACGTCTTCGACGGCTGACCCATCGAGGTTGGCCCGCTGGATTTTCCACTCAGCGGTGACTACCCAGTACATCTTGCCCGCGCTGATGTCGAGGGCAATGTCCGCTACATCACCCGGCCCGGCTATGGTGACTAGGTCGGTGGGGTCTGAACCGTCGAGGTCGGCACGGGAAATCGTCTCCCAACCCGCATCGGTCCAGTACATTTTCCCACCAACTACATCGAGGGCTATGCCAGCCGGGCGACTATTCGATCCCGTTGCCACAAGGTCTTCGACATTTGTACCATCCAGATTGGCGCGCTGGATTCTTGCGGCACCCCAATCAGTCCAGTACATCTTTCCTGAACTTGGATCGAGGGCGATGTCATAGGGAGAGAGCAGCCCGGTTGTGACGAGGTCTTCGACGACGGAGCCGTCGAGGTTGGCGCGTTGAATCTTATAGGGCGGATGGTTAAGGGTCCAATACATCTTCCCTGCGTCCGGATCGAGGGCGATACCTTGCAGGCCGTCTAACCCTCCGACAAGAGTCTGGATGTCCGCCCCATCCAGGTTAGCGCGTTGGATCACATCGTAGCCGTAAACCGTCCAATACATCTTCTGCCCGTTGGCTGCGGTGACGACGACACCAAAGGACAAAGCGAGAGCAGGAAGCATCTGCAACGTTCGCGCAAACATTCTCATGGCCTCCGGTTTGACAAAGCGGTCACGTCTTGCTATCAGACCTCGCCGATACATTCGAGTAGCAGTCTGGTGAAATGCGGCGGTTTCCGGCCCAAGCCTGACGACCGATGTACCAGGGCGTCAAGCCCTCTCTCTGCCGTCGCGCCCGCCAAGGCTGCACTGTAAACGCAATACCGCCATCGTAGCAGATGAACGGCTCCCTGCCTACGCCTCTGTTCTGAGGATACATGCGTCAGGACTCCGTGCCGAGCGCACAGAGTTGTGCTTTTCTCCGGCAAGGCCACCGAGATCGCCAAACGCGGCCATGAACCAACTATCCGCAGCAATCCAGGGCGCGAAGAGAGGCGAGTCCGCGGGTATAGGCGGCTGTTGAAGTTGGGCTGGAATCGGCGATTGCAGCATGGAATCGCCATGAAACCGCCCTGGAGGCCGCCCTCGGTCGCCCCGGCGGCATGGGCTGCGTTCCGTCGATTCCGGCAGAACCCACCGCCGGCGTGGCAGTCGCGGGCATCCTGGCCCCGGTGAATCCGCTCCCGTCCTGGGCGATCCAGCCACGGCCGCCGCCCTGGCGGGCGGCGGTTCCCCTCGGCAGGCGGCCGCGACGACGCCCAACGGTCGTAGCGTCTACGCCCCGGCGGTCGGGGTCCCTGTCTCGCGGCAGCGGGGACCTGCTTCGGGGAGGACGCCCGCCGCGAGGCGGGCGGCCCGGAAAGGTTCTCAGGTGAGCGGCCGCTCCACCTCGCGTCTCAGCGCAACGAAGAGGGCCGCATTGAGCGGCCCTTGCCGTTCGCCTGTCTCACGGCTTCTGCCGCGTCAGCCAGCCGCCTGCTCGCCCGCACCAACGAGCTGCCTACTGGTCATCCCCGTCGGCGCGGACAAGCCCATCTGTCCGGTTGCGCCTGTCGGCCCGGTTGCGCCGAGGTTGCCGTTTCCGCCAATGTTGGCGGGTCCGATCAACGCGAACTCCATTCGTTGGATCACGGCCTCGAGCGCATCAGCGTCCTGCGGGGCGGAAGGAAGCTGACGGATTACATCGCACACCCTCCTGCCGAGATCACCGTGCTTCGAGTTGAGAGTGAAACCGAAGAGCTTCGCGCAAGCTGTGGCGAGCATGTCGGTTTCGTCCGGCGCGACCGCCTTCTCGCCCTTCTTCGAGAGCGACTTGCCGATCTCATCATCCCGCCAAGTCAACCTAATCTGGTGGCCCGTGGTACCAGCCGATACGCTGCCCGTCGGTCCCGCCTCGATCTTCGACTTGATGTCACTCTTACCCTTCCCCACGGGTCGCAACCTGCCCGTCCCTCCTCCAGCCGATCCATCAATCATGCTCAGCACCGCCCGAACCGATACCCTCTCATTTTCCGTGAACTTGATCTTGCCCTTGTTCCTGTAGATTCTGCGATAGCGATCCGCTTGGCGTTTCCCGAAGGGGAGGTTCTTCTTGCACCACTGTTCCCACGCAATGCCCCGTTCCTTGGGGAGCGCGTCGTTCCGCTCATCGAGCCACTTTCGCACGACAGCGAGTTTCTCGCCCATGTCGAGGAGTGCGCTCAAGGCTTCCTTGCCCGCGCGTTCGTAGGTTTCCCAGCGGTCCTTGATGATCTTGATCTCATCCTCGAAACGCGACATTTGCTCAAGTATCTGGGACGCGCGCGTCCCGCCCTTATTGGGCCCTTTGTTTTCGGACTTCTCCGCCTCTTTCGGCGGGTCGGCTACAGCGCTATTCACCATTTGGATTACTCCTTCATGCTTGGACCTTTGTAGGAATGCCAGCCTGCAAGTGGGTGCCGGCTTCTTGCCACACGGTGATCGGCATGATCCAGGCGGCACATTCGCAAACGAGCTGGTCTTTTCGCCTGGACCGATAGGACTGCGCGTTCAGCACGGTAGAGGACAGGTGCCATAACATGGCACTCAACGAGGAGGACCTATCGGACGCACATCGCGGCCCCGTGAGATGACCTCCGTGGCGCAGCGACCAATCGTTCGTATGCAGATTCAGCCACGGGAGCGGAATGCCGATCAGAGCTTTGCTATGGATGAGATTCAGCGTCGGATCGTAGAGTTAGTCGGGCCGCCAACGCGCGAAGAGGCTGCCATGCTATGGGGGCGTAGGTCAAGGACACGCGCCCTGGTAGGTGCCCTAGTAGGATGTCAACATCTCCCCGAGCCACCCCCACTCGATGAAGATGAGTCGCTGCACTGTGCCTTAGCCGACCAGGCCCGCCGCTCCCGAAGAAGTCGCGCACTGCCTGCGAGTACGAGTCCAGCCGTGACCAGCGGGGTTCGATGAGCGCGAACCACTCTAACGCCTCGTCGGAGAAGACGACTTGCCTGTGCATCCCGGTGCGCCTGCCGACCTTGTTTTCGATTTCGTATATCCCGTCCTCGATCCACTCTCCCTCCTTCCGCGCCACGCGAATCACCTCAGAAGGGCGCATCAAGCAGAGATAATTCAGGGCAAGCCACGGGGCCATCGTCTCCGGTGCCTGTTCCGCCATGTTCTTGATCTCTTCGATAGGCACCGCCTTGACTTTCGGCGGACCGAGCGGAATCTTCTTGACGCCCTCCAGTCTGACAATGGGCATGTAGTCGAAGTCCATCGCCCACCTGAGCATTGTCTTGACCGCGCCAAGATCATGGTTGACCGTCTTCGGCGCAAAGCCATGGCGCAGCATGTCCTCCTTCAGGCCCTGGAGGTGCTGTGCTTTAATCATGTCACATCGCACCGGACCATACGCGAGGAGAAACCGCTTGATATGTTTCCGGTAGTATTCGCGCGTCGCCTCGCCGCGCTCAAGGGCCTTCGCCTGAAGGAACAGGTCGGCGACATCGACAACGGCGATGGACTGCGTGATGAGCGGGAGCCGTTTCGTGTTTCGCTCCCCTCGCCACTCCGCCCACAGCTTGAGGCTCTCCAGGTAGCGGGCTTGCGAATCGCGTTTGGATTTGGTGAAGTAGTGGTCTCGTCCGCCCCAACGGCAGAACCAGACTCCGGTCTTGTGTCGTCGGAGTTGTGGCGTCCTGGCGTTCATGGCGGGTACAGGGTACGCCCGACCCTCTACCCCCGTCAAGGCATGAGGGGTAGTAATGCAAATTCGGGGGTAGCTGGCTTACACTGGCCTTTCGCCGGAAACCACTTGTTTTATAGGCTTTTCCGCATCTCCCCGAGTAGGACTCGAACCTACAACCTAGCGGTTAACAGCCGCTCGCTCTACCAATTGAGCTATCGGGGAAAAATTCTCCCGCTTGTCGTCCCCGTTCCCGCCAGCGGTTAATCCCGATGTCCATCGGGACTCGCTCTACCAATTGAGCTATCGGGGAAAAATTCTCCCGCTTGTCGTCCCCGTTCCCGCCAGCGGTTAATCCCGATGTCCATCGGGACTCGCTCTACCAATTGAGCTATCGGGGATCAAGACCATACCGGTCAGGAACTGGACGCACTGTAGCGTGACCAACCGGCAAGTCAATATCGGCTGGGGTGAGACGGGACCGCAACTACTGCATTCCCTCCCAGCCCAGCAACGCCCCTACTGCTCCTTGACACCTGAAATGATGGATTGAACGTGGTCTTCTTGCCGACGAGGGTAGCTGACCTCCGGGTAAGGAGACCTGAGATGAACAAGAGATATGTGGTAACGTTGTGGGTGACGAACAACTTGGTACGGCGCCGCCCAAGTTGGGACGGCGCTACAGCCTGTACACGACAGCATTGACTGCTCTTACAGAGTGAATCCGAACGCAGCAAGGATTGATTTTTCTATAGCGGCAAAGTCAGTTTGAGCAAAATGGCTTCAAGCTGACGGAGTTATGCTTCCGAATCGCGAAGGTGTCACCGATTCGACACTGGCCTGTAGAGCCGCCGCCGCCGGGTCGCGCGACGATCTTCTCCTCCATGTCTTTCAGGTTTCCGTCCACCTGCTCGACTTGCTGCTTGAACACCTGCCCGTTGACCTTCACCGCGACCTTGACCTGCCGCATGACGGCCACCTTGTGCAAACCTAAGACGTCAGCACCAGGTCACCGCAGCGCACAAGAAGGATAACTGTAATTCTTCAAGGGTACCACACGAAGTGGGATGCACCTTGTGCGACGGCTGGGATTATGGCCAGCTACTTACTCTTTACTCTGTCTCGAGTCCGCGTCGATGCCGAGATTGCTCCCTGAGATAAGAGCTTGGATTCGTAGGCTTCCCGCTTGCGAATAGACTCTACGTTGACACCGCAATATGGCTATACGGACTTGAAACGTCCGCGCCAACTCTCGCCGTTTGGCCCGAGAAGGTGCTTAGGTTACGCCCCGGCGCCGGGGGCTCGGTAGCCGGGGAGCGTCGAGAACTGTATCCACTCTTCCAGAATACGATCGAGATCGGCAACATCGTTGACCATGATCGCCAGATCCCGGCTCTTCCAGCTTCGATCTTTGAACATTCCTTTAAGGACGGCCGCTTTCTCAAACCCGACGGCCTCACACATCTTGATCGCGCCGACATTGTCCTCGATGACATAGACTTGGAGCTTTTCGAGGTTTCGGTTCGTGGCCAGGGCGACCAGTTCTCGTACGATCAGCCCGCCCAGGCCCTTATTGCGGAGCGATCTGGCTGTGGCCAAACGGATATGACCCACATGCTTCATCCATTCATGGGGCATGAAGTGGAGGCTCCCGTCGGCCACGAGTTCCTCGCCATCAAAGGCGACAAGGGGGATGACCCGTTCCAAATCGAGTTCCTCGGTCCACTTGCGTACGATTTCAGGGTCGCTGACGTCGTGGCGAAGGAAGAGGCGGTCCTCCTCCGGCAGCGACTCGAAGAAAGCAAGCAACTGATCGAAATCATCGCGGGCAAGCGGACGAATGACTACCTCTGTGCCGTCTTTGAGCTTGGCTGTTTTAGGGTACTTGCTCAACATCCTGTGCCTCTCCTTATTGCGATGTCCGACGTGGCTCAAGACTCCGAAGCGGATCCCGGCCTGACCACCTGATACGGATTCGAGCGTCCCGATCTAATCGCGACCGACCCGCCGCCGCGGCCCGTTTCACTCCCGAGACACTTACTAATTCAACCTAACACAGGACTGCGATTGGCACAAGGCAGGACAAAAGGACACGACACGGCGGGTGAACCTGTCACGCACCCGTGTGGGCATTTACCTGCCGGCAAATCCACTATTGCGGTGGTAGCAAACCGGCGGACAGCCTGCTGCCTGCGGATCGCCAGTCCCGTCGGAATTTGTCGGAGGGAGGCGACTGCGTGTTTGACGGGCGGGCGAAGGTGCGGATAGCATGAATCCGCCGATCGGCAGGGTTTCTCGCGGCGCGGCGCGGACTCCATCTTTCGGCATCGCAATCGGTTCGTCCAGCAGTGAATCGGCGTTCAACACAGCCGCGACCAGGGACTGGTCAGATTATGACTCGATGCAATCCGACTCGTACGCTCTTGCTTTTTCTGGGCATCTACACGTACGCTCCGGCCGCTGTTGGGTTGGCAGCCCCCCCCGAAGAACATGGATTATCCGGCGCGCTGGCCGCCGGCGTAGCAGTGTTGCAACAGCAGGGTGACGAGGACACGGCTGCTGAAGGTGACTCGCGGGGCGAGTCCATCATTCCGTCCGAGCGGCTGGTGTGGCATATTCCGGACCCGGAACATGCTCGGGCCGATTCCCTTGAGCTGCTTCGACGCGCTCAGGAGGCCGGCGAGAAGACCACGATCCACAGGTATACGCGTGTGCTCGAGTGGGCTGATACGATTCGCCGGCCGGAGAAACTGCGTCTTACCTTGGAGGACGCCATTCGCCGCACGCTGGCCAACAACTACGTGATCCAGACACTCAGCTACAACCCAGCCATTGAAACGACGCGGGTTGTGGAGGCCCAAGCGGCATTTGATGCGCTGTTCTTCACGAGTATCACCAAGAGCAACATCGATCGCCCGACGGGCTCACAACTCATGGCGACTGATCTTGACATGTTTTCACTCAGCACGGGTGTGCGTAAGCTCCTGCCTTCGGGCATGCAAGTCAGTGGGGCGTACAGTCTGGACCGTACCAAGCAGGCGTTTGTGTTTCAGGAGATTAATCCGGAGTATGTGAGCCGCTTTATCGCGGAAATGCGACAGCCGATCCTTCGCAACTTCGGTATCGACTTCAACCGGTCCTTGATCCTCCTTGCGAAAAACGAACGGTCGATCAGCGATCTTGCGTTTCAACGACAGGTCCGTGACACCCTCCGGCAGGTCGAGGGATTGTACTGGCAGCTGGTCCAGGCGAGGCGGAACATCGTCATCACCGCGCGTCTCCTTGCGCAGTTCGAGGAGGTGTACGAATACCTCGTCGCCAGGCAGGCATTCGACATCACACCGGTTCAGATCGACGCGACAAAGGCCGACCTGGATCAGGCCCGGGTGGATTTCGTGCGTGTCAGGGCCAACGTGTTCAACGTAGAAGACCAGCTCATCGCGCTGATGAATGACCCCGACATTAATCTGGCCGATGACGTCGAGATCATACCGGACGATTTTCCCCAATTGCAGGAGATCGTGGTGGATCGGCTGGCTGAGGTGCAGGCTGCGTTGGACAACCGGACCGAGATCAAGGAGCAACAGATCCGGGTTGCCAGCGCGAAGATCGGGGTTGCCAGGGCAAAGAATGCCGAGCTTCCGCGTTTCGACCTGACGTTCCGTACCACATTCGACGGGCTCGCGGGGACGGCCGACAAATCGTTTGATGAGGTGAGCCGGCGAAAGTTCATCGAGTACTACGTCGGTGTCGAGTTCGAGATACCGATCGGCAACCGCGGGCCACGCGCCGCACGTCGCCGGGCCGAGCTTCAACATGCCCAGATGGTTGCCCAGTTGCAACAGAGGCTCGAAGAGGTGATCCTTGACGTGAACCTGGCCGTACGCCAACTGGAGACCTCGTATGACCAGATCAGTCCGAGCTTCGAATCGGCGGAAGCACGCGAGCGCGAGGTGGACTCACTTGTTGCCAGGGCGGAACGCAAAGATCACAACACATTGATCAATGAGTTGAATTCACGGCAGCGCCTCGCCAGCATCCGTCGCGCCATGCTCAACGCCATGGTGGAATACAACTTCGCCATCGTCGATCTCGAGCGGGCAAAAGGAACCCTCCTCCAGTACAACAACATCGTGCTTCCCACCGAGGTCGACTGAGCCGTCGGCAAGCGCGTGCGCCGTTCATCAGAGCCCGGAGCGCAAGCGACGGGGCAAGGTGCCACGGTCTCGCCTCACATCTATGAGCTAGCCTCCCTGCCAAGAACCGACCTGCAGTCGCGACACCCATTCGACGTCTTTCGCTATGTAAGCGTTACCGGGTCGACATCGACGATGATCGATTCGGTCTTGGTCCGCAGCGTGCCGGATTCTTCCAGGTTACATAGGAGTCCCCGCAATGCGGAAGCGTTGAGCGTGCGTAACAGCAGGTCGTAACGATACTTTCCGCGCAGCCTCGACAACACGCATGGTGTCGGACCGAGCACGTCGGTGTGGGCGAGTGAAAGCGAATCGATGGCTTCACGGACCCGGCCGTAAAGCGCTTCAGCTTCGCGCCGAACGGTTTCCTCTCGTGGATGGGCCAGGACAATTCGAGCCAGCCGGCGGAACGGCGGCAGGCCGACACGTTGCCGCGAGCGTAATTCCTCCGTGGCAAAGGACTCGTAGTCGTGTCCAAGGGCGTGCTTCAAGACGGGTAGCGCGGGTGTGGTCGTCTGGACGACGACCTTTCCCGAGGTGTCGGCACGACCCGCGCGGCCCGCAACCTGGGTGACCAACTGAAACAGACGCTCTTGTGCGCGAAAATCACTCGCCAGTGCGCAGGTGTCGGCATGGATCACACCGACAAACGAGACGAACGGGAAATCGAGACCCTTCGCGATCATCTGCGTGCCCACAAGGACGTCGATCTTCCGAGCTTCGAAGTCATCCACGATTCGCTGGTACTGCTCTCGATGCCTCATCGTGTCACTGTCGACGCGCTCGATGCGTACCCTTGGAAACAACTTCGTTAGGACGTCTTCGACGCGTTGCGTACCCAATCCCGTCTGAATGAGCTTCTCGCCGCAGGTGACATTGGGGCAGACTGTGGGGGTTTCTATGCGCGAGCGGCAGTAGTGACAGATTGATTGGCCGCCGGCGGTGTGAACCACGAGGTTGACGTTGCAGTTCGGGCAGATGATCCTCGTCCTGCACGCGGGACAGTAGATGCGGTTGGCAAAGCCACGGCGGTTCATCAGAAGAAGGGCCTGTTCGCCGCGATGAAGCGTTTCAGCAAGCAGCCGCTCCATCAACCGCGACAGGACGACGACCCTTTTCTGCTCGATGAACTCGTCGCGCATATCGACGATGTACACGTCCGGCATGGGGAGATCCTTCACCCGTCGGTGGATCACTATGCGGCGATAATGAGACCGATGTTCGCTGTTGTACCAGGTTTCCACAGACGGCGTGGCTGAACCCAACACGACGGGGATGCCGTGTTGCTTGCCTCGCATGATGGCCACGTCGCGCACGTTGAACCGCGGGGCTTGAAGATTCTTGTAACTTGTTTCCTGTTCCTCATCGACGCAGATGAGCCCTAGGGCGGGGCATGGGGCGAACACCGCGCTGCGCGTGCCGATGATGACCTTCTTGTCACCGGCTGCCACTTGATGCCAGAGAAGTGAGCGTTGGGCGTCGGTCAGTCCGCTATGACTGACCGCCACGTCGGAAAACCTCGACGCCAGGCGTCCGACGAGCTGGGTGGTCAGGACGATCTCCGGGACCAGCAGTATCGCCTGCCGGCCTGCTGACACCACACGGCGGATCGCACGAATGTAAACCTCGGTCTTGCCCGAGCCGCTGACGCCGAACAGCAGGGTGACGGAGAATCGATTCGAATCGATCTCGGCGTTGATCCTCTCCAGTGCGTTGCGTTGTTCCTCGTTAAGTGCAAATCCCGGTTCGACAAGCGGCTGCCCAGGTAGCTTCGCGTCCACGATCTGCTTGCGTGCGACAATCTCGACCCATCCCTCGCGTACCATCGCGCGAAGAACCACCGACGATGCTTTAGTCTGTTCGAACAGCCGCTCGACGGGGAAAGTCTCGACTGCGTTCGCCAGCACGTCGATGACAGCCTGTCGCTTTTTGCCTATGCGTTTGCCACTGTCTCTAATCTCGTCCGGTGTCTGAATCAATCGAGCATAACGGACAGTTTTTAGACCGCGCTCGCGGCGAACAGCCTCGGGCGTGATCGCTTTGAGCGTTCGGCCCAGCGGACAAGCGTAGTGTACGGCGATCTCACGTCCGAGTTCCAGCAAATCGAGTGTCAGGAAGCTGGCGGCGTCAATCACCGAGTCTATCGGCCGCAGCGTGCTGTCCCAGACCTTGCGGTCCAGGCACACTACGAATCCCTCGACCAATCGGCCTCGCCGCCCGAGCGGAACTCTCACCCGTTGCCCTACAGTGAGCGATTGCTCGATCCCTTCCGGTACGGTGAAGGTGTATGTTCGGCTGGTGGGGATCAGCGGTGCAACTTCGGCAATTACACCCTCCCGCCTCTCACCCTCCTCCACCCAAAGGTAACCTGTTGTATCGTAAGCGCCGGATCGTCCCATCATGCACGCCCGTTGGTCCTATCCACGGTTGCAGGCAAAGGCCGCGGATCACGCGGAGCATCCGCACCGATCGCCAACAGCAGGAGGATTATGCTCACTCGGGCACGGATTCGCCATGAGGAAGGCAAACCGGCGTTGCGTCCGGGGCGGCGACGCAACAAGCGACGCGAGATTGGTGTCTTGTTCTTAGCGGTTGGAAGGTGTTTCCCGCGGATAGCCTCGACACACCGGAAAGGGGTGCATGATGGGACGATCAATCCTCAGCGGACGGGTTTGTGGGGTTTGGTGGCCTCCGGGTGTTTGTAGTCGCCCGGTTCCCCGAAGGACCTGAATCCGGTGATTTGCGGCAAATCCTCCGGTTTTTCGCTGGGATGGACTGCGAAGACCTCCACGCGGACGACCTCCTCGAACGGAATCGTCACGACAAACGCCCCTACTTTGTAGTGCTCGTCAACCGGCACACACTCGAAGACCAGATGCGACTTGCTCTCCACCTTGGAGATATGCCTAATCTCGTAGCTGAATCCGTCGCGCAGGTAGACGAGCGTACGCTCCTCCAGTTGGGATAGAAACGTCGTGAATTCCTCATTCTCCGAAGCGTGCTCCGGGTCGAGGTTGGGGTAACGCCTCAACGCGCAGCGCCATTTTGCTTCTTCCTGTTGCTGCTCGAAGGCCGTGCCGTGAAACCAGTCGTAATTGAACATATCCGTTCCGTCTTCCGGTCGGAGCCGGAATCGACCCAGTTAGGAGAGGCCCGCGCCTACTCCTGTCCATCAGGAACCGGCACGCTAGCCGCTGCCGCCGGGACCGTCAATCGTTCCTCGTACCGTTTATGTCGGCGGATAGGTGCGGTACCATTGGTACATGCATGCCCGAGAACTGAGTCAATACGTAAAGGACGTAGCCGCCGACTTCGGCTTCGACCGATGCGGAATCGCCCGTGCTGAACCCGTCCGACGAGCAGTCTATCTGCGCGCTTGGTTGGACAACGGTCGTTCCGCATCAATGGGCTATTTGCATCGCCACTTTAACATCCGTGCTGATCCGAGCCGAATCCTGGATCGGGCTAAGAGCGTCATCGTTGTTGCGCTGCTATATCACCAGCGCAGGATGACGCCACCGGTGGACGATAGCGACCTCCGTGGCCGGGTCGCCATGTACGCGTGGGGAAATGATTACCACAAGATCATCAAAGCCAAGCTCTTTGGAATGGCTGATCGAATGAGGGTGGAACTGGCGGAGCCGTTCGAAGCCAGAGCGTGTGTCGACACCGCCCCGCTGTTGGAACGTGAACTGGCTGCGGCCGCTGGGATCGGGTGGATCGGCAAGAATACGATGGTCGTCAACGAGCAGCTTGGTAGCTTCTTTTTTCTTGGGGCGTTGGTCACGACGCTCGAGCTGGTCGCGGATACGCCGGTACCGGACCGTTGCGGGACGTGCCGGGCGTGCCTGGACGCCTGCCCGACCGCCGCTTTCCCGGTGCCATATGAGATGGATGCTTCGCGTTGCATCAGCTACCTGACGATCGAGAGCCGTGGTGTCATAGATGAGGCACTAAAGCCGCATATGGGCGATTGGATCTTCGGCTGCGACGTCTGCCAGGAAGTCTGCCCGTACAACCGCCGCGCTCCGATGACACGCGAGCCGCGGTTTGCGATTCGTCCACCCGGGCCGCAGCCTAAGCTCGATGATGTTCTCGGCTGGTCGATGGATGACTATCGCAAGCACCTGCGCGGCAGCGCGATGAAGCGCGCGACGCTCGAAATGCTGAAGCGAAACGCGATGATCGCCAAGGAGAATGCCGGTTGCACGCCGGCAGGGCCCTAAACCCAATACGGTTCACTTAGAGCAGACTGCGATTTCGTGTAGCGTACCCCCCTTTCATCCCCCCTTGCCAAGGGGGGAAAGAGGGGGGTCCGCCCGACACACAAAAAGGGAGAATGCTCTAAGGCGCATAAAGTAAGCCCCACAATGACGATAGCAGGATTGTAAAGAGGCCGTTTATCGCAAAGGAGGCTTATGCTATGAAGGCTATCGGCCATGGAGTGCCGAAGACTCAAGCCGGTTGGGAGTGGCCGGCGCCCGTGATTGTTCTCGAAGCCCTCAGTCACCCCTCCTTGGCATGACGGCCCACTGTGGGGTTGCCTGAAACCGCCGGTGTCTCTATAACATCACATGCTGATGTAGGATTCCACGAGACTCCCGGTGGCGCGGGGCTGCTTAGCTGTTTAATAGCATCGGTCGGTGCTTCAAGCCTGTGTTGTTTAATTGAAGTTCTCTCAGCAGAGCCTGTGTGGTGCCTGCTGCCTCGTCGGCTGGTGCGCCAATTGCAAGGCAGCCAGCGAACAGTGAGGTTGTCGCTCACGCCGGGCGGGCCGGAGAGGTTGGCCTCCAACAAAAACCCTATGACCGAGTGAATACGTCCGCCGTGTTGCGGTGGGCGTCTGTAGGCGAGAGGAACCGGATGTTTCGAATACGGAAAGCTGAATGGTTGGCGCCGCAGGTCCGGCTGATCGAGGTCGAGGCTCCGCGCGTGGCGAAGCGTCATAAGCCAGGGCACTTCGTTATCATTCGCGTTTGCGAGGGCGGCGAGCGTATCCCCCTGACCATGGCCACTTCCGATGCACAGGCCGGGACCATCACGCTTGTCGTCCAGGTGGTGGGTGCCACGACCGAGATGCTCTGTGAGCTTGAAGCGGGCGAGTCGATCGCCAACGTGGTGGGCCCGCTGGGCAAGCCGACCGAGATCGAGAACTTCAACCATACCGTGCTCGTGGGCGGCGGGGTCGGTACGGCCGTCATCTACCCGCAGGCCAAGGCGCTCAAGAAGGCGGGCAACACCGTCTCTGCGGTGATTGGCGGCCGGTCGAAAGAGTACGTTATCTTCGAGAAGGAGCTGGCGAAAAACTGTGACGCGGTCTACCCCTGTACGGACGACGGCAGCTATGGATACAACGGTTTCGTGACCGGAAAGCTGCAAGAGTTGCTCGAGGACAAGAGCCTGAAGATCGGTTGCGTGTTGGCGGCCGGGCCTGTCCCGATGATGCGGGCCATCGCCAAGGTGACCAAGCCCTTCGGCGTCCGGACCATTGTCTCGCTCAACCCGATCATGGTTGATGGGACCGGAATGTGCGGCGGTTGCCGCGTGACGATCGACGGCAAGATGAAGTTTGCGTGCGTCGATGGGCCCGACTTCGACGCCCACGCCGTAGATTTCGACGAGTTGACCGACCGACTCACCACGTATCGCGAGCATGAGAAGATCGCGTGGGATCGTCTGCACGAGAGGCATAAGTGCAAGCTCCCCGAGAGTTTAGACTCCCAGACACCGGCTTGATCAAACATATGGAGTGCAAGAGACGCCGATATGAAACCAGCCGAACGCATGAAGATACCCCGGCAGGGAATGTCCGAACAGGATCCCGCTGCACGGGCAACCAATTTCCGCGAGGTTAATCAGGGGTACTCCCCATCGACGGCGCACGAAGAAGCGAAACGGTGTCTCCAGTGCAAGGATGCCAAGTGCATCAACGGTTGTCCCGTTGGCGTCGATATCCCCGCCTTCATCGAAGCGGTGGCGAATGACGACCTTGAAACCGCGGCTGATATCTTGCTGAGGGATAACGTGCTGCCGGGGATCACCGGACGCGTCTGCCCGCAAGAGACGCAGTGTGAGGAGCTGTGCGTTCGGGGGAAAAAGGGCGATTCGGTTGCCGTCGGGCACATCGAGCGCTTCGTGGCGGACTGGGCTCGCGAGCACCGGAAGGACCTGCTCGAGCCACCGCCGCCGACCGGTAAGAAGGTGGCCGTCGTCGGATCGGGGCCGGGCGGGCTGACCTGTGCGGGCGAACTCGCCAAGTTGGGGCACGCCGTTACCGTCTTCGAAGCCCTCCACAAGCCCGGAGGAGTATTGGTCTACGGTATCCCGGAGTTTCGTTTGCCGAACGTCGTTGTCGAGTCCGAGGTTGAGATGTTGAAAATGCGTGGCGTCGAAATCGTCACGGACGTGGTGATCGGCCAGACGTATACCGTACCCGAGTTGATGAGCGAGGAAGGCTTCGACGCTGTTTTCATCGCCAATGGAGCCGGGCTGCCGGTCTTCCAGGGTATCCCTGGTGAGAACCTAAAGGGAGTCTACTCCGCCAACGAGTTCCTGACGCGCGTAAACCTGATGGGGGCCTACCAATTCACCGAGGGTGAGGTGGAGACGCCGATTATCAGATCCGGGCAGGTCGTGGTGGTCGGTGGCGGGAACACGGCCATGGATTCGGTCCGAACGTCCAAGCGGCTTGGTGCAAATCCGGCGACCCTGGTCTACCGCCGCTCGCGCGCGGAGATGCCGGCGCGAAACGAGGAGATCAAGCACGCTGAGGAGGAGGGGATCATCTTCCGCTTGTTGAACAATCCTATTGAAATCCTCGGCGATGACAACGGGTGGGTCCGTGGGGTTCGGTGCATCAAAATGGAACTGGGCGAGCCGGACGACTCCGGCCGCCGACGCCCCGTGCCTGTTAAGGGCAGTGAGTTTGAGATCCCCTGTCAGGTATTCATCGAAGCGATCGGGACGGGCGCCAATCCTCTGTTGACTCAGACCACGCCCGGTCTCGAGATCAACAGGTGGGGCAACATCATCATCGACGAGAACAACATGACGAGCATTACCGGCGTTTTCGCCGGCGGCGACATCGTTCGCGGAGGTGCGACGGTCATCCTGGCCATGGGCGACGGCAAGGCCAGCGCCGCATCCATTCACAAGTATCTGATGAACGGCAGGTCATAGCGCCCTTCCCGTGCACGGAACATTCCTCTCCTCAACTGAACGATGCAGTCTCTCCGGGCCCATCTGAACATCATGTACGAGTCGTCTGCACAGACGGCTGAAAGCTATCGTTTGTATGGGTAGGACTCGAGACCTCCTGACCTGTCCCGGTTCATTTTTGACCGGGTTCGGGCCGTGGTCTGATGTGGAAACGGATGCGGAAGTCGATTTCTGGCAGGGTGGTGTCCAGAGCGTTGATCTGACCACACAATGACATCATGGCCTCGGTGTATCGCGGGGCACTGAGCTGATCCAGGTGGATATGAAGCTGACCCTGGGATAGTGTGAGGTCACCGGGATTTGGAAGATCTCCCGAACCACGGCTCGGGCCTCCCAATCGTTCCGGCAAAACACCCCGCCAAGCATCTCCGTCAGTTGAGTTTCCACACCATACGCGCACATGCTTGTTCGTATCCGTCAGAAGCTTGCACTCGTAGGCAAGCCTGACCGGATCGTCGTAGCTCACATCCCCCAGACGAATCTTTCGCGGCGCATGGTGACGCCGCTTACACAGAGGCGCTCATACGCCTCGCGCGCCTGGCGTGGCTGTTCAGCTCCTTGACTACGTTCAACGGCAGGTGTTGGCCCAGTTCCATCCACAAGACTTGCGGAACCAGTTGACGGTCACCGCTCCGTCGAGCTTTGGTCCCGTCACCTGCCCCGACACGTTTGGTACGGGGGCATCCGAGCCCGCGTTGCCGATCGCATTTATGGGTCCATGCACCAAGAGGTGGTAGGATGGGCCCCGGGGGAAGGGCCGCCGTCGCAGTGTTCGGTCGAAATAACCCAAATATTCCTCTGAATTGACAGGCGGGCGGACGACCCAACGTCTATTTGAGTGATCATGGCCATGGCCCAGCGCAAAGCCTTTGACGCCGAAGACCCCGTGATCGGGGCGATCCGTGCAGGCGATCGCTACGCATTTGGCGAGTTCATGGGTCGGCACAGTGGCTGGGTGCGTGGGGTCATTTACGGTGTGTTGGGCGACCGTGATTCTGTGGACGATGTCGCACAGCAGGTCTGGACAGCCGTATGGGGACGGATTGGTGAACTCCGTGACGCGAAGAGCTGGCGGTACTGGCTTTATCGGCTGGCCCGCAACGCGGCGGTCGACGCCGGTCGAGATGTTACCCGGCGACGCAGGCGGATGCAGATACTCGCGGCGGATTTGCCACCTGCTTCGTCCGAGACGTCGGATGGCGGTCCGGCCGATCACGAGAGGCATCGAGACGTCCTGGATGCGGTCCAAGCGTTGCCGGCCTTGTACCGCGAACCGTTTGTGTTGCGGCATCTGAGCGGTTGGAGCTACCGCGAGATCGCCGACGTGATGGGAATGCCGGTTGACTCGGTGGAGACCCGGTTGGTCCGGTCTCGCCGGTTGCTGCGGGACTATCTCAGAGACAAGGTGCCTTAGATCGATGGCGAGCGTGGATAAAGACATCGAGAAGCTGATCGTTCGGAGCCTGGACGGCGAGCTCAGCGAGGATGAGAAACTCCGGTTGAATCGCGAGCTTATCAGGAATCCCGAAGCGCATCGGCTGATGGAGGAGTATAAGCGGATTGATGAACTGGCTGGCGCCGCACTGAACGATACCCTTGGCGAAGAGCGCATTGGGTTGGATCCAGCCGGTCTGCCGAGTCGATCGCAGCCACAATTAGCTACCGGCTACCATCGTGGTTGGTGGCTGGTTCCGGGTGCGATTGCCGCCGCGTTGCTCGCGATTGTCGTGGCTCGGTTTCCTGCGCCAACCCCATCTGGCTCGACGATGGCGCACAAGAATCAGCTTGGGGTGAATCATGTGGTTCCGGTCGACCGGCAGACAGCACAGCCGGAGGGGCTGATGCGAACCGTGGGAACCAACCGTGTTCGGCGCAACATGGGCCGGGAAATCATCGGCGTGATAGGGGAGGACGGGAACATCTACTGGATTGAGGTCGATCGTATTCAGACCATTAAGTGGCCAAAGCCGGAACCATTGGCGCGGATGACGGCGGAGGAGCTGTGAGAGCCGAGCGTCTGGGTACAGCGTATGGACTGAGTCGTTTGCGCAAACATGTGAACAAAAAGGAGTGAACCCATGAAGACGATTTTGATGAGTCTGTTTCTGGCGGCGGCCCCGCCGTGTTTTTCCGCGACGGTGGCCTGGGCGTGCGATCGCGACGGTGAGCGGATACTCGTTGTCCCTGACGTGAAGAAGGTCGCAGGTGATCAGCACAATGTGGTCGTCACCACCGGGGGTAAAGGAGCCAAAACCTATTCCGTCACGGTCAGCGACGCGGGCGATGATGGACGCAGCGAGGGCAAGACGGTCTGGGTCGGTACTGACAAAACGGCGGGCAAGGTAAAGGCCAAGGTGAAGGCCAAGGTGAAATCCAAGGGGAAGGCCAAGGAGGGAGCCTGGCTCGGGGTGTCCATTGCGAGGGTGCCCGAAGCACTGGCCACTCAGTTTGACCTCGAGGATGAGGGCGTCATCGTCGTCAACATGGTCAGCGAGAGCCCGGCGGACCGCGCCGGGTTTGAACTGCATGACGTGATTCTCTCAATCGGCGATGAAGCGGTCGAAGGAGAGGTCGGCAAAGCGGTTGATCTGATCAAGTCGCACAAGCCGGGCGACGAGGTCGATGTTATTATTCTGCGCGGAGGCGATCAGAAGCCCGTGACCGTCAAGCTTGGGTCGCGTGCTGAGTTGAAGGCTGGCAAACTCGAATTGAAGTTCGAAGGTGGGCCGCTGGCCGAGGTGGAGGAACGTATCAAAACGCGCGGCAAGATGCTCCGACGAGGCAACCACGGTGAATGGATCGTCGAGGACCTTGGCGATTTGAAGGAACTCAAGAATCTACCCAACAGCATCAAGATGTTTCTGCCGAAAAGCGGCAGCCGATCGACGCAAGTCCACATTACCGGGGAGGAGAAGGTGGTCACGACCAAGGTCATGCGTGACGGTAGTACGATCATGATCACCGGTCAGAGCGACGGTCCTATCACCGTCACCAGAACTGACAGAGACGATGACAAAACGACGACGACCTATGTGTATGATGATGAGGATGAGCTGCGCGAGGCCGACAAGGAGGCATACGAACTGTGGAATGAGGCGGGTGAATCCGCAGTGGTTTACCTCAATCTCGACGCTATCGAGATTCCCGACATCGACATCGAGATTCCTGAGATTGATATCGAGATTCCCGACATTGAGATTCCTGATATTGACATCGAGGTTCCGGAGTTTGCGTTCGAGTTCGATTCCGACAAGTGGGAAGAGGCTACCGAAGAGTGGAAGTCCCATTTGGAGGAGAGCCTCGGTGAGGCAATGAAGAGCTACGAGCGCGCCATGGAGGAGTACAAAGAGGTCATGGAGCAGTGGCGCGAGGGTGAAGGATTCCCCAAGGGCTTCAAGTTCAAGCATTGGCCTCCCATGGCCTGGCCCAGGGACGGTCGCAGCGAGTCGCCGTTGCTCACGCATGAACTTTACCTGGGCAAGCCGGAGCATACCTTCGAGGTGGATACGGACGGAACGATCGAAGTGCGAATCCGCAAGGGTGATTCCGAGCTGGTCCAGATCTACAAGGATGAAGACGATCTGGCGCGGCGCAGCCCAAAGCTCTACAAGAAGTATATGAAGCTCATGGGTCAATAGGATGAGTATGATTCCATAAAGCCCGAGCAGCGATTTGGAAGTGAGCGGAGACGGACGTCGGTCATACCGGCGTCCGTTTTCTTTCGGAAATATGTACTCAGAGCATTCTCGGTTTCTGCGTACCGGGCCGCGGGCTTGAGCCCACGCCTGGGATTTGGCCCTTTTGGGTGTCCTTTCTATGCAGTAGTTTCTAGGATTTTGAGAGACGCTCTCTTCGAGGCATCATGTCGGGATTGTTGAACTGGACATGGGTGTCTGAAAGGAGAAGCTATGAAGTGAGCCAATCGGCCGTCGGAGCCAAACGCAAGTACGGAGTGCAGGTTCCAACGCCGGAACAAAAGACGACTCCATTGAGTGGGAGGAAGTCACCGCCTCCGGGGCAGGGAAGACACACACCTTTCGCGCTAAGACCATCACGCCGGTGCTCTGGAAGAAGGCGGGAGCGAACCAGCCCCTACGCCTGGTGGTCATCGCTCCGGTCGGCTATGCCTGATCGCCCAGTTGGGTGGCTACGTGAACTACCCCAACCGCCGCGACCCGCCGGAGCCTCAGACACTCTGGCTTGGTCTCCAACGTACGCGTGACATCGCCTGGGCCTGGAACAGCTTCGACCCCGGAGCAAAACCGTGGCATGTATAGAACAACGAGGCCAAGAGCCCCCCGTCCCCGGTGAGGCGGCAGGAATCCGTCCATCTCAGTCGGCAACGCGTCAAACCGGTGCCGATCGCAGGAGCCTCGGCGGAAAGTTTGATGCCCGGCAATCCGCGTGTATACTCACGCTGGCCGCACGCATTGCTCCCGCAATGTGAGGCAGCCGCATAGGATTCTCAACATGCGATCAAGGCCATCACAATCCCTCGGGCCGCCGGACATCGGTGCCGGCCCCGGAGAGATGTTCACGCACGTGTTGCGGGTCATCTTCGTATTGGCGCTGGGAGCGGTGGGATGGAGCCTGGCGTCCGATCCGCGGATCGCAACCGGCCCGTTGGCCGGACAGGGCCTGTTCATTGTCGGTGGATTCGTCGTCGTCGCCGTCATCATGGTTGCGGTGGACGTCTTCTTCATTCCACGGAAATCGCTGACGGCCATATCGGGTCTGTTCTTCGGGCTGGTCGGGGGAATGGTCGTGGCCTATGGTCTGTCGCTCATCATCAATCTTCTGGTGGCGGCCAACGTTCCCGGTGAGTTGACCGACTCCCAGGCCTCCATCGTAAGCGCGATAAAGCTCGGTATCGGCGTGGTCTGCTGTTACCTGGCCGTAAGCTTCATCCTCCAGACGAAGGACGATGTTCGGTTCGTGATTCCGTATGTTGAATTCGTGAAGGAGACGAAGGGCACTCGCCCGATGGTGTTGGATACGTCCGTGATCGTGGACGGTCGGATCGCCGATATAGCCGACACGCGCATCATCGAATCAGAGCTGGTCGTTCCACGCTTCGTCCTGCAGGAGCTGCAGACGATCGCGGACAGTTCGGACAAGCTGAAACGCATCCGCGGGCGGCGCGGTTTGGACATGCTCAACAAACTCCAGAGCAACGAGAACATCGGCATTCGTATTCTGGACACCGTGCCGGAACGCAGCGCGGAGAACGCCGGTGTCGACGAGATGTTGGTTGACCTCGCGCTACAACTGGGTGGCAAGGTTGTTACCAACGATTACAACCTCAACAAGATTGCGCAACTCCGCGGGGTCGCCGTTATTAACATCAACGATCTGTCAAACGCCATGAAGCCGGTCGTGCTGCCCGGCGAATCCCTCGAAGTCAAAGTTATCAAACGGGGCGAAGAGGTCGGGCAAGGTGTCGGTTACCTCGATGACGGGACGATGGTCGTAGCTGAGGGTGCCCGAGACCGCATTGGCGAGGTTGTCCATTTGACGGTCACGAGCGTATTGCAGACGTCGGCCGGGCGGATGATCTTTGGACGACTGGATAACTCGCCGGCCGCACCGGAACGGCGGCGGTCAAAAGCATTGGACAAGAGTTGATCCGAAACGTTGCTGGTACAATTGAGAGGCGGCGAGGCATGCCCGGCGGTATATATGAGATATGGGCCCTCGCAACCAATAGGGCGTGTGGTTGATCGCCTGCTCGCGTAGGGAGAGTGCAACGGGATGTCGAAGTTCTCGGTCATCATTGCAGCGGCGGGGAAGGCTGAGCGGTTTGGCGGGGTGGAGAAGAAAACGTTCGCAAAGCTGGACGGGCGTCCCGTCTTCCTCCGTTCGGTCGAACATTTTGTGACCCGCCCGGACGTTTGCCAGACCATCCTGGCCATCGCACCTGAGGATATGGGCACAATGAAGTCCAAGTACGCAGCCAACCTGGGCTTTATGGGGGTAAAGCTCGTGGAGGGTGGAGACAGGCGATGTGACACGGTGGCCGCCGCACTGAAGATCGTATCGGATGATGCGGAGTTTGTGGCCGTCCACGACGCCTCCCGGGCGTGCGTGACGACCGAGATGATCAATGAGGTTTTCGCCGAAGCGGTCAAGGCGGGGGCGGCCATTCCGGCTGCGCCGATCACCGGGACGGTCAAGCGCGTTGCGGAATCGATGGTCGTTGAGGGCACGGAGTTGCGTGCCGGGCTCTACGAGGCCCAGACGCCGCAAGTGTTTCGAAAGGATCTGCTTCTTGATGCTTACGCCCGCCTGGGCGAGATCAAGGAAGAGATTACCGATGACGCTCAGCTTGTTGAGCTGGCGGGTCACCCCGTGGCGGTGGTGAAATCCACCCCGACGAACATCAAAATCACGACGAAAGGGGATATGACGCTTGCCAGTGCGATTCTCAAGGCACAGCCGGCCAAAGCGGCCCCTCGGATGAGTGCGTTCGAGGAGGCACAGTGGTAATATCCCGCGGCGGCGGCGTCTTGACGACACCTGCCGGTGGTGCTGGAATAGTGGTGAGGAGAAGATGAGAAGCCCATAACTTTACAGCCAAGGAGAGGCCATGTTCGGCATAACCAAGGGCGTGAATGTACTAGCGTTGTCTGTGTGCGTTGCAGTAGGTGTGGCCGGTTGCAATGTCGAGGGTCGAGGGGCGCGGTCGCAGTGGCCGGCTGAACCTGGAGCGTCAACGACCCCAGCCCGGCTTGTCCGGGCCGGCGAGGGAATCGACATCGCCATCGCAGACGCGCGGGAAGTCGATCTCGTCGAGGCGCTCGTGGATCACCGCAAGCAGTACCACCACACCTTGCAACGGCTCCACGATTATTACGAATTTCACGGGTACACCGCGAAGCAAGGCTGGGCGGCGCTTGAGTTGCAGGGGCTGCGCGGCGTCAAGGCCTCTTACTATTTGCTAGATGCTGAAGTGGCCTCAGACGTGTTGCGACCGACGGAAGAAATCGGTGAAGCCGACGCGCTCTACGATGAGGCTAGCGGTCTGATGCGGCGCGGCGGACACGATGTGCCGGGACTGTATCGCAGAGACCGGATGATCGAGGCTGCCGGTGTGTTTCGTGAGATCATCCAGCGGTACCCGGCCAGTGACAAAATCGACGACGCCGCGTTCTTCTTGGGCGAGATTCATAAGGAGTATATGCCCGGTCAGGAGCTCATTGCCGTGCGGTGGTATGAACGGGCGTATACCTGGAATCCTCAGACGCCTCATCCGGCCCGATTTCAGGCCGCCGTCGTGTACGATTATCGCCTTCACGACCGGGATCGGGCCTTGGAGCTATACCAGGCTGCATCCCAGCATGAGACCGCCCACAAGGGCAACCTCCGCTTCGCCACGCGACGCATCCGCGAGTTAACCAGCGGCGGGCAATCGACCCAGCCGAACAACCCGTAAGACTCCCCAACGCTTACGCGGTCTTACCCTAACCGCCCGGATGACCGATCGGGAGCAGATAGAGCACGCGCTGATTGCTCGGCAGTTTCAGCACCGCGGCCGCCTTATCATCCTCGAAAGCTCCGACAGGGACTCCCGCGAGGTCCAAAGCCGTTGCCTGCAGAAGGATGTTCTGACCGACGTGGCCGGCTTCCATGAAGCAGTACCGCTCGGCCCGCTCTGAGTATTTGCGAGCGGTCCTTTCCTCGACAGCGGCAATCACGACGACAGCACCGGCGTTCCCGACGGCATCCTGATCGAGTGCCGCCAACTGCAACGGACGGCGCAGATCACCGTCCAAATGCCGATCCAGACGGTTGTCCTTTGGCTTGTAGTGATCGACCCCGTCTGCGGTGACGACATACAGCTCGATCGGGTAGAGGGCGCCTGCCGACGGCGACGCCCTGTATCCTCGCTGCGGATCGGTGATCCCCTGGCCCGCCCGGCAAAGCTGCAAGATTTCCTCGGGCGTCAGGGTCTCGCTGGTGAACGTGCGCACGGAGCGCCGGTTGACGATGGCCTCTTCGAGTGACATCCCATGCGCCTCACCGGTTGATAACTCGGCGGACTCCAGAGGCTCCCAGAAACCGAAGTTGTCCTCCTCGATCTTGCAGTACCCGGTGGTCTTGTAATCGGCGAAGGAGTTGTAACCCCAGGCAAGGTACTCGGAATCGCCACCGCCCTGGGTGGTAATGAGGAAGCGATTGCTGAGTTCGCCAAATCCGTGCGCCTGGTCGGCCGGCGTCTTCCCATCCCCTCGATTGGCGTCCACCGGCACCCAGCCGTAGTTCGGCAAGTATATCTGTGCCCAGCGATGAAACGCCTCGTCGATGCTGGCGTCGTCACTGCGGACGACGATGCTACCCTGATAGCGGGCAGGTAAACCGGCCGCTCGACAGAGAGTCACGAACGTATACGTGTACTCCGAGCACGAACCGCTACCGCGCTTAAGAACCACTTCGGGGATATCCCAACCGCCGATCATCTCATACTCGAGACGGTCGATGATGAAGTCATAGATCTTCCGCGCGATCCAGTAGGGATTCTTCTCATCACCGACAACCTTTTTGATCGTCTCCTGAATATATGGGCTGTTGATCCGGTAACGCGAGCCGTCGACCGTGTATTCCTTGCGAATCTTGCTTGGAATGTCATCCAACGTGCCCGTAGTATCCGGGATGATCAGGTATCGAATGGCGGAAACCTCCGTGTTGACGGAGTAGGTCAGTGTGGTCTTGGTACCGGTAGCCACACGGCCAAAGTCAAAAAGGGCGCAACGCTGATCCCAGCGGTCCTGGACGATTTCGGACGGGTGGCTCGAAAATGTGAAGTCAGTCAGCAACTTCTGATTAGGCAGCTCCATTGGCAGGGCAATGTTGAGTGATAAACCGGTGACCTCACCAGGACCGTAGTTGTTAAGGGCCCAGAAGTATTCGACCCTCGCGCGCCTCGTATCCGACAGCGTGTATGGTTGTGCGTCCTTGATGACAAGCTGGTAGAGCTTGCGGGTTTGGAAGTCGACGTTCCACAAATGCCCGTCGAGCCAGGTGACTCCGGCTGGATACGGTCCCGGTGCCTTGAGAATACCCAGGACCTTCCCGCCTTCGGAATCGACCATGTAGATCTCGTCCTTGATCCGGTCGCTGACCCAGAGGTATTTGCCGTCATGAGTGAGGCACCGGCACGATCGGTTTGGTACGTCGAAGTAGCCGAGGATCGTCCCGTCGTCCGGAAGTACTTTGTAGATCTTGCCCCCGGTGAGAATGAACAGCGTTCCGTCGGCGTAGGCCAGCCCAGCCGCCCTCGAGGCCGGTGCTTGGAAGGTGTTCTCCACAACACCGCTATCGAGGTTGAGCGTATATACGCCCCCGGTGTGATCGTCGGAGATGATGAGCTTGCCTTCGGCGTACGTCAGCCCGTGAGGCTTCAGCGTCGGCGCATCCCAGGAGCGGAAGACCTTCCCGTCCGAGCGGCTGATCGCGTGAATCTTTGCGCTTCGCCAGTCGGCCACGAACAGATGCCGTCCATCGGTTGCCAATCCGGACGGGTATTTGCATGGGGCGTCAAACGTGGCCTTCACATCCCCCGGAGCAGCCCGAACCGACCCGGTCATAGCGACAAAGATGGCGGGTAGCACAACATACAAAGCACGGTTGATCGCGGTTGTCATGATGATTCTCCTTTCCGGCATGTTGAGGGGCCGTCTGGATGGTTTGATCTTTCTCGGACGCTTGTACGGTTGCCCCGGCATTATCGTCCCATCGTTAGGGACATGCAACGGCGTTGCCCGGTCGACTCGTTCCCTCAGAGTATCGCGTCTCATAAGTAGTGCGACGATGATCGTGACCCGAGCTTGCTGGGCCAAGAATCCCTTCTCGGCCATTCGTGCGAGAAAGGATTCTCGCACGAGCGTGTTCATGCTCACCAGGTTGACTTGTTGGCTTGCTGTCGCTGGAGTCGCGCCGGGGGCTCCCGTGTGCCATTTCTTCGACATCGATTAGCCGGCAAAACGGGATTTTGTCGAGAACGAGGTGCCGGTCGGGTCGCGGACCACGTAAAAAAGTGGCCCGCCTCAACCGGGTTACGGAAGGGCGGGCCGAAGTTTGTCCGCTGCCGAAGGCAGCACCGTCTGCTGCCTACGGCAGCCAACCTATGTTATAGACCACGAATCACCTCCTTTTCCGAAACGGGACCACGCGACCATCGGGGGAGTCGCCCCCGAACCATCGGCCTGACCCATCCTGCGCATCGTCACACACAGGCACGCCGAACGTCCGACATGTGTGAAACTCATCGAACGCCCGGTGGAGCTTTCGATCCGCGTCGGCATGCCCGATTCCACACCGGAAACGAATCCTCCGACTCCACGCTTCCAGTATAGCGGACTTGGCTGTCGCAGGTCAAGGTTCCAGGTCAAGATGCGTCGGACAACGCCCAGCGGCAATCGACGGATGCACTCCCCGGTGGGGACATCGCACCGGCCGACGCAATTGGCGTTTTCAAGCCACGTTCGATAAACCACCACTTGTTAGCCGTTCCTCGTAGGTCTGGGTGGGTTAAGCCCGCCGGCAACGTCGAGACGCTAGCCTGCCGTGGTAGGATAGTTATCGGAACATCGGCGTGCCCTCCGATGGCGGAACCGGAAAGCGAGCTTGGAGCAGATAATCCGGACATCGATTTCGACGAGTTGCTTGCCGGCGACGTCTGCCAACCGATTGCCCCTGATCCGACGGAGGCCGCGAACGACGAAAACACGGTAACCACCACATTCACCGTCGGGTCATAGAGCGGCAACAGTGTTGTGCCCACCTCGGCGCAGGATCATTTCGAGACGGTATAATCCTCGCCATGCACCACATGACGCCGCGATTGGGGAACTCGCGCCAATGCGGATTATTTGTGTTCGCTTTTGGCATTATCGCTCTGTTCGGAGCCGGTTGTGTTCAGATACGTGTGCCTGACCCAGCCATTCGTTACATCGCCTTTGGCGACTCCGCGACGGCCGACGAGTCTGCGGGCGGCTATCCGGAAATGCTGAGGACGCTTCTGGGCGAGCCGTTCGAGGCGTTCGCCAACGAGGGCAAAAGCGGTGAGACGAGCGAGGAAGGCCTTGTCCGTCTAGAACTGTTGCTGTCCGATGAGATCTATCCCGGTGCCGAGGTGTTGCTGTACTGGGAGGGCGGTAACGACATCACCGAGTTCATCTCGCAACACGACTGGTTTCTTCTATTCTCGCCCGATGATCCCGACTATCCCATCACCGACGAGCTGGCCCGACAATTAAGCGAGAGCCAGGCCAATATCGAGTCGGCCATTGCGGCGGCGCGGGAGGCGGGCCTTTCGGTCTACGTGGCCACATACTATTTTCTGAGGGAGAGCATCGGCGAGTGCGACGCACTACCGTTTAATCTTCTGTTACCTCCACAGGCAGTCAACGCGAATGCATACGTTGCCCGCCTCAACGAGCACATCCGGGCTGCCGCAGCCAATCAAGGAGCGATCCTGGTCGACGTCGCCGCCGAGGATGACCTCATCCGCGCCGATCCGGACAACTACGTCGACTGCAACCACCTCAGTGAGCAGGGTAATGCCATCGTGGCTGATCTGTTCTTCAATGTCATTACGGCGTCAAGGTGATGTCATCACCTGTTTCAGCTTGCCCGCAAAAAGGTGATGGGACGAAAGACACCGGTGTGAGCTGCTTGGATCGATGCTGTTCGTGATCGGCGATATTATTCCGTTGGATGTCCGACAGTGGGTCCGGGGCGGTTGGCAAAACGGTACGCATGATGGCTGCGCGACATACGAAGTTCGTTCATCGCGTCCGCCTGAGTTGGATGGCGTGCGCATTCGGTATAGTGGCCGTCACGATGTTGGCATACGTGCCGGCTCTGCGGGGCGGATTCGTCTGGGATGATGACGCATACGTCACTGAGAACCGGTCGCTGAAAACAGCCGGCGGTCTGAAGGCGATCTGGCTGTACCACAAGGTATTCTAAGCGGTCTTACATAAGTTCGTGATGGTGATTCAGAGAAAAGGCGTTATTCCCGGCAATCAAGGCAGATACGGACGTACGTTAGACCGCTTAGAGCAGATCCCATTCCTATGGACCGTGTCACCCCCCTCTTTCCCCCCTTGCAAAGGGGGAATGAAGGGGGGTTCTACGGCACGGAGTATCGAGAACCGCTCTTACCGGGCAACCGGCAAGTGGCATAAATCTGGCACGGCCACACTGTGGCGTGGATAATGTTGGTCTGCGGCACGACCTTGTGACTCGGCAACGAGACGCTCAACCTCATCTTTTGAATGACATTTGATGTGGGCCGCGCCCGCAACCTGAGTAGCTGCATCCTCGCAGGCCGTCGTGAGCATCGGCCGGCGAGACACCGGACGCTACGTCCGGCACGCCCAACCCGCCACCGAGGCATACGCGCGACGTATAGTGTCGGACTGACGCTCTAACCCAACCTTCGCAAAGTTGAGTGTGGAACCTCGTTTAAGGGGTCGGGAAGGCGGGTTTGATCCCCAAGGTCTGCACTACAAAGTTACGTTGGTGAGTCCGGCGGCATGAACACTCCTACGACT
>Ga0307432_1000253_pt1 | contig 45629 bp, 46 predicted proteins | sample SalMarWE160150MG_FD_202158 | JGI IMG/M metagenome (GOLD analysis project Ga0307432, IMG submission 202158) | Salt marsh sediment microbial communities from the Plum Island Ecosystem LTER, Massachusetts, United States - WE1603-150 | ecosystem: Environmental > Aquatic > Marine > Intertidal zone >...
AAGGTTCTAAACCCTGTGATCTTTTATATAAACATGGTGACTTTTTATCATTATCACCATAAAATAATATTTAATATTTTATGCTTGGAGGAAGTTAAACTGTAAACACCAAGCTTAGATAGTACAACTTATTTCTAAAATGCTTTTTAAGAACAAAATCAAATTTATTAATCAACCAATGGAAGCTGAAAGAAGGTTTATAAGATTATGAAATTTATTTCCGTACTTTATTCCAGGAAAATTACAAATTCAAACTTATAACTCAATATTTATACATGTGTAAATAGTGAGGCTATCTTAACATATTAAAAAAGTAAGGGTAAATTTATTCCGGGGACATTTAGTGAAATTTTCCGGATGTCACATACTGATTTACTGACACCAACACCAGCTGGCTTAAAAAAGTCCAGGCGGTGACTATTATGTGTTCGTTACCTAAAAAGTAATAACTGTCAACATAATTGGTATCAAATACACTCCGGAATGTGTATTTCCTTAAGTTTTATTTTGGAAATAAAATAAATTTTTACTTATATTTCATTATGACTGATTTAATATATATATTAAAATAGTCAAGACTATTTTTTAATATACTTAAAATTGGTCAGCTTAGTTATATATTTTAAAAGAGTTCTGAGGTTTTAATTAATCTTGTTATCAGGTATAATGAGGCCATATTTTGCGTGTCAAACCGCAGGTAAGCCTGAATTACTGTTCTCTTTTTGTACAGGTATACCCTTACATGGGCTTTACGCCCGCAAACCATGATATCAAACAAAAACTTTGTTTTTAATTACCTGGGTTAACTTCTGTAAAAATTTAAAATGAGCATAATAAAAAAAGGAGCTGTTTAAAAGTGAAAAAAGAAAAAGCCATTGCGATTACGGTCCGGTATAAAGAATACCCTGTTAAACTTGCCGTTATATTTCTTATAGCAAGCCTTATTTTTATGGTTACTTCCTGCGGCCGAGCTGCTGAAGCCGGTGAGGCTGAATATCCTCCGCCGCAGAATCTTAGTGTTGAAGAACTTACCGGAAGCGGAGCAGACAGGATGGTTACTCTTAGATGGGAAGTTCCTGATACCGAGCTTAAGGTTATCAATTATATAGTCTATAGAAACGGAGAGAAACTGAAAGATACCACCGATACAGGATATCAGGATATAATAGGAAATAGCAATTATGATTTCTACGTTACAGCTATTTATGAGGATGGTATTGAGAGCGACCCTGCCAATACTGTAAATACGGGAGATAACGAAAATATCGCAGATATGCCTCCCGTCGGCCCCGGGGATACTGAAAAGGACCGGGAAGATGATGAAGACTCTGACCTTAATGGGGATGACGATAAAGACTCTGACCTTAATGGGAATGATGAAAAAGATGCCGACACAGAAGCTTTCAACTGGGATGAAGTGCTGAGCGGGCCGTGCGGCAATCCCTATTATCCGGTAATTATGGAAGCTTCTTATACATATGATAGCAGCAACACAGGAACGTATACCAGTACAATTACCTCTGTGCGCGATGATGGCTTCACGGTAACACATACCATTGGTGGTTCTACCCAGACACACGAATGGGAATGCCTGCCGGAAGGTCTGGTAGACCTTAGTAGTTCAGTTGGTGATGCCTTTGAGACTATGGTAGAAGGTGTAACTCTTACCGGCGATACAAGTGTTACCGGAGTAACCATACCGGCCTCAATATCAGTCGGAGATACCTGGTCACAGACATACTCGGGAACTTTAACCGTTCAGGGATTTGACACTGATTTAGATTTTTCTACAACTGTAAATTATACTGCTATGGCCAAAGAAACAGTAACCGTTGCTGCCGGTACATTTGAAGCAATAAGAGTGGACAGTTCATTAAAATCAGATTTTACATTGAAAACACATGGGACTACCATGCCGCTTTATACCTATGACAGCACGTCAAGCACCTGGTTTGCAGAAAATATCGGAACAGTAAAATCAACTACCCGGGGCACCATAAAAGGATTGGGTTATATGGAAGGGCAATTATCACAGGAATTTTCGGATATAACGGAACTGGTTGAATTCAACCTGCCATAATGATTTTATGGAAGCGAAATAGGTAACTGTGTATTAAAATCAAATAATGATTATTTGAAATTTTGATGTCGAAAATGGTTAATTTGTTAAAAACACCCTCAGGTAGCAAAATTAAAAAGCTCCATTTCCAAATGGAGCTTTTTAATACTCATTAAATATTTATTTTACTTACATTTTTTCAAGAAGCACGGCCAGTACCAGTAGTATATAAGCTATCGCCAAAACTCCAAAAGCCACGATAACCAGTATATCCAGGACAAATCCTCCTACCAGAAACAATACTGCAGAAATCACCGCTAAAATTACTGTTACCCAGAACATCGTTTTTGTTGGTGCGTTTAGATTTAACTGCATTTCAAAGCTCCTCTCTTAAAGAAATATAATTTGTGTATTTAATGGTATGTAGTAATATTTATCTTATCAACTATTATAGAAGCATAAAAAACTTTGGACAATAGCAAGGAGGTATAAAATGGAAATAGCAAAGATAACAGAACTTAAAGCTTCTTCTCCAACAAGTTTTGAGGATGCAGTAAAAGTAGGAATTGCAAGAGCAAACAAAACCCTGAGGAACGTCAGGTCTGCATGGGTAAAGGATTTTGAAGTGCTGGTTAACGATAATGGAGAGGTGTCTGAGTTTAGAGTTTTATTGAAAGTAACCTTTATTCTTGAAGACTTACCTTAATTATCAGTTAATATAGTCCTCTGGTACAAATATTTTAAAATACAAATAATATGGTTATAAAAATTGGCTAAAATGCCTTCGATTCTCGAATCAATTATAGGTATGCTATCAGGGGATGAATGGAGTAAAGTAAGCCAGCAGGTAGGAGAGAAGTATCCGGGTCCAAAGCAAAAGAGGCCTTACCCGATGTTCTGGCTGTTCTTACGGGAGCGCTTGCCAAAAACTCTTCGCAGGAACAGGGTGCACGGGAATTATCCAACGCTCTTGCAAAAGACCATGATGGTAGCCTGCTCAATAATCTTTCTGATTACATATCAAATTACAAGCAGGGTTCGGGCGACGGTATCCCCGGGCATGTACCCTGGAATAACAAAACTACCGTGGAGAATAGTTTAAGTCAGAAAACCGGATCGGATTCAGGTTCAGTTGGTAATCTTCTAACAATTGCAGCGCAACTTTTAATGAGAATTTAAAGCTCCTCCCTGATAATAGAATAAAATTTATTTATTGCTTCTTTTTCTATCCAGGGTTTATGCCCGCATTTTTCAAGCAGGATAAACTTAAAATCCCTCAAAACGCGCGAAAGAGGTTTCTGTACGCCCTGATAGGGATGGGGGTCATAATCCCCATGTATTGCCACTACAGGACAACTAATGCTTTTGCCCAGCTTTAACAGCTCTTTGCTTGCTCTTAACCTTTCAGCATCACTCCATACATCCCTGAAAATATTGTACTGATACTCAATCACATCGCTTTTAAAAGGCAGGGGTTTATACGTGTCAGTTTTATACAACAATGTCTCAAGATTGAGCATAAGCATATCTTTATTTGCAAAAAAGGGGTCTTGGAGCGCTTCCATAACAGACTTAAACTTTTCTTTATCTTCCCTGCTGAGGCGGTTCAGCCTGATTTTATTTATTTTTCCGGCATAACTTTTTAAGAAAACGCCGCCTGATACGAGTATCAGCTTCTTTACATTTGAAGGATATTTTGCAGCAAGAATAAAACCGAGAATTGCTCCCCATGACCACCCGATAACCGTAACAGGCTGATTTATATTATCTTCCAGCACATCATACAATTCCCGAACCTGACCATCAAGGGATACTGCGGTCTGGAGTGGTTCCAGTACTCCATACTGCGAGGATAACTCTATTGCCACAGGCTCCATTTCTCCGGGCATTCCCGGACCACCATGAACCACTGCTATGCTGAACGGGGGCTTCCCATATTTTCTTAAATTTTCCATAATATTTTTAGTCAAAGTGGGTTTTCTGGAATATCAAGGTGTATTAGAAGTGCATTTTTAACTTCCTTCATTTTATCCGGTGACAGGTTCCCCACAGCTTTTAACAATCTTGATCTATCCACTGTTCTTATCTGGTTGCATTTTATTTTAGAATCAGATTTTAGCCCGGACTCATCCTTTAAAATCAAAACCTCAAATGGATATACCCTTTCCATAGAAGATGTTACAGGTATTACTGTTACAGTTGAAGAAAATTCATTGTTCCTGTTGTTGGATATAACCAGTGCAGGCCTTGTTTTCCCAATTTCATGTCCTGTTACTGGTTCCAGGGAAACAAGCCATATCTCACCCCTTTTTGGAAAGTCATTCAATCTGGCCACCTTTCCATGGTGGCAGCTTCCCACCTTTTATTTACTTCTTTATCTGAACCGTACTCATTTTTATAACCCTCAACCAGAATACTATCCAGCTTTTCTTTTTTGTCCCTGTTTATTTTTTCAACTATTGCCTCTACAATAAACCTGCTTTTATTCCCATAAGCTTCTATCGCCTCGGCCACTCTTTCAGGTACAGTAATATTTAATCTTTTCATTTTATTATTTTCTAGGCTAATCTATTATTATTCTATCACATTATTGATACTTATTATTAACACACCATATTATACATTTATTTTTATGTATAATCAATACAGTATCTCTTCACTTCCGCATTCCTTAACTGCCCTAAAAGCCAGGTAACCATAATGTGCTTCAGTATCTCTCGGATACGCCCCTCCATTATGACTTATAACATAAGCCCTGCCTTCTTCTGCAATGGTCCCCGTCCAGTAATAAATAACCATTGAATGAGGGTCCCACAGAGGCATTTCTTTGTCAGGCTTAAGCTCATATTCAGCCAATTTTTTATCCTCATCCCAGACGCCTCCTGCATTTTCACCATGAAGCATCTGTGAAGCCACGGCTTCCTCTACAGTGGGAAGGCGCCAGATATTTACTTCCTCTTCCAGCAATTCAGTGCCGTCCTCATTTAGATGAGCGCACAATTCTTTAGCTTCCTCGTAGCTTACCCCGCTTTCTGGCCAGCCCGGGCCCTCTGGTGCCCACACCAGGCAGACATCGCCAGTTCCTTCAACCATTCTCGCCCCGTAATCTCCATCATCCACACGGGCACTTATCCTTACCATTCCAAAAATACTTGTTACCACCAGAATAAGTACAGGAAGTCCCACTACCAGCATGTAAGCAAGCTTTCTTGGCCTTACCGCACCAAAGAAAAAAAGAAGGCCAATTGCAGCAAGTGGAATAATAATCATAACCCACAGTACACTAAAAGTTGCCCCTGAAAAGAATATAGCCGCACCAACACCCAGAGCTATATTTAAAAACAGGGATATTTTTGGAAAGCGTATGCCCACAAAACCTATTATCATAAACACGATGGCAAGCATCCAGTACTGCACAAGCGTCATAAAAAGATTTTCCCACAGGCTTTCGCTATACCAGCCCTCATAGAAATTTTCTACTCCGCCCCAGTATGCCCAGAGTGAGGCAATAACAGTCACTATGGCCACTGCCACCCACCCAAAAATCTGCTGCCTTCTGGTCACAGCTGTTTCATTCAGGTCATGCTTCGAATTATACTTAACCATAAAAAGTCTTCAACCCTGACATGCAATGTTATTTACAAATTTTATTCTATCATAAAAGTTAATGATACACAGAATATGATTCCCGGCGGAAATGAATTTCAAGAAGTATTTTTTATTCTTTAAAACCTGCTAATACAATATCGGAGGTGTTATTCTTTTTGATTATGGCGTTCCACTGGAAAGCTTTCCCAGAGATATTCTTGACCAGCAGCAGTTAAAGACTCTGATTGAAGATTTAAGAGAGCTCACACACAGCGATTTATTTATAGCAGTTGGTGCGGAAGGGGCTATGTAAACAGGCTCAAAGAAGAATACGGCTCTATAAAAATAAAGAGCGCGCAGGCTCTTACTCTCAACCCATATTATCAGTTAACCGAAATGTTTATCTCAAATGTTTCCAGTGGTTCCTCATCTTCTTCCCAGGGTCTCTCGTAATTTAATATAATACTGGTTTTACCTTTAGAGACAGCTTTAAAAGTAAATATCTCATGCCCTCCTGCTCCAACCAGCTCTTTATCTTCTACTGACTGAATATACTCAGAATCAACCATAGAAACTATTAAGGTATCTGTCTTTTTATCAAGAATCCAGCTGTATCCTGTGGTGAGGTTGGATTCCAGCCTGATAACAACTATATCTTCTACTTTCAGATTAATACTGTCTCCGTTGTTTTTCTCTGTCAATGCTTTATTTGCGGTCTTGCATCCGCCCAGAGCCAGTGCCGCAATTAATACAGCAAGTGCGATTAAGACAATTATTTTTATCTTCCCTGCTTTAAACATCTTACCCTCCTGGCCCAATGGCCAAAAACAATTAAATTTATTATACCAGTAATATATATTCGTATTTTCTATATTTTTCCCGGGGTATTAATAAAAGTGCATCTCTTATCCTCTGCCGGGTTTTTACTGATTTTTATTGATACCGGTATGATTATTTAAGTTTAAGTATTGCTTATAATCTGCGGTCCACAGAGTGAAATGACAATCGAATGCTTAAATGCTAACACTGATGCTATTTCCCTCAACCTTTACTTTATAAACCGGAAGGTCTTCTGTTTTTAATTTTATTGGTCCAATCTTTGGACCCGAAATACTTTTCCCCGTGGTTACATCAAACTTTGAACCATGCAGCGGGCAGGTTACTATTTTACCGTCAAGCCCGCCACGGGAAAGGTCTCCGCCTCTATGGGTACACTTCTTCTCCACAGCGTAGTAGTCTCCCTGGTAATTTACAATCATTATTTCCCTGCCACCGGCGTCTACCGGCTTCATGGTACCTTCTTTTATTTCGCCTGTTTTTGCAACTTCAATTAAACTCATCTTTTACCTCCTTTCCAGGATTATGCTTTTATCATTTCAAGTATAATCAATTATTCTAAATATTTAAATTGTTATCTGACAGAGGGGTTTATTAAAGTATAAAAATAAAAAAAATTTTTATTGTCTAGATATTAATAATATAATATTATTCAATAAATAATTATAAATACAAACTTATTATCGGGAGGGAACAATGAATGACGTTTCTAAAAACGAAGGCCCGAGCGGCCTTTCCATCGCCGCACTGATAACAGGTATCCTGTGGCTGGGAATTGTGCCAATCATACTCGGTGCAGTTGACCTATCAAGGATAAAGAATGCAGTTGCAAGTGCAAAGGGAAAGGGCTTTGATATCGCAGGCATAGTACTGGGAGCAATTGCCATATTATTCTGGATAATATTTATTATAGTCTGGGTAGTTGTTTTTAGCACACTGGCAGCCTACTCATAGTAATTTACTGGTTATTCTTATTTAAGTATTATCCCGTAATCAAAGTGGTATGAGTTTAATTTTATATAGTTAATATTTTTTTAAATCTGTATAAAAAGAAAATAAATCTAGTAGGAAGAGGGCTTCGCTCTCCGACCTCTCACACCACCGTACAAGCCGTTCGGTATACGGCGGTTCAATAATTTAACGAATTAAACTGTACCTTTCTACCAGATTGATGAGTCCCTTTTCCCTGAAGTAGGAAGTACCCATTACTGTATTTAACTGGGGGGAAACAGAAAGCCTCCAGTACTTCTTTCTGGACATAGCCATAAACACTTGTCTTCTTGAAAGTCCCATGACTTTAAGTTTCCTGAATCTGGTCTTTACTTTCTTCCAATGCTTCCAGACAATTACCCTAAGCTTCCTTCTTATCCAGCTTTCCAGCCTTACAAGAAATTCCCTCATATCTGCCAGCTTAAAGTAATTGATAAAACCTGTCATGGCTACATTTATTTCTGCTATTGTGCTGTCTACGGATTTGCCCCTGTTCCTTCTGGTTATCTGTCTTATCTTGTCTTTCTGTCTCTTTGCTACTCCTGTACCCAATCTCAAGGATACTTTTCCTTCACCAGATACGTAGTAGTCGTAACCCAAGAACCTTATCCTGTAGGCACTGTCTACCCTGCTTTTACCGGCGTTTCCCTTAATGCAGTTCGTGTTCCTCGGGCCGGAGTTTTGCCGCCGGCTTCCTTCAGATTCCACCTCACGGTGGACACCCTTGCCTTAGGCTAGTGTTTGGTACTATCAACCTCCGTTCCGGACTTTCGCCGGTTAGCAAGCGCCCTGCCGGGCGCACTAAAGTAAAAAAGGCATTCGGTTAGAATGCCTTTTTTATAAATAATAAGTTATCAACAAATAAACACTAATAGTTAGCCGCGCCAGAAATAATCAGAAAAATAACAATTGTATAATACAAAACTAACTTCTCTTTTTATATCTTCAAATATAACTTTTAAGAATTAAAAATCTTTCTAATCTACTTTACTTTTTCCTTTAAGCCTTTTCCTGCAACAAATTTAGGAACTGTAGTTGCGGGAATTTTTATAGTTTCTCTTGTACGGGGATTAAGGCCTGTTCGCGCTTTCCTATTAGACACCTGGAATGTACCGAAACCAACCAGAGACACTTTGCCTCCTTTTGCCAGTGTACTGATTATAGAATTCTCCATAGCATCTATTACGCTGGCAACATCTTTTTTGGACAGTTTTGTTTTACTACTTATATCATCTACTAATTCTGCCTTGTTCATTCCCTATCTCCTTTCATTCCTAAAATAAAAATTTTTTTCTATTCTTATTTAATATTTTAAGGCTATTTACTCTGAATTTATAATATTATCTTTTAAAATTAATTACAATATTTATTTTAAATTTAACAAAACAATATTTTACAATTAACTTATAACAAGTCTCCAATAAAAAGGGCAAGCAGCCTTTTCCACTGTTTTATGAACTACTGCCTGATTAAATATAAACTCTAATAAATTTTAGTTTTACAATCCCTGCGATCAAGATTAATTTCCTTAAAAATTAATCTTCAAGGTAAATTTTTAAAATCTCATCAAGAAAATCCAGGGCTTCCTCTCTGGGCCTCTGGAAAGTGTTCCTTCCTATTATTGAGCCAAATGCCCCGCCTTTTCTTATCTTCCTTATCTCTTCGATTACTTCCTCTCTGCCTTTTGCCGGCCCGCCTGAGAATATTACAATTCTCTTACCGTCAAAGGCACTTTGCATTACATGTCTTACTCTTTCTGAAAGTGTCCCTATCGGAATTTTATATTTTTCATAAATCTTCCTCGCCTCTTCAAGCTCTATATGCTCTGAGGGCGGCTTTACCTTTATCAGGTGGGCACCCAGCTGAGCGGCAATCTGAACTGCATAGGCCACAACATCAACAGCAGTTTCTCCCTTTTTAGATAAGCCTGAACCTCTTGGATATGACCAGATAACCACCGCCAGGCCATTTCTTTTCGCTTCAAGTGCCATATCCCTGACCTCTTCATACATCTTTTTAAAATTTATACTTCCCGGATAAATAGTGAATCCCACTGCGACACAGCCAAGTTTCAGCGCATCTTCTACGGAAGCAGTTAAGGAAGGGATGGGGTCCGGACTATCATTCAATAAATCATGGCTGTTTACCTTGAGTATCAGCGGAATCTGCCCCGCGTATTCCCTCGCCATTGCCTGAATAGAACCGAGCGGAGCAGCATGGGCATTAAGACCGGCATCTATAGCCAGCTTCACATGATAAACAGGGTCATATCCCGGCGGATTAGGCGCAAAGCTCCTTGCTGGACCATGCTCAAAACCCTGGTCAACAGGTAAAATCACTATCTTTCCTGTCCCTGCCAATTTTCCATGCATTAGTATACTGTAAATGTTTTTGATAACTCCCGGATTCTCATTATCATACCAGGAAAGTATTTCTTTTATCCTGTCATTCATATTAATCCCCCATAAAAATATATTAAGTGTTCGCGTTGATATTTATTATAAGAGTTAATATTCAAATAGTAAAATATATATTGAATATAGCGATTCTCATCTATTTATACATTTGCATAATTGTATAAATTTTGTATAATATCATATTGTAAAATATTAAAAGTTTTATGGTTAAAGTTCGTTTTATGATTTTAAGAAAAATAGAATATTACATTCATAAATTTAAAAATATTATAATCAAATTTCTAATGTTTTTTATTTTATTCTTAATTACTTTTACTGCCCTCCCCCCACCAGTTTATCCTGATTATAAGGCCCCATTTTTAATACCCCTTAATGGTAACATTGTAACCGGTTTTAGAGAAAGCTATCCGTACACTGAAAAGGATAGAAATCTAAAACATACAGGAATTGATATAGAGGGCGAATTCGGCCAGAAGGTTGTAGCAGCAGGGAACGGCATAGTATCCTACTGTGGTTTCTCACCCATAGGTGGAAGAACCCTGGTAATCAAGCATAACGAAAAGATAAGAACCACTTATCTCAATTTACTACAGATATATGCCGCAACAGGAACTTATGTCAGGCAGGGAGAGGTTATTGCCTGCATCGGTGCGCTTGACGACCCTTCAAATCCCGGCTATCATCTTCACTTCGGTGTAATATATGAAAATAAATACATTGACCCTGTGGATTTATTAGAAATAGATTACAGCAGTATCTCAAGATTTATTTATTTGAAGTATTTTCCTGATGACTTTAGTTTTACCTCACAGTGAAGAAGCTAAAATAATCTAATCCCGGTTAAAATACGATTGCATATTTTCTATTTCTTCACTGACCTTATTGTCAATTAACTCTTTTCCAACCCCAAATTCAATTATATTAAAAGTTAATTTAATCTTTTCAAAAGACTTTTTTAATATTCCATTAATCTGGGGTTGCTGCCCCATGTCCAGGACGCTGAGCTGCAGATAATCTTCTCCATCAGTGGTGGAAATGCATTTTATATGGCCTATTTTTTTACAGCCGTTTTTTTTGAGAAAATCTATAATGTTTCTGGCAATTTCTCTTATTTTCTTAACAAAATCTTCTTTTGCCACAGGATTCCGCGAAGTTATTATTACTCTTCTGGTTAAGATTACAGAGCCGTTAGCGCCCATAGGATTCTCACTTCTTATTATTTTATAATAATATTATTGATATTTGTGAGTCAGATTGATAATTTTAGCATAACTTTACTCTATGTCAAAGTATTTTAAATTAACCACGGGGTTTTTACTGCTTCACTAATTTAACTTTTATCTGCCTTTTGCCGCCCGTCTAACACTTTTCTGCTTATTATTCTATTTATCTGTGAGTTGACATTCCGGAATAGTCTTCCGCAGCTTCCATAACAGTTTCTGAAAATGTGGGGTGTGAGTGAACGGTAGATGCAATATCATCTACCAGTAACTCGGCTTCCATGGCTACTGCCACTTCATGTACGAGTTCCGAGGCCCCCGGCCCTATCATCCTGGCACCCAGTATCTCACCGGTCTGGCTATCTGCAATAATTTTTATAAAGCCTTCCGTCTCTCCCGAGATATAAGCCCTGCCGCTGGAGCTAAACGGGAATGTTCCGGTATGTATCTTTATATTTTTCCCCCTGGCCTGCTTCTCGCTTAATCCAACCGTGCCAATCTCCGGTGAGGTAAATACTGCCCATGGAATAACTTTGTAGCTTATCTCTTTTTCCGTCCCTGCAATATTTTCCGCCGCAATCTTTCCTTCTTTTGAGGCCACATGCGCAAGCTGTAATCCGCCTGTAATATCACCTACGGCATATATGCCGTCGACATTTGTCTTAAGATGTGAATCCACTTTAATATAACCTCTGTCTCCAACCTCTACCCCTGCTTTTTCAAGGCCAATTCCGGTAGAATTGGGTTTTCTTCCCACTGACAAGAGAATTTTTTCGGAAGATATTTTCTTGCCGCCACTTATGGTGCACTCAAAATTTCCGCCGCTCTTCTTAAAACTCTCTACTTTTGAGTCTGTAAATATCTCAATTCCCTTTCGTTTAAACACCTCTTTAATTATCCCGGAAACTTCTTCGTCCTCTGTTGATAATATTCCTGGAAGTATTTCTACTATGGTGACTCTTGTGCCAAAGGATGAAAAGATATTTGCAAACTCGCATCCTATCACTCCCCCGCCTACAATCAAGAGGGATTCAGGTAACCTGTCAAGGGACAAAATTCCGGTGTTATCCATTACCCCGTTCTCGGAAAGGTCAAAGGGCTCTACATTTGCAGCAGAGGAGCCAGTGGCAATGATTATATTTTTTGCCTCTATTTCCATCTGCCGGTTATCGGCAGTTTTTACCGCAATCTTTCCTTTTTCCACTATCTCGCCTCTGCCCTTTATAAGTTTTACATTATTTTTTTTAAAAATATTCTCCAGGCCTTTTACCTGCATCTCAATTATACTGTCTTTTCTTGCTGCCGCCGCCTTAAAATCCAGTTCAGGCGATGACACCTTTATTCCCAGCTCCTTAGATTTCTTTATTTCTTCCAGTGTACGGGCAATATGGTATAAAGTCTTTGTGGGAATACAGCCACTGTTCAAACAAACCCCTCCCGGATTATCTTTCTCAATCAATGCCACCTTCAACCCGAGTTTAGAAGCTCTAACGGATGCAACATAACCTCCCGGTCCTCCTCCCAGAACAGCAAGATCTACTTTTTCATCAGCCATAATTTAAGAAACCCCTTTCTATAAATATTTAAACTAAAACAAAAAACGTACTAAGAACCTTTACCTGCAATATTAATGATATGAAAAAATAAAAAAACTAAAAATTCCTTTAGCTACCGTCTTTACCGGCACTTTTGCTGCTATCTTTATTATCGTCCCCGTTTTCTTTTCTTAAAACTGCATATATTTCTTTTAGCACTTTTAGAGGCTCCTTAAATAACCTGCTGGGGAAAAATGGAGTTAATGTTACAAAGGCTTTTTTCATATCCTCGGTCATCCTGTGTGGTTTGGTAAGAATTCTGTCTATAAAATCTTCGGCAAAAACAGTCCTGAGATGTCTCCTATCAATTTCTATTCTTTTATGGCAGTTATCACAGACCACGCTTCTCAGATAATTCCCGATATAATATACTGTATGAGTCGTTTCCCTATTGCAATTAATGCAATACAGGACTATTTTTGCTTCTCTGTCCTTTCCTTTCATTAAATACCCTCATAAAATCTATAAATCTTATTTATGGGCCCTTATTGATTCTCTTTAAGTGGCCTCCACAAAAAATTTTACCCTGTTTTTAATTTAATAAAAGCTTACTTGTTAAAATTATTTCAACAATAACATAACATATTCCGCTATTCCTGTTAAAAACTTCGCCGGGGAAATGCCTTCATGTTTTTTGCCAGGGACCTAGCATCGGTATATTTTGTTTTAACTATATGAGTATTTTTTTAAATACTATATTAAAAAAAAAGTAATTACAAGATATAACCTGTCACCAGGATTATGGACCGGCTGCTGGAATTTCGCCATATCTCTGCTATCTCTGGCTACTAATTCCGCAGGCACCTTACTATAAGGTATCCATATAGATTATCTTTCCCGTTTAATTTAATTTTTTATTTTATATATTTAGATTCAACCGCCAGAATGCTGCCGGGGGTGTCTGCCTATGTTTTACTTCTTCAATTTATACCAGATAGCAAGTATAATGTAAAAACATTAAAAAGCTAAAAAAATTAATCTAATGGCAATTACTTCTGAAATAATTAAATATATAATAGAAATAGGCCCTGTTGTATTATTACCCGCTATATTACTCATAATTAGCCTTATTGTAACCAGAAAACCGCTAAAAAATTTAAAAAATTTTGTCTTTATATTTATCGGCCTTGTCGGTGTTTCGGTTCTTCTTACTCTTTTTGTAAATTTTTTTAATCCCATTATCAATACCATAATCTTAAATTCTACAAAAGAATATACAACTATTGATGTAGGCTGGCTCGTTTCAAGAACTTTAATTTTAAATTCCCCCATCAGCCTCCAGATCATAATAGCGGTTATAAGCCTGAATATAATTATGCTTCTTTTAAGATTCACAAGGACCATAAATATTGACTTATGGAATTACTGGGGTTTCCTGCTTGCGGGTTCCATTGTCTTTGCCATTACAGGTATAAGATGGATAGCAATATTAATTTCTGTAATCGTAGCCTGTATAACTCTGGTTCTATCAGATATATATGCAACATGTATCGGCAACTATTCAGGCCTTAATGGCGTATCCACTCCCCAGCCACAGATTATCTGCTGGGCGCCTGTTTCACATCTAATTAACACTATCTTTAATAAGATTCCTTTTATTAAGAGAGCCCATATTTTCTTTGAGGAAGTTCAATATAAAATTGGATTATTTTCAGAACCGTTAATCACTGGTTTCATACTGGGTTTTATTATAGGAGCAATTACCCGTTATAAGAATTTCTACCTTAACCCGGGCTCCAACCTCCTTTATGCTTTTTCAAGCGGACTGACTTTATCCTTTATATTTATACTGATTCCAAGAGCAGTTAATCTTCTTTTTAAGGGTCTTACACCCACAATTAATGATATAAGAGACTTTATAAAGCGAAAAGTAACAAAAAGAGAATTATACATAGGGCTTGACCCCATAATATTGGCGGGCTTACCCTCTACAATTGTCTTATCTGTTATTATCATCCCCCTTACTGTTTATATTTCAACCATTCTCCCCGGCAGTAACGTGCTCCCTTCCGCTGACCTTATAATGATTCCGCTCATACTTATCTGGATAATTACTCCATCAAGAGGTGATATAATCAGGAGTTTTATTTCAGCAATTATAGTAATCCCGGTAATTTTATGGATAACTTCCAGCACTGGTAATTTATTTACAGAGTTTTTCCTTGAACATGATATGGAGATGATAGAAGGTTATAAAAGAGTTACAAGCATCGGTGGAAGTTCCAATATATTTTTCTGGATTTTAGTAAAAATTATAGAACCGATATTTAATCTATTGCCATAATAAATTATTCTTCTTTTCTCCCCGTTACCCTGTGGATATATTCCAGATATAAATTTCTTCTGACAGCAGAACCCCCCCTGAATTTTTCAATCCCTTTTCTTTCCAGTATCATTTCTATCTTTCTGTCATCAAACGCTATAATATCTTTTACATTAAATAGATTTGTTTTAACTACCCACAGGTCCGACTGTCTTGAAACATAAGGGAAAAAGGAAAATTCCTTTAATATTTTTTCCCATGGTACATTGATTTTCTCAACCAGGTCCACCTTATTTATATCAGGATTCTTTTCTATGACATCTTTTGCCTGGATAAATACTTCCGAATTTATCCCCTTTTCAATTCTTTTTAAATTATATGAAGACAGGGTTAAAAAAATTCCATAAATAAGTATAACCGGGATTATATAATAGTAATACTTTGATAGAAAATTCACTAAATAGCTTCCTATTTTACCCAGAAATGTCTCCAGCCAGATATTACTCATTTCATTTAACCCTTAAAAAAGTTATTTTTTATCTTACTTACCAGAACACGTCCATTGCAGGCGCAGGTCTTGTAATTTTTTATTTATTAGAAATAAGATTGACCCCTAACATTTTTTGGTGGAGATGAGCGGGATCGAACCGCTGACCTCCTGCTTGCAAGGCAGGCGCTCTCCCAGCTGAGCTACACCCCCACAAATTGATATACTGGTGGGCCTATCTGGACTCGAACCAGAGGCCTCATCCTTATCAGGGATGCGCTCTAACCAGCTGAGCTATAGGCCCGGCCTCCACTTTTTACAGATGACAAAAATAGCAATTTAATATTTTTTTGTCAAGGTAAACATAACCGGCATAAACATTTATTCATCACAGCATATTTATTTATATTCCTGTTTACAGCTTGATTTGAAAATATATTTAGCTACTGTGAGCTTATTCTGATATTTTAACCTTCGTCTGTTCTTTTTTTTCGGGCAGAAACCTTAATTCTATACCACCACTCATTTTTAAAACAATATTCATTATCCATATCATTATGGTCCCGACTGCAGCATATACCACTGAAACAACCAGCCCGCCGACAATTGCTACTATGATAGTTATTGCCATGCCGCCACCAAATAAACCGGATAAAATACCGGTATTTTCTATGCCCAGGATTTCAAAAATACCACTTATATCAATTCCTGCTGAATTCAATCCGAGCCAGGCAAGAAGTCCGGCTATAGCAATAACAATAACAGATAATATGAAAAACAATAAATAAAAAAACAGAAAGTACTTAAACATCGAAAACTCACTGATGCTTTTTAAAACTCTTCTTTCAATATTCATGGCTTCCCCTTAATCTTATAAAGGATAACTAACTGTGATTGCATATCTCTACATAGCCAGCCCCTGACGCACCAGTCCTTTTATAATTATACAATTAGCACATATAACCAGGGCAATATGCAGGTGATATATTAGCCTGTAAAGGCTATAAAATAACTAATTAAATTACATCTTAAAATATTTGTCGGTCAGCTTGCAAACTCCGGGAATTCTATAAGTATTACCCTGAAATGCCTTAACAATAGCTACAATCAATACAACTAAAATTGCAATATATGCTATCCAGCAAATAACAAGAATTATCCATCCTAAAATAGGTATCCAGGAAAAAATAGCCATTATTATAGCTATTATTGCAATAATAATACCCGTAATAAAAGCCTGGAGAGCGTTCCATTTCACAAACTTGTTCTCTTTCTCTATAAGCCAGAATATTAATCCGCCAACCAAGCTAAAAATATACGAAATTAGTACTGCGATTTTTGGTTCCATACCTGTAGAGCTTTTCTTACTTGAATCCGCATCAATTTCTGCCATGTTTACTTCTGCCATTTTGTTTTTCCTCCTTTTTTATTTAGAGTATCATTAACATTTAATATTCCAGATAAAGATTTTCCTCTTTATTAACTACTGCAATACATCCTTAGAGAAACATAATAACAGATTTATACAATAAAATCAGTACATATAATAATATAAACATAAAAATAAAATAAATTATTTTATCAGCTTTCAGAGGTAACAATTGAATAAGACCCCACTCTGGCTCCTTCGCCCAGATTGATAATTCTGACGCCCTGTGTTGACCTTCCAATCCTTGAAATTGACTTAGCCTGAATTCTTATAAGGACCCCTGTATTAGAAATAACCATAATATCATGTACATCCTTTAATATGCCCGCTCCCGCAATTTTACCTTTTTTTTCAGTAATCTTTATGGTCCTGATACCGAGCCCACCTCTTTTTTGCCTTTTATATTCGGAGACAGGAGTTCTCTTACCATACCCATTCTCGGTCAGGACAAACAGGTCTCCGTCCGCTTCCCTTACCACCATCATTGAAAGAACTTCGTCATCCTTTGACAGCCTCATGCCTTTTACTCCCTGCGAAGCCCTCCCCATCGGCCTGCAGTCTTTTTCACTGAATCTTATAGCCTTCCCATCCCTGGTAACCATAATAATTTCATCATTACCATTTGTTTTTTCAACCCCTATTAGCTCATCTCCCTCTCTGATATTAATAGCTATAATTCCATCTTTTCTGGAAGTATCATAAGCTCCGATAGGAGTCTTTTTGATCATTCCTTTTTTGGTTGCCATTATTAGATAATCATCTTTCCCGTAATCTTTAACCGCGATTATAGCAGCGACCATTTCTCCAGGGGAAAATGGAAGAAGATTTACGATTGCCTTACCTTTTGATATCCTGCTTCCGGTCGGAATTTGATGAACTTTTAGCCTGTAAACTTTCCCGCGATTGGAGAAAAACATAATATAGTGGTGGGTAGACGCTATAAAGAGATGCTTTACAAAATCATCTTCCTTTAAATTGGTCCCGGTTATACCCTTACCCCCTCTGCCCTGTTTTCTGTAAGTAGTTACCGGAACTCTCTTTATGTAACCCGAATGGGATATGGATATTACATTTTCTTCCTCCGGTATCAGGTCTTCAATTTCTATATCAGATGTATCAGTGGTTATATCTGTCCTTCTTTCGTCACTGTACTTTTTCTTTATTTCTTCCAGTTCATCTTTTATTACACCGTAAATAAGCCTGTCGTTTTCTAAAAGTTTCTTTAACTCTTTTATCCTTTCCATCAATTGCCGGTGCTCTAACTTTATTTTATCCCTCTCCAGACCCGTTAAACGGTGCAGCCTTAAATCCAGTATGGCCTGAGCCTGAATTACGGTAAGTTTAAAATTCTTTACCAGCCTTTTTCTTGCGGTAGGAACATCTTTTGAAGACCTTATGGTTTTTATCACCTCATCCAGATTATCCAGGGCTATTAAAAGCCCCAGCAGTATATGTTCCCTCTCTTCGGCTTTCTTCAACTCAAATCTGGTTCTTTTTACTATTACATCAAACCTGTGCCTGGTGTACTCTTTTATTAAACTATGTAAATTAAGGGTCCGCGGTATGCCGTCAACCAGTGCCAGCATTATTACACCAAAAGTATCCTCCAGCTGGGTATTTTTATACAGGCAATTAATAATTACATTCGGGTTTGCGTCTTTCTTGAGCTCCAGCACCACTCTCATCCCGCTTTTATCCGACTCGTCACGGAGGTCACTAATTCCTTCCATCTTTTTTGTCCTCACAAGTTCAGCAACTTTTTCAATAAAATTCGCTTTATTAACCTGATATGGAAGTTCGGTTATTATAACCTGGGCTCTTCCTTTTTTGGGCTGTTCCTGATGGACCCTTCCTCTGACAACTACACGGCCCCTCCCGGTTTCGTAAGCTTCTTTTATCCCGCTTATGCCCATTACTATCCCTCCGGTTGGAAAATCCGGTCCCTTAACTCTTCTCATTAAATCATTTACTGTTGCTTCAGGATTATCAATATAGTGGATAACGCCTTCAATAACTTCGCCAAGATTATGGGGAGGGATATTGGTTGCCATACCTACGGCAATACCCGAAGAACCATTAACCAGAAGGTTCGGAAACTTTGCAGGTAAAACTGCCGGTTCCTTTAATGAACTATCGAAATTGTCCACAAATTCTATGGTATCTTTATCAATATCAGCCAGAAGCTCTTCGGCTATAGATGAAAGCCTCGCCTCGGTATACCTCATAGCCGCAGCCCTATCACCATCAACGGAGCCAAAATTCCCATGCCCGTCTATTAAAACATACCGCTGCGAAAAATCCTGCGCCATACGCACCATTGCATCATAAACGGCTGTGTCGCCGTGAGGATGATACTTGCCGAGTACCTCTCCAACAATACGCGCACACTTTTTATAAGGTGTGTTGTGCCTCATGCCCATGTCATTCATGGCATATAAAATTCTCCGGTGAACCGGTTTAAGACCATCTCTTACATCCGGTAGAGCCCTTCCAATAATTACGCTCATGGCGTAACTAAGATATGAATCCTGCATTTCGGATTCAATTTCAATGTTCTTTACCTTACCTCTTAATTCAAATACCATTTACACCCCTGACTGTATATAACGAATATCATGTTTGCCGAATATTTTATATATCTATAAATGACACTCCCTTTGCATTTTTCTGGATAAATTCTCTTCTTGGCTCAACCTTATTTCCCATTAAAGTGGAAAAAACATCATCCGCAATCAGTGCGTCTTCAACTTCAACTTTAAGCAGTGTCCTTGCCTCCGGATTCATTGTTGTCTCCCAGAGCTGTTCGGGATCCATTTCCCCCAGACCTTTATACTGCTGGACGGCGATTTTTTTATTCTCGTATTTCTTTTTTAGACTCTCCAGCTCCTTATCACTATAGGCATAAGAAACCTCCTTATCATTTCTCACCTGATAAAGGGGCGGCTGGGCTATATAAACGTAACCCGCTTCAATTAATTCAGGCATATAGCGGTAAAAAAAAGTCAAAACCAGTGTCCTTATATGAGCTCCGTCCACATCAGCATCGGTCATTATTATCACTTTATGATATCTGGCATTTTTGATATCAAAATCTTCACCGATTCCGGAGCCCATTGCAGTTATCATCGCCTGAATCTCCTCACTGCTTAATATCTTATTTAATCTTGCTTTCTCAACATTCAGAATCTTACCCTTAAGCGGAAGAATAGCCTGGAATCTTCTATCTCTCGCCTGCTTGGCGCTTCCACCTGCTGAATCTCCCTCAACCAGAAATAACTCACTGTATTTCGGGTCATTCATAGTACAATCTGCAAGCTTGCCCGGCAGTGAATTACTTTCCAGCAGGGATTTTCTTCTGGTAAGGTCCCTTGCTTTTTTTGCCGCAGCTCTTGCCCTTGAAGCTTCCATGCACTTACTTACTATAACCTTTCCTATGGTTGGATTTTCTCCCAAAAATTCAGAAAGCTTCATATTTACGTTAGATTCAACAAAGCCTTTTATTTCACTATTACCCAGCTTTGTCTTTGTCTGGCCTTCAAACTGAGGGTCTTTTAATTTTACGCTGATAATTGCTGTAAGACCCTCCCTTATATCCTCGCCTGAGAGATTCTCATCTTTTTCTTTCAACATATTGGCACTTCTTGCATAATCATTTATGGTTCTGGTAAGTGCACCTTTAAAACCACTCAGGTGGGTTCCTCCTTCCGTAGTATTTATATTGTTGGCAAACGAGAAGATACTCTCCGAATAACCATTGGTATATTGCATTGCCACTTCTACTTCATGGTCCTTAACTTCCTTCTTAAAATATATTATCTTTTTATGTAAGACGTCCTTTTTTTCACACAAATATTTTACAAAATCTTCAATTCCTCCATCATACTTGTACACTTCTTTCTTTTCCGGTTTTTCTCTTGAATCTACAAGGATTATTTTTAAACCCTTATTCAGGAAAGCCATTTCCTTCATTCTGCTGGCAAGAATCTCAAACTTATAATCAATATCTTCAAATATTTCCCTATCAGGATAAAATGTAATCGCCGTACCGTGAGAACTGGTCTTATTACCTTTTATAAGGTCGGTAACCGGTTCACCTTTTACAAAATCCTGTCTGTAAATATGTCCGTCTCTTCTTACCTCAATACCCAGCTTTTCAGAAAGGGCATTTACCACAGAAACTCCAACACCGTGGAGCCCGCCGGATACCTTGTATCCCGTACCGCCAAATTTACCGCCGGCATGAAGTTTGGTAAGCACTATTTCAACAGCAGGGCGGTTAAATTTTTCAACTTTTTTAACCGGAATTCCCCTGCCATTATCCACCACACTAACAGAATCATCATCATTCAGCACTACCAGAACATTATCACAATAACCGGCCATTGCTTCATCGATACTATTATCCACCACTTCATAAATAAGATGATGCAATCCTCTGGAACCGGTGGAGCCGATATACATGCTGGGTCTTTTTCTTACCGCCGAAAGCCCCTCCAGAACAGTGATATCTTTAGCATCATAACTTGACTTTTCCAAAAAAATCCCTCCAGGCTTTTTAATAATACCCTAATAAATATAGATAAAAGGGCAATAAGTAAGTATAAAAAACTATCTTAATACCCATTACCCTTTTCAATCTCAAATATAAAAATTTTTAGATTATTTATGGTAATTTTAATATTTTTAATCATGGATTATTATATCATATTTCAACTTAAATTTGCTCAAAAACAGGCTTATAATTTCAAAGTTCCTGCCTGAATCTCAGGTTTTTAACCAGGTCCTCGCCAATAAATGAATTTATCTTATCAATCAACTGGCCCGACATCAGGCTCAGCTCACTGGCCCAGGTGGAACTTTCTACTGATATATACAATGTTTTTCCGGTGAGTCTTTTGGGCCTGGCTTTTTTGCTTATCACGCTGCCCACAATTTTTTCCCAGTTGTTAAAAATCCTGGATATTCTTAACTTACTTTCGATGTTTAAATCTTTTACAACGTCGTCAATTACGCTCTGGATATTTTTAATCTCTTTCATACCTGTATTATAATTTATCTGTTAATGTTTATAAATCTAAAACTGTAACCCCGTTATCCTTAATAAGCAACCTGGTGCCAAACTCCAGGTCAAGCTTATCTAGATAACTGATATTGGTAGCAGTTACAAAAGTCTGGAATTTTTTTCCTATTGCTTTTACCAGCAGTTTTTTCCTTTCTATATCAAGCTCTGAAAACACATCGTCCAGAAGGAGGACAGGGTCTTCTCCCGAATTCTTTTTCAATATGTCCAGCTCGCAGAGTTTTAAACTTATAGAAGCAACCCTCTGCTGCCCCTGAGAGCCGAAGAACCTTATGTTCCCACCATCCAGTAAAATTATAAAGTCATCCCTGTGGGGCCCTATTGTGGTAGTTTTGTACTGCAGGTCCCTTTCCATATTCTCTTTTAATTTCCGGTAGAATAATTTTCTTAAATCTCCCCGGGCAAAATTATCCCTGACCCCGGCGGATGGGCCGGAATAATTTGTATGGTTACTCTGCGTGTCCTCCCTATCCCAGCTAAATATATAAAAAATATCCACGCTGCTTTCTTTAAAAAAGCTCCTCATGTAATTTTTAAATTCGGGTTTTAGCTCATTCAGGAGGCTGCATCTTTTTTTTATGATATCAATTCCGTACCTTACAATATTATCGTCCCACACTTCCAGTGTTGAATTACTGCCCCGGTTGAATTCACCGCTCATGCTTTTTATAAGACTGCTCCTCTGGGCAAGTATTTTCTGGTACTGCAATCTCTGCTTATAATAACTGCCGTCAATCTTTTCCAGAACACCATCAAGAAAATTTCTCCTTTCAGATGGACCGGACTTTATAATTTTAAGGTCATCGGGAGAAAATATAACCGAGGGCAGGAGGGATATAAAATCCGATTTCTTCCCCTGATGGGCTTTATCAATTTTAATCCTGGTACTATTATTCTTTCTTAGTTCTATCTCAATAAAACACTCAGGCTGTTTATTGGTCTCAGAGCCAATCAGAGTCTTTATGGCAGAATAATTAGTGCCCCATTTGATAATCTCATCCTGGCTGTAAGTCTTATGGGATTTTCCGGTGGATAAATAATAAACTGATTCCAGTAAATTTGTTTTGCCGTTGCCATTATTCCCCAGTATCAGGATAGTGTTTTTATCAAAATCTAAACTGACGTGACTGTAATTTCTATAGTTTTTTAATTCTAATTTCTTTAGATACACACTATTAACAGGTAAACTATGATTATAATAATATCAAATCCTATAAAATTCCCCTCTTTGTTGTTCTATATTCACCTTTTTAATAATAGCATTTATCTATTAAAATTTTAATTTTATATATACTGAATTTGTTATAAATATTAAGAAAATTCTGTTATAATCTTTGGAAACAAACAGGGGAATTTTTAGTTAAAATATTATTTATTCCGCTAAAGAAGGAAAAAATATTATGTCTGTCGGGATTTCTGATTTACCTGAGTATAAACTTAGAGCTGAAGAAATAAAAAAAATTGATGGAATAATACAGAAATATAAAAGACAGAGAGGGGCGTTAATTCCAGTTTTACAGAAAATACAGGAATACATCGGGTTCATACCGGTAGAAGCTCAAAAAATAGTGGCAAAAGCGCTGCAAATCCCCGAAAAAGATGTCTATGGGGTAGTAACCTTCTATTCATTCTTTTCAATGATTCCAGGGGGCAGGATAAATATAAGAGTATGCATGGGAACCGCATGCTTTGTCAGGGGAGGCAAAAACATTTTAGAAAAATTAGTTAAAGAGCTCGGCATCGAACCGGGCCAGACCACACCGGACAGGAATTTCTCCCTGCAGGTAAACAGGTGCCTTGGTGCATGCGGGCTTGCACCGGTAATTGTGGTCAATGATAAATTTTACCAGAAGGTAAATCCCGAAAAAGTTATGGATATAATAAATTCCTATAAAATATGAGATGATATTTTTTAATTAAAATAGTTATTATTATTTAGATATTGCCCGGCCCGGGAAAAGAGGTTTTGATAATTGGATAAAAAACCTTTTAAAATAAAGACCAGAGACGACCTTCTTAATATTAAGGAAGAAACAAGAAGAAAAAGGGTTCTGGATTCTAAAGGAACCAGGTATAGAATAACTGTACACCTTGGAACATGTGGTATAGCTGCAGGCGCAGATAAAATAAGAGAGCTGGTAAGAAAGGAGATATCCTCAAGAGCCCGCAGGGATATTGATTTTACAACTTCAGGATGCATCGGGTTTTGCGCCCTTGAACCAATGCTAACTGTTGAATCATACAATATGCCGCCGGTTATTTATTACAATCTGGACAGGGATAAGGTTAAAGAGTTTTTTAAAACTCATATAGATAATGGAGAGATAGCAACTAAACTTGACCCCATAACCCCGGATTCCGGGCTTTCCAATTATTTTAAATATCAGGAATCCCGGGTCTTAAGGAACCGTGGTAAAATAGACCCATTAAAAATAGAAGACTATATTGCAAACGATGGTTATCTGGCTCTCGCAAAAACTATTGAAGGCAGTAATCCTGAAGAAGTAATCAAAACTGTTTCCGAATCCGGCCTGCGGGGGCGCGGCGGAGCAGGTTTCCCGACAGGCAGGAAATGGGAATTCTGCAGAAATGCCCTGTCTAAAAATGGAATTAAGTATGTAATATGTAACGGTGATGAAGGTGACCCGGGCGCTTTCATGGATAGAAATTTACTTGAATCGGACCCGCATTCAGTTCTGGAAGGAATGCTTATAGCTGCCTACTCAATAGGTTCAAACAAAGGATATCTTTATATAAGAGCGGAATACCCGCTTGCAGTTAAAACTATAGAACATGCAATCAGGCAGGCAAAAAATCTCGGGCTCATAGGGAAAAACATATTAAGCAGCAATTTCAGTTTTGATATGGAGGTATACCAGGGTGCGGGTGCATTTGTATGCGGTGAAGAAACAGCTCTCTTAAGTTCCATTGAAGGTAAGAGAGGAATGCCCAGGCCCAAACCCCCATTCCCCGCTAACGAAGGGCTCTACGGAGAACCCACACTTATAAATAATGTTGAAACATTATCAAATATACCCCGGATAATCCTAAACGGGGCCAAATGGTTCAACAGCATCGGTACAGATACAAGCAAGGGTACCAAGATATTTGCTTTAACCGGTGCAATTAAAAATATTGGACTGGTAGAGATACCAATGGGCACCAGCATAAGAGATATTGTATTTAAAATAGGTGGAGGAATAAAAGAAGAAAAAAAATTTAAAGCTGTACAATTAGGAGGGCCTTCAGGAGGTTGCATCCCTGAAAAATTACTTGATACCCCCATAGACTATGAGAGAATAAAAGAAATCGGCGGAATAATGGGCTCGGGAGGAATGATAGTTTTAGATGAAGATACCTGTATGGTTGAACTTTCAAGGTATTTTATGAGCTTTATTCAGGAAGAATCCTGCGGGCAGTGCGTGCCATGCAGGATCGGGACCAAAAGAATGCTGGAAATACTGGAAAGAGTAACCGGGGGGAAGGGTAAAGAGGATGATATTGAAAAACTTGAAAAACTATCCTCTGTGATAAAAGAGACTTCACTCTGTGGCCTGGGGAAAACCGCACCCAATCCCATAATAAGCAGTCTGAAATATTTCAGAGAAGAGTTTGAGGAACATATTAGAACCCAAAAATCATGCAAAAGGCTGCACGCAAAAGTTAAAAAAATATAGGTATTCAAATACAGCAGTAACAGACGTATTTAAAAGAAAAAGCAGTTTTAAAAGAAGTATTTTAAAAATTTTAATTTAAAAATTAAAAAATTTAAGGATATATAAAAAATGCAGGCACCTGAGCCAAAAGCAGCAGAAAATTTAAGTTATAAAGACAATAAAATAAAAATTTACATCAATGACAGAGAGTATCTTACTTCACCTGATAACAGCATTCTGGAAGCATGCCTTGAAAACAATATTTTTATTCCACATCTATGCTATGACCCCAGACTTAAACCCCAGGGGGCATGCAGGCTCTGCCTGGTTGAGGTAGAAGGGATGCCCGAAGCCGTTGCTTCATGCGTGACAAAAGTAAGAGAGGAAATGAGAGTTAAGACAGATACTCCTCATATAAAAGAGCTGGTAAAAACCAATCTTGAATTAATACTATCAGACCACCACGCTTCCTGCATGACCTGTGAATCCTGCGGCGACTGTGCCCTTCAGGACCTGGCGTATATTTACAACATTAAAGAAAATCCTTATACAGGAGAAAAACATGAAAAGAAAGTCCTGGATAACAATCCCTTTATAATAAGGGATAACGGCAAATGCATACTCTGTGGAAGATGCGTCAGGATGTGTGAAGATGTTGTGGGCGCCAGCGCCATCGGCTATGCCGGAAGGGGGTTTAATTCTGAGATAGTCCCTGCATTTGAAAAATCGCTAACAGAAACAACCTGTGTTTTCTGCGGTAATTGTATTTCAACCTGTCCCGTCGGTGCACTTGTGGCCAGACCTTACACTGGAAAAGCCCGTAGCTGGGAAGCAAAAGAAATAAAGACCACCTGCCCCTACTGCGGCGTGGGCTGCACCATAGACCTGCACGTAAAAGACAACAGGATTGTTAACGTAACATCCGAAATAGGAACTAATGTAAACAAAGGTAATCTGTGTGTAAAAGGTAAATTTGGCTTTGATTATGTCAGCAGTTCTGACAGACTTGATACCCCCATGATAAAAACAGAGAACGGTAGATTTAAAAAGATAAGCTGGGGGAAAGCAATCGAGACTGTTTCAGAAAGATTGACAGCAATAAAAGATAAATACGGCCCTGATTCTATTGGAATTCTCGGCTCGGGAAAATGCACCAATGAAGAGAACTTTTTGATGTCCAAATTTTCCCGTGCAGTTATTGGAACCAACAATATAGACCATTGCGCAAGGCTCTGTCATGCTTCGACAATCGCGGGTCTGGTACGAACATTTGGAAGTGGGGCAATGACAAATTCTATTAATGATATAAAGTATGCCAGCGCCGCGATAATAATCGGCTCCAATACAACAGAAGCCCACCCTGTAATAGGATATGAAATTATCAGATGTGTCAGAGAAAGAGGGCTGAAATTAATCGTAATCGACCCGAGAAATATTCCTATAACAAAATACGCAGCGGTACACCTAAGGCAAAAACCGGGCTCCGACGTTTCAATTATCCTTGGAATAATGAAATATATTTACGACCACAGGCTGCATAATGAAGATTTTATCAACAGCAGGACCGAAGGCTTTGACGGGTTTGTAAAATGTTTTTCCTCATACACTCCGGAAAAAGTGGCAAAAATTTCCGGTGTAGACGCCGGGGATTTAGTGAAAGCTGCAGAGATTTATGGAACTGCCAGAAATGCATCTATATTTTATGCCATGGGAATTACCCAGCACACTACCGGCACAGATAATGTTACCGCTCTGGCGGACCTTGCTATGCTTACAGGCAATATCGGGAGAAAAGGCGCAGGTGTAAATCCATTAAGAGGACAGAATAATGTACAGGGAGCCTGCGATGTGGGAGCATTGCCGGATGTATTAACCGGATACCAGAATGTTGAAAATGATGCCTTAAGAAAGAATTTTGAAAAGAAGTGGTCCAGGAGCTTACCATCCAGAAAGGGCCTGACTGTGACCGAGATGATTAACGGGGCAAATTCAGGTTTGATCAGAGCTATATATATCATGGGTGAAAATCCGATGCTAAGCGACCCGGACCTATTGCACGTAGCAGCTTCTCTAAAAAAGCTGGAATTCCTGGTGGTTCAGGATATTTTCTTAACCGAAACCGCAGAGTTTGCCGATGTCGTTCTTCCGGGTGCCTGTTCTGTTGAGAAAGAAGGCACATTTACCAATACCGAAAGAAGGGTTCAGAGAGTAAGAAAAGCAGTTGAGCCCCCGGGGAGCGCCCTTCCGGACTGGAAAATTATCTGTATGCTTTCGAAACACATGGGTTATAACATGGACTACAACCACCCCTCAGAGATTATGGACGAGATTGCTTCCCTGACACCCATATATGGCGGAATAAGTTATAAAAGGCTTGACAGCCAGACACTGCAATGGCCCTGCAGGACATACAGCGACCCGGGTACGGCTATTCTGCACACTGACAGCTTTACAAGAGGAAGGGGAAGATTTGTTTCCGTTAAATACCTGCCTCCGGCAGAAACCACTACCGGCGATTACCCCTATATTCTTACTACCGGCAGAATTCTTTACCATTTTCACACCAGAACAATGACCGGCAAAGTCAAAGGCCTGAACGAAATCGCTCCGGCAAATCTGGTTCAGATAAACACAGAAGATGCAAAGAGATTACAAATTAAAGATGGAGACATGGTTGAGGTAAAATCAAAAAGAGGAAAGATTGCCGCTGCATCCATGGTAAATTTAGATATTAGAAAAGGAGTTGTGTTCATGCCTTTTCACTATGCAAAAGCTCCTGCCAACATACTTACCAATCCTGCCCTGGACCCTGTATCAAAAATCCCGGAGTATAAAGTCTGTGCAGTAAATATAAAGAAGATTAGGAACAATTAACAATATAAAAAGTTGAAAAGTAAAAACACTAAAGTAAGTATTACGGGAATAATACTTGCAGGCGGAAGCAGCAGTAGATTCGGCTTAAATAAATTAAAAATTAAAGTTAACAGTGTACCATTATTTATAGACCAGATTTTAAAATTATGCTTTTTTTGTGACGAAATTATAATAAGCACATCAACCGAAAACTGTCCCTTTATTTCTTATGAACTGAATAAAATAAATTCATATATAAAAAGATACAATTTTAAAAAAATCCAGGCTGCCAATCCGAAAATAAACTTTAAAGATTTTTTTATTAGAACTACGCCACCGCTTAATATAAAGATTGTTTCAGATGAAGATACCTCTAAAAAATTCGGTAAAAAAAGTTCTTTTAATACCGGGGATTCCGGAAAATCAAAATCATTCCGCAACAAAATTGGCCCTATGCTCGGTATTTACTCGGGTCTTACAAATGCTACTCATTTTTATTCCCTGGTAATAGCTTCCGATATGCCTTTTATTTCTTATAACCTATTAAACTTACTGGCCAATATCCCCGGGCAGGTGTATAAAAAATCAGATAGCAGTAAAACCGGGCCATTGCCGGCCCCAAAACACGCAGTCGGAAAGAAAGCATATACATTTAAGACCGGAAAGGGCCTTGAGACCCTCTGTAGCTTATATTCAAAAGACACCCTGTATGTTCTGGATAAAAAAATAAAAAAACAGAAGTACAGGGTATCAGATGCCCTGATATCTGCTAACACCGGGATACTGACCGGTGAAAAAAATGGTCCAGCCGGAATTGACAGTCTTAATTTTTTCAATATTAATCATAAAATGGATTATGGCGAATTTAAAAATATCTGGAAGAGCAAAAAGGCCCGGTTAAATATCAATACCTCATCTGAAGGAGTATGGTCTGATTTTTTCTTCAGATAAATTATAATTTATACCCGGATTAATCCGGCTCTGCAAATACCAGGATATAATCATTACAATCTTTAATTATAAATTCAACAGTACCGCATTCAGTCCGTTGCAAATCTTTAATAATGGTGACCCTGTCTTTTATTCTATTATAACATTCCTCAATATCCTCCATCTCTATATAAACAACCATAGAACCCCCGCTCTTTATGTCTTTAAACAGAGGGATTGACTCACAGAGACTTTCTCTTGACTGGAACATCAGTTCATTGTCCTCACAGCTTACCATTGCCCAGTCAAAAGGACCTTTTTCAGGTTCTGATACCACCAGGTCGAAGCAACATAATATATCCTTATAAAAATCCACGGTTTTATTTACATCATCGACCATCATGTTTGGCGTAATTTTTTTTATCATTTTTAACACCTCTTTTATTTTACTTATAGTTTACCGTCACTATACTCTTTTACTTTTTAACCTTTCCGGAAGCACGATTATCAGCCAGTAAACAAGACCAACCATAATAGCACCCCCTATAATATTACCGGCGGTTACAGGCAGAATATTCCACAAAAAGCCTTCAACATTCAGTCTTCCCAGAGAAGCTGACGGGTCTGTCTGATATATTACATTTAAAACGGCGTCATTTTGCTTTAATAATATTCCCATGGGAATAAAATACATATTGGCAATACTATGTTCAAACCCGGAAGCTACAAACGCCGTTATTGGGAATACGATAGCAGCTACTTTGCTGATAACTGAGCGTGCACTAAAACACAGCCATACAGCAAGACAGACCAGAATATTGCACATAATACCTCTTGAAAAAGCTTCAAGAAAAGTCAGATTGACCTTATCGGCTGCTATTAATACCGCTTTAGCTCCCAGCATATAATTTCCCATCTTCCATTGATTAGTAAGATACATAAGAAAAACTATAATCATAGAACCGGCAAAATTTCCCGCGTAACATAAACCCCAGTTTTTTAATAAATGTTTATAGCTTACCGCCTTTGATGCAAAACCCATCATAATCAGACAATTTCCGGTAAAAAGTTCTGCCCCGGCTACCAGTACCAGTATGAGTCCGGAGGAAAATGCAATTCCTCCAAGCACTCTGGTAAGACCGGTGCTCAGACTGGAATCAAATACTACCAGGGTATAAAATTCTGCCCCGATTGCTATAAATATCCCGGCCAGCAGCGCAAGCATAAGCAAGCTCAGCAAACTGAGTTTTGCTTTGGACCTGCACGCTGCCTCTACTCTCTTTTCCATTTCAGCAGGAGAGTAGTCATCAAAGCTTAATTTCTCCATTGCTATAATCTTCTTCCCTTTAACATATATTTTAATCGGCCAGCAGGGGGATTATTCCGGGCCATAATTAGATGGGAATACCCAGGTGGGAAATAAATCCATATATTCCATGCAGTTTGTGCAATACTTAAAATAACCGGACCCGGGTATAAAAGCGCTTTTTTTATTTTTTCTATATATTTAATTCCATTGCTTTTATTCTCTCCGTTCATGTCCGTTATTTTTTATTAGAAAATAATTATAACAAATAAAATAACTAAATTATAATGATAATGATTATCATTATAATAATAATATTATCATAGCCTCTGGATTTTCTCAATATAGATTTGTTTTAATCGCTGTCTTTTATAATATCTTTATCCCGCAGCAAATTAGCAGTAAAAAAGTAATCTTTGATTTGATTTTAATAAACCAATACTTTTATTCCCGTCGGAAGCATATCATATACCCATCTCGCATCTTCTAACCCCAGCCTTATACATCCGTGGCTCGCAGGGCTCCCAAGCTTTTCAAATTCTTCTTTAATCATCTGCCCTTCGGCATCAAAAGGAACACTATGAAATAAATACTCATTATAAAACCTGACCCAGTAATAGGCTCCCACGTTATATTTATCCGACCAGAAATAATCACCTTTCCGGGTGGTTTTAAACTCTCCTGCAGGAGTGGGTTTCTCTTCTGTCCCTCCGGAGCATATCATTTCTCTTATCGGGTTACCTTCATAAAATATAAATACCTTTTGCGCCGAAAGGTCTACCTCAATTCTGAAATCATCACTGTTTCTGAAATCTATCTCCATATTATCATCACCGGTAGATGTAATATCTACTTCATTCATCTCTTCACCCTCACCTATATTGCTATGATTTTGTTCTTCCTGTTCCGCCGATTTACTACTTACCGGGGTTTCCTCCGGTTTCTCTTCAATAATTAATTCCTCTTCATTAAAATTTTCTTCAACTGGAATACTCTTCAGGCCCACTCCACGGGAACTCCCCGGGCTATTTTTATTTTTTTTATAAATATTCACGTCATCTGCTTTCAGGTTATTTATACTACCGGAATCAGCTATGGAAAGCGAGCCTTCAATTGTTCCTGGTCTGATTCCATATGGAAGATACCATGTGCTAATAAAAGGAATACTCAAAAATAAAGCTATTAATACAATTACGATTTTAAAATCCTTTTTAAAGAAGTTAAGCAAATACACACTCCAGATTATCTTACTAAAATAATTAACTCCCGGAATAAATAATATACTGGTAAAAGATTATATAATAATAAAACTTAAAACAAAATATCACCAGAGTATTGAACCCGTAAATTGATACAAGAAAATCTAGTTATTTAATAAAACAGGGACAACCCTTTTTAAAAAAATGTTATAATATAACCCTGAAAAATAAAAGTTTTACAGGATTTTTAAAGAAATATGGCAAAAAATATTGTTAAGGCGGATGGCAAAACTGAAACTTATGATGAAGAAAAAATAACCTCTTCTCTCTTAAAGGCCGGTGCTTCTCCTGAATTAGCGGATAAAACTGTTAGATTAATCGATAAAAAAATAAAAAACAATATGAGCACCACCCATATTTATAATAAAACTTTAGACCAGCTAAAAAAAATCCAGCCCAGGGTCGCAATCAGGTATTCTCTAAAAAAAGCCATTATGGATATGGGACCGGAAGGTTTTATTTTTGAGAAGTACATAGCCAGGATTTTGAGGGAATACGGTTTTACCGCAGAAGTAGGACAGTTCATAAAAGGTTATTGCGTTGAGCACGAAGTTGATGTTGTAGCAAAAAAAGATGGTAAAATTTATCTTATTGAATGCAAATATCACAATTCACCGGGAACAAAATCCGATGTAAAAACCGCACTCTATGTAAACAGCAGGTTTATAGATATAGAAAAAGCTTATATAAAAAACCACAATATGTCCCATGATTCTATTGAAGCGCTGCTGGTGACAAATACAAAATGCACCTCCGACGCAATACAGTACGCTCGCTGCGTGGGCCTAAAAATAATGGCATGGCAGTGCCCTGAAGTAGAAAACCTGCAGTATTTTATTGAAAAGAAAAAACTTTACCCCATAAATATTCTTCCATCAATTACGGTAAAGCAAAAAGATATACTTTTTGATTCCAATGTTATTCTGGTAAAAGAGCTTCTAAATCTAAAAGCAGATGGCCTCTCAGAGCTTTTATCCATAAACTACCGGGGGGCAGAAAAAATATTTAATGAAATAAAGACAATTATGTAAGTTAATATTTACACGAGATTGGTTCTATATATAAACTTATTATTTAAAAAAAATCACTTCTAATCCTGCCTGTTAAATAGAAAAGCTCCGATCACGCTTAGCGCCAAAACTAAAAACACCAGTATTATAATATCCAGCCACAGGGGATATAACTGCAGGCTGGCATCATTCAGCAGTACAAATCTCATAGCATCAATACCGTATGAAAGAGGATTAATTTTAGAAACGATATTCATCCACTTAACTGTCTGGTTTAAGGGGAAAAGGGCGCCGGAAAGAAAGAACATGGGCATAAGTAAAAAATTGGTAATTACCTGAAAAGCCTGCATGGATTTAATTACCGAAGCAAGTATAATACCCATGGTGGAAATGGTCATTGCTACCAGGAACATAATACCCAGTTCTTTAAAAAAAATTACAAAGGTAATTGGTATCTTGAGAAAAGGGGCAAATAGCAGTATTATTGAGCCCTGAATCATTGCTATGGTAGAACCTCCAAGCAACTTTCCCACTACAATCGAAGTCCTGGAAACAGGCGCCACCAGAATCTCTCTTAAGAACCCGAATTCTCTATCCCATACTATTGACATTGCACTGAAAAAAGAAGTAAAAAGTACAGTCATCCCTACTATTCCCGGGAACATAAAATTCAAAAAATCTTCTCCGCCCCCTCCTCCAAATACACTGAAGGAGCTTGCAATTCCAGTTCCCAGTACAAATAAAAACAGTATGGGCTGCGCAAATGAACCAATTATTCTCGGCTTATCCCTGAAATATCTTTTTATATCCCTCAACCATACCGTATATACCCCTGTTAGTTCCTTCTTCAATGCCTCGTTCTCCCTCTCATCCTCATCCTCATGTTATCTATGGAATTTGCATTCTCTTCTCTTATCTCTCTTCCTGTAAGATCCAGGAACACATCGTTTAAAGTCGGTTTTCTTGCAGTTATGGATAAAATTTTTACCGGACTATCCTTAATAAGTTTTGGAATAAATCTGGAGCTATCTTTAACCTCAAACCTTATTCTGTCTTCCTTCTCGCTGTGAGCTTCGGCTCCGGTTATATTTTTTATGTATTCTTTTAATTTAATATTATTCTCGGAGATTAAAGTTATAATATCCCCGCCAATTTTATTTTTAAGATTTTCAGGAGTGTCCAGGGCAATGATTTTACCCCTGTCTATTATGGCTATCCTGTCACATATCTCTGTTTCTTCCATATAATGGGAAGTTAAAAAGATAGTAATTTCTTTGCTCTTTTTTAGCTTGATTATATAGTCCCATATTTTATTTCTGGTCTGCGGGTCAAGACCCAGTGTCGGTTCATCCAGAAAAAGAACTTCCGGATAATGGAGAAGCCCCCGCGCGATTTCAAGTCTTCTTTTCATTCCTCCAGAATAAGTCATTACCAGGCTATTCTTTCTACTGGTAAGATTTACCATCTCCAGCACTTCTTCCGCTCTCTTTTTAAGAACCCTGCGGGGGATATTATAAAGAAGACCATGAAAATGTAAGTTTTCCAGGGCAGTTAATCTATCATCAAGACTGGGGTCCTGAAATACCATACCTATACAACTTCTTATTTTATTCCTCTCTTTTGACACATCATGGCCACTCAGAGTAATTTTCCCCGATGTCTTTGACAGGAGCGTACATATCATATTTATGGTAGTTGTTTTTCCCGCGCCATTGGGTCCCAGGAATCCAAAAATTTCATTTTTCTTCACAGAAAAAGAAATATCGTCTACAGCTCTCAGCCCCCTGAATTCCTTTACCAGGTTTTCTACTTCTATAACATTGTTGTCTATATCTGAATTATTCACTTATAACCCTATCTTTTTATAGTATATCTCTTTATTATCTTTAAGGGCTGGCTCTAAAAATGCTCCGGTATTAAAAAGAAAAATATATTCTATGATATGAATCGAATCGGCCACATCAAAGATAGCCCTGGTATATATTTACAGGGTTTAACACATTTTATTAAAAAAAAATATAATGTCAATGTCTCAGTCTGCAATTACGGGCAGCGTGGCGCGCTCATAGTTTTTCTATTATTATTTATTTTTTAATTAATTTTGTACTTCACGCAGAGTATACCGCCAATTTACTCGATAATCACTATTATTTTAACCTTCCAATTTATCCGGGCGGATTAACAGGCATAAATAATTGGAGTTTATTTATTAATATTATAATCAAACGACAGGGCCAACTTCAGACAAATAAAAAGAGGTTTATAAATATTGTGGCAATGAAAAGATGCCTCAGAACTATCTCCGCACCCTTCCAGAGGCATCGCCTCCCATTAATTTTTCTACTTCTGAAACTGATACCCTGTTGAAGTCTCCCCATATTGAGTGTTTAAGGCAGCTGGCAGCAACTGCGAACTCCAATGCCTGATTTGTATTTCCATAAGCATTCAAGCCGTATATCAATCCGGCCGCAAACGCATCACCACCACCCACTCTGTCCACTATATCTCTAATTTCATATTTCCTGCTTAAATAAAAATTTTTCCTATCATTCATGCATGCCGACCATCCATTTATATCAGCACTCGCGCTTTCTCTTAAGGTTATTGCTATAGCTTTAAGGTTGGGAAATATCTCTAAAACTTTGTTGCTCAGCTTTTCATACTTATTTACATCAAGAACCCCGCTTTCTACATCCACGTCAACCTTTATACCAAGGGATTTCTGACAGTCTTCTTCATTGGCAATTCCGTAATCTACATATTTTACCAGTTCGGGCATTACTTCGGTAGCTGCTTTTCCATATTTCCAGAGTTTCCCCCTGTAATTGAAGTCAAATGATATAGTTATCCCTTTTTCTTTTGCTTTTTTTACCGCCTCAAAAGAAAGATTCATCGCAGTTTCGGATATAGCAGGGGTGATTCCGGTAATATGAAACCATTCCGCACCGGAAAAAACATTATCCCAGTTTATATCACCGGGTTTTGCTATTGATATTGCCGAATAACTTCTATCATAAACTACAACCGATGGACGCTGGTTTGCCCCGCTTTCCATATAGTAAGTACCCATTCTGCCACTGTTGCGAATTATTAAAGAAGTATCAACTCCCCATCTTCTTAACTCACCTTCGCAGGAATTTCCAATCGTATTATCCGGCAGCGCTGTACAAAAACCAACATTGAACCCGAAGTTCGCCAGGGAAATGGCCACATTTGCTTCACCGCCGCCAAAAGTAGCTTCCAGTATAGGTGTCTGAAAAAGCCTCCCGGTGCCAGGAGATTTTAATCTCAACATTACTTCTCCAAAGGTTATGATTCTTTTAATTTTCATTTCACTTCCCTTCTATTTCTGTAAAAGATGTATAGCAAAACCACCTATCTCTTCCTTGAGATACACGGCAACCGGTCTCTCTTCAGTTCCTTTCCTCGTGCTCCAGTCAATTTTATGGCCCCGTTTTTCAAGATAATATGCCGCTCTCGATATATTATTTGTTTTAATCGCTATATGGCCCATATCTCCCGGCCCTTTAGATTTATTTACTTCTATTCCATTTCCCGAAAAAATAGAGGAATTACCCTCCCTTAATGTAAACCCGAAAACGTCTGAAAACATTTTAGTAACCACCAGGGATTTATCCCTGCTCTCTGTATTTATTCCGACATGGGCCAGTTCAAATCCAAGTAATATATCAATGGATTCCCTGACAATGCCGGTAATTTTATCAAAATTTTTATTATTAATATCAGAAGCCGAGCATAACCAGCTGCCTCCTACAGAATGTATATAGGGTTTATCCGCAAAATCTGTCAGGTTTTTAAGACTCACCCCGCCGGTGGGCATAAACTTAACCATCCTGTATGGACCGTAAAGAGCTTCGCAGCCTTTTATGCCGCCAAATATACCTCCCGGGAAAAACTTAAGTACATTAAGATTAAATTTTAAAGCCTGTGCTACTTCCGTTGGGGTAACAACACCCGGAGTTACCACTATGTCTCTTTTCTGACACCATTCAACAAGCTCCGGGTCCAATCCGGGTGACACAATAAATTTTGCCCCCGCGCTTATAGATTCTGTAGCTTTTTCTATTGAAAGGACCGTACCCGCACCTACCAGCATATCCGGGAAAGCTTCTATTACATTTTTTATTGATTTTATACCTTCCTCGGTACGCATAGTGATTTCCATGGTATTCAGGCCGCCATCTATTAATGCTTTTGCAGCAGGCACCGCCAGTTCCGAGTCATCTATAACCACAACCGGAACCAGCCCCATATCCCCTATCTCTTTCAGAATATCGCTCATTAATCCTCCTAAAATTTATTAACTCAATACTAAGACTGTTTAAAATAAAACCTGGATTTTATGACATCTTTTATCCGATATCACCATAACTCTTTCATCTCATTCTTTTTTGCCGCTACTATTCCTCTATTTTTATGGATATAAAACTCTATATCTTATTTTAAAATCCTTATCTATAACTTATGTAACCACTTCACCGCGCACTTATCTTGCCAGCCAGCCACCATCCACAGCAATGGTATATCCATTTATATAATTTGAAGCCTCAGATGAAAGAAATACTGCTATTCCTGCTAAATCTTCCGGCAGTCCCCATCTTCCGGCTGGAATTCTATCCAGTATAGCCTGGTTCCTGGCTTTATCTTCCCTTAATGCTTTTGTATTATTGGTAACCATATATCCGGGGGCGATTGCATTAACATTTATATTATATTTTGCCCACTCATTTGCCAGAGCTCTTGTTATTCCCATAACAGCACTCTTACTTGCGGTATATGAAGGAACTCTGATTCCACCCTGAAATGACAGCATTGAAGCTATACTGATTATTTTGCCCCCAGTCTTTTGTTTGACAAACTGTCTGGCAATAGCCTGAGAGAAAAAGAATACCGTCTTTGCGTTTATACTCAAAACATCATCCCAGTCTTTCTCGGTGAAATTTATGGCATCTTCCCTTCTTATAATCCCGGCATTATTTATCAAAATATCTACTTTGCCGTATTCTTCTACCGTCTGCTTCATTATGTCCTCAATCGGTTCTATGGTTGACAGGTCTGCCTTTACCTCCAGGAACTTTCTTCCCAGCGCTTCAACTTCTTTTTTAGTTCCCTCTGCACCTGATTTGGTTACACCGGCTACATCAGCACCTGCCTCTGCCAGACCAAGTATCATACCCCTGCCAAGACCGGTGCTGCTTCCTGTCACTATGGCGACTTTTCCTTTTAGATTGAATTTATCCAGAATCATAAATATTCATCCTTCCTTATTTACAAAAATTACTTCATATCTTTGAGTTCAACAGCATCCATATCGGTGAATGTCTGATTTTCTCCTACCATGCCCCATATAAACGAATACGCGCTTGTTCCGCATCCGGAATGAATGGACCAGCTTGGAGATATTACAGCCTGTTCATTCTTTAAAATAATATGCCTCGTTTCATCTGGTTCTCCCATGTAATGAAATATCCTGGCATCTTCGGGCACATCGAAATATGCATATACTTCCATTCTCCTTACGTGCGTATGACAGGGCATGGTGTTCCAGACATTTCCCGGAGCCATCTGGGTAAGCCCCATACAAAGCTGACAGCTCTCAACTACGCCCGGCTGGATGTACTGATTTATTACCCTTTTGTTGCTGTTCTCATCGCTTCCCATGGGAACCTTATTGGCCTTGCTGATATCTATATGAACTGTTTTAAGATCTTTATGCGCCGGGGCGCTTAATGCATAAAACCTTGCCGGTTTGCCGGGGTCGCTGCTTTCAAATACTACTTCTTTTGTTCCCCTGCTTACATAAAGCCCGTCCCTGGGATTCATCTCATATTTTTTGCCATCAACAATAATGCTACCTTTCTGTCCCATATTAATGATTCCCAGTTCTCTTCTTTCCAGAAAGTAATCCGTTCCAAGATTATGCATAATATCCAGATTCTGGCCCAGCTCGATTGCTTTTCCGGTCGGCACGATTCCCATTACGATAATTCTATCGATATGGCTGTAAACCCTTTTAATCTCTCCGTCAACGAATAAATCTTCTATTAAAAATTCTTCTCTCAGCCTCTCTGTAGTGTAATGCTTCGCATCCTTTGAATTTGATGGTTCTCTAATTTCCATTCTTTTCTCCTATCCCTTTTATTTAATATTCTATTAATTTTAGTTTTCTTTACTGTCCGTATAAATTTACAAAATTTTACCGGTACTGCAAAGAAATTAAATATGATATTGCTATCTTAAATCAAACACTTAATATAATCCCCCTACATCCTGACTGACTATTCAGGCGTATAAATATATCCAAACCTGCTGACCTGAATCATTAGAAAAATAAACCCGGCAGCCATGTTGAAAGAGCCGGAACGAAAGTGACCAGCAGTAAAATTGTAAAATTACAGGCTAAATAAGGTGCCGCACCCTTGAATATATCCACAATATCCATCTTGGAAATTTTGGCAGCTGCATTCAAACACATTCCAACCGGAGGCGTGACCAGACCCATTGCAGTTCCAACTATCATTATTGCTCCAAATTGAAGCGCGCTTACTCCCAGCCCTTCCATTACCGGTAATAATATCGGCACCACCAGAAGCAGGGCCGGCGTAACATCAATAAAAGTTCCTATAACCAGGATAATAATGTCAAGCATTAATAAAATCCAGATTCTATGAACCTGCAAGCCCAAAAAATAAGCAGCAATAGTCTGAGGTACCTGTTCTATTGCCAGAATCCAGGAAAAAATCATGGAAAACCCAATAATAATCATAACGCTGCTTGAAGATAAAAAAGCTCTTTTAACAGCTTCCAGAACCGATTTCCACTTCAATTCCCTGTACAATAAAAACCCCAATAGCAGAGCATATAAAGCAGCGATTCCGGCAACTTCGGTTGGAGTTGCAATACCAAATGATATTGCTAAAACAATTACAACAGGCATCAGCACTGCAAGGGTTCCGTCTCTCATGGTATGAGCAAAATGTTTTTTATCAAATCTGGTATATTCCGGATGATAATGCCTCTTTTTTGAAATAGTCCAGACCAGCACAGTCTGGGTTACTCCAACCAGAATTCCCGGTATTGCTCCAGCCAGAAAAAGGGCTCCTACCGATTCCCCTGATATCATGGCATACATAAGCATTGGTATGCTTGGCGGTATGACCATCCCTATAGTAGATGAAGCAACCGTAATACCTACTGCTACTGGCTTGGGGTATCCCTTTTCAACCATCTGTGGTATGAGTATAGAGCCTATTGCTGAAGTATCGGCTACCGATGAACCGGAGATGCCACCAAAAATCATGCTGGCAATTACATTTACTTCCCCGAGCCCGCCTCTAATTGGCCTTACTATATAACCACAGAAATTTATAATTCTTTTGGTAACTCCGCCACCATTCATCAGTTCACCTGCCAGTATGAATAAGGGGAGTGCAATCATTACAAAACTATTTGTACCTGCCCATACTCTTTGAGGAACCATCGAAATAAAACCCGGATTATATACCACAAAATATAATAAACTTGATGCCCCTATGGCAAAACCAATCGGTACCCCTATGGCAGCAAGTAAAAAAAACGACCCTACTAATAACCCTACCGACATTTAATTAATCTCCTCCTATATATTTAAATAAATCAGGATTCATTAATTTCTCTTCTAAAATTAGCAATTTTAAGTACAACTTTTCTTATCTCATATATGGCAACCATTATAAAAGATATCGTAAGCATATAATAAATAGTGGAATAATGGATCTTAAGCCCTGATGATACCTTGGCACCAACTGTTTCGATCCAGTCCATGCTTAGATATGCTGCCGCTGCAACAGTAATTATGGTGATTACACTTATAAGAATCTCAAATACTATTCCAATTTTTCGGGGTAATTTATCTATTAACAGCGATACTTTAATATGTTCATCCCACTTGATTCCCATAATAATGCCAAAATAAGTCGTTGCAATAAATAGGAAAACAATCAATTCTTCTGTCCAGTTAAACACAACGTTAAAAAGATATCTCAGGAATACTGACAATATAACAGCAACAATCATGCTGCTCATAAGAGCAATATTCCAATAAAATAAGCCCTCATCAAGACCTACGAACAACCACTTAAATATTTTTTTTAGAATTTTCAATTCTTCCCCCTGTAGCACTTACCTGCTATATAAGAAAGAGAAGAGTGACTGAGCACTTTCTCTTTCTTATATAGAACACAACCTTTATAGTTACCTTACTTTACTATTGAATAGAGCTCCTTACTTTATCAAGCAGCTCCTGGGTAAACCAGCCTTCATCGATAAAGAAGTCATATACAGGTGCGCACTTGTCAATAAATGCCTGCCTGTTTTCATCTGTAAGGTAAGTAATTTCCATATTTTCTTCCATTGTAGGCAGTACAGCTTCTCCTCTTTCAGTCATCAATGTATCATTGTATTTCATCATTTCCTTTGCTGCATCTGTAACTATTTCCTGCAGATATGGCTCCAGCGACTGATACCAGTCATTACTTACAAACATAGGGTCCGGATGTATCTGGTAATTTGCCATTGTCATATATTTCTGTACTTCATAAAATTTCTTATCGTCAATATTAACCAGAGGGTTCTCCTGTCCATCCGCAAGACCGGTCTTTAATGCCATGTACAGTTCAGCATAAGCAATTGAAACAGGGTTTGCTTCCAGTGCTTCCATAATCTTTATAATGCTTTCTATTGGAGGAGTTCTCATTTTTAGTCCTACAATATCTTCCGGTTTTTCAATAGGTCTTACATTGTTAGTCCACTGTCTCAGACCACCTGCATCTCCTGTTGCCGGGATATAAATTCCTACTTCCAGAGCTGCTGCAGCAATCTCATCACCAATGGGTCCACTGGCAATTGCCGTAAACTGAGCTGGCTCATTAAACAGGAAAGGCATCATGTATACTGAAAGTTCTGTTGCAACCTCATCAAAGCTTCCGCCTCTGGTTGCCTGTATAGTCCCCATTTGGACCTGCTCAAGCATCTCGGCTTCAGTTCCAAGCTGGCCTGCTGGATACAATTCTACCTCTATGGCACCTTCCGAGTTCTTTTCTACCAGCTGTTCAAAAACCAGCAAAGACATATGCCTTGGTGCACTGGTTGTATGCGAATGACCTACTTTCATGGTATATGTACCTGCCGGTACCTTTTCTACTTCTTCTTCAACCTCTTCTACTACTTCTTCTGCCTCTTCTGCTTCTTCTTCGACTTCTTCTACAGCTTCTTCGACTGCTTCAGCTGCTTCTTCTGCTTCCTTGCATCCTATAAGCGAGAAAGTCGCAACTATCGATATACTTAACACTAACACTGTTATCCATAATATTGTTTTTTTCATTTATCAATCCTTTCGTTGAAAGCTATCAAACTTAAAAAAATAATCTAATACGCTTTATATCACCTCCCCATAATACTTTACTTTTGAAATCATCTCTGGTAAATTTCACTTGAGATTTGTTTGTGTTTTAGCACTAATACAATCTATAAATTTTTTAAGCTATAAGATTATATTAGACTTCATAAACAAATCTCTCTTTATTCCTCATTAGCATCACCTCGCTTTGAATCAATTTCCTGTGTTTTTATAGTATTTTTATTGCTTACGGAAAACACACCAAAAATAACTTTATATACATAAATTTAATCTTCAACAAATCCAAGCTCTTTAGAGACTATGTTAGCTGTATCCATTAAAATGTCTTTAAAAGTGAATAACTTCGATAAATTCATCCTTGCCTTTATGGCAGATATACTTATAGCATACCTGACTTTTCTGCTGTAATCTCTGATTGGTGCAGCAATACAGTTTATATTCTCTTCATTTTCCAGATTATCTACAGCAAATCCTTTCTCCCTTACATCTTCCAGGCTCCTGATAAATATCTTCCTGTCAGTAATTGTTTTTTCGGTTCGTGGAATAAAATCCAGCTCATTAACTATCTTTTCTATAACTTCATCATCCTGAAAAGCTAAAATGACTTTGCCTGCTGCAGTGCAGTAAATAGGAGCTATATTACCAATTCTTGAATACATCCTTATGGGTTTTGGGCTCTCAATTTTATCTATATAAACTACCCTCTTGCCATCAAAAGTAGTAAGATGTATGGTTTCACCTGTAATTTCCTCAAGCTTTATTAAATAGGGATGTGCAATATTCCTGATATCCATAGAATCAATTACTCCTGTGGCAATATTTAAGAATTTTAATCCGAGGCTATACTTCTTATTTGTGGGGTTCATCTTAACATAATTATGTCTTAACAACGTTTTTAGAAATCTGTGTATGGTGCTCTTGTCTATCTCTAATCTATCAGCTATATCCTTGAGCCTTAGCTCACCACTTTTTTCTAATAATTCTACTATTTTGAAAAATCTTAAAAGTGTTTCAACCATAAGAAAATTTCATATAATAATATTAAGTTTCATTATTTCAAACCATAAAATAGCAAAACTTTCTATCTTTGTCAAGCATTTATTAAGCCTTGTCATTTAATTTGGAAATTAAAATCAAAAAAGTCTTTCTAAAAAATTCTAAAATAATTAGAATAAAGTACTGATTGGAATTTAACACGGGGGAGAAAATATGTCTTTCAATCCAGATATTGATACTTATATTCCGGGGAAAATAATATGTGTGGGAATGAACTACAGGTCACACATAAAAGAACAGGATGGTCGTTTCCCTGAAAAACCGGTTCTTTTCTCAAAAGCTACCAGCTGCATTATAAAAAATGAAGAGAATATAATATACCCTGCAGAAGTAAGACAACTTGATTATGAAGTTGAGCTGGCGGTAGTAATAGGGAAGAAAATAAAAAATGTTACTAAAGATAAAGTATATGAACATATTTACGGTTACACCATAATGAATGACATTACAGCAAGAGACATACAGAAAAATGAATCCCAGTGGTACCGTGCAAAAAGTTTTGATACTTTTGGACCGATAGGACCTGTTATTGTTAAAAAAGATAGAATATCATCCCCCTGTAACCTTAATTTAAAATCTTACGTAAATGGTGAACTCAGGCAAAATGGAAATACACTGGATATGATATTCGGGATATACGAGTTGATATCTTATATCTCCCGTTCCATTACCCTTGAAGCAGGAGATCTCATATCAACAGGAACACCATCCGGGGTGGGGATATTTATGAAAGAGAAAAAATTGCTAAAACCAGGCGACACTGTAACCTGTGAGATTGATAAAATAGGAATACTGGAAAATAAAATTATAAAAGAAACAGACTGAACAACCAAAAGATATTCTATTCTTATAAGTATAATATAAAGATTTTTCAGGTAAAAAAATGAATGATATTTTCCAAATTTTTTTTGGGTCCATGGTAGTGGCCTTCTCAGGCGCACTGGTTCCCGGACCAATGCTTACTCTGGTTATAAGCAGCGTGGCCAAAAAAGGGTTCTGGATCTCTTTTTTTATTGTTCTGGGTCACGCCTTACTTGAATTAATTGTAGTGATATTCTTTTTTCTGGGAATATTAAAATTTCTGGATAATCCTCTAATTACTAAAATAATCAGCATCCTGGGCGGAACTTTCCTTTTATACATAGGGATCGATATTATTGTCTCAATTTTTAAGAAGAAATTTACACTGGATTTTAAATCAGCATTAAAAAAGAAAACTATCACCGGTAGGTCAGGCGGTGCTGCTATTCTTAAAGGTGTTATTATCAGTCTTGTGAACCCTTACTGGTTCATATGGTGGTTAAGTATAGGAGCAGCATTTCTCTTAAAGAGTGTTGAATTCAACTTAACAGGTGTTTCTTTCTTTTATGTGGGGCACATCAGCGCAGACTTTATCTGGTATCTATCTATTGGATTTCTGATAAGCAGCGGGCGCAGGTTTTTTAACCAGAAAATATATAACTCCATTCTTATTGCCTGCAGCATATTTTTATTCTACCTCGGAATAAAATTTATAGTAGAAGCAATGATCTGATATATTCTATAAAAAGATTTAAAGATTAAAACCGGCATAAATCTGAAAAAGTAAAAATCCCCCGGTAGAACTCATATTTTATACTGAATCAGTTTCTTTATTTCCTGGTGGACCCTGTAAACATTATAAAGTAAAAAATTATAACTATAATAAGATTAACAGGTATCTGAAAAATCCAGTGAACATATATATTCCCAAAGGTGGTAAGATACCCCTGGGTCAGGTAATGAAGGGGAATGAATATTACAGGCAACCAGGCTAAAGATAATAATAAAATCAAAAGGGGCTCGAGCCTGCTCTCCAGTAGTAGCCATGAAACACCTTTATATTTTAGAATTATCACCCAGGAAATAAAAACTATAATGGAAAATACAGCACCAACAGGTACCTGAATTGATAGCTGATTATAATCCATAAAAAAATGATAAACTCCGAAACCAAAAAGAATAGAGATTATATTTACCATCGAAAGGATAAAACTATGCAGAATGACTCTAAAAACTTTCATATATTCTAAGCTTATTTTTATTTAAATATAACTGTTAATATTGTATTATACCCGAAAAAAATACCAATCACCAATTAATAAATTGATGAACTTATATAATACCTGAAAAATCCTATTATAGAATTTTTAATGAT
>Ga0307432_1000255_pt1 | contig 45199 bp, 25 predicted proteins | sample SalMarWE160150MG_FD_202158 | JGI IMG/M metagenome (GOLD analysis project Ga0307432, IMG submission 202158) | Salt marsh sediment microbial communities from the Plum Island Ecosystem LTER, Massachusetts, United States - WE1603-150 | ecosystem: Environmental > Aquatic > Marine > Intertidal zone >...
GGGGTTTCCTTATCGTTTAGCCCCCAGCTTTATGCTGGGGGTCATATTTAGCCCCCACCCTGCGTGGTGGGGGTTTTTTTATTCATTTACCCACCCGGAGCGGTGGGGGTTACCCACATGAGGATTACTTTATGCTGGGGGTCATATTTAGCCCCCACCCTGCGTGGTGGGGGTTGCCCACTGCAAGGGGTTTTCTTTTTTGTTTTGTATCGTTTAGCCCCCAGGTTTATCCTGGGGGTTTCCTTATCGTTTAGCCCCCAGCTCCGCTGGGGGTTTTGTTTTATCGAAGGAGTGAAGAATCATTTCAAACAGTCATTGCGAGGAACGTAGTGACGCGCCAATCCCAAATCGCCAATCGCAAACCTGTGGTGAGCCTGTCGAACCATCGAATATCCTTTGCATCTTTTTAATCGAAACAATATAATGAATCTAAATTGCGTGCTATTCCGTTTTCTTTGTCGCTTTTCTTTACCGAGGCAATTAAGTGGCAAATAATAATTCGAAACTTACTACCACTCATAAGATAGCAATACTTGCGATAGCCATACCTGCTGTCATCGCAATTATTGGTGGAACTATTAAATATCTATGGCCTAAAGATGTTAATGGCAGCAGAACAACGCAGGTGAGTTCCGGCAATGGCCAAAACATAGGCGTTGGAAAGATTGAAGGGCCTGTCACATTTACGCAAATTCAACAGACCGACTCTGCCGAATTCAAAGAGCTAAAACAGCGTGTAGCTGAGCTTGAAAAAGCGATTATAGATAAGTTTCCTCCTGTCAAGACACAGGAGGATGCTCATAAAACCCTTACTGCCGAAGAAAAATCGGAATATGAACGGCTCATCGCAGAACTTGAGCAACAAAAGGAGTTGGCACAGAAGAAATTCAAGAAAAGTATCGAAATAAGTCTCGACGCCCAGCTCTCTCACGCCGGCGCCTTATTACGTATGGCCCAATATTCCAATGCCGAATCGGCCTATCGCACTATCCTGTCCGGCCACCCGGATAATACCAATGCAATGAATGGTTTAGGGATTGTTCTATACCAGATGGCCAAATACAAAGAAGCTGAAGAACTCTTTAATAATGCTTTATCCAAAGATGAGCAATCCTTCAGACCAAACCATCCCAACGTCGCCATCCGCCTGAACAACCTAGCGGCGTTGTATAAGGCCACCAATCGCCTTAAAGAGGCAGAGCCGTTGATGAAGCGAGCGCTGGCGCTCGATGAAGCGTCCTTCGGCAAAGACCATCCCAAAGTCGCCAGAGACCTGAACAACCTGGCGGCGTTGTACCAGGCCACCAATCGCCTTAAAGAGGCAGAGCCGTTGATGAAGCGAGCGCTTGCGATAGATGAAGCGTCCTTCGGCAAAAATCATCCGTGGGTTGCCACTGCCCTGAACAACCTGGCTTTAGTTTATCAGGCCACCAATCGCCTTAAAGAGGCAGAGCCGTTGATGCAAAGGGCCTTGAAGATTTTTGAAAACAGTCTCGGCCCCGACCATCCTTCAACCATAACTGTGCGGGATAATCTCGAAACCCTGAAATAGTTATTCACTCCATCATTCGCTCACTAATTCACCAATTCACTAATTCGCCAATTAACTAATTCACTGATTAACTAATTCACTAATCAACTATCTCTAAAAGGCTCGTAGTCCTTTCGATTAATCGAAAGGACTATATCCATTTCCTTACTAATCATCCAATTCTCTAATTTTCTAATCAACTAATTCTCTGTGCCCTCTGCCTGTCCTCCGTAGCTTGTGCCAAAGGTGCTTGTGCCATAGGTAAGCCCCTAAGAGGTGGAGGATGGGTGCTCTCCTTGTGCCCGCAGGTTTTAGGCGGGTATGTGGCTAAAAATAAACAGTGTCAACTTGTCTCGCCGTAGCTTTAGCGAAGGCGGATCAGTGTTAAACCCGTGAGATGCCGGCTTTGCCTATCTCACGGGTTGAATCCGTGTCTAAAAAAATCGGTGTTAATCCGTGTCTGAAAAATCCGCGTAAACTTGTCTCGCCGTAGCTTTAGCGAAGGCGGATCTGCGAAATCCGTGGTTAAAATTTGCCCCCAAATTAGAAAGCTTCTGGCAGAATCTTTCTTGCAGCATTACGCAGATAGCCTGAAATCTGCCTTTCGGAGTTCATCGTAAGTATTTTTCTCGCGACGTTGTTGCAGTCTTCTATTGTAACCGAGCGGATAATCTGCTTTATCTCGGGTATCATTGGCGGAGTAATGGAAATTGTTTTAACACCCAATCCCAGCAATAACATAATATACTCCGGCTCCGAAGCCATCTCACCGCAGATACTGATATCTATTTGTGCTTTGTAGGCATCCTGAATGACTGTTCTTATCAGCCGCAGCACGGCAGGGTCGGCAGCGGAATATAGTGTGGAAACCTGTTCGTTACCTCTGTCAACAGCGAGAGTATATTGAACAAGGTCATTGGTTCCAAGACTGAAGAAGTCGATATCTCTTGCAAGCGTAAAGGCGGTCAAGGCGGCTGACGGCGTTTCAATCATAATGCCTATCTCAATATCTCTATTATAGGGTATGGATTCTTCATCAAGGTCCTCCATAACATCGCGCAGGATAAACTTGGCCTGCATCATTTCCTGCAGATTGGTGATTAATGGGAACATTATCTTAACCTGACCGAGAACCGAGGCCCGCAATATTGCATGTAATTGTGTTTTGAACATCACAAGGTTCTGCAGGCAAAATCTAATGGACCGCAGACCCAAAAACGGATTCGGCTCAGGGGCAAACCTTTTGCTCTGGGTATATTTGTCAGCGCCTAAGTCCACAGTTCTTATTATGACAGGCCTATCATGGAAAACGCTGACGGTTTCGGCATAGGCCTCGTAATGGTCCTGTTCTGTAGGGTCGGTTTCCCTGTTAAGGTATAGAAACTCTGTGCGGTATAGCCCGATTCCTTCTCCTCCTTTTTGCAGGACAAGCTCGGCCTCATCCGGAAATTCGATGTTTCCCAACAATGTGATTTTAGTGCCATCGCGGGTTATAGCGGGCTTTTCTCTTATCGCATCGAGTTTATACTCAAGTTCCAGGAATTCCCGGCTATACTTTTGATACTGGCTGATTGTCTGCTCATCGGGATTTACGATAACGATACCGCGATTGCCGTCAATAATAACTGTGTCTCCTGCTCTGATTGTTTCTGTAAGGTCTTCCAGAGCCACCACAGCCGGGATACCTAAGGACCGCGCAACAATTGCGGTATGAGAGGTTCTCCCTCCGGCATCGGTCGCAAGTCCTTTGACGAACTCCCTATTAAATCCGGCGGTTTGCGTAGGACTCAATTCCCGAGCAACAACAACTGTTTTTTCGGTCAGATGCTCAACATCCTCACGCTTTTTGCCAAGAAGCTGTTTGAGCAGACGCCTTTCAATATCGTAAATATCTGCCGCCCGCTCGCTGATATAAGCGTCTTTTACCTTAGTAAAATGGGATGCGATTTCTCGCATGGTTGCCGACACTGCGTACTCAGCTGTCACTAATTGCGAATGAACCAAATCTGTCATCTTCTTTTTCAGGCTTCTATCGCGCAAGAAACGCAAGTGTACAGCAAAAATATCTTTTATCTTGCCTCCTTCGGTCTGGTCCTGGGTTGCCTCAAGTTTGGTTAGCTCGTCGATTGCGCCGGCAAAGGCATTTCTTATGCGCTGACTCTCGGTCATCCGTTGTGATGGCTGAATCGAGCGCCTTGGTATTCGATAATCTTCGGCATCAATAACCAGCGATTTGGCGATAGAAATGCCTGGCGAAACAGCTATTCCTTTTTTTATCTCCATCGTATACTTTTACAATCTTCAACTCTAAGAGAATAAGAAGTACAGAATGCCTATAGTTAGTGGTTCATTTTTTCACTTTAGTCACTTTAGCTCACTTTCTACTGCTTTTTCTTTTTGTTCGGTGTCGGTTCATCAAAGTGCTTGTCTTCCACAAGCTCTCGCAAAGCATTCAGCGACTCTTGAGCATCTGTGCCTTCAGCTTTAATTTTCAGTCTGGTTCCACAACTTGCAGCGAGCATGCTCATCTGCATAATACTTTTGCCGTCCACAGTATTTTCGTTGTTGCTGACGGAGATATCACATTCAAACCTGCTGGCAACATCCACGAACTGCATTGCTGGGCGCATGTGAAGGCCATCCGCATTTTTAATCTCAACCGTCATTTCGCAAACTATTTTTTCCAATGAATCCTGTCCTGTCTGCATTCTCAATCCTTACTCCTCCATTTTTATATATTTATAAATTTATATAATTATAAAGACGGATTTTCATCGGCCTCTCTGATAAGGTCCTCAATGTACTCCGGACTCTGGCATTGCCTGAGAAACTTTCTGAATCTCTCCTTCTGCAAATGCCTGAAAATATTCTCCATCGCCTGCAAATGTTTGTCCGGCTCGTCCACAGGACTGAGTAAAAGTATCACTGAATAAACCGGCTTTTTGTCAAGAGCAGAAAAATCAATGCCACCGCTGCTTAGCCCGACGGCAGCAACCATATTTTTAACTGCAGGGTGTTTCACATGAGGCACAGCAACACCTTTACCTATTCCCGTGCTTGCTTCTTTTTCCCTTTTAATCACGGCCTTGATAATCTTTTCGCAGTTACCCTTTCCGAGCTTTCCGGCTTTGTCAAGTGAAGTAACGAGCTCGGCTATTACACCATCACGGTCTGTGACTGATAGCTCTGCAATCGCCGCCTTAAAACAGACAAAATCAGCAAATTTCATTTCTTTTCCTGCCCCTACAGCGTCTTTTCACTCATTCCTGCCTGCCGGCAGGCAAGTATAACAGCTAAATGTAAACCTCGTTAGAAAGCTCTGGCAGGGCTTTAAACCCCACCGGCACTGTGTATTTTTTACCCCGCTCAAAGGACGGAGCTTTCTTTCTAACGGGGTAAACTTACAACACGTATTATAAACTTACAACGCCACGATGTAAAGCGGCAATTTGACGATGTAAATTTTGTTTACCACGAAGGCACGAAGAAATTAGTTGATTAGTTAATTAGCGAATTAGTGGATTGATTAGCCACAGAGGTCGCAGAGAACACAGAGAAACGCCAGCCGGTCGGCTTCGTCCGAAGCTCTTATCGTCCCTAAGGGACTGCTAAAGCTTCGTTCTCAGACAACAGGCCATCAATTGATGGCCTCATAAATTTATGCGGCTGGCTCAAAGCTGGATGCTTGAGTGGATTAGTTAATTAGTGAATTGGTGAATTAGTTGATAGTCGTTAGTAAATAGTATCTCGTGAAGCGTATATCGAATTGGTGGATCCCCGCCTAAGGCCCCCGATCAGGTCGAGGGCAAACATGCGGGGACAAGCAGGACAGGGTTTTCGGAGATTGTCCACGCACCAAATTTAAAAAACAAAATTGGTGCGGGATCTGCGCTCATTCTGAGCTTGAGAAATTCTGGAGCCCGTTAGAAATGGGACGCCAGAGGTGTCTGCCTTGTGCTCGGCGGGCCCCGTTAGAAGTAAAGTCTTGCAGACTTCTAACCGGGCGGGCATTTCTAACGGTCTGGAGAGAATCCGACCCGCCGTGCCGTCCGCCGTCGCACGAGGCTATGGCGGGACTAAAAGCCACGGCGAGGCAGGAGCGATTCAACGGCCTACCAGCCAGTGTTCTGCTAATTCAGCTAAATCAAACAAGTCCACAGAACCACTCTTATTAATATCGGCGCCGAAGCACCAAGCCGATTCGGCACAATTTTTATCCTTCCAGTGCGCGGCCAAAACAGCATAGTCAGCAAAGTCTACATCCCAATCCATATCGAGGTCAGCAGCTATTTTTCCCCGAAGAACAATTATCACTTCGCCGTCTATACCATCATATAAGAGTGGTTGTTGATACTGTTCTTGCTCTACCATGTACTCCACCACTCTTGGACTAGCGTATGAAAACAATTCCTCTGCAGATATTTTTCCATCTTTGTTACTATCAGCAGGGCCATTTAGGCCCTCAAGGATGTAATATGTGAAAACGCTATGCTGAAGTTCGTCCCACGATGCAGCTCCCTTATCTTCCTCGCAAGCAGTTAATATTACGTACCCGGGTCTCTGAAAGTCATTAATAAAACCGCCACTACGACAAGCATCTAATATTATTACCTTCTGTGCTAATATAGGATCCATCCAAGTAGCCAATTCATCATCACGAATAGCACTTTCTGCAAAGCCTAATTGGGTGTCTGCAGGGCAAATGAATTCATCATGACCATCTGCTTCTTCATCAGGAGGTAAATCATCGATACTATAAGTTCCATAACCAGAAAAGAAGAAAAGACAAACATCATTGATTGAGGCATGTTCGCCCATCCAGTCGATAGCATCTTCAATGTTAGCCTTTGTGGCTTGGCTATCTGTGAGTAGCTTGATATGGTCTGGTGCCCAGCCTGAATCTAGCAATTGAGTGTAAATATTATTAGCGTCATTAATGGCATAAGGAAGCACGTCTATTCCCGGATCATTATAATTACTAACACCAACAATTACCGCCCATAATGGAAAATACTCATCCGCTCCGATATCAACCCGGCCATTTATCACCCGGGGCTCACCGTCCATATCCACTTGCCCCCTGTAGTCACCCGCCGGATCGCCAGCGTCAATACAAGGCGATTCACTTAACAAATGGTAATCTCCACCAGCCACATCCACAAATAAGGGGTCAGCGTCAATATTACCTTCCCCCCAGTCAAGGTAACATCCTGTCTCTCTATAGATATCTGCTCTTCCCCCATCCACATCACTATAGCTAATGGTTATAGTCGAAGGATTATCTGCCGAGCGTAAAGCAACCTCCCGACCCTCGGCAGCACTATCATTCCATAAGATAGAATTCGCAACGGTTGAGGAAGAAGAATAATCGCAGCAGATTCCGCCACCATAGTTCTCAGCCGTATTTCCACTAATTGTGCAATTGGTAATGGTCGGGGAAGAATAATGGCCGCAATAGATTCCGCCACCAGAGCCAGTTGCTGTATTTCCCGTAATTGTGCAGTTGGCAATGGCTGGGGAAGAATAATCATGGCACGAGATACCACCACCATTGTAGTAGCCAGTTGCTGTATTTCCCGTAATTGTGCAATTGGTAATGGTCGGTGAAGAATAAAGATGGCACGAGATACCACCACCATCGCTGTAGTAGCCAGTTGCTGCATTTCCTACAATTGTGCAATTGGTAATGGTCGGTGAAGAATAATGGCCGCAATAGATTCCGCCACCAGAGTCAGCTGCTGTATTTCCCGTAATTATGCAGTTATTAACCTCAGGGGAAGAAGAATTAAGGCAGTAGATTCCGCCACCGTCCCAGTGGTTAGTTGTATTTCCTGTAATTGTGCAATTGGTAATGGTGGGGGAAGAAGAATAATTGCAGTAGATTCCGCCACCCCAGTAAGTTGCCGTATTTCCTGTAATTGAGCAGTTGGTAATGGCTGGGGAAGAATTGTCGCAATAGATTCCACCACCATAGTTCTCAGCCGTATTTCCACTAATCGTGCAATTGGTAATAGTTGGGCATGAATTGTCGCAGTAGATTCCGCCACCATAGTTAGCTATATTTCCTGTAATTATGCAATTGATAATAGTTGGTGAAGAATTGTAGCAGTAGATCCCACCACCCTCGGTATAATCTCCATTTTTAATCGTGAAACCATCGATAACATCAGCATCAATTTGATTGGTATCATCAAAGTAGAAACCTATACCATTATTATTGCAGTCAATAATGCAGTTATTCGGCCCATTCTCAGATTTCACCGTAATATGCTTCTCGTTACCATCCCAGTATAAATTCTTATCATCTGAAACATTGTAAAGGCCATCGGCCACCAGCACCGTATCCCCATCACCAGCAACATCAATCGCCGCTTGAATCGTTGTATAATCACCCGGCACATAGATTGTATTGGGTTCAGCACGAACAACCTCTGGCGCCAGAATTGACAAAATTCCAACCAGCAGCATTATTGAGACAGCTTTGTTTCTCATGACCACTTCCTCCTGCATTGAACTTCCTGTTCAGGAAAATTCGACTGGACTGTTAAGGACTCTCGCACGAACAATCCTCCACGAAAGTGCGCAAACCAAAGGGCACCGCTACATCGTAGCTCATCCCATAATAACATATAAAGACCGTTAAAACAAGCAAAATCTGCCTGTTTTTAATTTTTCCGGGTCTAACTGAATATCCGCAAAGTAAACAATATTCACCACGAAGGACACGAAGGTCACGAAGTTAAAGGCAATTGCTACTATATTTCTTCGTGTTTTTCGTGCACTTCGTGGTTAACGATATGCTTTTTTGCTGTAGAATTGCACGAAAACCACATAACCCCCTTAAAATAAACAACTTACATACCTTTTTGCCCGTTTACTCTGTCGCGGAGTAAGCTTACTTTGCCACATATCGTGCTTAATATGCGACATATCACGCTTCATCTGTGGAAGAACACCGTTCATCTGCGACATATTAAGCTTTATGGGAACCTCTAAAAATTCATTTCTACTGCGACCGGCTGCAATTTGCCGTCTGCTGCGTTGTTGGGTAAAAATTCGTCCTCGACATAGCTAAGGCTATGCCTGCGGCGATTTTGCCCCGCCGCCTTGCAGCCGAAAATTTCGCTCGGTCTCGAAACAAAAGCAATTTTTAGAGGCTCCCTTATTTATTACGGATAACGCTTGAACTACGATAGATTAAACTTCATATATGGCATATCACACTTACTTTGTTGTCATAGCTAAAGCCTACTTTTGCATAAAGTAAACCCCGTTAGAAAGCTCAGGTGGGGCTTTAGACCTTCACCCCGTTAGAAAAATTGTTTCTAACGGGGCAAGCCCTGAACTGCACATTTTTTACCCCGCCCACTCGCCGCCGCGTAGCTTTGGCGAAGCAGGGAAGGGCAGAGCTTTCTTTCTAACGGGGTAAACCGCCTTAATGGAAAAGTCAACTGATTCCGCCTATGGCGGACTCGCAATGACATTGAGTACGTTGGCCAGATATTTCGCTGCGCTCAACATGACGTGTTCGTATTGCGTGGCTACCTCGACACTTCGACGAAGCTCCCTTCGGCAGGTTCAGGACAGGCAGCACAGGCAAGCTTCCCTCGACAGCGCTTCCTTCGGCGATGCTCAGGACAGGCGGGATAAGCAGGGCAGGCGTGCCAGCGACGGCTACTTTCAGTGACATAGTATCAAGATTTTTCTCGTTATTGCAAGAGATATTTGAAAAATTATGAAAAACGAGAAGAGAAACGAATCGCTTAATGTTTCGTTGCTATCAAGAAGGTCGTCGTGCCGACGACCGCTAAACGAATGATGTGTGTTGCCAACAACAAGAAGATATTATGATATCGGGACTACGGCCAGAGCTATGACACGCTCCGCCGTGACGAGCGCCCTGACGAGAAAGTGCGAGTTATGCCGAGCCAATATCGCCTGCGCGTTTGTTGTCTCGCTCCTTGCCTTTGGCCCTTCGTAGCTGGCGTTCAATCTTGCGGACAGCCAAATCGATACACCGGTAAATATCCTGGCCGGTTTCGGTACCAACAAAAACCTTGCTATGCTCGGCTCTTGCGATTATCTCTACGCTGGTATTGCCGCCCGGCTGGCCATCAATAATCACCTCAACCTGGTTGATACTACTATAGTACTTTGGAAGCTTTGAAGTTTTTTGCTCTGCGTGCTTTCTGATAGCTTCGGTTATGTCGATATGCTTACCAGTAATTGTAAAAAGCAAAATTGGTCTCCTTAACGGCGTTCTTTCCGCCCTCGGCGGACTAAACAACCCACAGGGTAAACCCCCAGGATAAACCTGGGGGCTAAACACTACTATTGTTCACTGGGCGAAAAGACTCTGGCAAGGCAGGTTGGCCGGTTGGTGTTATGACTCCACCACTGACGGTAAATCTCAGTGCCTGTTCTACAGTTATATCCAATTCTATTGTCTGCTTTTTCGGCACCATTATTACAAATCCTGTAAAAGGTGTTGGCGAAGTTGGAATTAGTACAGTTAGAAATTCTTTTTTGACGTTTTCAACGATTTTTTCAATTCCGGAGCCGGTAACAAAGCCCAATGACCATATACCTTTTCTGGGGTATTCCACGGCAACAACTCTTGAGAACATTTGCTTCTTTTGCTCTTGCTGTGTGAGAAAAAAATCGGTAATCTGCTTTACATAAGGGTAAACCTGCCTCAAAAAAGGAGTATTCATAATGAACTTTTCAACCATTTTCCAGAGGGTTCTGCCAACGACGTTTGCCAACAATGCACCCACTATAAAAACGGCAACCAGGGCCACAAGAAAACCGGCTATGGATAAGGCACCATCTATCCAGAATTTATCCAGCTCCTGCTCGGCACCGCCGGCAAGTGCTATGAGGTACTGCAAACCGTGCTTTATATGAACTCCGATTTTGCCATGGATGAATTTGTAGCCCCAGACGAATATCCAGATTGTTACAATAGTCGGCACTAATACCGCCAATCCACGCACAAAGTAACTTCTAAAGCGTCCGGGCATTTGGGTATCCTTATGGTTATTGGTTAAATGGTTATTAGCTCTCGTTGGTGGGGTTACGACCCCACCCTACAAATACATCTTATCCAGAACTACGTAAGCTAATCTATAGAGTTCTTGGAGTCAATAAAAAAGTCCTTTGGCAGGTGAGCACCAATTAAGTGTATGATTACGCCCGGCAGAGACCCAAACAACCAAATAATCCGATGGGACAGGGCCAGAGCCGATAATTGCTCACTAAGACCTGTAGATACCCTGCTGAACAACAGCTTCAATGTGCCTTCCCATATTCCCAACGCACCTATGCTTATTGGTAAAGCGCCAAACAACCAGGCGATTGGGAAGAAAACAAAGTAATACTTCAAATGAACATTAATTCCAATATCTCGTCCAATGAGCCATAAACCTAAAATGAATACCGCCTGGCAGCAAAAGGTTAATATTAGCGCTAAAGCGATTGCCAATTTCTTTCTGTAATAAATTCGAATAGCTTTATGAATTTTTCCCAGTACTACTTTTGCTCGTTCGCGGAAGACCCTAAAAGCCGTTGCGAGCCAATTTCTACTGGTTTTATTCGAGATAAAAACAAGGAGCACACATGCAGGGAAAGCTGCAACAATTGCCAAAAACCACTTATATTCATTCAAATGCTTCAACAAATTTAAATCAAAAGAAAATGTCAAGCGTTCCTGTTGTCCATCTGAGGGCACAAACCAATAACAACATAAAGCCATAATGACCATGCCGGTTAGACCAATAACTCTGTCAACAAACACGCTCAAAGCAGCTTCGAGCTTTTTATCCGTATGGGTGGTAACATACCAGGCCCGCAGTAAATCACCCCCTACAGAAGTTGGCAGACAGTTGTTGTAAAATACTCCCAGCAGATGCAATCTAAAAGCTGGCCAAAAACCAATATGAATATCCTGAACCTTCAGAAGCAAGGACCATCGGGCAACAAAAACCAGTTGACTTATGAACCAGATACCCAGAGAAGCTGCAAAAACCCATAGATTTAATCCCATCAAAACATCCGCTACTTTGCCAAAGTCTTCCCCCCGAAAAGTCAAATAAAGTGCGAGAATTGCTACGCCAAAACGCAATATAGATGATATGAATTTCTTTTTTTTAGCTTTGGTGTTGGGCATTAAAGCAAATTTCCGTAAATTATCGCTTGTTTTTGTAGATAATAATGGGTAAAAACTCTATTAGCAAGATGATATTTATTGAATAAGGATTGGTGAGGAATGACAACCCACGCAATAGGGGAGCGAAAAAGTGGCGACAAAACAAGAAATCGAAGAGGGTTTGGAATTTATTCCGAAATTCGATGACGATGGCCTGATACATGTTATAGCTCAGGATGCAGAGAGTGGGCAGGTTCTGATGGCAGCTTATATGAATCGCCAGGCACTTGAGCTGACCATACAAAGCGGCTATGCCGTGTACTTCAGCAGGTCACGACAAAAATTATGGAAGAAAGGCGAGCAAAGCGGTCATGCCCAGAAAGTCCGGCAAATACTCGTCGATTGCGACCAGGACTGGTTGCTTCTGAAAGTAGCTGTCGATGCCGGCCAATGCCATGTGGGCTACCAATCCTGCTTTTACCGTGTATTGAAGAAGGGCAGCGATAAAGAGCTGAAATTTATTGCAGAAAAGGTTTACAACCCCCAGGAAACCTACAAAAAATAGAGTCGAATCCCAAAGCCGTATGGGAATATTCGCCTAATAACAAGGAATTTCCCGGATTTGAGGAAAAATGCTTATATTGCTATGGATTTTTCTGATTTTTTCTTGATTCTGCTGCCGTGAAGTGATATATTTAATTATCGCAATATAACGGATTTAGCGAAAGGTGAGGAGCGGTAATGATGCATTGGTTTTTGTCTCTCATTTTCCGCTTTTCCGTGCAGTAGGAAAAATGGTGCTTATACTTTGCGCACAAGAAAGATAAACTCTTGCGGTCGTAAACGCATGAGTATTTTTATGTGATGAGTTAGCATTATTGTTTTAGAAAAGAATGGTTTTTGTGGAGGATTTAACTATGAGGGGGTTCAAGTCTGTATATTTACTGTACTTTTGTACTCTGTATTTAGCTCACATTCTACTATTTAGGAGGATTTAATTATGAAAGAAATAAAGCTAAAAATTGTATGTTTATTTGTAGCAGTTGTAATGCTAACGTTGGCTGGAGGTGTGGCCTTAGCTGCCACTGCCAGGCCGAACGTGTCTGTGATTACGCAGCGAGGCCCAGGCGGAGCAGCAAGTATGCAGGTTACTACACCGGCCTTGAGCCCTGCCCGGCTGCGGAGCTTGCCCAGCGGGGAAGTGGTGGTGAAGTTAGGAGAACTTCCGCAGGGCGGTGAGCCTGGGGACCCAATGTTGCCTTATAATCTGGTCCGACTTCTGGTGCCACCAGATGCAGACTTGGCTACAGCAGTGGCGAAATTGGTCTCTGGGGACTGGGAAGATTTGCCTGGCGAGTATGATATTGCGCCGGCACCACCGGCCGCGATCTCCGACACGGACAAGCCCGTAATTAGCTGGGGCACTAAGGATGAGTCCATCATTATCAACGGACGGGATTCTACAATTTATGGAACAGACGCCTATTTTCCGGCAAAAGCTACTCAGATTGTTTCTGTTGGACAGTTTCGTCAATGGAAACTTGTAGAATTCAGGGTGTGGATGGCTGCTTACAATCCAGTGAAAAAGAAGGTGCGCATACTCAGAGACGCTGCTGCCACACTTTCGGTCCAGAGATTGCCGGCTAATCTTGCGGTTGGTTTGAGCTCTTCAACCCCACCGGTGCTGCCTGGCGCAGCCGAATTTGCCTCACAGTTGTTACCTGAGGTGGATAATCCACAGGACCTCGAGGCATTTTACGGTGGTACAGAAGGTGCTCCCGGCCAGCCCCCGTATGACTACGTTATTATTACAACAAGCACGATTGTAGCCAACAGTACTAATCTGGCCAGCTTCATCGTAGACAAGGGAAGCCAGGGATTCAACGTCAAAACCGTTGTAGAGGGGGCAGTGCAGGACGCTACGCACTATGTCACCGGAGCCACCTGTGATGCGCGAGCCAATAATATTCGTACCTGGCTCCAAACGTATTGGGTAAACGACGGCATACAGTATGTGCTTCTTATTGGTGACCCTAACCCTAACACTTTCGTCGCCGCAACCTCGATACCGATGAAGTGGACCTGGCCCCGAAGTGCTTCGACTAGTAACAGGTCAGCACCAAGCGATATGTTCTTTGCTGAGCTGAGTAACACATGGGACTTTGACGGAGACGGCCTTTATGGCGAATTCTACTGGCCTGGCCCCCCGCCTGATGGTGATTACCGCGCTAACGGCTGTGATAAATTCTGCGAAGTGACAGTCGGCCGGATTCCCGTATATAGCGCCGACTATGTCAGCCTTGATGCAATCCTGCAAAAGTCCATCGATTACCGTACTGCAGGCGGCGACCTGTCCTGGCGGGCTAAAGTCTTGATACCCGCCGCTATATCTAACTTTGGTCCGCAGGATAACAGTCCTTGGGGAAATTATAAAGGACCCGAGGATTATGATACCGCTGTCTATGGTGACAATTGGGGCCAGGCAATTAAAGGGCTTGCCCCCTCGTATGGATTCAGTTCATATACGCTTTATGAGAAAGGCGGCTTGGCGTTCCCCGCTACAGCGTGCAATGCGGCTATAACCAAGGCAAGTGTCAAAGCCGAGTGGCCAAACAAATATGGTTTTGTTACCTGGTGGGGGCACGGTAACCAGACCGGCGCGTACCGTAGAAAATGGGCGAATGATAACCAGATTGCCGACAGTATACCACAATTTTCAGCAGAGACCTCGGATATTGTTTTTTTCCAAAGTGCAGACTGCGTAGTTTTGGATGATACATGCCCATCATTTGTTGTTCAGGTATCCTGCCTTAATGGCTACCCTTCGAATTCCAGCAATCTGGGCTACAGTCTTCTGAAGCAGGGTGCCGTTGGCACCATTTCCGGAACCAGAGTCACCTGGTATGCGCTTACACCGTGGCATACTGGCTTGGCGGCTTCGGTTGGAGACAACGCTTCATACGGGTACAGTTGTTTCGACCAGATGGCAGGTTCCGGCGACCCTATAGGGGACGCACATGTATGGTGTCGGGCCAACTTCGGCACCGGTTGGTCCAGCGGCGCATCCTGGATGAACATGGTGGACCTCACCCTGTATGGTGACCCTTCGCTGTCACTATCTGTCCAGCAGTTGCTCAAGTGGCAGCAGCCGCCCGATGACACCCAACACGGTATCGATGTCCGCTGTGACCGAAGTGACGGGATTACCCGTACGTTGGCTAATGACTTTAACTGCGTTACAACCGGCCCAATCACAAAGGTTACTATCTGGGGCTCGTGGTTTAACGACATCAAAGGCCAAATCAAAATGATTCACCTCAGCATCCACAGTGACAACCCAATGGGACCCTATGGCTGGTCGGAACCAAACGACCTGCTATGGCAAGGAGATTTCTATCCAGCCGATTTTACTGAGACAATCTATAAGACACTCTACGACCCTGAATGGTTCTGGGACCCGACAGCTCAAATGCCACCACCCACGCCGTGGGCTGATTTTAACATATGGCAGTATGACATCTCCATCGACCCAAGCAAAGCATTCATCCAGCAAGGCGACCCCTGTAATCCGCTCGTTTATTGGCTGGATGTTTATGTAGAGTTAGAACCAGACCCTTGCGAACTTATGTTTGGCTGGAAGTCCACATACGAATGGGAGAAGTGGAATGATGATTCAGTCTTCTGGGATGATCAATGGATTAGGTGGACCGAACTACGCTATCCACCGGGGCACTACTACTATGGTGCTTCGATCGACCTGGCATTTGCGATTACGACCGGTGAAGTAGTTGAGCCAAACGACATCAAATGGTCGCAACCGCCGGTACTATATGAACCACCAGACATCTATATTGGCTGGGACGAAGAATCTCACGACTGGCTGCCCAGAATGGTTCTTGATGACTTCCAATGCGATTCTAACAGACCAGTTACAGCAATCCGGTGGTGGGGCTCTTTTCTTGGCTGGAACGATGACGTGATACCGTACAGTGAACTTCCGAATGCTTTTCTTATCACAATCTGGGACAATGTCCCTGCTGGAGTAGATGCAACCTACAGCCATCCGGGTCAAGTACTCTGGGGCACTATCTGCGATGAATATGATGTCAACTTCTATGGCTGGGAGTATGACCCGAGGTACGGTTCTGTTGACCTCGCTAAATTCGAATTCTATCAGGAGCTTGACCCCTGCGACTACTGGTATCAGCCGAACGATGTCAACATATACTGGCTGGGCATAGCCGCGCGCTACGGCGATATGCCTCACGACCCGTGTTATCCGTGGGGCTGGGAGACCCGGGAGCATTTCTTCGAGGATGATGCCGTTCGCTTCTTTGGCTGGCCGGAGCCCAATATGACCTATCCACCGATGGACTTCGAGCCTATCGAGTGGCAGGGAGAAACGTGGGACCTGAGCTTTGAGCTGATATCTAGGCCGAGATTGCCAATCAAGCCGCTTATTGAACACTCAAAATGGTCTCAGCCACCCATTGAGATTGACCCTGCCAGCAGTGTACCGGAATATTCCGGCTGGGACGAGCAGTCTTTTAGAGAGTGGATTGAGCCTTTCTGGTATGACGCCTGGAACTGCCGAACTCAGTGCTATGGCGATGCCGACTGTGACGGGGATGTTGATGCGGACGATGAGACAATCTTTTGGAATGCATGGCCTCCGAATCCCTATGACCCTCATGCTGATTTCAACCGGGATGACGCGATAACAGCTGTGGACGCAATAATCTTGAACAGCAATATGGGAACGTATCCCCCTGCCGATTGCGGGCTAAGACCGCAATCTTGGCAGCTCGTTGCAGATGACTTTAGATGTCTGGGCGAAATGCCTGTAACTTCTATACACTGGTGGGGTTCACACTACGGCTGGGAGCAAGCTGGAGGTATGCCATCAGTTTTGCCAATTGGCTGGAAGGTATGCTTCTGGTCCAACGTTCCTGCCAGCCCACCCGCCGGTTCTTCAAGCGTGAATGTTCCTGATGGGATGCAGAAGACCAATCTTGGTGAGGCAGCACTTTCAGCCACCAGGGCCGTAACTTCAGCTAAACTACCTCCGTCGCTGTCGGTCAAAGACATTGACATGAGTCTCTGTTTGACGAGCGAGGAGTGCATCGTGGAGTGCCCCCCTGGTGGAACCGATGAGGATGAGCCTGATTGTGGCTTGCCTGTGGACACGGTCAACGGCGGCTGCAACTCCGACCCACCGGTCTTCTCGCCGATCAGTTGCGGTGAAACGATGTGTGGCACAGCAGCCTGGGACGGGAGCACGCGAGACACCGACTGGTATGAGATCGTCATTACCGAGGAGACAGAGTTTACCTGGACCGTCGAGGCTGAATTCGACGTGGTTATCGGCCTCGTAGAGACGATTCCCCTCGGTTCCGGTGACTGCGGCGACATCACCGGCTCCCTGAATCCATACGTCCTTGCTGGTGAGTGCGAGGAGATCAATATCACGACGGCTTATCTGCCAGTTGGCACTTACTGGTTCTTCGTTGCTCCGGACTTCTCCGGCCCGGCATTTGCGTGCGGTAAGGATTATGTGGCCACATTGACTTGCGTGACGGGCGAGCCGACATTCAGCTACCCAGAAGTATTACTATGGCAGATTGATATTGATGCTAATCGTGTGGAAATTGATGAGGTCGGTACGGATTCCTACCACGGCTACTATCCTAACGATGTTTGCTATCAGTACACCCTGCATTTAGAACCGAATGAGTGGTTCTGGCAGGGTGATTTTGAGCCAAATACGATTGATAATGTCTTCTGGATGAGTATCGCGGCCATCTATGAACCGAATATTGAATACCCTGAGTATCCTTGGGGCTGGAAGACTCGGCCGTGGCACTGGATGGACGATGCAGTAAGGTTCTCGTATGACGGTCCACTTGAGCCGGGTTTAGTTCTGGACCCATATAATATGCAACCGATTAAAGACCCTCTATATGGTGAAAGTTTCGATGTGGCCTTTGAGCTTGATACCGACCCGAACTACATTAAGTGGGAGCAGCACCACACCGGTATTCGCCACTGGCCACACTACGAAGATGAGCTGTCTATGGCCTCAATGGAGCCAACGACAGAGACCGTGACCATAGACTTCGACTCTCTCCCGGACGGCAGCCCTACAGTTGCCGGTACTACTATCGGAGATTCTTATGCTGAATGGGGCGTCCACTTTAGCGGTGTGTCAGATATAGTGGTATTTGGTGATGCTGATCCCGTCATCCATGTTTACAGTAGGTATGCGAAGGCCACGCAGTGCACGTATCCCCCAGGGTTCAATATCGTCGCAGATTTCGATGTGCCGGTATATGGGATTTCTGTATATGTTAGGTCAGCAAAAGGCGAAACCATAACGATGACTGCCAAAGATGACACCGGGACAGTTATCGGCTCAGTTGTTTCAGCTCCTATGCCAGCGGCATATACTCTTATCGGGCCTCTGGTACTAAATACAAGTGTTCCTATTGCTACTGTTGAATGGTGGCCATCCAATGACCATGCAATGGTAGCATTAGACGACCTGACTTTTGATTTTACGGCCGGGGAAGAATATGAAGAGCTTGTACTGAAGCGTCGTGTAGCTGACGACTGGTTATGTGAGCGAAGAACACCGGTGACGGCTATCGTATGGTGGGGCTCATATCTCGACTATCAATTCAAGCCATGTAGCGGCGATTTTATGTTTCCGCCGGTCAAGCCCGATTACTTCGAACTGACGATGTGGGACGACGTGCCAGCGAATCCGCCGATTGAGCCGTTCAGCCATCCCAATGATATAATCTGGCAGTACAAGGCCTATGACTACGACGAGGTTCTGGTCGGCTATGATAAACATCCCGAAGATCCTAATGTGACCCAGCCTGGTCGAGAACCGGTCTTCCGTTACTCGGTTCGGATAGATGACCCGAACGACTGGTTCTGCCAGACGGATATTAACGAAGTCTTCTGGTTCAGTGTGGTGGCGGTCTATGATGAGAATGAGCCCATCTATAATTGGGGCTGGACGAATCATCAGCACATGTTCAACGACAATGCTGTTGAAGGAGGATATGTCTGGGATGAAGATTGGTGGGAATGGCAACCACTTTATGACCAGACTGGCATGACCGAGGATATGTCGTTTATGCTGTTCACCGACCCGAACGTATGTTGCAGTTGTGCCAATTACAACCATGACTGGATTATCAACTTCTTAGACTATGCGTACTTTGCGAATAATTGGTGCTGGATTGGCCAAGCCGGTGGTTACAACAAATCCGACCTGAACTGTGACGGGGTTGTTGACTTCAAGGACCTGAAGATATTTGTCCTGCAGTGGCTGAACTATTGTCCGTAATTTAGCTTGCGGAATATTTGATTCGCAACGACAAGGGCTGTGAGCAATTTAGTTCACAGCCCTTTTTCTTTTTGCCCCGTTAGTTCAGACTCTTCAAAACCACAGACACAGTCCTGGGCATAGTCGAAAGAAAAAACAATTATTGGCTTTGCTTCAGGATTGCCATCAGTTCGCCCTGTGTCAAAGCAACAGGATTACCTTTCATACTGCTTGACTTTTGGGCTTTTGCTATGACTGCTGGGAAATCCTGCTCTTTCAATCCAAACTCCCCGCTGCCCCCCCACTCTTGTCTTCGCATGCCCCTGCGTCTCCCGACGCAAGTCGGGGCAGCGGGACAAGAAGACGTGGGGGGAGACGCAGGGGCATGCGATAGCGGCGGCACTTTTAATTGCAGGCAGATATCCTGCACCCACCTGAGTCCGTCAGCCGCCTTTGCCGTGACATTGCCGGTCAAAAGTTGCGCTATCTGGTCATAGCGGTCTAATGCTGGTGAGCTGCCAGCGCGGCTCTGCAACGCCTGAATGTTGGCCTGCATAACAAACGGCAACAGCCGAGCACATATCACACCGTGAGGTGCGCAAATCATACCGCCTAATGGGCCTGCAAAACCGTGGACGGCACCCAATCCGGCGTTGGTCAGGGCTAATCCGCTAAACAAACTCGCCAGCGACATATCTTGCCGGGCATCTCGGTTGCTGCCATCTTTATAAGCTGCTAATAAGGAACGCCCGGCCCTTTTTAATCCCTCACGGCAGATACCATCCGTCATTGGGTTTGCCTTATTCGAAACGAAAGCTTCCATAAGCTGAGTGATGGTATCGAGGCCGGTGCTGGCGGTTACCGATGGCGGCATCGAATAAGTTAGTTCCGGGTCAACCACCGCCAGGCGGGGCAGCATCATTGGACTTCGCATACTTACCTTGACTTTATATTCAGGTACGCCAAGTACCGCATTTTGCGTGACCTCAGCTCCGGTTCCGGCTGTAGTTGGTATCGCAATGTAAGGTACGGGGCTTTGAGTTATTGGCTTGCCGAGACCAACAATCTCCAGATAATCGGTTAGTTGGCCGGCGTTTGTCAGCATCGCTGCAACTACTTTGCCGGTATCCAGGACGCTGCCGCCGCCGATGCCGATAACCAAATCGCTGTTGGCTTGGCGGGCCTGGTCAATAGCTTGCTTTACTATCGTTGTGGTTGGCTCAGAAGCCACGTTGAACGTGGCATATTCAATCTCGTGTTTATTGAGCCGTTCAAGAAGTTGCTCAGCGCGTTCTGTGGTACGGCCAGTAACAACAAAGGCATGTTTTCCCCGCTGCCCCGTCTTGCGACGGGGGTCGCTGGGGCCTGCCATATCAGCTGCTAATGGTGCAACTTCCTGAATTGCCCCAGGGCCGAAAATGATTCGTGTAGCAGTAACAAATTCAAATCTCATAACCACTCTCGCTCAAAATAAATAGCAGTAGCTAATCCCAGCTATTTTCATCAGGGAACACGTTAGTATATTTGATACTGTTTCGTGGTTCAGCCATCATATCTGCTACGATATCACGCCATTTCTGATAGTGCGCCGCCTCTTTGTGCTTAGCAGGGTCGTTTTCTGTGCGATAGACCTCGACGAGCACAAAGCGGCTCGGGTCATCCTGTTGCTGAAGGACATCAAATCGAGCAATACCGGACTCCTGCACACTGTTGCGAGCATTTTCAAGGGTGGCAGTCTGAAAAGACTCGATATGCTCCGGCTTAACATGAGCAAAAACGTGAACTATAAACATAAAACTCTCCTTACAGTTTCCAATGCTACTCTGCGAAGTCTCTTAGGGACGTAGCACGAGAATTCAGGCAGAAGTTTACCAAATAAGCTGTATGTGGACAAATGATTCCTGCAACTCAAAAAGCAGGTTCTATTTAAGGTGCAGAGCGAAAACAGGTTTTTAATATTTGCTGAATCCACTTGTAAAGTAGAACTTTCATCGTAAAATAGTTACCAAATGTGCTCAAAAGGCCGCATCGGGCTCGACTATACTAAATAATAGATTGTGTGGAAAATCAGGAGCAGTGGCCGAGTGGTTTAAGGCGACGGTCTTGAAAACCGTTGTGCCGAAAGGTACCGGGGGTTCGAATCCCTCCTGCTCCGGTCAAGGAATGGTGATGATAGCAAAAAGCAACAGACATCTAAGTCTGCCAAAAATAAGGATATTGGGGAAAATAAGAGTAAAGACTCAATTTGAGTTGGGTCAGCCTCTATCGCTTCCTGAGCTATCCGGCACGCCTGCCAATCCATTGTGTCAATTTCATCACCGCAGGACCGCAGGCGATGACTTTCCGGGAAAGTTTGGCATTTAAATTAACCAATGTATCCAGGCTTTTATTCACCATTGCCTGGGCTTTACAAGCCATATATGCGAAGTCAAATGAGATATGGAGTTTGGGTTGAGCAGCGTTCATATTTCGTATCAAATCTGAACCATGAACTTTTTATAAATAATGCCTTCCATATCTATTTCTGAGAAAACAGCTTACATCAGTATTGATTCAAAGAAATGAGATATAAGAGCGATATTAAGCGTTGTCTTATGTGAAAAAGCAAACAACCTCTCGTGATAGGATGTCACACATAATTCTCAGTTGTTCGTCGTTGGTTTCATATACCCTGACGGTGTTGGCATACTTGCTGTTATCTGGTAGGAATTCAGTTAGCAGGTTTGGCGTCTGCAAAAACCAGTTTTGATTAAATATTACGGTTTGTTTCTGAGGGAAAAGGGCTATGTAAAAAATATCCGTTTCAACCAAGTCCTGGAAAAAGTGGGTTCCAAAAGAGAGCTCCGGCATTAAATTACCACCTTCGTAAGCGACTTCCGCCAGAACGGCGACTTTGCTGATTTCAGCGAAATTAACAGGTACTCCCAGGCTCGGCGTTGTTGTTCCCCATCTACCGGGGCCAAGTAAGATTGTTGGAGTAGTTTCTCTGTTAGATATTTGCCTATTTAATTTACCTATTAGTCTGGCTATGTCATATTTTTGCGAGAGAGTCAACTGCACATAGCTCGCGGGGTCAACGTAGATGATTCTTTTTATCGGCTGTGATATACTGCCGCCCATAGTATATCCACAAGACTTGAACAAAATCTTTTCTGATTCGATTTTTTCAGGTATTGTTACTTTTGCAGTTAACCCTTTTGTCTGTAATGGTCTACATTGAACTAAGTTAATCTTTAGTTCATCATTCTTCGTAAAATTGGCAGTAAATTCTATATCAACAGGGTATTGGTAATGAGTTTCCAAAACTTTAAGCATTTTTTGCATGGTTTGCGCGAAGTCGGTATTGGACAGGAGCTTTTGAAAGGTCAGTATCCAGAATTGCTTACCTGCCTTGCCAATTTCTCTCATCCTTTGCTCGGCCTGTCGGTCCGGACTTGCTACAAGGTCTAACCTCACGTTGGCATTTTCGAGGATATTCAGCACCTCGACCGTTCTTAACATATTTTCTTTCGTATCGAGCAAGTCAACATTGTGTTGGGAGAATCTTGCAACATCCTCCATTTCAGAGTAAGGGCGTAACAACGGCTGGTCTAAAGCAATTGTCTGAGGATAGTCATCCTCCACACGGTCTACCGCTCTTGTGCCAAGACCAAAAACAAGCCGCAACATTCCAGCTTTTGGGTCAAGATCAGGCTTCCAAACAAAAGTATTGTAGGAAACACCAACACCTGCGAGGTCGGGAAAGAAGTAATGTTTCTGATATGAACCAGATACCCGCTGGACAAGCAAAGCCATTTGTTCGTCTTGTTGGTCCAGACCCCTTTGAAGGCGATATGTGAGAGCGCTTTCGTCCATAGTACTTGCATAAGTTCTTCGAACTGCATTCTCGAATTCAGTATAACGTTGTTGCGGGTCGCCCTGATTCACAAGAAAAATACTTTCATATTTACCAGCAAAGGCATTTCCAAAGGAATCTTCCAGCAGACTGCTGGAGCGTACAATAATGGGAGACTGGCCGAAATACTCTATCATTTCTTGGAAACGTTCACGTATTTCATCGGGGAATTTGCCACGAAGCAGATTTTCTTTCATTTTAGGTGCAACTTCGAAGTAACCATCTTTGGTTTTTTGCTTCATAAATAGCTTCCACCATCCGTTTTCAACTATGTAACTATAAAAGACGTCTGAGCCCACGTAGAATGAGTCGTGAAGTTCCAATCGCTGGTCCCAATTAAGCGAAGTATCCTTCGATAGAATCTTCCGAGCCAAGAGCATACCTGCAGCTTTACCGCCAATGAATCCGCTTCCAATCAGCCTATTTTTGATGTTTATCAAATCATTTAGGGAAAGTTTATCTTGCGCAAGTTTTGAAATCCTTTTTTCACGGCCAATCATTATTTTGCAAAGCTGCTTTACAGTCTCTTTAACTTTTTCAGAATCCTCAGGTGCCGACTGTAAACTTTCCGCCTCCATAAAGAGTCTGTCCCAATAATCCAATGCTCTGGCAGAACCTTTCAGGCCTTTATCTGCGAATTGTGAGAATAGCTTAGCAGCGTCCACGCTGTTTATAATGGGAAAAACGTTCTCTCCCTGCTGCAGATGGGGCAGAAACATGGTAGGAGAGTAACGTTGCCACACCTTCAGCGGATGAACGTAGAAGTTTCCTTCGAAGTTATAGACATCCAGCAGTAACTGCGTGGTTTCGCGAATGCGTGCTATGGTTTTGAATGAGTGATTACTACGCAACAGTGCGAAATAGGCAATGGTCTCCAACTCGAAAAGGTAAGGACAAGTAATCATAAAGAAGTTGCCTACCATCAGGTCCGTTGCCCAGGCACTAAGTAAATCTGACAGACAATCAAATACATAATATGTCTCCAGGCCCTCGTGTGTAATTATCGCGTGGACCTGAGTAGAAAAGCTCTCGAAACCACTGCTGGCATCGAGGTTATAAATCGTGATATGAGAATCCGGCTCGACAAGAGGTGCGTGGTCTGCAAATCTCATATAAATAACTTTTCTGCCATCGTTCAAAGCTTTTCTAACAAACGGAGCAACAAATCGTTGATAATCTTCTATGCTGTCAACCTGCCAGACAACGTTATCTCCTTTGTTAAGACCGGAAAGAATTTCATCTAAACCCTTAAGACCGGTGCTTGCCCATCCGACCATAAATCAACCTTTCTTCGTGTGATATTTCCTGTAATCGATTCCTAATTCCTTTACTTTGTATCCTATAATCCGAGTTGTGGAATCCAAATCTCGGGCTGTAGCAGCAAGATTACCGTTGCATCGCTTAAGTGCATCGATAATCATATCACGCTCAAACAAACTGACTCTCTCTTTCAATGAACCTATACCCACAGTATCCGAGGCGTCGGAAGTTTGTAACGTTGGCGGTAAATGATGAGCGTGTATTACATTATTACTGCTCAACAGCACGGCTCTTTCAATGCAATTCTCAAGTTCTCGTACATTACCCGGCCAATGATAAGCTACCATCATATTGATTGCCGGCGTACTGATTCGTCTGACATCTCTGCTCATTTTTTTGGAGTATTGCTCAACAAAGTAATCTGCTAATAGAAGTATATCATCTCTGCGCTCACGCAAAGGGGGCAGGAAAATTGGAAATACGTTTACGCGGTAGTATAGGTCCTGTCGAAATATCTCTTGCTCAACTGCTTTCTCCAGATCTCGATTGGTGGCGGCGATAATTCTGGCGTCGGTTTTTAAGGTGCGATTACTGCCTACGCGCTCGAACTGACGTTCCTGAAGAACCCTGAGAATCTTAACTTGAGTAGCTGCTGCGAAATCACCTATCTCATCGAGAAACAGTGTTCCTCCATTAGCTTCTTCAAGTCGGCCTTTGCGGCTTTGAATAGCACCGGTGAAAGCCCCTTTTTCATGGCCAAACAATTCGCTTTCCAGAAGATTTTCATTTAAGGCAGCACAGTTGACTTTGATAAGAGGTTCTTTTGCCCTTGGGCTGGAATAATGTATTGCGTGGGCAACTAATTCCTTTCCCGTACCGGATTCACCCCGGATGAGAACCGTTGTATCACTGCCAGCCACCTGGTGGATTTGTCTGTATACGTCGTGCATAGCGTTCGAGTTGCCGATTATATTTTCTGGCCGATATCTGTCTTCCAACTCGTGGCGCAACCGCAGATTCTCATCTTCGAGTTTCTGCCGACGTAGAGCTTCTTCCCTTCTGGTTCTCACATCATTTGCAATCATGCTGGCCACGATGCTCAACATTCGCATATCTTCCTCAAGGGATATGTCCTTATCATATATGCGGTCAGCTGAGATTGTTCCGATTACTTCCTGGCCAATCGAAATAGGAACACAAATAAAGCTTATCTCTTCTTTCGTAACATTCCATCGTTCGAATCGGTTAAGAAATAATGGTTCTTCCGATACCTTCGGAACAACCATGGCCTTTCCAGTCTGCATTACTTTACCTGTCACTCCTTCTCCCATTCGATAACGGACCGTGCGGCTTCGTTCTTCCGGGAGTCTGTGTGCAACCTCAATTCTGATTTCGTTTCCGTCCGGAGACAGAAGCGTTATAGTGCCTCTATTCAAACCAAGCTCTTTTTCAAGAACGTCTAAAACTTCAGAAAGGGCCTGCTTTCGTTGAGTGCCAGCAGCCAATATGCGGCTGAACTTATATAGGATATCAAGTTCGCGCGCATTGCGAGTTGCCAGCTCTACTGGATTCTGCAAATTGACCTTACTGTTGGCCATAATCATTTACTCCTTTAATTTGAAACACAACTAAATATACGACATTATTACAACATAGTCAAATAAATATTACAAATATGTAGTATAAGTTAAGCTTGAAAAACAACTGTGCTGATAAATACTTTGGTGGAAAGAGGTTATATTATGCAGCAAAAGCTTCTTCTGTTAGCGAATTATATTACAAATTTATCGCATTCTTTATAAATCCTACATAATTGTCGTAATCATTTAAAGTTGCACATTGGAAATCTAAAACCTATCTCCTTATAGAACAAGCATTTATGGTAATTTCTTAGATAAAGGCCTATTCTGGCACGCTTATTGCGGATTAACAAATGATAATGCATAAAGCTATATATTGGGCTTGAGAATGATAACAGGGCAAGAAATGAAAGATTGCAGAATGAAAAGTTTACCGGTCAGGACTGTATTGCTGTTGGTAGCGGTGTTTTCAATACCCGCCTTTGCAGAATCAGGCAATGAATACAACATAGCTGATTTGAAACAAGGTCTGGATACTGTATGGGTGTTGTTGGCGGCGTTTCTGGTCTTTTTCATGCAGGCCGGCTTTGGAATGGTGGAAGCCGGATTTATCAGGGCCAAGAACACATGCAACATTCTGACCAAAAACTTTCTGGATTTCTGCATGGCTTCGCTGGGATTTTTTCTAATCGGATATGCCTTGATGTTCGGTGACGGCAATGGTTTTGCAGGTGTAAAAGGATGGTGCCTGTTTGGCCTTGAGCCTATAGCAAATGGTATACCGCTATATGCCTTCTGGCTGTTCCAAGCGGCATTTTGCGGGGCGGCGGCAACAATTGTGGCTGGCGGAATGGCTGAGCGTATGAAATTTCCGGCCTATTTGATTTACTCGTTTCTTATCTCGGCCTTTATATATCCAATCGTCGGGCACTGGATATGGGGCGGCGGCTGGCTCAGCAAAATGGGCTTTGCCGATTTCGCCGGCTCAACAGTCGTTCATACGGTTGGCGGCTGTGCGGCTCTTGTAGGAACTATAATTCTAAAACCGAGGGAAGGAAAATACGCCATTGATGGAAAACCAACGGCAATACCGGCGCACAACATCCCGTTGGCTTCTCTGGGAGTGTTTATCCTTTGGTTCGGCTGGTTTGGATTTAATGCCGGCTCGACGCTGGGCGTAAGCAACAACGGATTTGATATTGGCAGGGTTGCGCTCAATACTAACCTTGCGGCGGCTTTAGGTGGAGTATTTGCAATGCTCACAGTTTGGAAAAGGGTTGGCAAGCCAGATTTGTCAATGGCGATGAATGGTGCCTTGGCAGGACTGGTTGCCATAACCGCACCGTGCGCCTTCGTAGAACCCTGGGCGGCATTACTGATAGGGGCAAGCGCTGGTATCCTGGTCGTACTGGGAGTCGAACTGCTCGATAAACTTCAGATTGACGACCCTGTCGGCGCAGTGCCGGTTCATGGTATCTGTGGGATATGGGGCACGCTCTGTGTTGGGATATTCGGCAAGGAGACATTGGGCCTGGCAAATAATGGCTTTGCCTATGGAGGTAATCCGATGCAGATAGGCATACAAATCGTGGGTAGCGTAAGTACGGTCGTGTTTATAGTTGTGACTATGGGCGTAGTGTTCAAATTGATTGATTTAACCATCGGGCTGAGGGTAAGCCGGGAAGAAGAACTGCGAGGGCTTGACATAGGAGAGCACGGTATGGAGTCTTATGGTGGTTTCCAGATATTCAGCACAAGCTGATTTGAAATTTGTTGGAGAACAAACAGACGAAACTCGTAATCGCATATATTCAACCGCACAAACTGAAGGATGTTAAAAAGGCCTTGTACAAAATTGAGGTTTATAAAATGTCCGTAACTAACGCTTTGGGCTGTGGAGAACAGCATGGATACCAAGAAAGTTACAGAGGCATTAAATTCGAGGTAAATCTGCTCAAGAAAGTCCGGCTGGAGATAGCAGTAAACGAGGACTTTGTGGACAGAACTATCGAAGCAATTATTAAAGGTGCGAGGACGGGACAAATTGGTGACGGCAAAATTTTTGTGCTGGATTTAAAAGAATGTATCCGAATCCGCACCGGCGAAAAAGGTAACAGGGCAATTGGTTAGTTGATGAAAAAGGTTAATACAAAAAAAGAAAACAATGTTTTTTGAAAGGAAATAACCGATGAATCCGAAAGAATTTTTTGAGTTCGCAAAAAAGAACAATGCGAAAATGGTTGATTTGAAGTTTACCGACCTGCTGGGAACATGGCAGCACTGCACATTCCCAATAGATACCTGGGACGAAGATACATTCGTTGATGGTGTAGGTTTCGACGGCTCATCGATTCGCGGCTGGCAGGGAATACACGTTTCTGATATGCTGGCAGTACCAGACCCTGCAACTGTTGTGATTGACCCGTTTTTCAAGGAGCCGACAGTAAGCGTGATAGCCAATATTGTTGACCCAATCACAAAGGAAGATTACTCCCGTGATCCCCGCCACGTTGCGAGAAAAGGCGCAGCTTACTTGAAAAAAACCGGAATCGCTGATACCTGCTATATCGGACCGGAACCGGAGTTTTTCATCTTTGACGAGGTCCGCTATGAACAGAATCAGCACACAGGGATGTACCAAATAGATTCAGTTGAAGGGGCGTGGAATACTGCGCGTTTTGAAGAGCCAAATCTGGGATATAAGCCAAGCTTCAAGGGTGGTTACTTCCCGGTCAGTCCGACAGATACTTACCACGACCTGCGAGGTGAGATGGTAGCTGAAATGCAAAAAGTAGGCATTATTGTCGAGGCTCATCACCACGAAGTTGCAACGGCAGGGCAGTCTGAAATTGATATGCAGTTTGCGGACCTGCTGAAAATGGCTGACCAGTTTATGTGGTACAAGTACATCGTCAAGAACATGGCCAGACGCAACGGTAAGACCATTACGTTTATGCCAAAGCCGATATTTCAGGATAACGGCAGCGGCATGCACACGCATTTCTCGCTTTGGAAAAATGGCAAGCCGTTGTTTGCAGATAAAGGTTACGCCGGCCTTAGCGACATTGGTTTATACTCAATCGGTGGCATTCTCAAACACGCACCGGCAATTTTGGCCTTTGCCGCACCGACGACAAACTCTTATCGTCGTCTGGTACCCGGCTTCGAGGCACCGGTGAACCTGGTAATGTCCAAGCGCAATCGCTCTGCTGGTGTCAGAATTCCGATGTACTCGGAAAACCCTAAGGCAAAACGCCTTGAGTTCCGCTGTCCCGACCCAACCTGTAACGGCTATCTGGCGTGGACAGCGATGCTGATGGCAGCTATAGACGGTATCCAAAACAAGATAGAGCCGGGTGAGCCGTTGGACCGTGATATATATGAGATGACGCCGGAAGAACTGGATAAGTACCCTAAAACCCCCGGTTCACTGGCAGAGGCGATTGACGCATTGGAAAAGGACTGCAAGTTTCTGATGGTCAGTGGTGTCTTTACCGATGACCTGATTGAAACCTGGATAAACTGGAAGCGTGAAAATGAGCTTAATGAGCTTGCTTTGCGACCGCACCCGTATGAGTTTAACTTGTATTATGATAGCTGATAGAGTTTATAAACATTTTGATGCTGCCAAATGTACATCGAAATCGTAGTATTTTGTGCGCTTGAGGCAACAAATGTTGAAAGTTCCGTCAAATCGGGGTTTATATGAATCTCGCCGTGAGCACGACGGCTGCGGTATCGGCGCAGTCGTTAATATCTCAGGGCATCGTGAGCATTCAATCATTAAATATGGAAAGCAGATACTGCTAAATCTGCATCATCGCGGTGCTACCGGTGCCGATGAGACCACCGGTGACGGCGCAGGTATTCTCTTGCAGATTCCACACGAGTTTTTTTTTGCCGAGAGTGAAAAGCTGGGTTTTTCGCTACCAATGCCATACCAATACGGCGTAGGCATGGTGTTCGGCTCTAAAGATGCAAAACTCAGGCAGGAATGTGACAGGATACTTGAAGAAGCGATTGGTCATTATGGTATGGAGGTCCTTGGCTGGCGAGAGGTGCCTGTCTTAAATGACTGTCTTGGCAAGATTGCGCTGGTCGCGGAACCTTCCATAAGGCAAGTTTTCGTAGATGGTAGGGGTTTGCAGGACGAAGCTCTGGAGCGATGTCTCTATCTGGCACGTAAACGAGCGGAAAGAATTGTCAGGGAAAATTTCGGCGATAAAGGCGAGGATTTCTATGTAACTTCGCTTTCCTGCAGGACAATTTGCTACAAGGGAATGTTTATGGCCTGGCAGTTATTCGCCTACTACCCTGACCTTGCTGATGAGCGTATAAACTCGGCATTTGCAATAGTCCACCAGCGCTACAGCACCAATACCTTTCCGAACTGGCGTCTTGCTCAGCCGTTTCGGTGCATAGCTCATAACGGCGAGATAAATACGCTTAGCGGCAATCGCAACTGGATGTGGGCTCGCCAGACAAATATGGCCAGTGGACTCTTCGGTGATAATATCGGTGATTTGTTTCCGATTTTGACTCCTGATATGAGCGATTCCGCCTGCTTTGATAGTACACTTGAGCTTCTTGTCAGAACAGGTCGAAGCATGCCTCATTCAATTATGATGATGATACCTGAAGCCTTTGGGCCAAAGTATCATATCAGTACAGACAAACGTGCATTTTATGAATATCACTCTTCGGTAATGGAGCCGTGGGACGGCCCTGCTGCTATGGTATTCACCGATGGACGGTTCATTGGTGGAATTCTCGACCGCAACGGCTTAAGGCCCTGTCGTTACCTCGTTACTACTGAAGGTCTGGCTATTCTCGCAAGTGAAGCGGGAGTCGTGGAATTCCCTCCTGAGAAGATTCGCAGGAAGGGCCGATTGCGTCCCGGCCACATGTTTCTGGTCGATACGGTTGAGGGACGGATAATCACTGACAATGAGATAAAAAGCAAGGTCGCCCGGCAGAAACCATACCGCAGATGGCTGGAAGAAAACAGAATCGAGCTTCGTGGCCTGTTCGATGCGCCCAAGCTCGTCAAAAGTGACCTGGAGACTATAGCCCATAGAATGCGGGCCTTCGGCTACACACGAGAAGAGCTAAAGATGATTTTGACACCAATGGCCGTAAATGGCCAGGAGCCAATCGGCTCGATGGGCAACGATACGCCACTGGCTGTGTTATCTGATAAACAGAAACTGCTATTCGATTATTTCAAGCAGCTCTTTGCACAGGTAACGAATCCAGCGATTGACCCGCTCCGCGAAGGCCTGGTGATGAGTTTGATGGCCTTTACCGGTAAAAAGAGAAATATCCTGGATGAAACTCCACGGCATTGTAGGCAGCTAAAATTACCTCATCCTGTTCTTACTAATGAAGACATTGAGCGGCTTCGCACGGTCAGTCGTGATGACTTTAAGGTCACAACTGTTTCAGCCGTTTTCAAGGCCGACTCCTCTGACCCTGCTGACAGTCTTCAACGTGGCCTGAATTCTCTGGTCAATGATGCGGAAAATGCTATCAGGGATGGTGCCTCACTTATTATCATCAGCGACCGTAATACTTCGCGGACGATGGTACCGATTCCATCTCTTTTGGCAACTGCTGCGGTACATCGTGGACTGCTTAATCGTGGGCTTCGCGGTGAAGTCGGATTGATTGTTGAAAGCGGCGAACCAAGGGAGGTTATGCACTTTTGCCTTTTATGCGGCTATGGCGCTAATGCTGTTAATCCATACCTGGCATTTGAAGCTCTATACTTATTGCGGCAACAGGGAGACCTGCCTGAAAGAATGGAGCCGGCCCAGATAGCGGATAACTACATCGCAGCAGTTAAAAAAGGCATCCTGAAAACCATCAGCAAGATGGGTATCTCAACCTTGCGCAGCTATACAGCAGCCCAGCTATTTGAAGCAATTGGACTAAACCGGCAATTAGTTGACGAATATTTTACAGGTACCAGCTCGCGAATCGGCGGAATCGGGCTTAAGGAAATTGCGTTCGAAGCAATCGCAAGGCACAAATCGGCCTTCCAGCAGCGCCCTGCTGGGGCGCTCGAACTGGATTTTGGCGGTGAATATCATTTCAGGCACGAAGGTGAGCGACATCTTTGGAATCCAACTACAGTTTCACGACTGCAACACGCGGTGATATATGATAATGCAGAGGCCTACGCCGATTATGCAGGGGCTGTAAACGAACAATCACGGCAGCTTTGTACTCTTCGGGGATTGTTTGAATTTACCGAAGGCAAGCCCGTACCTATCGATGAAGTTGAACCTGCCGGCGGAATTGTTAAAAGATTTTGTACAGGTGCGATGAGTCACGGCTCAATCAGCAAAGAAGCACACGAGTGCCTGGCAATCGCGATGAACCGCATCGGTGCGATGAGTAACACCGGTGAAGGCGGAGAAGACCCATCGCGCTATAACCCGGAGACAAATGGTAACTCGAAAAACTGCGCTATCAAACAGGTCGCCAGCGGCAGATTTGGCGTAACAATAAATTATCTTGCCCACGCAAAAGAGCTGCAGATAAAAATTGCCCAGGGCGCAAAACCGGGCGAAGGCGGCCAGCTGCCCGGACACAAAGTAACCGATGAAATCGCAAAATTACGATACGCCACACCGGGTGTAACACTTATCTCGCCGCCTCCTCATCATGATATATATTCGATTGAGGACCTGGCACAGCTTATATACGACCTTAAGTGCAGCAATCCGGGAGTTAAGGTTTCTGTCAAATTGGTCGCGGAAGTCGGTGTTGGGACGATTGCTGCAGGCGTAGCAAAAGGTAATGCCGACGAAGTTCTTATCAGTGGTCATGATGGCGGAACAGGTGCCAGTCCGCTTTCTTCAATTAAGCATACCGGCTGTCCCTGGGAGCTTGGCCTGGCTGAGACGCAGCAGGTTCTTGTGATGAACCGCCTGCGTGACCGAATAAGGGTCCAGGTTGACGGCCAGCTTAAAACCGGCAGAGACGTTGTCGTAGCCGGGCTTTTGGGCGCTGAGCAGTTTGGTTTCGGCACAGCGGCTCTTGTGGCGATTGGATGCACACTACTGCGTAAATGTCACGAAGGGGCATGTCCGTTCGGAATCGGGACCCAGGACCCGGAACTACGAAAAAGATTTACGGGTAAACCCGAATACGTCCAGCGATTTATGCTTTTTGTTGCAGAAGAAGTGCGCCAGATTATGGCGCAGCTCGGCTTTAGAAAATTTGAAGAGTTGGTTGGCAGAGTCGACCGCCTGCGAACTGCCAAAGCAATCGACCACTATAAAGCAAAGGGCCTCGACTTTTCTGCCATTTTCCACCAGCCGGATATTTCCGACAAAAGCAAACTGCGTCTGAGCCAGACCCAGCCAAATAAGCTTGATGACCACCTCGATTGGCAGATTTTGGAAAAAGCTGCTGCTGCAATTGAAAAGAAGAAAAAAACCGTCATCGAAATGCCGATTCGCAACGTGAACCGAACAGTAGGCACAATTTTGAGCAATAGTATTGTTTCTAAATACGGCCCACAGGGTCTGCCTGATGGCACGTTGGAAATTGTCTTTCGTGGCTCTGCGGGACAGAGCTTTGGTGCTTTTTTAGCTCCGGGTATAACACTTCGGCTTATCGGTGAAAGTAACGATTATCTCGGTAAAGGGCTATCCGGCGGCAGAATCATTGTCCAGACACCTGATAAATCTCCCTTTATGGCTCATGAGAACATTATCGCAGGCAATACTCTTTTGTATGGTGCGACGGGTGGAGAAGTATTTATTAATGGTATGGCCGGAGAGCGTTTTGCCGTCCGTAACAGCGGAGCGACAGCCGTTGTTGAAGGTCTTGGTGACCATGGGTGTGAGTATATGACAGGTGGCATGGTTGTTGTCCTCGGCCAGACAGGCTGTAATTTTGCCGCCGGTATGAGTGGCGGCATTGCGTATGTCCTTGATGAGGCACAACTGTTTGATACGCTCTGTAACCTTGATATGGTCGAACTGCAAAATGTTTGGCGGCAGGAGGATAAAGACCTGCTCTATGACCTGATTCAGCGCCACCTGAAGTGGACCAATAGTGAACGGGCGCAGCATGTTTTAGACGCCTGGCCTGATATGGTCGGAAAGTTCGTAAAGGTTGTACCCATAGACTATCGAAAAGCGCTTGAACGAATCAGGGCAGCCGAACAGCGTGATACAGAAACAACTCCTGCAACTGAAGAGGTCTTCCAATGGGCGAGGTAAAAGGTTTTCTAAAATATAAACGTCAGGATGTCGGACACCGGCCGGTGCAGGAGCGGATTAGGGATTTTGAAGAGCTTGACTTGCCGCTTACTGCCGACCAGCTCCACCAGCAGGCCGCTCGCTGTATGGATTGTGGGATACCATTTTGTCACGGTGTGGGCTGTCCACTTAAAAACTGCATCCCCGACTTCAATGAACTTGTTTACAAGAACCGCTGGCAGCAGGCCTGTCAGTTGCTGCACTCAACAAATAACTTCCCGGAAATTACTGCTCGAGTTTGCCCGGCACCGTGTGAAACTGCGTGTACCTTATCCGTCAGCGATGAGCCGGTTCTGATAAGGCACATTGAGTTCCAAATTGTCGAACGTGGCTTTGAGCAGGGCTGGATAAAACCTCAACCGCCTGCGGGAAAAACCGGCAAACGAGTTGCAATAATCGGTTCGGGCCCTGCCGGTCTTGCTGCTGCTCAGCAGCTCGCACGAGCCGGTCACGAAACAGTAGTTTTTGAAAAAGATGAAAAAATCGGCGGCCTGCTTCGCTATGGAATCCCGGATTTTAAGCTTGGTAAGTACATCATTGACCGGCGGTTGAAACAGCTTTCCGCCGAGGGTGTCCAGTTTCAAACCGGTGTGGAAGTCGGTCAGGATATTTCAACCCGCTATCTACGAAAGATGTTCGACTGTGTATGCCTGGCTATGGGGGCAGGTCAGCCCAGAGACCTTAATATACCGGGCAGGGGATATGAAAATATCGTCTTTGCAATGGAATATCTGTCATTACAGAATCGGCTTTGTTCCGGCGAGCCGGTTAGCGAATCCAGGTTAGTTACTGCCAGGAACAAAGTTGGGATTGTTATAGGTGGAGGTGACACTGGAAGTGACTGCGTGGGGACCGTGCGCCGCCAGGGAGCCAAGCAAATCTATCAGCTGGAAATACTGCCTAAACCACCAGAAACTCGGCCGCCCGACACCCCTTGGCCGACGTGGCCAAGAATCATGCGTACCTCATCTTCACACGAGGAAGGCTGTGAACGACTCTGGGGCGTGATGACCAAAAAGTTTTCAGGGGTCGAGGTTCGGGTGAGTCAGTTGGAGTGTTGCAGAGTGGAATGGATAAAAAAGAACAATAAATGGCAGGTAAAGGAATTGCCGGGCACTGATTTCATTCTTCCGGCTGACCTGGTAATTCTTGCTCTTGGCTTTGAACATGTAGTGCATGATGGACTTATAAAAGATTTGAGGTTAAAGCTCGATGACCGAGACAATATAGCTGTGAGTAACTACCAAACCAGTGAGCCGTGGGTATTTGCTGCCGGTGATACAGTCAGGGGCGCTTCGCTCGTTGTCCACGCCATCAATAGCGGCCGAGGGGCAGCGGTAGCGATTGACCAGTGGCTTAAAAAAGGAAATAAATAAAAAAGTTTATGCCGAAGCGAAAGGATATCCATAAGATATTGATTATAGGTTCAGGGCCTATTGTCATAGGCCAGGCCTGTGAATTTGATTACTCCGGTGCCCAGGCATGCAAAGTCCTCAGAAAAGAGGGCTTTAAAGTAATACTCGTAAACAGTAATCCCGCCACAATAATGACAGACCCTGAAATGGCACACCGTACGTATATTGAGCCGATTACACCTGAATTTGTCGAGAAGATAATACGCAAAGAAAGACCGGATAGTTTGCTGCCGACGCTTGGAGGACAGACCGGCTTGAACACTGCTGTAGTATTGGCTGAGAGTGGCGTATTGAAAAAGTATAACACCCGGCTCATCGGAGCGAATCTGCAAACAATCAAAAGGGCCGAGGAAAGGGACCGCTTCAAGAAAATCATACAGGGTTGTGGACTCGAAGTTCCCAAAAGTGGGTATGCCCATTCCTGGGAAGATGCCCAAAAACTCATAGAGGACATTGGGTTTCCCGCTATTATTCGCCCCTCATATACATTAGGCGGTACCGGCGGAAACATCGCCTATAACGCCGAAGAGTACGAAGATTATATTCACTGGGGCCTTAATCTCAGCCCCACAAATCAGGTCCTTATCGAAGAATCCGTTGTCGGCTGGAAGGAATACGAGCTTGAGGTGATGAGGGACAAAAAGGACAATGTTGTTATTGTCTGCTCTATCGAAAACCTCGACCCGATGGGTATTCATACCGGCGACAGCATTACTGTTGCCCCGGCCCAGACGCTTACTGATAAAGAATATCAGATAATGCGCGATGCCTCACTTAAGATTATGAGGGCCATCGGTGTGGAGACAGGCGGCTCAAACATTCAGTTTGCGGTTAACCCTGATAACGGCAAGCTCTATGTCATTGAAATGAATCCGAGGGTCTCACGAAGTTCAGCGCTTGCGTCCAAGGCCACCGGCTTTCCTATCGCCAAAATTGCTTCACTGCTCGCGGTTGGCTATACTCTCGACGAGATTCCAAACGATATTACAAAAAAAACGCCTGCCTGCTTTGAGCCAACCATCGATTACTGTGTTGTTAAATGGCCACGCTTTACATTTGAGAAGTTTCCCAATACCGACCCTGAGCTGACCGTGCAGATGAAGTCGGTCGGCGAGGCAATGGCCATTGGCAGAACATTCAAAGAATCTCTACAGAAGGCCATAAGGTCGCTTGAAATTGACCGTTACTCGCTCGATAGAAAACATATCGATGATGGAATTTCGCTGCCGCGGCTCAAAGATAAGCTGCGAACCAACTGCTGGGACAAAATCTGGTATGTTGCCGAGGCCTTTAGAAGAAAGCTCACGGCCGACGAAATCTTTGCTCTTACCAAAATCGACCCATGGTTTCTTAACAACATAAAAGATATTGTAAAACTCGAAGAAAAGCTCAAGGCCGGCAGTCTGGCGGAGCTCAATCACAACACTTTACGAAAAGTTAAAGAATACGGTTTTAGTGATAAGTATCTCGCATCTATTTTGAAAACCGACGAGGTGGAGCTTCGCAAACACCGGCAGGGCCTTGGAATAAATGCGGTTTACAAAACCGTTGATACCTGTGGTGCCGAATTCGAGGCGACAACGCCTTATCTTTATTCAACTTTCGAATCAGAATGTGAAGCAAAACCAACCAACAGACGAAAAGTTGTTATTCTTGGTGGAGGGCCTAATCGCATAGGCCAGGGAATTGAGTTTGATTACTGTTGTGTCCATGCCGCCTTTGCCCTGAAAGAGATTGGCATCGGATCGATAATGGTAAACTGCAATCCCGAAACGGTTAGTACCGACTACGATACGTCAGACCGGCTTTACTTTGAGCCGCTTACCTTTGAAGATGTGATGACTATAGTAGAAAAGGAAAATCCGGACGGCGTAATCGTGCAGTTTGGAGGCCAGACACCTTTGAAACTGGCAGTGCCGCTGGAAAAAGCCGGTGTAAAGATAATCGGCACCTCACCAGACAGTATCGACCGCGCAGAGGATCGCAGGCGCTTCAATCAGCTGGTTAAAAAACTCAAGCTTCGTCAACCCGCCAGCGGCACTGCAACGACATATGATGAAACTTTCAAAATAGCAGAAAAGCTGGGCTATCCACTGTTAATTCGGCCTTCGTTTGTGCTTGGCGGCAGGGCGATGCAAATTGTTTATGACGAGCAGAAATTAAAAGATTGTGTTGAAGAAGCAATCGAGACATCCGGCGAACATCCGATTTTAATCGATGAGTTTCTTGATGATGCCACTGAATTGGACGTCGATGCCATAAGTGATGGAAAGACGGTGGTAATCGGCGGAATAATGGAGCATATCGAAGAGGCAGGTGTCCACTCGGGTGATAGCGCCTGTTCATTACCGCCTGTTTCAATTAGTAAAGACATTCTCCTGGAGGTTAAAAGACAAACAAAACTGCTGGCTCTGGAATTGAAAGCCAAAGGGCTGATAAATATCCAAATGGCAATTAAAGATGGACGGGTTTATATCCTCGAAGTCAATCCTCGTGCTTCTCGAACTATCCCCTTCGTCAGTAAGTCGATAGGTGTTCCGCTTGCAAAACTGGCAGCGAAGGTGATGACGGGAATGACGCTGAAAGAGTTAAATTTCACGAAAGAAGTTCAGCGAAGTTATTTTACTGTCAAGGAAGCTGTTTTCCCATTCATAAAATTCCCCGGTATAGATACCCTTTTAGGCCCGGAAATGCTCTCGACCGGTGAAGTAATGGGGATATCCGATGATTTTGGAACCGCCTTTGCAAAATCGCAAATTGCAGCAGGAAACACTCTGCCGACACAGGGCAACATTTTCTTTAGTGTAAAAGACAGTGACAAACCGAAGGCAGTTAAGATAGCTCGCAGGTTACATCAGATGGGCTTTAGGATTATTGCAACAAAAGGCACTTGCATCGAGTTAATAAAAAACAATGTTCCCTCGGAGTTCGTATTGAAGGTCGCAGACGGTCGGCCAAACATAGTTGATGCGATGATAAACGGAAGGATAGATTTGATTATAAATACGGCTGTCGGTAATCAGGCGATAACGGATTCGTTTGCGATAAGAAGAACCGCCCTTGACCGACAGATACCCTATGTGACAACGATAAGAGGAACTGAAGCGGCGGTTTCAGCAATAAAGGCATTAAAGGAACAGAAAATCAGTGTTAAACCCATTCAATCTTACTATAAATAGTAGGGATTATAAAAGGTGAAAGCTGTTTTGTTACTTGAAGATGGTACCATTTTTAAGGGCGGCTCTTTTGGCGCTAAAGGCACCAAATGCGGAGAGGTCGTATTCAATACCGCTATGACCGGTTATCAGGAGATTTTAACAGACCCCTCATATTACGAGCAGATTGTTACAATGACATATCCTTTGATTGGCAACTATGGAACCAACGAAGCCGATGTCGAATCCGGAAAGATTTTCGCAAGTGGCTTTGTTGTAAAAGAAAACTGCAATTACCCGAGCAGCTGGCGGAATAAAAAATCACTGAGCGATTATCTCAAAGCCGGCAATGTTGTCGGCCTGGAGGGTATCGACACCAGGGCCCTTGTAAGGCACATCCGAACCGAAGGGGCAATGAGAGGCATAATATCCTCGGAGCAGTTCAACATCTCGGAACTTAAGAAAAAGCTAAGCCAATACCCCGGTCTTGTAGATAGAGACATAGTAAAAGACGTAACGGTGAAAAAACCGTATCACTGGGATAAAGCAGTAGTAGATGTGTTGACGGCTAAGGAAAATAAACCGCCAGTAAAATACAGGGTCGTTGCTTTTGATTATGGCATTAAACTTAATATTCTGAGACTGCTTCGCTCGCACGGCTGTGACGTTTGGGTTGTTCCTGCAAAGACATCAGCCGAAGAGGTGCTGTCGCGAAAGCCCGATGGCGTATTTTTAAGCAATGGCCCTGGTGACCCCGGCCCTGTAAATTATGCGATAAATGAAATCAGGAAATTACTTGGCAAGGTGCCTGTTTTTGGTATCTGTCTCGGCCATCAGCTGCTCGGGTTGGCCCTGGGTGGAAAAAGTTACAAACTTAAGTTTGGCCATCACGGTGCAAATCATCCTGTCAAGAATCTTCAGACCTCTGAGATTGAAATAACCAGCCAGAACCACGGCTTCTGTATAGATATCGACTCTTTAGAAGATAAAGATGTGGAGCTGACCCATATTAATCTCAATGACCAGACCCTTGAAGGATTCAGCTGCAAAAATATTCCTGCTTTCTGCGTTCAATACCATCCCGAGGCCTCACCCGGCCCTCACGATTCAAATTATCTATTTAAGAGATTTGTAACTTTGATGAGCGCTTATCAAAGCGACAAAATCCAGGTTAAATAGAGCAGGTATTCAAGATAGTTATAAATATTAAAAAAGTTCACAAAACGTAGGATTCCTGAACCTTTTCTACCTTGCGTTTTTAGCACCTGTCATTTCTTCGAGGCGAAGGTAAAATCCTTTTTGATATATTCTCGCTAATGTGTGTCCCAGCACTCCATCAGCATCCCTCATCTCTGTCACCAAAAAGTATTTCTGAGGTGATATAAAGTTTTGCCCCCTTCGGGGTGGGAGCTTTGCAGCTTTCAAGGTGCTATGGCAAAAAGGATATGGATCCTGTTCCGAATTTCAGTGTTAATCAGTCTTTTTGTCGGATTCCAAAGGGTCATCCCCAGAAACTCAATTGTTTTTGGCAAACGGTAAATATCAGGTATAGACCGACTATGTTCCCAATTTGCAACAGTTCCTACGCGTACACTGACTTTTTGGGCCAATTTCGCTTGGCTTATTCCCAGTTTCAGTTGTTTTTCTCGCAGTTCCACCCCTATGTTTTTTAATTGCTGCCTGTAAAAGGATTTAGTATATCTATCCTTCAAAGGATTTGGGGCTTTTAGAGTAATTTGACGGAAAGGGAACGGAACTCTCCTGCTCCGTTAGATAAGCTTTCTTGTTGGGAGGGACTCGAAACCGAAATACCAAAAGTGTAACTATGCGAGGAATAAAGAATCAAAATATATCGCAATTGTTGATGCAGCTTCGATTTGCGCCCCAAAGCAGACGCAGAAAACAGCTTGATGCCGCTGAGAAACTTTTTGAAGTTATCGATAAGGACAAGGATTATCCTTTTGAGTTCGTGTGCTTTCGTATCACAGGTTTCCACCCCAAAGGCGAGACGGCCCAGCAGCTTATAAAAGGTGACGAGCTTGCTGATGACCTGCGGTTTTTTATCTCCAAGCTAAGCAGCCAGATTGCCCAGCCGGCATCCGGACAAAGTGAAAAAGTTTATACCATTGAAGAACTTGCGAAAATCTTCTGTGTTTCAACAAAAACCATCCATCGCTGGCGAAAACGAGGCCTGATTGCACGAAAATTTATCTTCGATGACGGTAAAAAATATTTCGGTTTTCTGCAATCGGCAGTAGATAAGTTTGCCTTGGCGAATCCTGACCTTACCGCCAAAGCACAAACCTTCGAAAGAATGGCAGATAAACAAAAACAACAAATAGTAAAGCAGGCCGTTAAGCTTGCGACTACCACGGGACTTTCCCGCCACCAAATTATAAACAGAATAGCAGCTAAAACTGATAAAGCCCACGAAACCGTCAGGTACACGCTGCTAAACTACGAAAAGGCCCATCCGGAAAAGGTAATTTTCAAGAAACCTTCCGGCATAGTCGACACGGCCGCAGCCGGCGAAATCTACAAGTTGTATAAACAGGGCTGTGGCATCAAAGAATTGATAATGCGGTTCAATCGCAGTAAAAGTTCGATATATCGTATTATAAACATGAGAAGGGCAAGGGCGCTTCTGGCTAAAAGAATCGAATTTGTCGCCAGCGATGAGTTTCTCAAAGACAGCACCGATGAAAAGATTCTCTCAAAACCGGTCGGCGTGAGAAAGAGACCCCCAGGCAAAAGGATTAAACCTTTCGAATTATTTGGGGAGCACCTGCTGCCAGAATACCTGCAGATATTGAAGGACGCTCCGGTGCTCAACAAAGAACGCGAAATCGAACTTTTCCACAGATATAATTACCTGAAGTACCTGGCCTGTATAAAAAGAACCAGCATAAAACCTAACCGCGTCTCGAGCGCACAGCTAAAAGAAATAGAGAACTATTTAGCCCAAGCTGAAGACATCAGAAGAACATTAATCGGAGCCAACCTGCGACTTGTCGTCAGCATTGCAAGCAAACATATCAGAAGTGGGGTGAGCTTTCCGGAGCTTGTAAGCAGGGGCAATTTCGCATTGATTAATGCGGTCGAGGAATTCGATTATACGATGGGCTTTAGATTTAGCAGGCGTGCGTCATTGAACATAGCCAAAGAGTATGCAAAAGTATCTGGTAAGAGTACAGAACCCGGCAGGAAAAGAGCAGCTTCACTGGCAAATATACAGCGGGATATGAGAACCAAAGAGGCCACAGATTTTGCGGCTTTCGAACGAGCAAGACAGAGCTTGGCCCAGGTCATAAAGAACGAGCTTACTGAACGTGAGCAGTATGTAATCTTAAATCGCTTTGGGCCAATCGGCCTGCCGATAAAAAAGAAGACGAAAACCCTCAAGCAAATCGGTGAGGAAATCAGCCTGAGCAAGGAAAGAGTCCGACAAGTTGAATTAACCGCCCTGCAAAAATTAAGACAGTCCCTCAGCAGCGAAGAATTCGAGCTGTTGACTGGCTAATCCTGATGGCCTAACTCTTCATCATCAAAATCACTTCAATTGCCTCGTAAATTGCAGCTACGACTAAGACTGCCGCCACTAACAAATTGCCTCTGACATTCATTAATAGTGCTTTGCTATATTTATTAAAGACACCTGGCCCCTCGGCTTTTCGAAAAAGATAAACCACAATCAGAAGGGCGAAGAATGTCGCTAAAATATAAGCCTCGCCTTCGAGCAATATAGTAAAACTGTGTGGAAGCATCATCCTGGTAAGAGCATCAAAATTTGGTGCCAGCAGCAGCCCCCACATCGAGGCCCTGAAAGCAGCAGCCAGTATACCTACACCTGGAATGATAACAGATGGGATAGTTATGTAAGCTAAAGACCCCAGGGAAAAATTAATCGCAAAAGTAGTTACTGCTGCCAGCGGGATGCTTTTGCTCATATAGGCCTTACCCGCGATACCCAGAGGACCTGAACCATCTGCCACCTGTGCTTTTATCGCTCCCAACAAGCAAACCTGCAGTTCAGGCAGAGTATGTGCTAAAAGCATAAACAAAACAACCACTCCAAAGTAAATAAAATGCAAACTTAAAAATAAGCGCTTGAACTTGCGTATCTCAGCCAAAGGCAGACGCAGCCATTTGTTGCTAACCTTCTCAGATAGAAAACAATAGACCTTTAAAAGCACGACGGAACCACCTAAAAAAAGAAGTGCCATCCCTAGGATATAGAGATAAAACGGAGTCTGCTCTGTCCGAATCAGTGGAGCATATGTGGTGAATTGCGATTTTGGAAAAGACTTTTTAAGCTGCTCACGTATCTCTGAACTGGCTAGCTCTTCTATGGGTAATTGAAGTATATAGGCATTTTGGACCACTTTGTGTTCGCGATTGAACAATTCGGCTGCAGCAGCACTATTACTAAAAAGGTAACTGTCCACAAAAAGCCGAATCTCTTTTTTGAATTGTCCCACTACTTTAAACACTTGGCCATCAACGTTAATTTCGCTCTTATTACTTGTGTAAAAGCCAGCAACCACCTCGTTGGCATCTGAGTTAGGTAATCGGCCCCGTTCGAGCATCTCGTCTGTGAAATCATCAGTAACATCTGGATATAGAATGAGTTTTTCTTGGAAAACAGCACGGTAGGATTTTTCAACATATGAGCCGATACCCTTGGCGGCATCTGTAAAAAGTCGCGCTCGCTGAGAGATTGGCAAAAGGCGGATGGGTCTTTGGACATAGTCTAGACCTTCGGCTTGCGAATTTGGGTCGGCCTTGCCGATGTACATAAAAGCATCTTTCCACGGGTTATGGCCGGGCTGGTACTGATAGTTAAAATATGAAAAGGCCATCAGCGCAAAACCGATTCCAGCCACAATTAGCCAGTTAATCAGTCCTTTCATTTTGTATCTTCCTCTAAAATACTTATTTTCAGTCGCACGCTTAGGGAAAGGTTGTAAATCTTTACGAGACAGAACCTAATTTATGCCCGGTGCCGATAGTGTATAGTCGCTTTTTTGGCTCGGTGTTGGTATGGGAGGCAACTACTTTGCCAACAAAGATTATGTGGTCGCCCGCTTCTGTTTCTGACTCCAGCGTGCATTCGAAATTTGCCACGGCGTCGGTAAGCAACACCGAATCAATCGCCTTGGCGGGTTCTGTTTTGCAGTCGAACTCGGCAAATTTATCGATGTCTCGGCCGGACTTCGAGCCGAAGAAAAGCGAGGCATCGGCCATTTTTGAGGATGGAAACGCAATAGTAAAGCATTTTGAATGCCGGATAGTCTCGATAGAATAGTGCTTCTTTGCGACAGCTATGGCCATCATCGGCGGAGTGCCGGAAGCTATCATCGTCCAGCCCAATGTAACTGGATTGGCCCGGCCGGCTTTATCCTTGGCGATGGCGATTACCACCTGCTCCGGATATTTGGTTTTAATTGCCTCCTGAAATTCAACTTGTTTTTGCATTGCTCTTCTCCTTAATTGGCTTTATATTTAGGTTCAGGAAATTACTGACTCGCCGTGCTGCCCGCCGTGTCGGAGCACTGGCGAGACAGGCGCTCGGCGCAGCAGGTAAGATTATAAATTCAGGTTCAATTTTAACAAGGACAAAGAAGTGGATACGATCGGTTTTGTCGGCAGCGGGAATATGGCTGAGGCCCTGATAAAGGGCATAATAAGTGCAGGAATCTGCAATCCTGAAAAAATCTTTATAAGCGATATCAGGGCCGAACGACTCAAGCTGCTTTGCGAAAAGTACAATGTTATAGCCGTTGAGAGAAATGCCGAATTAGCTGCTAAGGTTGGTATCCTTGTTTTAAGTGTTAAGCCGCAAAATATGGCTGAGGCCCTACAAAGCATAAAAGATGCTATCAAGCCCAATACGCTCGTTATATCCATCGCTGCTGGTATTAAGGTCACCAATATTGCTGCGACCTTGGGTGATATTGCAATAGTTCGTGTTATGCCTAATACGCCCGCCTTGATTGGTGAAGGGGCCAGCGCATTATTTGCTAACGACAAAGCAAAGCCAATGCAGAATGAGGCAAAGTCGATATTCTCATCAGTCGGCAAAACCGTAGTCGTTGAAGATGAAGATTTAATAGATGCCGTTACCGCAGTAAGCGGCAGCGGTCCGGCTTACTATTTTCTGTTAATGGAGGAGATGATAAAAGCAGCTGTGGAATTAGGTCTACCAGAAACGGTAGCAAAAGATTTGGTTCTGCAGACCGCTAAAGGCGCCGGACTACTTGCATCAGAAGCAGTTAAAGTGGGAGAAAGCCCAGCAGAGCTACGCAGAAAGGTAACCTCGCCCGGCGGAACAACCGAGGCGGCAATAAAAGTCTTTGCTTCGAAGGACTTCAGTCAGTTGATAAAGGACGCTCTGACAGCTGCTTGTGAGAGAAGTAAAGAGCTATCCGGTTGATTTACCCCATTAGAAAGAAAGCTTAGAGCCTGTCCTAATAACTTAGTCTATTGCGGCTGGCTGCAAAGCCCGATGCCGGTGTTGTCAGCCACAAAAACGTCCTCGACGTAGAGCAAACTACGCCTCCGGGCGTTTTTGGCCTGCCGCCTTGTCCTCGGACTTTTCGCTCGG
>Ga0307432_1000264_pt1 | contig 43706 bp, 32 predicted proteins | sample SalMarWE160150MG_FD_202158 | JGI IMG/M metagenome (GOLD analysis project Ga0307432, IMG submission 202158) | Salt marsh sediment microbial communities from the Plum Island Ecosystem LTER, Massachusetts, United States - WE1603-150 | ecosystem: Environmental > Aquatic > Marine > Intertidal zone >...
CTTGCCCCGGCGAACCTCGATACCTGGCAAACCTTGCGTGCCGGACTGGAAACACGCCGCCACACCCGCACGCTACGTCAGCGTTTCCGCCGCGACCCCGACGCATATCTCCGCCAGCTTGAAGCGATCTTGCTCAAGCGAACTTTGCCACCGTAGTTTTTTTTGCAGAATGACCCCGAACTGCGGGCCGTTGCAACCGCCTGGCCGGAGCTGCCGGACGCCATCAAGGCGGGCATCGTGGCCACCGTACAGGTTGGCGTGCGGCTTCTGATGCCGGAAAGCCGGTGGCTTGGCTGGATATCGGGCTGTAATCGTGGTAGGATGGGCGCATACCGGAGTATCGTGATGCACGGCGCGCGTTTCGCGCTTAGGGTGTGGCCGGTCTCGACGAGGACCGGCGTGCGTCGCGTTTTTCACGTTTTATTGTTCTTACAGGAGGAATAGCCATGACGAAGGGAACCGTGATTCTGATTGGGGGGATTTGCGCGGCACTGGCCGGTCAATCTGCGCACGCTTTGGCGAACGCGGCACCGGCTTCGACATGTAGTGCGATGGGCGGGATATCGCTGGGCATGACATGCCCCTGCGACGGCGACACGGACGGAAGCGGGATCATCCAGGTTCAGGACATCGTGTTCGTGATCAATTGCGTGAACGGAGTCGAGCCCGAGCCGCCACAGACTTGCGACGACGCCGACGTCAACTGTGACGGAACGGTTGACGCTTGCGACGCCAGCCGCGTCTATTGCCAGTTCATCGGTATGGCCGACTGCTGCGCGAATACCGTGTGCGGTGCCTGCTGTAACGGTGGGGGCAGCTTCGATCCATGCCTCGAGATCTCGGAGGAGTTCTGCTATTCAGTCCTCATTGACGAGGGAGACTATCTGGGTGACGGGACCGTTTGCGATCCCTGGCCCTGCGACGCCGTCGAGTGCACGACACACGCCGACTGCGACGATGGGAGATTCTGTACCGAGGATGCGTGTGTCGAAGGCGACTGCGTACACGAAGACCTGCCGAACTGGACTCCCTGTCCGGATGAATTATTCTGCAACGGCGATGAGACCTGTCAGTGGGGTGTTTGCCACCAAGGGTCGCCGCGTACCTGTGACGATGGGCTGTCTTGCACCGCCGACACCTGCAATGAGGCTGAAGACACGTGCGTGCACACGCCTGCCGAGTGTAACGACGACAGTGTGTGCGACAGCCCCTGCGAGAATGCGGACAACTGTCCGGGAGACTGCGAAGGGTGTGATTGCGTGCTTGACCAAGATGGGGACGGACTCATCCGGCTAACGGACCTGTTGAACGTGGTCGTATGTGCGGAGGGTGACGCACCGAATCCACCTCTAACCTGCAACGATGCCGACCTCAACTGCGACGGAGAAATAGACTACTGCGATGTCAGCCGCGTGTTCTGTGCATTCATGGGTTACCCTAACTGTTGCGAGGCGGAGATCGCCTGCGGTGCTTGCTGCAGCACAGGGGCGAACTTCAGGCCGTGTCTCGTAGGCTCGGAGGAGTTCTGCTATTCCGCTATCGTCGACGAGGGTGATTACCTTGGCGACGGGACTGTTTGCGACCCCTGGCCGTGCGACGCAACGCTGTGCTCGACGGACGAGGATTGCGACGACGGGAATGTGTGCACCACGGACACATGCACATACGGTGGTCTGTGCGAGAATCCCCCTGTTCCGAACGGGACACCTTGCTTTGACGAGGTGTTCTGCAACGGTGATGAGACCTGTCATCTGGGTGACTGCCAGTCAGGACCACCACGCAGCTGTGACGACCTGAATCCCTGCACCATCGACGTGTGCAACGAGGCCGAAGACGCGTGCATGCACACGCCCATCGAGTGCAACCACGACGGCGTTTGTGACGCGCCCTGCGAGAACACCGACAACTGCATGGACGACTGCTCAACCTGCACAGCCATGCGTAATCTCGCAGATGGGTCGATGGCCTACTGTCCCGAGGTGCTCAAGACGGTTCATATCATCCTCGATGTCCCGTCGGGAGCGCTCACCGGCGCTGTGGAGGACGTGCCACCGACCGGGTGGATTCAAATCAGCAACATCAGCGACGGCGGAGAGTACGACTCGGAGAACCACAAGGTGAAGTGGGGGCCGTTTTTTGCTCCGTTCCCCAGCGAGCTGACCTACGACGTTCTCCCGCCAGCCGAAGCGGTCGGCATGATGTGCTTTACCGGTGCGGCGGCCTTCGACAACGGGCCTGGCGAGCCGATCTGCGGCGATGAGTGCATCGAAGACTTGTGCTGCCCCGATCTTCCGGCCGACGAACCCCAGCCGGCTTGCGAGGGCTGCAGTGACGACTGTTCCGCCGTGGACGGGGACGGCCGCGTCGAGTTGTGCGAAATGATCCGTTACGCCTGCGCCTGGAAGCGCGGGTGCAACGACGATCTTACGGGCGTGACGGGAGGTGCCTACATCTGGATGGTTGGCGAGTGCTACTGCTGGGACGAGGGCGGACAGAGCTGGGTCCCTGAGTCCTGCGGCGACCAGTCCCCCTCAGGATGCTGCGAGGGCGGCGGACAAGGCCAAGTCAGCAACGCCACTGGGGCCACAGGAACCACCACAACGGTTACATTTGATTCGATCCGCCGCGGGTGCCTCGACAAGGCCCGCGGGCTCAAGATCTCCAAGGTGCGCGGGCTCAAGATATCTGTTTCGATCGACCCGCCGGTCGGTACCTCGGCTGCCGCGCTGGACCTCCAGATTCCAAGGGGCTGGGTGGTGAGCGTTGCCAGTGATGGAGGAGAGTGGGACCGGCTTCACGGCAAGGTCAAGTGGGGACCCTTCTTCGGAGACCTGCCGCGGACGGTATCCGTAACAGTCAGCCGCTCTCTACGTCGCGTTCAGGAGCACGGTTTCACAGGTACTGTCTCGTTCGACGGCAAAAACTACCCCATCACGATGGAGTAGGAGTAATCCGTAGAGACCCCGGAGGCTGAGGCGAAAGAGGCACTTACAGTCGGGCGCGGAGGAGGAGGCCCCACAGAGCCCAGTTGCAGGGAGACGGGCAAACGCATCGCGGCTTGACTGGCGGTTCTCGTATGGATAGGCACGGCTGCATTTGCTCTTGCGGACGGTGCAACGCGCGACTTGCCGGAGGTCTACGAGCCGGGCGCCCTGATGAGCGTTTCGATCGAGGTCGACGCTCCCCCCGGTACCGAGGTCGCTGGTCTTGAGGACGTTCCGCCTGCCGGTTGGACGGACGTGAGCAACATCAGCGACGGCGGCACCTACGATTCCGACAATCAAAAGGTGAAATGGCCGCCATTCTTCGACAACTTCTCTCGCACTGTGAGCTACGACGTAACTCCGCCTGGTGCGGCCGTGGGAGTGCAGTGCTTCACCGGGTACGTCTCATTCGATGGGGACGAGCAGTCCACCGCGGGCGATGACTGCGTTCCGTCGCCGGCTACGGTTCCCGCCACTTCCGGTCTAAGCCTGATTGTGATGGCTCTTTTGCTGCTTGCCGCGGCTGCCCAGAGGCTTCGCGACGCAGGGTTTCACGGATGATCCGCTCGCGCGACCACTTGGCCATGGTACTATCCTTTCGCCTCCGCGATGATCGTTTCGAGGCGTGCGACGATTTCCGGGTGACGCTGATCCAGGTACTCGCGGATTCGCTGATTGGTCAGCAGGGCACACGCGTAGATAGCCAGCCCTTGACATTTCGCCAATCGCAGAGCGATTGCCGACGGGCCTTGCCCATGCGAAATGTCAAGGGCCGGACGCAGCTAGTCAATCGTGTGCTGTTTGGATCGCCTGGATTATCCGAACCGCGACCGTCAGGGAGCGGTCTGCTGAGGCTGCCAAGCACGGTGTCCTTAGGAGTTGTCACACCAACGGGAGTAGAAATCGTGTTTCTGCTTAGCCTCGGCCAGCTTCTTGATACGATCGTTCTTGCGCTGGCTGGACTTATTCCACGGATTGCGCTTCCGTCGCCGTACTTCGCGTAACGCGGGCGGCGTCCTATTTGGCTTGACGAACCGTTTGCCCTGTTGGTGTCTATGGAAGGCAGGTCAGGCAGAGACTCTGGAAGTGACGGTCCGGCGAGACGATACGCCTCTGCTCCAGACCTAGCACGATCACGTAGGAGATTACGTCGGTCAGATCACAACCAATGGCCTTCTTCTTCTCGAATTCCTTTCGAGCAGCATCGAACACTTCCTGGGGTATGTGGAGGATCGACACGTTGCGTTCTTCAAGCCAGCGGCGAAGGAAGTGAACAGCCAATGCGCACTTCTGTTCGCCCGCCGGTCCTCGGAACTTGTTCGGTTTCGACTTGAGGAGCCGGCGAACAGTCTCGGCGACCACGTAAGAAGAGGTAACGAGCCGGTCGCCAACGACACTGTCAAAGAACGCGCTGAACCGCTCATCTTCCGGATTCAGGCACTCCAGGATTGCACCGGTATCCACATAGAACACCTCGCGCCCCAGGTGGTAAATCTGATCCTGCCAATAAGTGTCTGCCACTGTCAGAGCTTTGCTGCTCCGCTTCGACGGTTTGGCGTTGACACGTTTGCTCATCACCGACCTCAGCTTGGGCGTCGATCCCGGCTCATAAGCTTGTCGATCTCTCGCCGCTCCACCCTGCTCAATCCGTACGCGTCGTACACAAGAGAGTCGATTTCGCTGAGCAACAGGGATGTATCCGGCGTGTCGATCAATCCGTCGTAGAACAATCCTTCCTCCGCCTTCTTCCACTTGGATATGATTGCCTGGCCCAACTCGCGTACCGCTGCATCTACGCGCGATGAGGTAGGTCGCTCAAACGTCGGAAACGGGAGCTTCCCGAGGGTACTTAGAACGATCCAGCGTTTGCGACAGTGTGCGTCAAACCACGCGTTGGCGACGGGACTATTGAGAACCGCCACAATCTGCTCAATCGAGACCCCAGAATCTGGCTTGGGAATCACACCATGGAAGTTATGGGAAAAGAAGAGACCTTTCGGTGCCCCTGCCGCCACGAATCGCCAGGTCGAGCCAGGGTTTCGATTGGAGTTCACTAGAACCTTGGCCACGTCGAATATGGCCCGGTCGCGCTGACGATCAAGCTGATCACCGTACTTCAGCCACCGTCTCTCCCGAAGACCCGCGGAGGTGAGAAGCGCAAATGGACGGAGGACATCAAGGCGATCCACGAACGGAACGTCATCCCGGCGTTCGTGATCGGCGACGCTCTCGATATCATCCTTCTTGATGCGCAGCCCAGTTCGGATATCAGCGACGCGGCCCAAGCGAGCGCCGCTGCTTTCAAGTTTCTTCCATACGTCTAACAACGGCGACACGATGAACCTCTTGTGGGGATCGGTGATCCAGTCCGCCGTATCAACCGAGTATGTTCGCGTGAAGATTCCTTTGGACTTGAAGGCGGCCAGATCCCTGTTTCGTAGCTCCTGTACGGTTACAATGCCGGAGCGTTCTCGTTTCCCAATCCGTCCAGAACGCTTTCGCAAGAGCAACACCACGCTGTCGGCGTGCGAATAAAAGACCCCTCCCGGGAACGTTGATAATTCGAGAGTATCGCAGGTCTGCAATACTGCCGCCCGCGCCGCCGCGCCGGCCCGGGATTCCAGGATGCTCTGCGGAAGAACAATCCCGATCAAACCGTCGTTTGCCGTGACGTCAATGAGGCTGACTAGCGTATCGGCGGCAAACTCGCGCCGTGTTCCAGCCTTTTTGATCTCTCTGAACGGGGGGTTGGTGACAACAATCGTGGGGCGGGGACGGACAGATGCCGTGCTGATCTCTGAAACGTCTCCGTCGCTAACCTTCCAGCCGTTTCGGTTGTGTACGTCGGCAAGGACAAGCGAAAGGCTGGCAATCTCTCTTGCGAAATCGTCGGTGTCGCGGCCGACGATTCGTGTTCGGAGGTATTGATGTCGCTGTGCGGGCGTCCAGGAATCTGGCAGCAGGGAAGACAGCCGTTCAAACCCGGCAAGCAAGAATGACCCCGAGCCACAGCACGGATCCAGCAGATGACGGCTTTCCTGCGGGATGCTCTCGATTGGCAATCGCCTGAGGATGTACCTTGTGATCGAATGAGGGGTGTAGTAGATGCCGTGTTCTCTTCGTAATTTGTGGGACACCAACGCGTTCTCATACGCGTGCCCTAGCATGTCCGTCGTCAGGCTGGCGAAAGCGAACCGTTCTCGGAGAATCGAATGGACATCGCGGATAAGCGACTTTGACAGGTACTGGGAATTAACGATATGGGTGTCAATGTTCTCGGAAAACCGTGAGCTGGCGGACTGAAGCGAGCTGGCGGGATCATCCATCACTTCGATGATACCGAGATCTTCCAGAATCCTGCACGCGAACAGATTGAAGACCAAGCGTACGATCGCTTTTTGTCCCGCCGGCCTGCCCGAATATGTGACGGGCAGTTTCTTCAAGGCGTGAGCTAGAAGGGTTTCCAGCAGCTTGGTCAGAGCGTCCCCGGTAACCCGTTCCGCCCAACTCCCCAGTTCTGCGTCGACGAATTCCAACTGAATATCGCCGCGCTTGGCTTCCAATATGGTCTCAGGTGATAGGTCCGCCAATCGACCGCGGAATGTCTCCGGCCACGTCTTGCGGGGAGCTGTCAGAAATGGCTTCGGCTCCAAGCCTTTCCGAATCAACCACAGTTCGACAGACGAACCTGCTCCTACGATCGCCAGAGGCGCCGTCAGGAATCGCAGCTTGTAGACAGTATCAGCACCACCCGTTCTCGATGTAGGTTCGACAACGCTGATGCACGCAGTGCGCATCGTGTGCGGCGCGCCACCGAACGCGACCAGATCGGCCCGGGCATTGACAAGGCTCCCGTTGTCCGACCGCGATGTGAACAAGTAGTCGGGAACCACGTGGTCCGAATCATATCCGGCTTCCTCGAGGAACGGCCGCGCCTGGATGGCAAGTTCCGCGCTCATGCGTTTCCTCCATGCTTTGGTTGCTTGGCGGAGCGCTCAACCTTCCGCTTCAGGTTCGCTATGTGCTTCTCGATCTGCGCGAGGTGTTGTTTGCCGTACCATCTCCAACCGCGCCAGTCACGATCGGCAGGAGAGATTATTCCTTTCTTCTCCCAAGAGCGGAGAGTGTTCTCAGCAATGCCGAAACGATCCAGGATGACCTTCTTGGTGAAGTGATCGTTCTTCGCCATGGTTGCACTCACGCCCATTGAGGTATTTGATGCATCAGCTATCATAGCCGCATTACCTCCGAAGGCAAGGCCCTGCGCAGTTCACGAAGTCCATTGTGCTCAGCCCGGGCATATTAGGCCGGGGGATTCGATTTGCCCCGGAGCAACCCCGTCGCTCGGCGCCTGATTCGCGTCTCCGCCTGGGGCCTTCTTGCGATGGCGTTGCTCATCCTGTCGGCCGGGACGGTGGTGCTGGTGAGGAGGAGAGTAGCGGTAGCCGAGTGAGTCCGACGGTGCAAGCAGCTTTGAGCATATTCGTCGTGGTTGTGTTCGTTCTTTGGCTTGTTTTCGTTGGGGAAGCACCGGGCGTGTTTGGTTAACGAGTGTAAGGTGAACCGGGTGCCGACGTTGGAACCCGTGCACATCTTCTCTCCGAACTGCGAGAACGAGTGCAGCAAGAAAGCGACGGCATACCCGAAGTGCGGACATCCGCTCCAGACGCCTCTGGCCGGGTACGCCCGGTTATCGAAATGGCGAAGGCGCAGCGTCTTCCTGAATCAAGGTTGTCTCGTCCGCTCACGACGATGCGCCGGACGCGAGCTGCACGACCGATTCACAACGTTCCGTAAAAACAGGGGCTTACGGCGAGTCGGAGTGCTTGGAATTGCAGGCATGCGCGAGGTGCGCACACCCTCTAGAATCACCCCCAAGGGGAATTGAACCCCTGTTGCCGGCATGAAAAGCCGGTGTCCTGGTCCACTAGACGATGGGGGCGGCAATACCGTTTGATCGGTCCGACAATGCGGACACAAGTACTGCAAAATAGCCAATCCGGTACGGGGCGTCAACGACTGGCACCCAGCGCTCCGGCAAGTGTGGCGACTTTTGTGGCATCAGGCTGCAGAGCGGGTCCACCACCGGTCCCATTGACCGGATTCTCGCAGGGCCACGGTCAAAGCCGTATCGCGGAACGCCATTTCGCCTGCCTCCTGCCTTAGAGAATCAATACCACATCCATGATCGTAAGATGCCACAATCCCCGCGTCGGCGCAATAAAGTGAGGCGCGACTATTTACTCCTCGCCCCCGAAAATGGCCTCACCCCCGATGAGGATAGGATCGGGTGACGCTTGACGAGACATCTAAGCAGCCTCTATGATCTGATTCGGGAAGCCGCCGTGTATCCCAACGTGTAGCCTGTGTGCGGATAGTGCCGGCACGAGATTGTGACTTGCCGGCCAGGCGGGCTAACCCTATGACTCGCTAGATCGAACGCCATCGAAACGGCGTGATTTTCGAGACCTGCACGAATACCTGTGTTTGCTTTCATGGAGCGTGCCCTATGCGTGGTGCCGCAAGACTGAGGATAGGCTTTGGCCTCTTATTGGTCCTGGGAAGTGCGATGTGGGCCGTGGGCGGTATTGTGTCCTGCGGAACCGCACCCACTCCATTTATTGTCCAAGGGCCCGGTCATTTCGGCAATGATCCACCGACATTGACGTTTCTCGAGCCGACCGGCAACATCACGAGGGGCCAGGGTGATCCCATCCTGCTCCGCTGGACCGACACCGATCGCGACAACAACGCTCAGATCAGCTTCTCGCTGGTGAGCACGACGTCAACTGAATCCATCCTTTTGGTCACGGGGATCGACGAAAACGACACCACAGGACCCGATACGTTTACGATCAGCACAACGCTGATCGCGCCGGATACGTATAACATTCTTGCCACGATCTCCGATGAGGTTAATCCGCCCGTCGAGGTGTACGCTGTGCTGTCGCAGGCGGCCGTCTCTCAGCGGGTTGTGGTGACGATTGTCGGGCCGGGGGAAGGTCCGCAAACCGAGCCGCCGAGGATCGTGGTCACGGAACCCACATTTAACCTGAGCGTGGCCCAGGACGACATTCTCACGATCATCGTCCAGCCGAGCGAATCGGCACCTGACCCCATCAATCCGGTTCCGTACGACTCGGACAGCAATGTCCGCTTGTTCATCGTGGCCGACCTGGATCTGAATCCCAACAACGACGATCCGGCGAACCCGGATCCCTCGCAGATCATCGTGTTGCGGGAACAGACGGTCCAGGCCGGTGCCTTCGAGGTGATCACCTTTGATATCCCGATCGATCTCGCCGTGACTCCGCCACGTCCAGCCGGTGAGCCTTACTACATCCGGGCGACGGTGGACGACGGGACGAATCCGCGTGTTCATCAGTATGCCATCGGGAAGATCAGCGTGGTTCAACTGGCGGCCGGCAAAATCGATCTGTTCGACATCGGGCGTACAAAGTCCGGCGCGAAGTTCCAGGGCTTCAATCCAGGGGCAAACTTGGGATCGGAGATTACTTACATCCCTGATTTCGATGTGGATGGTATCGAGGACTTTGTGATCGTCGCGCAGTTCGGCAATCCGCAGAACGTCGGCCCGGTCGGGGAGGCCTATCTGATATACGGGCGCGACGAGATTCGTTTCGGCGGAACGATTCCGGTGAATTCGGTGGGCGATACGGTGTCCGGCGTAATTTTCCAGGCCCCGCCGGTGCGTACCGGTTTCTACCCAGACCCGACCGCTCGAACCGATGGGATTGTCGACGTCGATTACCTTCCTGATCTGACAGGTGACGGGCGCCCGGAACTCATCTTTGGGCTCCCTCACGTGCATTGGGCGTACGACTCGACCGACTACGACCCTGCCGACGAAAACCCCACGGACATATCACCGTGGGGCTGCTATCCTGATCTGATCGTGAACAACCTCACGGATCAGGACGACGACAGGCTTGATGACACGGGCTGGTATGCCGGAGGGATGGCTGTTGTCATCAACAGTCAGAACCGCGATAACAATGGTCTGATCAACTTGGACCGCCTTGAATCCACCGCCGTCGCGCTTGAGCTCGCCGGGCAGTTCCCTGCGGTTCTGGATGCGGGCGGGCTGAGCGGCACCGGAAACATTATCGGCCGGGCCGACAACGATAATACGGAGAACCTTGGGGATGACCCGCAAGAGGGTGGACGGATCTCCGGCTCGCGCATCATTGCCGGCGGGTTTGATTGGCTGGATGCCTTCTTCTTGAATCAGCCGCCGCGGGAGGGCCTGTTCGGCCAGAAGGTCTCGTCACTCGGCGATCTCAACAGTGACGGTTTGGCTGAGGTCATCATCTCGGCGCCGCGCAACGAGCGCTATCTCGCGGACCTGGAGAGTGAATCCATCACCAGCACGCACCTGTGGTCCACTCTCTACAGGGGCAGCATCCTGGTACTCCCCGGCTTCAATTACAACATCCAGAATTGGCGAGAGATGAATGACGACAACGGAACCTCAGTAAGCCCGTATCTGGATCATCACACGTTCCCGCCTTATGGCAATTGCACGGGGGCACAGTCCGGACCACGGCAGTACGTGATTCCGGCCGAAGCGTTTGCAATCTTCGCGGAAGACATCGATGACATGCTCGGCGGCGGACAATCGGCGGGCGATTTCAATCAGGACGGTCTCGACGACATCCTTTGCGCGGCGCCTCTGAACGATCGAAGCAGCTCGCTTGCCGATACGGGCACGGTGTACGTCATTTACGGCCGAACGATCTTCGGTGAAGTCCGTCTGAGTAGCGCCGATGATCCGGTGATGCGGCCGCCCATGTTGCGCATTCGCGGTCTCTCGCTTGGCGATCAGATCGGGTGGCGAGCGACCGCCGGCCTCGACGTCAACGGCGACCGTATCGACGACGTATTCATCGGGTCGCCGCGTACCGACTGGGGAGGTGTCACACGGTCGACATGTGCCGGGGACTTCAACGGGGACGGCGCCATCACTCAGGGCGACCTTAGCGTGCGGTCGTTCAACACGTGTGAAGCACAGTACGGTGATGATGTCTTCTCCGACGACGGATGCAAGGTCTTCGACTACGATAACGACGGTCACGTCGACGACGACGATCGGTGCGTGTTCTGTTGCCTGTCGGATGATTGCGACCCGGAGGATAGTTGCGTCTTCGGCCGCGACGACGACTGCTGCGAGTCGCTTGTCGACAACGGTTTTGTCGGCATAGTCTTCGGCGGTGTGTTCATAGACGGCGACCGCGATATCACCCAGCTCGCCACGAGTCAGCTCCCCGGCGTCATCTTCTTCGGAGGCAGCGCGGGGGATCGTTCGGGTTTCGATATCAGCTCCGCCGGCGATTTCAACCAGGACGGCTTCGGTGACATACTGATCGCGGCCCCCGGCAGAACGGAACAGGACTCCGCAGGTCGAGAGCGGCTTGGTGTCGTCTATCTGATCTTCGGGGGGACTCATCTGACGAATACGACCTGGAATCTGGAGGAGGTCGGCTCGGAGAACCTGCCGGGCATCGTCTTTCTCAGCCCGTACACCGAGGGTCGTCCCAACGAGGCTGCGCCGATGACAGTGGGATTCATCGGTGACATAAACAACGACGGCTTCGGGGACATCGCCATCGGCAATCCCAAGGCGGATTTCATCGATCCAAGCTATCCGCAGGGGCCCGACGCGCCAGGCAGCGACCCGGCCACCGGACGCCGATCGGATGTCGGCGACGTCTACGTGATTTACGGCAACAACTTCGGAAGCAACCGCGCGCTGCCGTGACCGGGTTGCGTTTTGTGAGGCGCGGGTCAGCATAAATCGGCGGTTGGGAATGCATTCATCTGCCTCGGAGTAGGCGCTCGGAGGCCGTGGAACGCGCCTGTGCCCCTTTCCTCAAACTCGTGCCGAACTGACAATCTCCAAGCGACGTAGTATGCTCATTGGACTGGTCGAGGCAGTTGTGTCGCTTTACTGAGTGACACATCTGGTATAAACGCCCCGCTGCCAAGAGCCGGCCCATGCGTTGTGTCGCGTGGTTCGGCGACGGCTGTTACATGGGTTTAAGGAAGACTGCGGATGGCACACGGTCACCTCAGGGGGGTCGAGGCTGAAACGCTCAAAGCGAGCTGGTTGTTCATTCTGACGCTGATGGGCGGGATGCTCGTGTTCTGCTCGTTCGTCGTGGACTTCCCGTCCGTGGCGAGGACGCTTTTCCAACACGAGGTAAGTGTGGGCCCGGGCGGGCGAACGCCCAATCCCTTCGCTGACATAATTGCGCTGGCCGGTACGGTCATGCTCGCTTCGCCGCTTGTCTGGCACGCCCTCAAGTGCCTTGTGCATGGTGAAACGCACATGGAGGAGTTGGTGTCGCTGGCGATTGTGGCGGCTGTTGCTCTGGGCGAGTATCAAGAGGCCGGCATCATCGCCTTCTTCATGGTCATCTCTAATCTGATCGAGACGCGAACGGCTCTTGGTGCCCGTGCGTCGATCGAGTCGCTTCTTCGCCTGACGCCGGACCAGGCCCATCGGATCCAACCGGACGGAGGCGAGGAGGTTATTGACGCCAAGGCCCTGAGGCCGGGCGAGATCATCCGCGTACGCCCCGGCGACAACATCCCCGCCGACGGCGAGGTCATAGGCGGCGAATCCTCCATCAATCAGGCCAACATCACTGGCGAATCACTCCCCGTCGACAAAGGTATGGGAGCTGAGGTCTTCAGTGGCACAAACAACCTTACCGGCGCTTTGGACATCAGGGTCACCAAGGCCGGAAAAGACACCACGCTGGGCAAGGTCCAGCAGCTCATTCTCGATGCGGAGAAAACGCAAAGCCCCATCATGCGGTTGATCGATCGGTACGCCGGATGGTATACGCCGACGATCTGCATGTTGGCCGCCATCGTCTGGTTCTTCTCGGAGGACAAGGATGTGGGTATCCACAAGGCGATCACAATGTTGATCATCGCCTGTCCTTGTGCGCTGGTTCTGGCCACTCCGACGGCCATGGTGGCTGCTCTTAGCTGTGCCGCCCGACTCGGGGTTCTGATCAAAAACGTCGTCCAGCTCGAATTCGCCCGGACGCTCACCGCCATGGTCTTCGACAAAACCGGGACGCTCACGACCGGAGAGCTTTCCGTAACCCAAATGAAACCGGCACCCGGTGTGGACGGGGCCGATTTGCTGCACGCTGGCGCGTCAGCCGAGCAGATGAGCAAGCACCCGGCGGCGCTTGCCCTCGTCGAAGTCGCCAAGAAGGCGAAGCTGGAATTGACGTCTCCCGAGTCTTTCAATGAGGTGTCCGGGCGCGGCGTCACCGCGAAAGTCAGTGATGACCAGATCATGGTCGGGCGGAGCAACTGGCTCGCCGAGCAAGGCGCGGATATGAGCATCCTGGACGACCCTGAATATGCCGAGCCGGAGGGTGTCAGCATGCTCTATGTAACGCGCAACGATAAGTGTCTTGGCTGGGTCGGGTTGGAGGACCGGACACGAAGCGAGGCCCGGGCGGCGATCGATGAGCTGCGCGAGCTTAAGATTCGCAACCTCTCGATGGTCACCGGGGACAAGTGGTCAGTGGCCCGCCGCGTCGGCGCGGAAATGGGATGCAGCGAGGTACAGGCGGAAGTCCTGCCCGAAGAGAAGCTTCACCTTGTCGACGACTTAAGGCGACGCGGGCACCGTGTGGCCGTTATCGGCGACGGCGTCAACGACGCACCAATGCTCGCAGCCAGTGATTTAGGGATCGCTATGGGCGCCGCGGGTAGCGACGTCGCGATCAACTCCGCCTCGATCGCACTAATGAACAACGATCTGAGCCGTCTGCCGTTTCTGATCCGCCTCTCGCGAGCGTCGGCCAAGATCGTTTGGCAGAACATACTCTTTGGCGTCGTGTTTATCGTCACGACCATGACACTGGCGATCTGGGGTCCGCTCACGCCGATCGTCGCCGCGGTTGCCCACACCGGCGCAGCCCTTGTCGTCACATTCAACAGCGCAAGACTGTTCCGGTTCGGTGAGGATCGAACCGTAGACGCGACGGCCTTTATCGCCCCCGTCGCGAGCCAACCCGCCGCAGCCGCATAGGTAACAGCAGTCTGATTGCATGACAGCGCGTGGGATGCACTTGCCCGAAGAGGACAGGCATGTTGCCTGTCCAACACGCCTGAGTTCGCCCGCAAAGAGAATGAGACCCACCGGTGCAGCTCCAGCGCTGCAAATGGACGCCCCAGCCCGCCTCCGGGCGCATGTTCGGCCTTTGAGCCTCGCCAGCGCCAGACAGTGTCTCCTGCGAATCGGCGATCCCTCTGTTTAGAGTGTTTTTCGATTTCACGTAGCGTTTTGGGCTCTTGGAAGAAACGCTTGTCTCCCAGATTCCGCGCGGGCTTTGAGCCAGTGACTCGCTACACAAAAACAGAAACAGCTTTAAGTTGACGCTCACCCGCGGAAACGCGATACCGGACCAAAGTTGGCGAATCCGGGCGATGGTACTATCATCGCCATGATGTCTGATGCACGGGTCCAGGGTCTGCTCGATCTAGCCAAACGCCTCGCTACTGAAGCTGCCGCCATCGCACTGCCCCGCCTCGGGAAGGTGGCAGTCCGGCGCAAACCCGACGACAGCGTGGTCACCGAGACGGACCATGCCATCCAGGGCCACGTTCTGGATGCGGTCGCCGGGTCCTACCCGGATCACGCCGTCTGCGCTGAGGAAACACTGATGCGCCCCAGCGACTTCACCAGCCCAACGCATGCGCGCTACTGCTGGGTTGTCGATCCGCTCGACGGGACCCGGAACTACGCCTCCGGGCTACCGTGCTTTTCGACCTCGTTGGCCGTACTCGATTACGGTCGCCCGATCATCGGTGTAGTCTTCGAGCACAACCTGAAGTGGCTCTACGCGGCGGGGGCGGGTCTGGGCGCCACATGCAATAACGCGCCGATCCACGTCGAGGAAAACCCTGCGAACTCGGACATGCTTGTAGGTATTCCCTCGAGCAAGGATCAGCAAACGGTCAACGTGCTTCGCGATTGGGTAGCGACGCCCGGTCTGGTCTGCCGGAATCTTGGGTCCATCGCCTTGCATCTCTCATTCGTCGCATCGGGGGCGCTGGCGGCTGCCTTCTGCAAACGATCCAAGATATGGGATATCGCTGCGGGGGCGCTGCTCGTCAGCGAAGCGGGCGGCCGCATCACGGATCTATCAGGTGTCGACTGGATGTCGTTCGATCTTGCCGTTGATCCGAATGAGGATCTTCCGATCCTGGCTGCCGCGCCGAAGACACATCAACGATTGCTCGCTTCGATCCAAGCCGCCACGCGATAGGGATCGGTACAAGGGAGAGGGAGCACCGGGACCTGCGCCTGCGCTCCGAGACACGAGCCGTGCGTTCGTGTCGATGTCACTTGGTCAATGCGGACCGAGACCAGATCGCCGGAGCCGACATCATCGGCCTGAAAATGAATCTCGAAATACCGATCCGCCCGACCCCGGTACATACGGTGCCATGGTGATGTCTGATCGTCAAGGCGATGTGCGTCTTCGACGATAACGCGCTCGATCTCGCCGACGAAGCGACGGCGAAACGACAACGAACATGCCCGTTCGACGTCAGCCAGGCGCCGCATCCGCCTGCGGACCACGGCCGGGTTGACGAACTCCTTTTGCCAGCGGGCGGCGGCGGTCTTTGCGCGCGGGCTGAACGGGAATGCGTGAATCTTGCAGAACTCGGCGCAGCGGGCGACATCGAGGGTGGCCTCGAAGTCCTCCTCCGTCTCGCCGGGGAATCCGACGATGATGTCCGTGGTGATCGCGGGCCGATCGAGCCTGGACCGGACGCGGTCGATCATGTCGATGAACTGATCGCGCGCATATTGACGGTTCATTCGTCGCAGCACTTCGTCACTGCCCGACTGAAGGGGCAGATGCAAGTGCGGCACGCACGTCTCGCGGCGCGCGAGCACATCCAGCAGTGACTCATCCACGTCACCCGGCTCCAGACTGGATAAACGGAGCCGCCGCAGCCCATTCACCTGCGCGAGGGCGTCGACCAGGGACGCCAGCGGCGATCGCCGCGTGCCCCATTGCTTACGAACGGCCGTCTCCCGTCCGTACGCCCCGAGGAAGATGCCGGTCACTATGATCTCTTTGTGCCCCGCATGAACCAGGTCACGCGCCTCGGCGACGGCGACCTCGATCGGCTTGGATCGAAGCCGGGTCCGTAGTCGCGGGATGATACAGTACGTGCAAACGGCGTCGCAGCCGTCCTGGACTTTCAGGAACGCCCGTTGGTGCCCGGCGAACGACCTGATCCGACCCGTCAGCACGCCGCCCGTCTTGACATCGAGGAAAGGCGTGATAACATCTAGTGAATTGGCAGCCCGTGGTGTTGAAGCTTGACGGCCTCGCTTACGGGCATCCGGCTTCATTGATACGTCATACCCAGTGGCATCCGGACGCAGGTACCTTGCCTCAGCAACGTGGTTTGCGGCGCCGTATGGATGCGCCGGAATGAATCCCAACCGGCGAGTGAGCAGCCTGTGTAACTCGGCGCAGGTGTTTGTATCGTTGCCGAAAACGGCGGTGACGCCTTGCAGCCGACGTAGCGGCCCTGCGTCCGCGGTTGCACCGCACCCGACGACGACAACCAGCGTGTGTCCGCCGCGAGTGATGCGCCGGATCGCCTGGCGGCTTTTGCGTGACGCACCAAGTGTCACCGCGCAGGTGTTCACCACGGCGACATCCGGCGTCTCGCCTCTCCGGGCGGAGCGCAGGCCGCACGACTCAAGAATCTCGCGGAGTTGTTGCGACTCGTATTGGTTGACTTTACAGCCAAGGGTCGTCAGCAGATACTTCCTTGCCATACGTGGGGACTGTACCCGAGCAGCCCGCGGGACAAAAGGTCCTCGGGCTGCGAGCGGAGCCGTGGCGAGGGGGATTGTCCCTCGACAAAGGCTACAGGTAACACGGAGAAGTGTCGATGGCGACTGCACAGACGGTGTGGGGCCTTGATCTGGGTCGATGCGCCCTCAAGGCGATTAAGCTTCGGGCGGTAGACGACAAGGTCGAGATTGTTGCTTTTGACTATATCGAGCACGCCAAGATTCTTTCGCAGCCCGATGCCGACCGGCATGAACTGATCAGCAGCGCGTTGGAGAAGTTCCTGTCGCGCAACGACATATCAAAAGACGCGGTGGTCATCGGCGTCCCAGGGCAGCACACCCTCGCCAGGTTTACGAAGCTCCCGCCCGTAGCATCCAAGCGGATCCCCGACATTGTCCGTTACGAGGCGGACCAGCAAATCCCCTTCGACATGGATGAGGTGATCTGGGACTACCAGACGTTCCAACAGGAGGGCATGCCTGATCTTGAGGTCGGCATTTTTGCCATGAAGCGAGAGCTGATCCGTGAGCACCTGCTGCACTTCGAGCAGGCGTCGATTGAGCCGATCGCCGTGCAGTCGGGTCCGCTTGCGGTGTACAACGCCGCCCACTTCGACGGGATGATCGGCAAGGAGACGACAATACTGCTCGACATCGGCGCCGCAAATACCGACCTGATCATCGCGACGCCGGACTCCTTCTGGACGCGCACCGTTCCGATCGGTGGTAACAACTTCACCGACGCCCTGGTCAAGTCCTTCAAGCTCTCGTTTTCGAAAGCGGAGAGTCTCAAGCATACGGCCGATGCGAGCAAATATGCCAGGCAGATCTTCCAGGCGATGCGGCCCGTCTTCGCCGACCTCGTTCAGGAACTGCATCGCTCGACCGGCTTCTACTCATCCACCCACCGCGACACCAGGATTGAGAAGGTCGTCTGTGTGGGCAACGCCTTCAAGCTTCCCGGACTGCAGAAATACCTGCAGCAGAATCTCGGCCTGCCGGTGGAACGACCGGAGGCTCTTAAGAAAGCACCCTTGTCGGACCCGGTGCGCGAGGGCGAGTTCAAGGAACAACTGCTTAGCTTCGCAGTGGTCTACGGGCTTGCCCTTCAAGGATTGGATCTTGCGAAGGTCACGAGCAACCTGCTCCCCACCCAGATCGTCAAGAAACTGATCTGGCGGAAGAAGCGATCGGCGTTCGCCGCCGCCGCCGCCTGTCTGCTTATTGCGGGTGGGCTGGTCTGGTTCAGGCAGTCAGCCGACATGAGAGCACTCGCTGCCGGCGCGGAGGACCGAGTCCAGTGGCCCAGTAACGTGGAGGACGCGTGGGACATCATCAACAACGGCCCGAGCCCTTCACTCTCGGATCGCGCTCAGGCGCAGGCCATCCTCGCCGCGGGTGATGTCATGAAGCAAGAGCTGTCCCAATTGAGCGGGCGGGGCAAGGCGGAGGGCGTCGAGGCGGAAAGCATCATCGATCTGCAACGAAACAAAGCGATGATCCCGAAGATTCTTCAGGTGATTCATGAGTCGGTGCCCAAACCCACCGGCTCGCTCAGTCAGGCTGTTACACAGACGGATGTGCTAAAGCTGATTGCCGACGGGCAGGCACCGCCTCGCGGCGATCGAACACAGGTGTTCATCGACCGGCTCCAGATGCATTTCGAGCCAAACGTCAATGTCTTCGAGTGGGAGACTGTGGTCCCGGTTGAGGAGCCCATCAACGACCCGAGCTCCGAGTTGCCGGCCGTCAAGATTGAAATCACCTGTCGCACACCCAACAGCAGCGGCCCGAGGTTCATCGCGGACGCGTTCATGGACACGCTGCGGAGAAACGGTCGCCGCCCCGAGACGGGCTTTTATTTCGACCGCGTCTACCTCTATTTTGGTGGCAAAGTGGAGACAAAGTCGGCCGGTCCGGGCCTGCGCAGCGGAACGGCCGGACGCGGGGGACGAGGATTCGGACCGACGGGCGGTGCTCCAACACCGTCTGAGGTGCAGCCGATCGGCCGAGACATACCACCCGAGAACCTGGACACGGTCACCAACGAACCGATCGAAAACGATTGGCAATTCGATATCTGGATCGACGCGATTCTGGAAGACTATCCGTACGAGGAAGAGGAAGAGGAAACCGACACGGAGGAAGAGGGCGACTGATGCCGCATCCCGCAAATCTTGCGACTGTAATCACTGGGGGAGCGGTAGGCTTTAGCGTGCGCGAAGCTCTGCGCGGGCTTCAAGCTGCTGTTCACCATGTGGCAAAACTCCCTTCGGGCGTGCGACCGGCACGGACCTCTGGACCTCGTCGGACCACGGGGAGATATTGACTGATGGATTTCTTGCGACGGCATGTCTTCCTCATCGTATGTGTGGTTGTTGCGGTGGGCGGGGTCGCGCTGATCATTACGGGCGCGCGCGCCATGCCGAAAGTGCTGGAGGAGATGGAGAAGGTAGAGGGTATCTACCGCCAGTTGAACAGCCTTCAGTCCCAGCCCGTCAACCTTGCTCAAATCGAGGCGGCCCGGCAACGCATCGAGTTGCTCCTCGAAGATCGGGCCCAGGTTCGCCGGACAGCGAGGGAGGAATTCTACGGGTTCAAACCGCTTGTTGACGGCGTTCTGCCCAACGGCGATGCCCTGAAGCGTAACGAGTTCAAGCGAACATACGGCGCCAAGATGCAGAGCCTCCTGGAGTCGTTGGAATACGGCGCTCCTCCTACGCGCGCCGAGATCGCGGTGTGGCAGGAGAGAATCGAGTCGGAGGAAGCTGAGCGGAGAGAGAGTGGTACAGGCCTGGAGGGCGGCTTGTCTGAGCCGTCATCGGTGCCCGAAGGTCCGCCGCTTACTCTCGCGGGCGTGCTGACCCCGGCGGGCGCCGTCGAGGATGCCGCCGCGCGAGCGAGCATGAATGCAGCGCAGAAAATCTACTGCTATGCTCGCCGGTTCGATGAGTACCGGCCGCCGGACATGGTGCCAAGCTTGGAGTTCTGGTCCGAAATGGAGGATACCGGAACGGCGGACGCGCCCGATCTGTGGGACATATGGCACGCCCAGATCGGGTACTGGATACAAGAGGACGTGGTCGAGGCCATCGTCGCACTCAACAGCGAAGCCGCCGAAGAAGCCCGAAAGAAGGAGCAGCATGCGTGGGTCGGCATCCTACCGGTCAAGGAGGTGATCTCGGTCCGCATATCGGACAGCTTCGTGCCGCGAGACGGCGAAGAGATCTTCGGCCCCGCACCAGGCGGCTACGACGCTGCGTTACCGCCCGGCACCCCGGAAACAGTCTTCACGCACTCGGGCCAAAGCGCAACATATGACGTCGTGCAGTTCACCGTGAAACTGGTCATGGATCAGCGCTCAATCCCTTTGTTGATCGATCTGCTTTCAAAAGACAGTTTTCATACCCTGCTGCGCGTTTCGTACCAGGCCATCCCCCCGAACCGGCGGATGGTGGGGAAGATTTACGGCTCCGGGCCAGTGGTCAACGTTGTGATGGACTTTGAAACGGTCCTGCTGGGCGACGTTTTCCGGCGTCTCCTGCCTCGCTCGGTTTGCGAGTTCCATGAGATTCCGTGTCCGGAGCCGGAAGAGACCGGCGAAGGGGGGTAGGCGGACGGGCGCCATGCTCCCGACGTATTTCCGCTCCTGGATCGCACGGCGCGAATTGAGGTGTCAAAGCGATGGCAAAGCAATTGATCAATCCGGTAGAGCGGCACGTGGAGAAGGCGGTGCTTGGCCTAGCGATCCTCGTGCTGATCGCCGTCTTTGTGAGATACCTGATCAGCCCACCGAATCAGATCGAGCTGTCGGGTGAGGTGGTCCTGCCGAGTACCATCGATCAGAAGCTGCTCCAAAAAGCCGGCAGCGTTCGTGAGCGGATCATACGGGCTCAACTGCCGGATGAGACGGTCGAGCGTCTCGCGGAGATGCTCGACAAGCTGCGGAACCCGTACCAAAACGCGGGTTTGCCCTTGAGGTTGCCGATGGCGGTGGCGATCGGCCCCGAAGTGCCTCTCGTCGACCCGCCCGATGCCCAAGCGGGAGACGCGAGGATTGCCGATATGGTGCCGACGGGCACACCCGCGATTACTCATGGCCGCAGCACGTACCTGTATTACGATGCAGAAGGTGAGGAGCGGCGCGCCGAAGCCAACTGGATCACGATCTCTGTTTTGTTCGACGTGAAGGGGCAAATGGCCAAGCATAGAAGCGCATACGGCGCAGCGTGGAAAGACGTTATTTTCGGGCCGACTCAATTGCAGCGTCGTGAGCGCCGCGATGACGGAAGCTGGCCGGACGACGGCTGGGTAGTTGTCGCGCCCTGGTCCATATCTCCCGTTGAACTTCCCGAACCGCCGACGATCACACTCATACAGGAGGAAGGGAGAGCTACGCTTCCATCGGAGGTCGAGTCCGCCGTCGAGCGGTTCTCCGACAGGTTGATGAAGCCGGAGATGCAGCTTGACCTTCTGAGGCCGTTGATGCCGGATACTGCGAACGGTACGCAATGGACGTTCCCTATTATTGCGCCTGTTGCATATCGGGACGTGCTTATGATGGACGACGAATACCTGTATCCCAATGAGGCGCCCGCGAGCAACCCGGTGGATCGCTACAGCGAGGAGGAGGAAGGAATCCAGATCGAGGTGGAGCAGGTCAGCCCGGCCGAGCGGATCCGCCGGTTGTTCGACGAGGCCGATCGCCTGCTCAACAACGCTTGGAAATACAAGGTTGAGAACGATGCCGTCAATGCCTGGAACATCGGTCAGCAGATCTCTCGGATGGAAGAGGCTGGCACCGGCGACAAGGCGAGGGCGGAGAGGCTGAAGGAACGCGCGGATCAGATGGCGGCCGACATTAGGCGCGCTGTCGCCCGCGGAGGGTATGTTAAGAGTGCCGGAATCGACGAGGACGCCCCAAAACGTGAGCCACTGCCGATCCAGCAGATTTGGGTGCACGATGCAAGGCCTGGTAGTGTTCAAAGCGGCAAGACGTATCAATACCGGCTGCGCCCGTCGATCTTTAATCCCCTGGCCGGTGACCCGGACAAGTTCAGGAACAAGGTCGACGCGACGACGGTGTACCTTTTTGGCAAGTGGAGAGAGTCGATCGAGGTCACGATCGAGCGCGATACGCGGTTTTTCGTGACTAGCGACAAACCGCGCGATCAATCGGTCAGTATCGAGTTCTTCAAATGGTTCGAGGGCGTGTGGGTCAAGGCCCGGCGGTTCGCGTACAAGGTGGGCGACGTTGTGGAGGGGGAGTGCCGTTGCGACGTGCCGAATTGGGACGACCCGACTGTGGCGGAGAACGTGCTGGTGCAATTCACGGCCGATGCAAGCGTGCTTGATATTGATTTCGCCCGGACGCACCGGGAGCGAAAACAAAGCGGCCGTGTCGGCGTGAAATTCAACCCCCGGTCGACGGCGTGCTGTGTCGTGCTTACCGACTCGAGCGGGCGGCTCTATGAGCGATTCGTTCCCACAGACAGGGCTCACCCGGACAAGCGGACGGTCGGAAACAGGGTTTGGAAGCAGCCGCGGAAAAAGGACTGACGGCTTCGGGGGGGGCAAGGGCCACTATCGGAAGGGAGAAAGAGGCGGGCCGTCCCCCTGGATCGGTGTCGGGGCACCTGATGTAGCGGGATTGCCGGACAGGGAGCGGGCAACAAAGGACCGGGCTGTTGGAGGCTTGCAGACGCAGTGTGTACCCTCTACAATCCGTGCTCCCAGTGGTGCGACGGCGCCGTAGCCCTGGGAATGTTGTTTTTCCGTGCTGAGTAATAGCTGGTGCGTGCGGTTACGTGTTTCGGTGTTGATCCGAGTGCGTCGATCACACCTGCCCGACCCTGCCAAGGCTGATTTCAGCCCCAACACCAGCGAGGAGGAGCCTCCATTGTTGAACTTGAAGTTTCCCACAGGTACCAGGTTGCTAATGGTGCTCGTTGCGTGCTTGCTGATCGCCACGCCGGTGATCGCTGAGGATGAAGCTCAGACTCTCCAGCAGGCGATCGAGCTGTTCAACGAGGGGAGCTACCTCGCCGCTCAGGAGCTGTTGGTCGGCATCGACCGTTCCAAGCTGGATAGCAAGCAGCAGACACTTCGCGATGATTATCTGGATCGTGTTCAGGTCGCAATCATGATGTCCGAAAAGGCCGTGCGCGATCTGGAGGATGCCGAGACCGCCATGGCTGAGGACGAGGTCGAACAGGCAAAGCGGTTGCTCGAAGGTGTTCTGGCCAACGAGTACGCACCTGAAGCGGTCCGCCGTTCCGCAAGGACTTATCTGCGCGATCTGAGAGAGGGCGAGACTGAGCCCGTTGCTGTCGCCCCGGACAGGCACCCGTCCGATCAGCCTTCGGCGCCGCAGGTCGTTAGACCCTCCCCCGCGATTGCTCCTGCCGATGCCCAGCGGGCCCGTGTCCTGACGGAGGAGGCGGACGAGCTGGTCCGCGCGGCGCGCTACGACGAGGCCCGAAGGCTCTACGAAGAGGCTCTGCGTTTGGTGCCCGGTTACCCGGAGTCGGTGGCCGGTCTTGAGCGTCTGCAAGAGCATGAGCGCACCGTCAACGGCACGCGGGCGCAGTCGCTGCTCGACAGGATCCGACAAGAGAACCGGATCAACTGGCAACGTACGGCGGCACAATACGGCGATCTCGAGCGAATGATCCGTGGTCACGTTGCGGCCGAGCGATTTGATGAGGCGCAACAACTGCTGATCCGCGCCCGACAGATTATCGAGAGCGGCAGGCAATTCGCGGATCCGGCGACAAAATACGAGAGTCTCTTGGGCGAGGCTGAGGCCCTGCGGACATACGTAAGTACGGAAGAACGTCGCTTCAACGAGGAAAAGGTGGCCCAAGTCCGCCAAGAAATCGAGGAGCAGCGCGAACGCCACCTGCGCGAAGTCGAGCAGAGACGGACACGTCAGGTTGACGCATTGATGAAGCAAGCGATGCAGCACCGCAAGGACGGTGATCTGGACGCGGCCATCAACGTGCTCGAGCAGGTGATCGTGATCGATCCGACGCATGATCCGGCGCGCTGGGCAATGGACATGCTCGAAGACAGCCGGGAATACAAGCAGGCTCGACAAATGCGAGATGACTTCTATGACCAATCGCGCAAGGCCCTGCAGGATGTCGAGTATTCGAAGATTCCCTGGTATGAGCAGATACGTTATCCAAAGAACTGGCTCGAGCTGATCTCGCGTTCGACTCGGCAACCGGCGGGCTTCTCGGGGGGCGACAGCAGGCTATTCAGCGCGCTCGACAAACGTATTCCGGTTGATTTCACGAACGAACCGTTCGATCAGGTCATCGAGCGGCTCGCCGATGCTCACCGACTCAATATCATCGTGAACTGGCATGATCTGGATCACGCCGGCATCGAGCGGGACATTCCCATCGATCTGAACCTGCCGCAGGAAATCACGCTCAAAAAGACATTGACCGAGGTCCTGGAGCAGGCGGGCGGCGGTGTCGTGGACATTGGTTACGACGTGGCTGAAGGCGCGATCAAGATCGCCACGCAGAACACACTTGACAAGCAGACCTACACGGCCGTTTACGACATCAACGATCTGCTGATGGAAATACCCATCTTCAACGACTCGCCGATGACTGATCTGGCGCAGGCCAACCGCAACGCCATTTCGGCAGTCGCCGAGCAGCCGGATCGACCATGGCTCTACGGCGACGATGATGATGACGAGCCCGAAGAGGACCCCCGGCGCAACAGCCGAGTCCAGAAGATCATCGACCTCATTCAGGATACGGTAGCCCCGGACAGTTGGTACGATCGAGGCGGTTTGATTGGGACGATCAATGAGATCAACGGGCAGCTCGTGATCACACAGAACACCTCGGTGCAGCGAGAGATCGGTGACTTGCTCGGGAAGTTGCGCGAGCAGCGAGCCATCCAGATCGCGGTGGAGGCCAGGTTCATCGTGGTGTCGAGCCACTACATCGAGGAGTTGGGGATCGACATCGACATCGTACTCAACTCCGGTAACGCGGGGTTTGACTACGCTCCCACTGGGCAGGGGCCGTTGACCGATCCTGTGCTGGGCAACGCGCTTCTGCTTCCGCGCACCTTCTCCCGGCTGGGCTTCACGCCGGCGGTGCCTGCATTAGGGGGCAACGCCATGACGCTGACCCCAAACGTATTGGACCAGCCGTACGGGCAGCCGCAACTGGTTCCGCGACGGACGGGCGGCATGGGCAGTGAGGCCACACCAGTCCCGATCATCAACCGCGTCACGAGCTTCACCGACCCGTCGAACCTCGGCAGCGACGTTCCCGGAAGCTTCGCGGGGTCCACCATCGGTCCGGCGCTGAGCATCTTCGGCAGCTTCCTCGACAATATTCAGGTGGATTTCATGATTCGGGCGACCCAGGCCGACTCGCGCACGACCGTGTTGACGGCGCCGCGCCTGGTGCTGTTCAACGGACAACGGTCATGGGTAGCGGTGACAGTCCAGCAAAACTACGTCACACAGCTCGTACCGGTGGTGGCCACCGGCGCCGTCGCCCAGGCGCCGACGGTCGGCACGATCGACTCCGGAGCCGTTCTGGACATTACCGCGACGGTCACCGCCGACAAACGGTACGTGACCATGACCCTTCGACCCGGTGTGACCCGACTGCTGGACCTTCAGACCATCCCGTTCAGCGGCGGCGGCGCCGGCGGCGGTTTCGGCGCCGGGGCGGCGTTGGCGGCGTTTATCCAACTGCCGACGCTGTCGAGCCAGCGTATCCAGACAACCGTTTCGGTGCCGGATGGTGGCACTTTGCTGATCGGTGGGCAGAAGCTGGCGACGGAAGCCGAAATCGAAGCGGGGGTGCCGATCCTGTCGAAGATTCCGATCCTGAAGCGCGCCTACGAGTCCCGCTCGATGATCAAGGACGAACAAACCCTGCTCATTATGATCAAACCGAAGATCCTCATCCAGACCGAGCAGGAGGAGATGGCCTTCCCGTCCTTCCGCCGCCGTTAGATCAGATTTCGCTATCGCGTAGCACGTGTTTCTGGGTTGCGGGACGCTGCGGAAGTCGGTTGCTCCGCGCGGGCTTTGAGCCCACGGCTCGCTACACAGAATCGCACTAGCGGGCCGCTCAACAGACGTTTGGAACGGACTTTCAAATTTGCCCCTGAGCTTAGTGCGACATCCGCAGCGCTTATCACGGAGGCGCAGGCATGGCATGAACCACCGACGACCACTACCGACAAGATATGGAATAAAGCTCTCCGCCGAACGCCACAACCCGCGAGCACCTGTGCTGCTGTGCGTTGCCGCGATTTCTGCACTGGGTGCCGCTGCTCCACCGACGCCGTCGAATATCAAGCAACCTCCCAAACCGACGGACCAACGGAAGGTCTTTGCGCCGGGAGTGCGGATTGACTGGCAGCAACGCCTCGTTGAGGTGGATGCCACGGTCGTGCTTCGCGAAGGTCCGCTGGAGCTGCTGGCGTGCAGTCCGCACACACGGGAACATGAGAGCATCCTTTCAGTGCGCGCCAGGCCGATGCACATGTTTCAGGCGATGGGGCTGATCGGACTTCAACCGGGGTTGCCGGCACACCACGACAAGAAGCAGGACCGGTATGTGGCGCCGGTCGGCGAGTCGTTGGAGCTGCGTGTGTGTTATGGTGAGGGCAGCGCCCGGCGCTGCGTGTTCGTCGAGCGGTGGCTTGTCGACATCGAGCATCGTCGCCCGCCGGGGAAGATCAATTGGGTCTTCGCCGGTTCGCGGACCTTCGAGGGCGGTCGTTTCGGTGCCGACGTTGACGGGACCGTCGTCTGTGTCGTCGACTTCGACACGGCTCTCATTGCGGTTGGCGCACTGCATAGTGCGGACAACGAGCTATTGTGGCTTACAGTCAACACAGAGGCCATCCCGCCCGTTGGTACGCCCTGCACATTGCTGATCCGCAGTGCAGGCAGTCGAACGATCGTGGTCGATCTTGGGGTTGATGGAGTGCTGCGGTGCGAGGGCAAGCCGATCTTGGACGCCGACTTTGTGCGGACCGCTCAACGCGAAGGACGCGAGATCACCGATATTACGGTTTTGCTGCGGGCCGGGTCCATAGTATCCGCTGAGAGGGTCCAATCAACGGTTGATTCGTTGGTGCGTACCGGGATCAACCGGGCCTCGATCCGGGTTGAGCGTGAGATTCGAGAACCACAAAAAGCGGCCCCTGCTGAAAAGAAGGACGATGGTTGAGGGATTGGACCTGCTCGACCATAATGCTTCACCTTATGGACGCAACGAGGGTCGACAAGACATCCCCTGCCACGAACCGGCCGGTTCGGGAAAGTGACGCTTCGGCCATTCTGGCCCGCGGACGTGCTGTGCTTCGTGCGGAGGCAGCCGCCATCCGCGACGCCGAGGGCCGGCTCGGCGACAGTTTCATCCAAGCGGCAGGAGCGATCCTGCGGTGTACGGGACGCGTATGCGTCACCGGCGTGGGCAAGGCCGGTCTGATAGGCAGCAAGATCCAGGCTACGCTTGCCAGCACGGGCACGCTCTCCTACGGCTTGCATCCCGTCGAAGCGCTTCACGGCGACCTCGGGATGATCCATCCCGACGACGTCATCCTGGCACTTAGCAAAAGCGGCAGCTCGGAGCTTGTTGAGCTTCTGCCCCGGCTCAAGGCGCTCGGATGCATGATCATCATGCTGACCGCGCGACCCGACTCAGCCGCCGCCAGCTATGCTGACTTCGTGCTGGACATTGGACGCAAGGAGGAGGCCTGTCCGCTCGGACTGGCGCCGAGCTCCTCCACGGCTGCAATGTTGGCACTGGGTGACGCGCTGGCGCTTACGGTCATGGAAGTCAAGGCTGTTGAGCCCGATCAGTACGCAAGCTACCACCCGGGCGGCGCCCTGGGGCGGCTACTGCTGAAGGCTCGTGAGGTCATGCGGACGGGGCCGAACTGCCCGACCGTTTCGCAGACCGCCACCATGGCGGTCTGTCACAAAGCGATTCTCGACGCCCCGCTCCGTGCGGGAGCGGCCTGTGTCGTCGATGACGCCGGCAAGCTCGTCGGGATCATCACGCACGGTGACTTCTTCCGTCTGTTTACCTCGCGCGAGCCGATTCCCGAAAGGCCGGTCGCGGAGGTGATGACCCGATCACCCAAACGCATCGGACTCGATGGCCGCGTCACTGACGCTCTGTGCCTGATGCAAAAACACCGGATCGACGAGCTTCCCGTGGTGGACGACACCGGTCGGCTGGTCGGCCTGATCGACATTCAGGATCTGATCGCCAAGGGCTTTACCGTGTTTGACGAACCATAGTGCTGCGTCAACGATGCACTGGTGGGATGGGTGGCATGGGCAAACTTGTTTGCCCGTGCTTGATCGCCCAAAGGCGCGGGTAAGCCGGCGCTTACCCATGCCATCCTTAATACCCAGGTAAGCCCATCGATCAATGCTTGACGGACTAGGCGCGTCACCGCCCATGAGACTATCCATCATCATTCCCGTTTACAACGAGGCTGCCACGATCGAGACACTCCTGGCTCGGATCATGGCCGTCGACGTCGGCATGGATCGGCAGATCATTCTTGTGGACGATGCGTCAAGCGATGGAACGCGCGAAATCTACTCCAGGGTCAAACAGCGATGGTCCTACGAGGACATCCTTGTCAAGCTGCTCGCCGTCAACAAGGGGAAGGGAGCGGCCTTGCGGGAGGGATTCAAGCTCGCCACGGGCGACATCATCCTTATCCAGGACGCCGATTTGGAGTATAATCCCGAGGACTATAACGACCTGCTTAGACCTATTCTCCAAGACAAAGCCGACGTCGTGTACGGGTCGCGCTTTCGCGGTGGGGCCGCTCACCGCGTGGACCGCTTCTGGCACACTATGGGCAACAAGCTGGTGACGCTTCTGTCCAACATGTTCACCGACCTGAACCTGACCGACATGGAGACCTGCTACAAGGTCTTCCGCAGGGAGACTCTTGAAGGGTTGACCTTCAAGAGCAACCGGTTCGACTTCGAGCCGGAGTTCACCGCCAAGATATCCAAACCGACAAGAGACGGGAAACGCTGGCGTGTCTACGAAGTCGGCATCAGCTACGCCGGCCGGGGCCGCGACGAGGGCAAGAAGATCAGTTGGCTCGACGGCATCCCCGCCCTGTGGGCCATCATCCGATTCCGGTTCTTCGATTGACGGACTGCAGCGCTCTTCGTTTTCGCGTAGCATCACCGCTCGTAAGTGGCGTCAGGATCTGGGTATCGTGACCAGGCGAGGCCGGCCATGTTTTGGCTGAGTGGTCCACCTTTCCAAAAATGGCGTCACGATTGCAGAGCGAGAATCGCGCCCCCGCGTCTGAAGACGTGAGCCGCCCGCCCGTGGTCATATTTGACTGCTTTCACGTCGTTGACCACTTACGCCTACATCTGATAATGCTGCAATGCCTGTCAATCGCGGTGCGGAGTCTCAGGAAGCTACCGGCAAGGGTCGCTTATCCTCCCCAAGCCACATAGGTCGGGTCAGCAGACCCGACGATCCATCTCCCACCGACAAGTAGATGGAGGTGTTTGCATCGTGTCGTTGCGATCCTTTCTCATCCGAGGAGTCATTCTGATATTGCCCGGCGTATTCTTGCTCGCCGGAGGACCGAGCCCTGTTCGCGGAACACCGCCAGAGATTCTGGATCTGGCGGACGTGGTAGCAGAGAAGCTCTACCCGGACGACTGGATTACACTGTTGATTTGCTCCGTTCTGATTTGTCTTCCAGGTGTCCTCTTTGTCGCGGGTGCCGATTATCTCGAGCAAATAACTTTCTGGAGGATCCCACTCAACACTACGCCAGGTAGAATCTGGCGAGCCCTTGGCTATATTCTTGCCGTGGCGGCAGCCGTACTTGCGCTAACGCGGGTAATTGGCCATTAGATCGGATTGATTGTGGCTTCACTCGGCGAGATTACGTGCGGTGCCTTGGTCACGTAATATAGGATCCGCGATCGCGAGCTAATTGGCGGACACGAGGACATGATCGGGACGAACTGTGTAGATCCGACTCCCACCGACGAGTTCCTGATCGCCGCCATGCTCGGGGGGGACGCAGCTGCTCTGGATAGACTGATGAAGCGGTACGACCGGCTGATTCGTTACACGGTCTTCCGCGCGTCCCAGGATCGGTGTGTGCAAGATCCGCAGTGGCTCGAATCGGTTGCATCGGCCACGTGGGCCGGCTTCATCCGATCGATGCAGCGTGATACCGATAATCCACCCGCATTGGTTGGGGCGTACCTTGTCCGGATCGCCCGGAATCAGGTGGTCAGCACCTTGCGGGCGACTCGCTCCGGTAGCGAGGCCTTGAGTCTTGACCTCTCGGACGATGGGATTGCGGTTGCGTCCACACTTGAAGAACCAATAGAGACACTTTCTCGCCTTGAGCTTCTCGAATCCCTGCGAGCGTGCCTGGCTGAGCTGGGGCCCGTTGATCGGACCATGGCAACGCAACTGGAGGCTATTACGCAGCGGCGATGGAAGGAGGCGGCACAAGCCCTGGGGGTGAAGGAGTCGACGCTGCGATCCCGATGGAGTAACACACTGGAGCGCTTGCGCGTGTGCGTTCAACGCAAAACCGCGGGAAAAACCTTCGCGCCGAGCGAACCGGGCAGCGACAAGTAGTCTGAAGGGTGCAGCCGCGCCCGTAGGTGAGCGACCATGACGAGTGAGCAAAGACAGCTTGATCCAATCGAAGAGGCGCTGCTGGAACTGAATGCGGCCGAAAAGGCTCGGTTGTTCCGGCAAAGCCGTGTTGACGCGAAGCGGTTGGTCGCCAAGCCTGTGCCGACCGGATGGCGGTGGCGAACCCTGCGCCTGGTGTCGGCGGCGGCGGTTATTGCGGCCGCAGTCGGTATGTGGAGCTGGCTGTACGGGCTGCAGTGGTCGCAACTGCGGGAACGAACGGGGACAAGCGTTGTGGTTGAGAGTTCACCGGCGGACCCCGGTCGATTCCAAGAGTGTTTCCACGGTCCGACGGGTGCGATCCGGTCGAGCTGCGGTGAGTGTGATTACGACGCAGACGGGGACGTGGACCTGGCCGACTTCAGTGCATATCAGTTGGCCTATGCAAGTGTGACTCACTAGCCACGGCCGGTTGACCGTGAAGGGTCAACGGGTCGTGTTTCTTATTACGCTGGGCGGTGGCCGTTCTTCTCCGCGGACACCGCCCGCGGTGTTTCTGCATGATGTTTCGTGTGCGAAGGCACTGACAGTCACGGCTCCGATGGCTCGCAGGCGCAATAACATCCGCGCGGGCTTTGAGAAACCGCGGCTCACCAGACAAAACCAAAAAACGCCTTACCGGATTCGATTATGCGTCGGCGAGGTCGAAGCTTGCTACGGGTCGCCGACCGATGATGAAAAGAGCCAGGATCAGGAAGATCGCCCCGGCGCCAAGACCGTAGTACCAGGGCTGCTGGTACACGCTGCACATCACATCACCGAGGCCCATGGCCGCGATCGCCGCGAGAAACGCGTAGGGTATCTGCGTCCACACGTGCTCCTCGTGCCGACAGCCTGACGCAATCGAAGAGAGTATGGTCGTGTCACTGATGGGTGAACAGTGGTCGCCGAAGACGGCGCCGGCCAGCACGCTGCCCACTGAAGCGTAAAAGAGGCTAAGTGCTACCGCGGGATCGAGGTCGGCAACCAAGTGGGCGCTGATGGTCACGGTCGCCGGGCACAGAATCCCCATCGTGCCCCACGAGGTTCCGGTTGCGAAGGAGATCACGGCGGCGGTTATGAAGATCGCGAGCGGCAGCCACTGTGCCGGGAACTCCTGCGCCCTTAGATGTGCCACTACGACGTCACCAAGCCTGAGGTCCTGCAGGACGCCCGAGAGCGCCCAGGCAAGAACGAGAATCACCATGGCCGGGAACATTTTGGCCATTCCGTCGAGGCCGGCGTCGATCGCATTGCGCAGGGAGCAGGCGCGGGCAATAAGCGTCAGAAGCACCGCCGAGAGTGCGGCCAGGACCGCCCCATAGAAGATCGACAGATAGGAATCCGAATGGCGGAGGACGTCGGATGCCTTCATCCACCAATGCTTCTGTGCCCAAACGCTTTCGCCGCCGGCACCGACCTGATTCATCAACTCGATGGTGTCCTGTGAATGAAGGCCGGTTGCGGCAAGCACCCACACGGTACCCGCGACGAGCACGAGGACGGGCAACAGTCCCAACCACCACCTGGGTTTTACCTGCTGCGGCTGCTTGGTGTCGACATCCGGGAGTGCGGGATCGGGTTCAATCTTACTGAGGACTTTGCGCTCGGACCGCTTCATCGGTCCAAAGTCCCGCCCGGTCAGCGCGATCAGAAAAACGAGCAGCAACGCGAGGATCGGATAGAACCGATAGGGGATGCTTTGAATGAAGGCCTCCATGCCGCCGAGGACGTGGCCCTGGTTATCAATCAAAAACTCGGGCGTACCGCTCTCGGTGACCGTGTTCAGGCCCTCTTGGATGAAGCCGATTTCCGCGCCGATCCATGTTCCGATCAGGGCGATGGATGCGACCGGTGCAGCCGTCGAATCGACGATGTAAGCCAGCTTAGCCCGCGAGAGCTTGAGGCGATCAAAGACGGACCGCATGGTCGGACCGACGATCATGGTGTTGGCGTAGTCGTCGAAGAAGATGACGAGACCGGCGAACCAGGCGGTCAACGCGCCGCGCCGCGGTGAACTTGTTTTTCCGGTAACGAGCCTGACCATCCCTTCAGTGCCGCCGTTGCGACCGATCACGCCGACGGTAAAACCGATGACCAGCGTGAACACGATGATCTTGACATGTCCGTACCCGTACCCGTGACCGGGATCGGTGATCGCTCCAACAATGTACTTCTCCGCCGCTAGGCGGAAGCCGGCAATGATCGAATGTAACCGGGCGTATGGATCGTCGGCGGACAGGCAGGGGACCAGCATGTAGGCGCCGGCGAAGACGCCCACAATCAGCGCGGGTACGACCTGCCGGGTGAAGATGGCTAGCAGTATAGCTATCAGGGCTGGTAACAGGACCCACAGATCATACGCGGTTGGGTCTTTCGGACCGCTGGGTGCCGCGACCGCGGCAGGGGTTGTTTCAGCCTCAGCCGGTTGCGGTTCGGTGTCAGCTTGCTGCACCGCCGTATTGTCCGTGTCGGCCGTCGTGAGTGATTCGGGTTCACTTGCGGCTTCCTCGGCGGTGGTCGCGCGCTGGGTAACCGCGGTGGGCTGGTTGTCCTGACCGGCGGTTTCATTCTCCTGCGCGAGGGCAGGCAGGCCCAGTGTCAGCCAGGCAACACCTAGACACGCGATGGTCATAAAGCCGGCCCATCGACACCAACCGGTTCTCGTCGATTGCTTGGCAGTCACGATTGCCTCCCCGTGTGTGTAAGCATCCATGCACGCGGTTGATCCGGCGACCGTGTGAACGAGCCGTCCACCCTGATGCGCATCGACAGCTTCCGCAGAGCGCCGCACGTCCGCGTCGCTGAGAGTCTACGAGGTCTATCGTCAAGATCAAACCATTCAGTCCATTCTCGGCGAACGATTCGCGTCACACGTAACGAATTCTGCTCCCAGGCGTCTTATATTGTCGGGGGATGTCGGAAAACGTACGTCCGCAGCAAATATTGTACCGGATGGTCGAATTCAATCTATGATGGAGGTATTGTCGCTGTGCGTTTTGTTCGGTAGCCCCATTCGAGGCGCCGCGACACTGGGCTTGGTGTTGTCTGTCCTCTAGGGAACTGCTGTGTCAGCAGAATCAGTCGGCACGCGCCGGTCGACGGTCGGCACGTTGGACATACCGCTTGCACTGTTTGCGCCCCGCCGGGTCTTCAGCAGGGTGGAGGACGTTCCAGCCTACGGATGGCCTCTCGTTGTGCTGTTAGTCGCCGTTACGCTCATCGGGTACGCCAAGATCGAGACCGGGCTGATAGATCGGGAGGTGGAGCGAGGCGTCCAGCAGGACATCGCTGCACTGGAGGCGGACCAGCTCGATGTCGTTGAGCGTTCCGCGCTCAGCAAGATGATCGAGGAGAAGTATCAGGAGGGAGAGTTTCGGCGGCTGATCAGGCGGGTCCAGGTGGTGGTCGCGAATCCGGCGGCGACGCTGGCGACGGTCCTTTTGCTCGCGGCGATCTTTTACGGCCTGGTGGCTTTGGCGGGCAAGAAGCCCGAGTGGCACACACTAATGACGATCTGTGTTTTCGCCGGGTTTGTCGACATTGTCGGGGCGTTGGTGCGACTGGGTTTCATGCTGCGATTCCGTACTTTGGCGGTCGATACGTCACTCGGCCCGGCGGTGCGGCTGATGAATATGGAAGGCGAGGGTGCCGCCGTGTCGACGGCGATGCTCTCGGGTTTACTGTCGGCTGTGGATCCGTTCCGGATCTGGTTCTGGGTGTTGGTGGCTTGCGGATTGTCCGTAACGTCACAGCTTCGCGGATGGAAGGTTTGGGTGTGCTGCACGCTGTTCTGGCTGATAGCGGCCGGCGTGCGGACGGGTTGGGCTGTGGCATCCGCAGGCAGTCCCACACCGGCCTGAGCCTCCTGATGAGGGTGCGGAGGAAACATTCCGGTTGGTAATCGGAGTTAGCAATGAAGACGGTGATCGGGATTGTGATTCTCAGCGGTGTTGTGGTTGGTCTCTATTTTCTCAACGACGTGACCCGCACAAAAGACGGTTCGAGCATCCTGAAAGTGGCTGACCAACTGCCGGTTGAGGTGAAGGTGGCCAAGCCCGAGCAGCGGAACATTACCAAAATGGTGCAGGCTCCGGGTGACGTTGAGGCGATATCCGAGGTCGACATCAGCGCCGAGGTCGTCGCCAAGATTCTGGAGATGCCGGTTGAGGAGGGTGATCCCGTCAAGAAGGGCGATCTACTCTGCCGGCTGGATGACGCCGATTACCGTGCGCGGGTGACCTCGGCGGAAGCCAATGTCGCCAAGCTCAAGGCCGTCATTACACAGGCTGAGGCGGATCTGACCAAGGCACAGCGCGATTACAAGCGTCAGGTGCGACTCGCGGAGGCCGATGCCACGTCGGCGACCGAGCTGGCCGACTATCGAACGGCCCTGGTGCGAGCCCGTGCGCTGGTTGAGGTCCGAAAGCAGGAATTGGTGGAGGCGGAGGCAAGGCTGCAATCGACCAGGGAGGACCTCGACAAGACGGTGATCACCGCGCCGATCAGCGGAGTCGTCTCACAGCTTTTCGCCAAGCAGGGTGAGGTTGTGATAACGGGTACGATGAACAACCCCGGCACGCGGATCATGGTCATCAGCGATCTTTCGAAGATGCAGGTGCGATGCCGGGTAGACGAGACCGACGCCCCGTCTGTCGAGAACGATCAAATCGCACGAATCTATCTCCAATCGGATACGCAATACAGCATTCCCGGTCACGTCCTGCGTGTGGCGACCAAAGGAACGAAACCGATGGGACGTGACGTAGTCACATTCGAGACTCTGATCATCGTGGACGCCGACGACCAGCGGGTCAAACCGGGTATGACGGCCAATGTCGAGATCGAGGTCGCCCGCTCTATGGACGCGTTGATCATCCCCGTTGAGGCTGTGGTGCACCGCAAACGCCGCGACCTGCCCGAGGAGCTTCTCAAAAGCTTCGACGAGCGGCAGGAGAAGGACGCGTCCGGGCGGATGCCACGCGGGGCTCAATACCTGAAGATCGTATTCTGCGTCAGCAATGATGATGTTGCACATCCCCATCTGGTCCAAACGGGCATCAGCGACGGCATTGGTGTGGAGATCATTGACGGCGTCTTGCTCGAGGATCGGGTCGTAACCGGGCCCTTCCGCGGCCTGGACCAGCTCAAGGAGAGCTCCAAAATCAAGATCGAGGATAAGGAAAACAAAGAGGCCCAAAGTGATGATGCGACGCCCGATGAATCTCAAGCGGACGAGCAGCACGCCCTGGCGGAGAAGGATTGATGGTTACGCACACCGCGACGCAGGATTCACCACCGGTCATCGAGCTGGTCGACGTGCATAAGGTCTACCGCGTCGGCACGGAGCTGGTGCACGCCCTGCGGGGCGTTTCTTTGACGATCCGCGAGAACGAGTACATGGCGATCATGGGACCGTCGGGATCGGGAAAGAGCACGATGATGAACATCCTCGGCTGTCTGGATATCCTCACCGGCGGTGAGTACTGGTTACGCGGACAGGATGTCGCACATCTGTCACAATCAAAGCTCGCGCGGATTCGAGGGAGGCAGATCGGATTCGTCTTTCAGTCGTTTGAACTGCTGCCGCGCACCACGGCGCTTAAGAATGTGGAGCTGCCGCTGGTCTACAGCCGGACGCGGCACCGGCGTCGGCGGGCGATCGAGGCTCTTACGCGGGTGAATCTGCTAGATCGGGGCCATCACCATCCCAACCAGCTTTCGGGCGGTGAGAAGCAGCGCGTGGCGATCGCCCGCGCTCTCGCTCAACAACCGGACATCATCCTTGCCGACGAACCGACGGGTAATCTCGACAGCACCACCGGTAAGGAGATCATGGACATCTTCGACTCGCTGTACGCTGAGGGACAGACCATTGTCATCGTGACCCACGAGGATCATATCGCGCAGCGCTGCAAGCGGGTCATCCAACTGATAGACGGGCGGATCGTGCTGGATACCATGGATTACAGGTCCGGCCCGACCGCGCCGGCGCTGAAACCGGTCGAGATGCCCGCCAATGAAGTGGTGGTTCGATGAGGGTCTTGCGCGTCCTTACCGGTGTGGTTGTGTTTCTGCCCAACCGGGCGGCTGCGTTTGCCAGCAACGTGGCCACGGCGCTGATGCAGATCTGGGCGAACAAGATTCGCTCGCTGCTCACTGTGCTGGGGGTCATTATCGCGGTCACCTCGATCATCGCCGTGGTGTCGTTCGTACAGGGTATGGGTGATTACTTTACGGATTTCCTGCGGGGTTTGGGGACGAACCTGATGGTCGTGTATCCCGAGCGGGTACGGGACCAGCGGGGCGAGGTGCTTAGACGGGCGCAAATGACCATAGAAGACGTCCGCGCCGTCGACGCGCACGCGACGGCCATCCGCCGGACGACGCCGCGAATCTGGTCATCGGCCACGATCGAGTACGGCCGGCAGCAAGAGGCAAACGTCACATTGATCGCCGCAAGTCAATTCTTTCAACCGATCCGCAACTTCTATGTCGACGTGGGGCGTTTCTTCGGCGCGGTCGACGTTGAGAACGCAGCCCAGGTCTGCGTGCTTGGTCGCGAGATTCTGAGAAAGCTGGAGTGTGACGAGTCCGTTGTTGGTGACTACATCCATATAGACAGTCAGCGCTTTCAGGTGGTCGGGCTGCTCGAGGCCAAGGGTAGCTTCATGGGGGACAACCTGGACGAGCTGGTCATCATCCCGTGGACGACGGGGCTGAAGATGTATCCCTACGCCCGCAACTACCTGGGTTTTTACGTCGAGGCGACCAGCGAAGAGCAGATCGCCGAGGCGGAGGGTCAGCTTGTGCGCATCTTGCGGCAGCGTCACGGTCTTAAGCCCGGGCAACGCAACGACTTCGGCGTCTTCAAGCAGGACCAGGTACTTCAGGAATTCACGAGGGTGAGGGTCATCGCTACAAGCGTTCTCGCCGGGATCGTGAGCATCTCGCTGCTCGTGGGCGGCATCGGGATCATGAATGTCATGCTGGTGTCGGTCACGGAGCGGACCCGTGAGATCGGACTTCGCAAGAGTGTTGGGGCGCGGCGAAGGGACATCTTGTCACAGTTTCTTACTGAGGCGGTCGTGCTCAGCACCGTCGGCGGCGGAATCGGAATTGCCCTGGGTTACGCCGTCGGTTTTGTCGCCACGCTGCACCCCAAGATGGTCGAGGTAAACGTGCCGCTCTGGTCGGTCCTTTTGGCACTGGGATTTTCAGCCGGTGTGGGCGTGTTCTTCGGCATCGTTCCTGCGTTCAAAGCCGCCATCGTCCACCCCATCGACGCACTGCGACACGAGTAGCGAAACGTCAACACGTCGAAATATCGAAACGTCGAAACAGATGTGGGGCGGGATATGATCGCTGTGATATTTCATACGGATCCTAATATTAAACTGCGCCCATGATCAGAACCGCGACTGTCAAGGAGCGGCCGTGGCGTGAACCTACATACACGGGCAAACTTGTTTGCCCGTGGAGATTGATCGACGACACGGGCAAGCTTTGCTCGTTCCTCGCTTCGCTTGCCCATGCCACCCGGCAATGGGTGTCAACCATCCGTCACAGCGCGCCGCCACACGAGCACAACCGTCCCCGCCGTCAACACGAGCAACACCAACGCAACAAAATCCGACGCTCCGATCAGAACCGCGAGTGTTAACGAGCGGTCCAAGCGAGGGCGATAGTGCCCGCGTTGCATGACCGCTCCATGACCCTTGACATCGCTGCGCGACGTAAAGGGCAGGCTGTCGCGGTTCTGATCCGTAGCGTCCACTGCGATTGGGTGCCATGGGCAAACTTGTTTGCCCGTGGAGATTAATCGACGACACGGGCAAGCTTTGCTCGTTCCTCGCTTCGCTTGCCCATGCCACCCGGTTAAGAGTGTCAACAAGCGGTCACGGCACTCCGCCGCAGAAACACAACCATCCCCGCCGTCAACACGAGCAACACCATCGCAACATAATCCGACGGCCCGATCAGAACCGCGAGTGTCAACGAGCGGTCCAAGCAAGGGCGACAGTACCTGCGTTGCATGATCGCTCCATGACCCTTGACATCGCTGCGCGACGTAAAGGGCAGGCTGTCGCGGTTCTGATCCGTAGCGTCCACTGCGATTGGGTGCCATGGGCAAACTTGTTTGCCCGTGGAGATTGATCGACGACACGGGCAAGCTTTGCTTGTTCCTCGCTTCGCTTGCCCATGCCACCCGGCAATGGGTGTCAATCATCCGTCACAGCACGCCGACGGGCAAGCACCACCGTCCCGGACGACAGGACGAGCAAGGCCATCGCCACAAGGCCCCATTCGGAGACCGTGGGGATGGGATGCCGAATGCACTCGATGATCCCCGGGGCAACTCCCGACTGGTCCAAATCGTTCCAGGTCCCTGGAGTCCGGTCAGGGGTGTAGTTGTTGTACATGTGAGCGTGGCCTTCTCCGCTGTGGCCGTTGTTTGGCTCGTTCGAATACCAATTGGTGTAACATATTTCAGGATTGCCGGTACTCCATGAGCAAAGAGTGGGATTGCTGATCCACTTCCACCCGCCACTCGGCTCAGAGTAATTTTCATCACCCGTGTCCTGGAAGAAACCAATCCACAGGCCGTTGAATCCCGAACCTTGCTCCCCGTACTGTCCGAATTTCTCCAGAATCCAGTCATTCTCCAGCTGATTATTGATCGTGACCAAGTGCCCGCCACAGACTTCGATAGCCTCAGCTTCGGCGTCTGACCATGACACCCATGTGTCGGTAAGCCGATACCAATGCCCGTTTCCACCCTCTTCCGTCCACTGACACCATTCTCCGGCGGGACAGGGTTCTCCGTACACGACTTGCCCGATGAGTGACAGGCAAACAACCGCTACGATAGTCGACAGTGACCTTACCATAATTCCTTCTCCTCAAAATGAGCTCTTTATGGGCCGAGCGGCCCTGGTGAAACGACGATGGCGGCAGTTTAAGTGGGGGGGGGGGGGAATGTCAAGTCAAACTTCGCGGGTAATCGAACGCGGAGTCCGTGGCAGTTTAGGCGTGAAGTCCGGCTGTCGACGAATCATCGCCAGTCTGCGATCCCCGTTCACGGGGATTTCCCGCCGGAGGCGGGCTCTCAGGCCGGCTCTTCGAGGGCCGGTCAGCTCGTGGAATCTTCTTTTTCATCTATGCAGCGCGTTTCAACGCGCTTTCCCATGGCGCCGGTAAGCCCGCTGAAGCGGGCTCGGTGAGGAAGGCGAGACATGGGAGCTCGCGGACCAGCCGTAAAACGGCTGGCCTGAAACCCTGCGGGTAACGCCGCTGAAGCGGCATTTACCCGCGACCCTCGAACGCGCTTCGACGGTCGCGAGCGTGTTTGGGGCGTATTCGACCCTATTCAGAGCCCGGAACGCGAGCGACGGGTGTTGGTGCGCAGTCCGTACGCATACGGTCTTCGAGGGCAACAATCCCTCGCTTACGCTTGGGGCTCGGATTGGACATGCGTCAGCATTGGTAAGACGTCTCTGGCAGGACTCTGCACCTCATCCGAAGGCAACGTCGACTGGGCTCGCGGTATGCGTAATTGCTCTGTTGTCCCCGGATGAAGACTTGCCGCCTTTTGCGGATGGAGCACATAAGGTTGCGGCGCGTACCGTCGAGTTGTCGGGGGGAAGCGAACCGTTGCCGCTACGGAGCCTTGCCCTGGCCTTCGACGCTACCGGTAACCGAAAGCGAGCGATTGATCTGATGCGGGCAACGCTCGCCGTCGCGAGCAAAGACTCTGTCGAGCAACAGAAGATCGCAGATTTGCTACAAAAATGGATCTAAGTAGACGGCCAATCGGCCCTCGCCCCTACTCCATAGGCGGGACTCCTCACGTGCCGTGAAGCAACGCATAGATATACGCAGGCGTGACGCAAACGGCGGCGGAGCATACATGCTTGCCAACTCCCGATCCTGAGCCTGGCACACTCAGGCCTCGGAGAACCCGACCGTCGTCGAGCCCCTCTGCGGACACGAAACTGGTCCGGATGACCTCCGGGTAGGCCCAAACTGATTTAAGTCTTGGGCATTCTTCGCTCATAGTAACCGGGCCGGTTCCACGGATTCGCGGGTTTCTACTCACGAAGTGAAGAGAGCCGCCTCCGTGTTCTGCCGTATACCGGGCATTAACCGGATAAGGTCCACAGCAGCAGTGCCAGGAGGATCATAACGCCACCGACCAACAAGACAAAGGCGATAACCCTGATCGCCGGCGGCATCGGCGGGTGGTAAGTTGCACAGTAGTCCTCGTCCAGCGCACAACCGCAATGGGGGCAACGCTCGTGGTACCGATCCAATGCGGTTTTGCACTGGGGGCATTTGAACTCGATTCCGGCATATTCATCACTTGTCGGGTTCATATTGGAAGGGACTCCATGGCGCATCCGCGCCCGGTCGCTATGGCTTTACGCGGTCTTGAGTAGAATGTCGCAGGCACTCTGGGTGACTTAAGATTGTCACTGCTTGCGCGTGCTGTTGTCCGCGTCATCGACGATCCGCCAGCGATGCTTTGATTCCGCGGTCTGGATGTCTACCAGATCGGGCGGCACTTCGTCCACTCGCAGGTCAACCGATTTACCCGCAGTCCTGGGGTCTCTGGCAGCCCGCTCGACAGCGGCGGATCCGACCAGCCGGACGCGAAAGGTGGATCCTCCGATCGTGATGACATCGTCGTCTCTGAGGTGGCGAAACCCGACTGGATCGTTGTTGACGAAGGTCCGGGTGCCGCTCAGCAGGTCGAGGATGGCCGGGTAGCCGAAGTAGGTCAGTAGGAGGGCGTGAGTGCGCGACACCTTATCGTCCGAGATGACGATGTCGCAGCCGTGGCGGCGGCCGATGGTGCAGAGGTCACGCCCCAGCTTCAAGACGCGACCGGTTGGGAGTTCCTGGAGTGCCATAACATTAAGGGAGGTGTCCATGCCAAGGGACTCTGCGTTGCCGGTACCGCTGCGCGGCGGCATTTGAATCTTGACCCGAAACTCCCAGGCGTGGATCTTGAGCACATCGCCGTCACTTAGGCACTCGTGCTCCAGTTTCAGACCGTTCAACAGCGTACCCGTCGTAGTGACAAGGTCGATCGCTAAAATGCGCGTGCCGTCATTGACGATGGCCACATGCACCGGGGCGACCTTGGGATGTGGCACGTTCACCTTGCACCCGGAGCGCGATCCGATCATCGTGACCACGCGGCGGCACTCGATACTGGACTCACTATTTGTTCCGGTAGCAGTGGCGAGCCAAAAACGTGGAGCGGATTCGGCCGTGATAGGGATCGCCTGACTCGATGTCTCACCTGTCGTCAAGGAACGGCTCCTAATGTCGATTGACGCGGTATCCGGCTGGGACATGCGCCACCACAAAACCGGGTACTTATCGGTCGTGTCAGCACCTAGCCCTCTGTTACCAGTATAGGTCCCCGAGCATTCCGTTTCCAGGTCAGGCACCAGGCCGCCGACTCCAAAACCGCGATCCGACATCCGTCAAGGTGTCCCTAACTTATGTTTGTGAGTTTTGGGAGTGGTTTGAGGATCAATCGCAGTTTCTGGTCTCTGTGGCGTGTTTGGGTAGACCGAACAGGTTGAACGTAGTAACAACATACTGTGCGGCTATTCTCTTTTTTCCCTGATTTCTATGCGGAACATGGCATACTTGGGCGGTTGGAAGTGATAACAAGATACGACGCGCAGCCAAAGCACGGTGGCACCGGCTATGTTCCCACGCATCGCCAACGTCAACCTGAAGCGCGAGGGCCTGGTGCAACTCGAAGAGATCTTAGCCCTCAACGCGCGACTCAACACCGTCTACCGGCTCAAGGATTTGCCGGCCCACATCTGGGACTACCACTACCCCGGCTGGGCCGATAAGATGCTCGCCGGGTGGTGCGAGGTTGCCAGGCAGGACGGCCATCCTGCCCTGGCGAAGTTCGCCGAGAAGCTCGAGCGGCATCAGTATGGAATCATCAGCCACTGCAAGCATCCGATGCACACCAGCAAGCTCGAAGGCGTGAGCAACAAGATCAACAAGATCAAGGTCGTCAAGCGGGTCGCGTACGGCTTTTACGACCTCGAGTACTTCGCCCTCAAGATAAAACAAGCTCTGCCGGGGCGCGTTTCAAACAACTGATTTGGGGGAGAACCAAAACGAATAATGCTATAGTGTACTTTTGTTAGACATCTTCTACCCGGTAAGGTTCATCTTTTCAATCATAAAGTGGCAGATATGTGGCACTTACCCTCCTGGGACGCCTGTATGACCGGTCCCGATAGCGGTCCTTTCGGCGCGGGTTACGAGGCCTTCGACTTCGACGACGACGCCATCGGAGACATCGACCTCAAAGACTTCGCCGGATTCCAGCTCACGCTCCCAGCCGTGTGACGGACACTTACTTCTGCGTCAAAACTTGGCCAGGTCAACGACTACGCCCTGCCGTCCTGTAGATGCTCCGTCGGCCCAGTCCGGTGCTTTTGCCGTCCGATAGTTGGCGACAGGACCACACCTCCGGCCGAGGCAACAGATTTGTCACGATCAAGTATTCAGGCCTCGTAATCAAAGAAACCTCGGGAATCAACCGATAACCCGCCGTCAAGCGGTTCCGCGCGGCGCGGAATCCAAGTAAACACAGTCGGTTTATTCAGGAGAACAAATCATGTCGACCACCACGACACAGCAAACCACGCAATCCCAGACGGAAAGCCATTGGGGTATGGTCGTCCCGTTCGACCAGATTCACGAACCCGGGTGCTACATCTGCCATTGGAGCGGGCATCTGCTCCGGGTTCCCCAGGACGGTATCGCACCGGGACGCTCGCCGCTGATGAACATGATTGGGCATGATCCGCTGTACGTCACGAAGGTCAGCGACAATCCGTACATCCCCGTCACGAAGGCGAGGTGGTTGGCGGCCAACTTCGATCTCGCGGTGAACTTCTAGCAAAGAAGTCAACCGTGCGGTCACGTATGACCGAACGCTCCAGATTGGCAGGCGGTATAACTCAATCCGCCTGCCGCTTTTTGTGCGCCAGGCATGGCGCGACTCTTGGAGGTGAAAGTCCTCTGTGGGCTGTGATGACCGGAACCACGAGCCGAGGGCAAGGGTGCCCGTTGTGAGGCGGGATCTGAAGGAAGCCGGAGGCG
>Ga0307432_1000265_pt1 | contig 43673 bp, 30 predicted proteins | sample SalMarWE160150MG_FD_202158 | JGI IMG/M metagenome (GOLD analysis project Ga0307432, IMG submission 202158) | Salt marsh sediment microbial communities from the Plum Island Ecosystem LTER, Massachusetts, United States - WE1603-150 | ecosystem: Environmental > Aquatic > Marine > Intertidal zone >...
ACCGGATTATTGGCCAACCACCTTGAGCCAGCGCGAAGCGAAAATAGCAAAGTCCAGCATATCCACCCTGCCATCGTGATTCAAATCACCAGCCGGATAAATCCTCAAGAATGGATATGTCTGATTCTCGCCAATATCCCAGATTTCTATAAAGTCCCAGCCGGCATCTGTAAATGTGCTTTCGGTCTGCATCTGCGCTGTTAGAAGCGGTGTTCCAATGCCATTGTCCGGCCCACCGGTCTCAATATCCCAGAAACAGCTAACTGCTATGCTATACCATCCTGATCCAATTAACCCTCCGACATGACTACTGTCGCTTGAAACTTCTCCTATCGAATAACAATTCAGAATGTTACCTGCAAAATTTTCACCAACCAATCCGCCTGCATAATCATCTGCCATAACAGATGCCATCGAATAGCAGTTTGAAATCGTTCCTTTGTTCACTCCAACCAGACCACCAATACGCCAATTTCCCTGTACGAATCCATTGGACCAACAATTACGAATTTGCCCGTAATTCATGCCTGCTATAGCACCAGCAATACCTCTCCCACCGGCGACATTGGCATCCTGAACGTAACTATCGGAAATAATCCCATGGTTGGCTCCTGCCAAACCCGCGATATAGCTATATCCTATTATTTTGCCGCCTTTCACATAGCAATTGTTAATTCTACCACTGCCTATAATACCTACTAAAGCGCTCACACCTTCTAAATATTCTCCACCGAACACACACGGGGCGATGATTCCAAGGTTCTTGATTTCAGCGTTAGATCCGTCAACAAAACAGAAAATTCCTACACCATCGGACCATATTGGTGGGTCGTACTCATATGTAAAGTTAGATATAGTATGCCTATTTCCATCGAAAACACCTGTAAAAGGTTTGTTTTCGGGAGAAATGTAATTTCCTGTGAAATAACCAATAATATTGAACTGTGTGCCGGTGTAGTCAGCCAGATTGATATCGGCGACGAGTAAAAAGTGTTTGTTCCAGTCGTTAGAGTCAGCGCCGATTTCGTTCATATCCTCAGCTGTGGCTATTAGATATGGGTTTTCCGGCGAGCCATCACCACCGCTATAAGCACTCACTGAAGCGCTCGTCGCTAATAAAACCACCATTGATAAAATAAGAAATGATTGCGTTTTCATCTTTACCACCTTTCCTTTCATATCTTTATAATAAAAATTTATGATTCACGACGCTGCAAAAGCAGGACAGGGCCGACGGGAATTTGCAAGACCGGTTTTCAACAAGGTTCAAACCCAGTTAGCATTACGCTCATTTCCCATAGCTACTTAGTCAGGCCCAGAAGTTAAACTACAAAATAACCTTTTTTGGTAGGTAGGTTTGAGATATGATAAGATAGGAGTATGATGGCAGTTTAGATTATAATATTAACGCTTTTTAAACCTACCCTCATTCAATTCAATATTAACACAAGATAATCCTTCTGTCAAATAAAATTTTGGCAAATTAGCTAAAATTATTGATATTCCTTGCCATTCGCCCGATATCCTTATTTTGAACTTGCAATTTCATATCAAAAGGCATGTTCAGCCCAAATTTTTTACATTCTGGGGGGCAATTAGACGATGATAATAACCATTTACCTGAGAGTCTCGCCACATAGATTTGCGATTGCGATGTAATCCTGAGGTGAGAGCTGCTCGGGGCGCTTGTGTGGGTCAATTGATACACTATCAAAAATATCTTGCCAGCTTTCGATTTCTGCAAGTTTGCCTTTCGGGCTACGGCCTGTCTCGGCGTGGCCGAGCCACGACGGGCGGGCCCTCGCCGCCGGCGAAGCCTTTGGCAAAGCTGGGTCGCCCCGACGAGTAGCTAATTTGCTACAGGCCATAATGGTCTTGCGTCGATGGCCCATAAAAAGCCCCACGACCTCGCTGAATAGCTTCATATCTTTGATTCGGCGGACCTTTTCTTTGTCGCGAACAAATCTAACGATTGCTGAGTCAACCTGCGGGGCAGGCCAAAAGACAGCCGGCTTCAGAACTCTTATTATTTTTACATCACCGGTAACGCTCAATAAGATGCTCAGGGTGCCATAATCCTTGTTGCCGGCAGCAGCTGTCATTCGTTCAGCAACCTGCTTTTGAACAGTAACATACATTGCATCTGCCACCAGTGGTTCGACGGGCTCACCACCCTGAGCGAAGCCGAAGTGCGGTCCTGTAACCAGATTCAGCATTACGGGCGAAGCGACATTGTAGGGCAGGTTTGCTACCAGCAGGATTCGGCCGGAGTATTTCTTACGGGCATTGGCCAATGCGTTTGAAACGAGCGGGCTGATAGTGTTTTTGTTCTTAAGGATATCGGTATTGATAATCTCGACATTTCGGACTTTTGCGAGCTGGTTTTTTGCGATTTCAGCCAGAGTCCGGTCGTACTCGACAGCAAGACAGTAACCGGCGTGTTCAGCTAAGCCCTCAGTCAGAGAACCTGTGCCGCAGCCGACCTCGAGCACAATATCGTTATCGTTAATATTTGCAGAATCTATGAGCAGTCGCATCAAGTTCAAGTCGATTAGAAAGTGCTGACCAAGCCGTTTGATAACTTCGGCGCCGGCTGATGTTAGCAACTGCTGGATTTGATGCTTGGTTTGCATTTGTATCAGCAATTTCGTGCGTTGGCGTGAGCAAGCTCATAAGCTTTTTTCTTTTTGGTCATTTGTATTGCGGTGGTTATAGCCGATTTCATACCGGCCGGGTCGGCAATGTCCTGGCCGGCAATGTCGAATGCTGTTCCGTGAGCAGGCGATGTTCTTATTATTGGTATGCCGATGGTTATATTGACCGCTCTTTTAAAGTCGAGCAATTTTACAGGAATCATACCCTGGTCGTGATACATCGCGACGACGCCGTCGAATTCTCCCTGCGCGGCCCGTAGAAAAAGTGTGTCAGCCGGGAATGGGCCATCGCAGTTTATACCCTGCTCTTGTGCTAATAAAATCGCAGGAGATATAATCCGCTGTTCTTCATCGCCGAATTGGCCGGCCTCACCTGCGTGTGGGTTCAGTGCCGCAACGCCAATCTTCGGATTTGGAATGTTGAAATATTCTTTCAATGCGTCATTTAGCAAGTCTATCGGCTCGAAAACACAGCCGATTGTGAACTTGTGCCTTACTTCAAACAGCGCCTCGTGGATTGTCGCCAGAGCGACTTTTAACGGGCCGGCGACAAACATCATCACCTTTCGTTTGGACTTACACCGCTTGGCTAACATTTCTGTATGTCCCGGCCAGGTCGCACCGGCCAATTTCCAGCTTGTTTTACTAATTGGAGCCGTTACTATCGCATCGATTATGCCTGCCAGAGTGGCATCAATGGCATCGAGACAAAACCTTATGGATGCCTCACCGGCTACCTTGCTGGGACCTTTTATCCACGCAGGCACCGAATAATCATCGTAGTCAGCTACCATAACTTTATGCGGATATTCTCTGCTGATTTTTTCGTGTTGATGCCGACCCCAGAAGGGCTCTATCTCAGCTTTATCGGCTGCGTAACAAAGCTGCTCATTCATACCGAAGACGATAAATTTCGCAGCTTTGCGTATTTCGGGGTCAGCCAGAGCTTTTACGATAATCTCCGGCCCGATGCCCACCGCATCACCCATCGTAATGCCTATCACCGCCTGCTCATATATCGAATTATTGTTGATTTTGTCCATATCATTCGTGGTTTATCTCATACTTCACAAGGCGCGAGTTAAAAGCCCAATTGTTTTAATTTTTCTACTGTTAGCTTCTGCTCTTGTGGCAAAATCTTATCAAGCTGTTTTTTTACCGTCTTTACAATTATATCAGCTTCTATATTTACCATATCGCCGATTTTTGCTTTGCCTAAGGTGGTTTTTTTCAGCGTTTCAGGAATTAAGGCAACCGTGAAACTGTTATTATCCATATTCGCAATTGTCAGAGAAATTCCATCAACAGCGACCGAGCCCTTGGGTACCATCTGGTCAAGCAGCTCATAGGCGGTCGAAAACCTTATATCGGCAAAATCGCCACGTCTGTCAATCTGCTTTATAGTAGCTGTCCCGTCAATATGACCCAGGACGAAGTGCCCGCCGAAGCGGTCGGCGGGCTTCATCGCACGTTCGACGTTGACCTGTGATGAAGGGCCTAATTTACCAAGCGTCGATTTTGCCATAGTTTCAGCGCTTACGTCAAAAATTGCAGAACTACCATCGAGCCGGGCGATGGTCAGGCAGACGCCATCTATAGCAATGCTATCGGCGATTCTACAGCCATCAGCCAGTTCGCCTAAATCGATGGCCAGTTCCATCGCATCAGCACTCCGGCGAACCGACATAACCTGACAAATTGACTCTATAAGCCCTGTAAACATTTAGCTACCTGTGGCACCTGTCCCTTAGGGACAAGCTACCGCCACTTTGTGCGAGGTTGACTATTTCCTACTTTTTATTTACAATTGACAAAGAAATAATAAGCTCTTAAATCTATTATAAACAATCAGTTAAAAATAATCAATGATTACAGTTAGAAGGAAGGGATGCTATTATGAATACTTTCTGGCTCAAAATCGCTGGTATTGTGGTTATATTAGTAGTAGTGATTGTAGCGATAGGTTATTTCTCCGGCGAAGACGAACCCAAACGACCACCCAAGACCTTTTACGACCAAGCCGAAGAAGACAAAGAGAAATTCTTAACCAAGCCACAACCAGTAGATGAGCAAGTTCAGCAGCCAAACAAGCCGGCTAAAGACGAAACACCCCCTAAACCTGTCCAGCCACCAGTAGAGCGGACAAGGCCTGCTGAGCCGACTCAACTATATTTCAAGCCGCTTTCCGAGATAGATAATATAGAGGCCGAAAGACTCCTGAACGTGGCAGTGCCTGGCCGTAGCATAGGCCGATTACCGATGACGGGATTCAAGCTTATGGTTGATACCTGTCGGCAAATTATCACAAAATGGCCGGATAGCTGGTATGCCTATCAAGCCAAACGGATGCTTGCGGATATGCCGCCGCGATTTCAAGTACGGTATAAGGTAACAAAAGAGGAGATGGACATAAGTAGATTCACTCAACCCAGACCAGGAACCAAACCTTTCAATATCAAGGAATCTCGTTAAATGGCTTCGACTGTAACTACGGGTGATATACCGGTAATTTCAATCACTGCGGATTGTTTGCCGGAAGCGTGGGAGAAAGCGGTTCTGGCAGTATGGGATAAGGGACAGGATGTCAAAACACAATACGATAAGCCCGAAGACCCGCCCAGCAAAGATGCAACCGTTATCGTTACCATAACAGACCCATTCTGCGAGCCGAGGATACATAAGAACTTTCCGGGTGGGCCTGAAGAGCTTGAATCGTACAGGCAGGAGGTGGTCAATGGCATTCACGACCACTGGATTGACCCCGCTGCGGGTAAATGGACCTATACATATCACGAACGATTATTCTCATATTGTCCGGCGGAAAATATCCGGAATGCTGATTCCTCAAGGCCTTTCAAGAAAGTCGACCAGATTCAGTATATTATTGATTGCCTGTCAAAGACCGAGTACAGCCGAAGAGCACAGGCAATAACCTGGATGCCGACCGCAGACCCGGCGACGGATGACCCACCCTGCCTGCAGAGAATCTGGTGTCGATTGGTGGAAAATGGAGCAGGCGGCCTTACACTTAATATGAATACGCACTGGCGAAGCCGTGACCTTTACAAGGCCTGGTTTATGAATGTCTATACGCTAACCGACCTTCAAAGGATAATCGCTGAGCGGATTTCTGATAAAATAAATCAGCCGGTCAAACTTGGCAGGTATGTTGATATTAGTGATTCGCTGCATATCTACGGCAGCTATTTTAACGAGGTGGCTGTAGAGATAGAGAAAATGCGGCGAAGCCCTTTTACTGAGCGGTCCTGGGAAAGCACACATCCGGCTTTCGAGATGATGACCCGCGAGGCCAGAGAAAAACTGGCCCAGAACCCGGATTGGTTCGCAAGAGCAAAAGGTTAGATAGGTTTGAAATATATCCTTAATTGTTAGCGGTAAAAAATCGAGCAAATATAACACAAGGCCGGATACAGGATTTTCAGCAATAAAAAGTTTTGAACTTTATTTGGCTTTTGATGATTTTTATGTTAGACTTTAATAGGAGTAGGGCAGATAAAGCAGGCAGGGCCAGTCCAAAAATTATATGGGCCGTGGCCACCTGAATATCAAAAAGATTCGCCCCGTTTTTCTGTAAGGCCGACCCAGACAGTAAAAAACTCCTGCACATTGTTGTAGAATCTAAGGGGGGTGTATAAGTTTCTTTCCGAGTTGGCCCCCACGCCTGCGTGACGCAGACAAGCGTGGGGGCTTTTTTTATAAAAAAATAATCGCCGAAAGTGGCTGTGAGTTTTTTAAAACTTTTTTCTTTAGTGCTTATCAATCCTTAAATTAAGTGCCCCCAGGGGAGAATTTAACAACCACCATTCAAATCTTTTAACAGCGTTCTTGTAAATTTTTTTGACATACTATATATTGTTTTTAGAATATCTATATTAACTATATATAGTATTGTCTTGATGAGTTACCATAAGTGCTCCTTAGACGTAATGAGCAAAACGCAAGACGAGGTACGAGGCACGAAATGAGATGTCCCTTTTGTAAGGAAGATGAGGATAGGGTCATTGATTCACGTTCAAGTGACGGCGGCAGAATAATCAGACGCCGGCGTCAGTGCCTGATGTGTAAAAAACGCTTTACCACGTATGAAAAGGTAGGTGAGAGCTTTAAACTTTACGTAGTGAAAAAAGACAAATCTCGCGTTCCTTACGACAGAGAAAAAATCATCGCTGGTGTGCAGAAGGCCTGTTACAAAAGGCCTGTTTCAGCAGAGCAGATTCAGCACATATCCGACAATGTAGCAGAAAGTGTATTTCGCAACTTCGATAAGGAAGTAACATCTGCCTTTATCGGTGAAAGCGTAATGAAGCACCTTCGCGCAATTGACAAGGTCGCATATATTCGTTTTGCAAGTGTCTATCGTGACTTCACCGATGCTGGAGAATTAATTGAGGAAGTAAGCCACGCTATCAGCAAAGCCGAGCCAATCGGCCAGCCGACACTTTTTGATAAACAAGGAACATTAAAACAAGATTGAAGGGTTGGTACGGCTGTTGAATCTTGACTGTCGTCAGACAAGTTTTGCAGGGAGACAAAAATGGCGGGGGTGAAAGTTCAGCTTAAAGTCATTAAAGCAGATGGCAGTGTTGAAGAATATCTGCACACAAAAGTCATAGGGGCTATCAGTAATGCTCTGGTGCAGGTGAGTGAGCCGGATATTGAAATTGCAGAGCAGCTTGCCGAAGTAGTAACATATTTCCTCTATCATAAACAAAGTCGCCATAGCGTAACAAGCAGTGAGATATTCTCCATAATTAAGGCCGTTTTTACAGCCACCAAGTTCGAAGAAGCTGCTATCGCACTAAGCGAGTATCATTTCGAGCGCAGGCTCAAACGCCGCAGGGTCGAAGTCGTCTCTGTAGACCTCAGGGAGCTGCAGGATGTTGAGTTGCTCTGTAATTCGGAACAATTGAATAGCAAATGTCGGTGGGACAAGTCCAGAATAGTTGGTGATTTAGTAGCCAAGCACGGTCTTTCCCGACAAACCGCAAGGGCGATTGCTTCAATGGTTGAAGAAAAAATCTTTAATATAGGGCTCACTTTGGTTCCAGCCAGTTTAATAAAGCAGCTTGTTCTGGGCGATGCTGCCGCAGTGTTGCGGGCCGAACGCCAGCTGCAAACCATCTGATTCCTGACTCGTCGTTCGTGCCCCGTGGCTCGATACTCGATATGATAACCGCTGCTTCCTGCCCGATTATTGATAAAGCTATTGGATTATTGGCCAGTCTCTTCAAGCCAGTGACCGGCTAAAATCGCTACGTCAACGAAGTTTACAATATTATCGTGATCTATATCCCCAGCTGGATAGACCCGTAAAAATGGATACGTCTGGTTTTCGCCGGTATTCCAAACTTCAATAAAATCCCAGTTGACGTTCGTAAACGTGAATTGACGTTTCATCTCCGCTGTCGTCTTTGGATTTCCACCGGCACTGCTTGACTGCCCGCTGGTCTCGATATCCCAGAATGATGCGGTAATCGTACTGAGCGAATTGTACCCCACCAGCCCGCCGGTGTAGCTATCTCCTGAAACACTACCTGTTGCATAGCAGTTTTCAATCGTGCTATTCCCATTCCGTCCCACCAGGCCGCCAGTGTAATCATTCCCGCCAACAGCGCCTGTTGCATAGCAATTTGAAATCGTGCTATTCCCATTCCATCCCACCAGCCCGCCGGTGTAGCTATCTCCTGAAACACTACCTGTTGCATAGCAGTTTTCAATCGTGCTCTTCCAATTCCATCCCACCAGGCCGCCAGTGTAGATTGTTCCCGAAACGTTTCCCGTTGCATAGCAATTTGATGTCTGGCCATAATAATTTTCTCCCACTAGCCCGCCAGCGTAATGCCCTGAAATGTCGCCTGCTGCATAGCAATTCGAAACCGTGCTATAATTTTTTCCCACCAGCCCGCCGGTGTAGTCATCTCCTGAAACACCACCTATTGCATAGCAGTTTGAGATATGGCCGTAATTACATCCCACCAGTCCGCCCATGTTCTGATGTCCCGAAACGCTGCCTGAGGCATTGCAATTCAAAATCGTATTAAAATTGTATCCAACCAGCCCACCGAAAACCCAATTCCCCGAAACCTTACCATTTGCATTACAATCGGAAATCGTGCCTCTGTGGTTGTATCCCACCAGTCCGCCGACATAGTTTTGTCCTACAGTGTTTCCGGAGTTGATGGCACAGCCGATAACTGTTCCAGCTTCTAAGTGGCCCACAAGAGAGCCAACGGAATCCGAATCACCTGCTGCGTTAACATCGGGGTCGACTAAATTCAAATCTTTAATCTCGGCCTTTGTCCCATCGATATAACCGAAAATCCCAATGTAATCGGTGTCGGTAGTGGTGTATGTGAAGTTGGAAATCGTATGCTTGTCGCCGTCAAAAATGCCGGTAAAAGACACATTATTGGGTGAGTCCCATTTTTCGAAGTAACCGATGATATTGAACTGTGTACCGGTGTAATCAGCAAGATTAATATCCGCTGTCAGCAGAAAATACGCATCCCAGTCATCGGGATTTGCACCGATTTCGTTCATATCTTCCGCTGTGGCGATTAGATATGGGTCATTCGGCTCTCCGGTTCCGCCGCTGTAAGCAGCCACCCGGCCACAAGCCGCCAGCAAAAACACTATCGCTAAAAGAATCGATTGCTTCTTCATCACCCTTTCATCCCGTTGGAAATTTTTATCCCCTCGCGCCTTTCCTGTTAGAGACACCCGCTCTCTTATCTTGGGAATATCTAACGGGATTCATTTGTTTATAATAAAAATTACAACTAATATTATACCAAACCTACGATAAAATGCAAGATAAAAATCGATTCTCGATACTATAGCGAAGTTGGAAGTCCACCGCAGGTGGTCTGAATACTCAATTGAAAATCCCTTCTATCGCCCATCAGCTATTAGTGTTTTTGCGCGCTCAAGGATTTTTTCGGACATTTCTTCGGGCTCGATGCCGAGCCAGCGGATGTCTTTGAAGGTCTTAAACCAGGTTCGCTGGCTCTTGGCTAATCGGCGGGTATTTTTCTTTATCTGTTCGATTGCATCTTCGAGGCCGTACTTTCCATTTAGATAATCGATTATTTCTGCGTAACCAATTGCGCATCTGGCCTGAGGGCTTAGCGGTTTTTCCTCGGCTAATAAAGATTTGACCTCATCGACTAAGCCCTGCTCGAACATCCTTTTTACTCTGGCGTTGATTCTTTTATTTTCTTCACCCTTTTCTCTTCGCAGTCCGATGATTGTCCAGTTATGTCTTTCCTGTCTTCTGTCTTCTGTCCTCCCTGGCTCGGCAGGCACGCCGTGGCCTGACGGCTGTCCTCTGTCCTGTGCCCATTGCCTCTGGAAACTGGAGATGGCTTTGCCGGTGATTTTATAGACCTCCAGAGCACGGATTATTCGCTTAGCATCGTTGGGGCTGATATGCTGTGCTGACGCAGGGTCAATCTCTGTTAACCGGTCATATAGACATTTCAGGCCTTCGGCTTCTGCTTGCGCCTTCAATTCGGCTCGTATTTGCTCATTGGTTCCGGGGCCTTCGAAAAAGCCATACAGCAGGACTTTGATATATAGGGCTGTTCCACCGACTGCGATAATAGGTTTATTTTTGCTTTTTATCTGCTCTATCGCTTCGTTGGCTAATTTCAGATACGCAGCAACGCTAAAATGTTCGCTCGGCTCAACTACGTCTATTAGGTGGTATTTGATGCGCTCGCGTGCTTGTTTTGGCGGCTTGGCGGTGCCGATGTCCATCCGTCTATAGACCTTCATCGAGTCGATGCTGATTATTTCAGGACGTTCGACTGAGCTCAGCCGAAGCCCACCCAGACTTTCGGCCAAATCGAAGGCCAGTCGGCCTTTGCCCGATGCGGTAACACCAAGAATTAGAATCATTTACTATTTACTTTTTTGTTTTTTTCTATTTATTATTGAATCGCTTTTAATGTCTTTTCCAACTCTCAATAGTAAATAGTCGATAGCGAATAGTCAATGAACTTCAACGCTCAATTACGTGAGAAGGCACAGGCGGTTAATTACGTGCTACAGCAGCTTTTGGCCTCTCAGCCAATAAATGGCGAGCTGAAAGAGGTGCTTCGTTACACGCTTGAAGCACCGGGTAAGCGGGTTCGGTCGGCGCTGGTGCTGTGGTGCTGTGAGCTTGTTAGCGGGCAGATAAACCGTAACGCTGAGATTGCAGCAGCGGCGTTGGAGATGGTGCATACATATTCGCTGGTGCACGACGATTTGCCGGTGATGGATAATGATGACCTTCGGCGTGGCAGGCCAACATGCCATAAGGCATTCGATGAGGCGACGGCCATACTGGCCGGCGACGCCCTTTTGACACTGGCATTTGAGATTCTGGCCAAGGAGATTGATAATCCTGCCATCGCCACCGTTAGACATGCTTACCTTAATGATATCACAATCCTAATGCCGAAAGGACGTCCTCGGTACTAAGCTTCTCTTGGCCGTAGCTATTCAGTATCCTTACTAAAATATCGCATATTTTGTTGTTTTCTTGCGCTATTGACACCGCACGGTCTCCTCCCAAAACCCATGTAGCATAGCGGTTATCCCCGACGATGAGAGGTCCAGAGATGGGAACATCCAACATCCCGATCCTAAACCGACGACCACTCTGTGCCTCTATGTCTTTTAGCCATTGTAATTTTCTCCTGACACCTGAAAGAAGACTGGTGTTATCCACCAACTTCTTGTTCTGTAACTCTTGCCTGGTGGCTTCCTTTGAGAATAGATACAGAAACTCCTTGTCGGCAAGTTTGTAATTGTTGTCGATCCATGCCTTCAGCACGTCTGCGAACTCTTTCTCATAAGCGTATTTCATCGCATCGTCCGCTAAATAATCACGGGCACCGAGAATCAAAGAAGGGGTCTGCTGGAAGAGGTATAAACGTCTCTGAGTGTAGCGGATTATGGATGTGCCCAGTTCATACATCTCATTTCGCGCCATCGTATATATTGGTTCTCTATAAAACTTGGCAATTTCAGCGGCAATACTCTCCCGAACCGCGGTTTTTAGCTCAGCGACACTTCTGTACTTGTGATAAGTCACACGCCGCGGGGGTCGCCCCCGGGAGTTTGGGTCAAACTTCTTCAAAAAAGTCGTAAGCCCTGGCGTGCGCTTCTCATCTCCGGCCAAGGACTTGACAAGCATGAGGATTGGCTTACTTTGTTTGACTGCTTCATTATATTCTTCCAGAACCCAAGAGCTAAGGGATTTCCAGAGCAGCAGCAGGAAGATGTCGCAATCTCTGACCTCCTCGGTATAGCTTTCACTTGGAGACATATTCATAGCAGGAAAAAGCTCAAACAGAATCGGATGGATATTAATATCCTTAAGCGCCTGCTGCGCAATCTCACGGTCATACTCAAGCTCGGTCATGTCCGAGCTTACGAACACACTTATTTGCCTAATAGGAGCCATAGCAATAATACGAGTAAATCAGAATTTCCTATCTAACATATAGTTCGCCCAAAGTAGTAGAAGACGCTTGTACAAGGAGGCTGAGATATCATCCAAATATGGAATGGCCTCTGAAATATAGTATTCCGCGAGTTCCTTAGTCCTGCCGATACCGTTAAGGTCACAGAAAAGATTGGTGACAGCCTGAACTTGGTCGTTGGTAGCCAAGCGGTTACCTAAAGTAGCCAGTATCGTTTCCCTTTGCGATTCGTTGGCGTTTTTTAGAGCCTCGTAAACAATTACTGTCTTTTTGCCCTCTCGGATGTCTGAGCCAATAGGCTTGCCGAGGGAAGCTTCATCACCCAAGATACCCAGGATGTCGTCCTGAAGCTGAAAAGCGGTTCCGCATTTGCTCGCAAAATGTGTGATGGCTTGGACTTCATCATCCTCAAAGTTGTAAGTGTTCTTCCCGATGAGAGCTCCGGCCATCCCCGCGAATTCGTACAAAACGCCGGTTTTGAGCCAGAGCATCTCTATTATTTTACCCTCGTCGACGTCTTTGAGCTTGGCAAGATCATGCATTCCATAACGGACGTCGAGCACTTCGCCAAAAATCAGGTTACCAAGAACATAGGATTGCAAGTGCTTGATCAGTCTCAAGACCAGTGTTGCGTCAATACCAGACTCTAATGTGCAATCGACGAAAGACGTTATAGCCCATCCGTGTTGCATGTCCCCAGTAAGAATGGCAACGTCCCGCCCATACTCAGTCGCAAGGTCGGCCGGAAGGTTTTGTCTAGTTCGAGCAGCAGTACGCATAGCTTCGTGTACAGTTGGACCACCGCGCCGTAGTGTATCGTTATCAATTAAGTCGTCATGAACCAAAGTCCAAGTGTGAAAGAGCTCAACACCAGCAGCTGCAGGGAGGGCGAGATCCTCTCGGTCTGAACCGCCAAGTGCACCGGCCGCCATCATTAGAACTGATGGTCTCAGGCGCTTGGCGGGCCTATCAATGTAACGGAAGACACTCTCTAATATATCTTCGGGGTTGAAGTAGGCCATCACTTGGCTAGATTTCAACACAGAGTTGATTCGTTTTTCAGCATTGGATAGGTATTGAAACAACTCGTCATACTGCATTGTGTCTCCTATATCGCAACTCTCAATGTCCGCGTTTACAGAAAACTTGCTCTTTTCATATTTTTTTAGCAGAATGTGCGCCTAACGTCAATCCTGAAAATGTTGAATTTTAGCGAAACATGGAACCGATAAGCGTGGGGATGAAAGACTGGTTTTAGATGCCTGATCTTCAGGCCAACTCCCCGGTCTACTTTTTGCCACAAAACGGCATTTTAAGTCAAATTACAGCTTTAGGTTTTGAGCCGTTCGACCCAAAACCCGATACCCTCAGAAAGCTTGCTATCGCCCTGCTCGAAAGAACAAAGTAACCCCGCACCAATTGCCCATTACCCTTAAGGCGCTTCTTATAAAAAAGCTGCATATCAGTATTAAAAACCTCGATATAGAAAAAATCAGGCAGTCATCTTACAGGGCAAACGTAGCATAAACCGCCTTTTTGGCGGGCATATCCGATTTATCCGCCAGAGGCGGATTTATTTTAGTTCTGGCGATAGCTTGATTGAGGCAATAAATAGTTAAGAAAAAAAAGGAGTTCGAGTCGATAAAATAATAGCTCGTGCTACGTAGCAAGCCTACTCCGCCGAAGTCCCTAAAGGGCGAAGGCCGGAAGCGCTACTTCGCAGAGTAGTAATAGTTTGGGGGATTGGACTATGGAAGAAAGTATTTTATCCCCAATTGGGCTGATGCTCGGTGTTATCGCTGCATCTGCCAATAGTATCAGGACAAACCTGGTATTTGGCCTTAAGCATCAATCGGTAAACCCCGTTAGAAAGTTTGGGTTGTGCTTTTTTTCTAACGGGGTAAAGCAAGAAGGTTTTTACAAGAAACTTCATTTGCCAATTCACAGCCGGTCGCCTCCGCTGTTGGCCTGTAGTTGATAAAAAACTATTATACTGAAATATATTTGGGTTACGAACCAACAGGCCATAAGCAGTACACTTATGGCCTTTTTTGTTCATACACTTTGGTTGCTTGCTTTGGAGAAATTCGGCGGAGAATAGAGCTGTGGTTAAATCCCAGAAAACTTCTACTTCCTGTGCCATACCTCTGTCACACCACAAGAAAAATATCTGGTCTTAATCAACAATTCATCCGTTTTTCAATACTAAGGCGGGACTATTTGTGGGTGCATAGTCTCCACCACGGGAAAAAAGGTCGCTATCCAGCTAAACCAATATTAGAGGAGAAAAACGATGGCAAAAATATCCCAAAACAAACAGTCAGAATCCAGGCCTTTACTGTCGGATGACTTAGCGAAAGCTATTGAAAAATTAGAGCAGCAAATTAAGGACTTAGAAGATTTTGATGTGAATACTATAGCAGGGCGGCTCGATGTCAACACCAAGGCACTGGAGGATAACATCAATGATACGCTTTCTGATGTCTTCGGGTACGACACCGCGGAATACCGGAATTACGCAATATTATCACTTGATACTCTTCCAATTGAACTAGGTGGTCCAAAGCCACAACTGCCTGTGCTGCAGCAGGCATATCAAAAAGGTATCAACGTTTGCGCGACAAGATTGAAATCTCTCAAAGAAGTACTACAGCAGAAGTTAATGGATACCAAGGCAAACCTCCAACCCCCTATTAAACCGGCAGAACCGACACTCTGACACGATAGCGAAACAGTGTTTATCTTACATAGTCACGATAAGGTTGCTAAAGAAACTGCAACCAGAACAGTCTTTCCGTTTCCATGAGCGCCTCTTATAATAAGATGTTCAATATTATTATTCTTATCATTCTTGTTAGTTGTTAGCTGTCTGTTAGCCGTCTGTTGGTCGTCTGTTGGCTGACTATTAGTTTGATTATTAGCTCCGTCCGCCTGTTTTCGATAAGTCTCCCAATTGCAGATAGTTATAAAGCGATTGTGCTTTGTTGATTGGTTTGTTAGAAATCCATAAGTTTCAAATCTTTTGAGTGCTGTTCTGATATTCTTGATTGATACACCCCTACCACAGCGCCTCTGGATGCCGTTGAGCGATGTTACAGGTTGTTTCGGCTTGCAGTCGCACTTGGGGGCAACATTGCCCCTCTATAATTGGCCCAACCTGCACAAATCTGACAAAAAAAACGCTTTACAAACGGCCTTTTTTGCGGTAAATTATTGTGGTAAAAGAAGTAAACCCCGTTAGTCCTAAGGACTCTTGCCGTAAGGCATCCCATAGGGATTACGGAGAAAGCACAGGTGGGGGTTTTAACCCACCTGCGGCGGGTAAACCACAACCTCGCTATGTATTTTTTTACCCCGCCAAACAGTGAGCGGGCAAGCTTGCTCGAAGGACGGGGCTTTCCTTCTAACGGGGTAAAATTTTTTCGAAATTTGGGTTTTTCTCCGCAACTACCTGCGTATTTGATTGAAATTATGAGTATTTGTTAATTGAAAGAGCCTCCGATGGGCAGATTATTAGATCAAGTAAATAGTCCGGCGGATTTGAAGATGCTGCCGGCTAAGCAGCTCACTGAGCTGGCGGAGGAAATACGGCAGTTTATTCTTGATTCGGTCAGCAAGACTGGTGGACATCTGGCCAGCAATCTCGGCACTGTGGAGCTGACACTGGCACTGCATTACGTCTTCGATTTCAAGCACGATAAGCTGCTCTGGGACGTCGGCCATCAATGCTACACGCACAAAATCATTACCGGAAGAAAGGATAAGTTCGCTCGGCTTCGCCAGGCAGGCGGGATAAGCGGTTTTCCCGACCCAGCTGAAAGTGAGTATGACCACTTCACAGTCGGCCATGCCGGAACCTCGATAGCAACGGCAATCGGGATGGCGATCGGGAACCGGAGACAAAAAAAGAAGGATAAAATCGTGGTCATGGTTGGTGATGCCAGTATCGTTAACGGAACCAGCTTTGAGGCACTTAATAATCTTGGGTTGGCCAGGAGGCAGCTCCTAATCGTGCTCAACGACAACTCGATGGCCATAGATGCAACCGTCGGGGCAATGGCAAAGTATTTTTCCAGAGTCCGGCTGAGCCAGACCTATGAGGATTTGCGCAAAACCACCAAAAATATTTTAGAGCACACACCTGTTATAGGCAAAAGCGTTGAAGAAGCAATTGAGAGGATTAAAAAGAGCATTCGAATGGCGCTGCCGGCCAGTCAGATGTTCGAGAGCTTGAATATCCCGTACTTTGGTCCCGTCGATGGTCACAATGTAGAGTCACTTGTGCAGTTGTTCAAAGCGTTGGAACAATTAGAGCATCCGGCTATCCTGCACGCTTATACGAGCAAAGGCAGGGGTTTTAGGCCAGCCGATTCCCGTCCAAGCCCCCTTAGAAAGACCTCGGTTGGTGGCACAGAGCCCATCTATACTCCTTCTAACGGGGCAAGCAAATTCCATTCTACAGGACCATTCGAGATAAAAGAAGATGATAAAGTTGAGAAGACGGCAGATATAAGCAGGCCCAGCTTTACCACTGTATTTGGAGAGCACCTGACAAAGTTGGCTGAAAAAGACGACAAAATTGTGGCCATAACTTCGGCGATGTGCGACGGCACCGGGCTGGCTGATTTTCGCAAGAGGTTCGCAGACAGGTGCTACGATGTAGGTATTGCTGAGGGTGCAGCGGTGGATATCGCAGCGGGGCTGGCCCGCAGCGGACTAAAACCGGTGGTCTGCATCTACTCAACCTTTCTGCAGCGAAGCTTTGACCAGATATCTCAGGAGGTGGCTTTGCAGAATCTGCCGGTCGTTTTCTGTATCGACCGAGCTGGAGTTGTCGGCCCGGACGGGCCGACACATCACGGCTTGTCGGATATCGGCTTCTTAAGGATGCTGCCAAATATGGTGCTGACGGCACCTGCGAATGATGTCGAAATGAAATTGGCTCTGGAATTCGCTTTGAGCGCCGATTCGCCGGTCGTTATAAGGTATCCTAAAGACCTTATCCCACCGAAGAAGTTTGTCAGGTCTGCTTGTGCTAAGCCGTTTAAGCTTGGTCAGAGCGTGGTTGTTAAAAAGACGAAAGATTCATCTATTGCAATCGTTAATTATGGCAGCATATTAGCTGAAGCGCTGACGGCAGAGGCGCTGTTGGCTAAAGACGGGATTGCGGTTGATGTGATTAATGCTCGCTTTGCTGCTCCGATTGATAAGAAGATTCTCTCCTTGTTGGAGATGGGCAAAGATATAATCACGGTAGAGGACCACAATCTTGCCTGCGGGTTCGGCTCAGCAGTACTGGAGTCGTACGCATTGCGTGATGCGTATAGCGAAAAACAAAAACGCAATACGCAAGCTTGTCCTGAGCGTAGTCGAAGGAACGACATACGCAATCCGAGAATATGTGTGCTTGGGGCGCCGAGGAGATTAATCGGGCACGATTGCCGCGAAACTCAACTTATGCAGGCCGGCATAAGTGCCGATAAAATAACAGAGACGGCAAAAGAAATGTTCGAAATTCGAAATCCGAAATCCGAAATTCATCCTTCGTAGTTTCGTCCTTCGCCCCTTAGGGGCTTCGGAGAATAAAAATACTACGGAGAACGGACAATGTCGAAACTTGTCTGACGACATTTATCCGCCGTCCGTGTGGCGGAGTCAAGATTCGATATCAGGTTTTTCGAGGTGCGAGATGCCAGATACGAAGATGCCCAAATTGGTAATTTTTGGCGACCTGAAGAAAGAGCACGTTGCCGAGGCCGTTGAAGAATTCAAGGACTTTGCCAGAGACAAGGCCGAGATAATAGATAGTTGCAGTATCGAGAAATATAAGGCCGAGATTCTACCTGTGGCAGAGCTAAAAAAATGCGATTTTGCCGTCGTTTTCGGCGGTGATGGCAGTATTATTTCAGCAGGGAGGATTTTGAGGCAGAGCAAAGTTCCTGTTATAGGAGTTAACCTCGGAAAACTTGGTTTTTTGGCGGAATTTAGTGTTGATGAGCTCGAGCAATATTTTGATGATATCACCTGCGAAAAAGCGCCTATCGAAAGACGGATGATGTTGAGCTGTAAAGTTTTCAGCAGCTCCAATCGAAGCCAGGTAAAATTCGGCTCAGCGGCCATCAATGACGTTTTTATTACTGCCGGGCCTTTGCATAGGACAATAGAGCTGAAAGTAACGGTGAATAGCCAGACGGTAGCCAGTTTTGTAGGCGATGGTCTGATAATATCCACTCCAACGGGCTCAACTGCCTATAATTTATCGGCGAGTGGGCCTATTCTCGATAGTTCGATGGAGGCGATGGTTATTACGCCGATTTGCCCTCATTCGCTTAGCTTTCGCCCTATTGTTATCGATGCAAATAGCAAGGTGGAGATTTCGAGGGTCCGGATTGATAAAAGCACGATTATATCGGTAGATGGGCAGGATTCTCTGAAGCTTTCTGATAATGATATTGTCGGGATAGAGAGGGAAAACAGCGATTTTCTTCTTGTAAATAATCCGCTGCGGACCCGCTGGGATACATTAGCTGCTAAACTAGGTTGGGCTGAAAAGCCGAAATATAAGGCAGACCCTCTCACGAAGTAGTAGGACATATCCGCCATAGGCGGACCGGTTAAAAATACTGACTTTTCGATTGTGATAAACTTGCGGGGGTCCGGAGATTTTAATATGAGGTATCGACAATTTATTTGCGATTATGAAGGTGGGCCTTGCAAGATGGGAATCCGAATACCTTTGGTGGCAGTAATAATTGTTATTCTACTATCGGCAACGGCCTGGCCGCTTCAGAATCCGTATATCAGCAGTCCTATGGGCTCGAGTAGCAGTCCGGTCAGCCAGACCCAACAGAGCCTGTTTCGAAGCCCTAATCGTTATGATACTGGTGGTAACAGGTTGATTGTCGGGAATGTGCGTGGTGGTACACACTTTCGTGCCGATGTGCCCTATCAATCAACTACGAGTTTTAGCGGGTCGGTTCCGTCGTCGGCTACAATATCTTCTTTTTTGAGATATTCGGCTGGAAAAGAAGATATTAGGCGTGGAGCCGGCAAATACAGACGAACTATGCCATATTACAATCCGAGTCAGACGGTAACATTTACTGTGCCCGGTCGCTCTGGCGTTTTCACGTCGGCAAATGCCTCATCGGCTCTAAGCGCTGGTAGTCGTGCCGGGGGAAAGTTGGCCCAGATAGCTCGGCCGAGCACACGGGTTTTAGCCGACGGTGCTGCCTCCACTTCTGACATAATGTCACGGCCGATGTCAATGAGCATGCAGGAGATGGAGAAAGTAATTTCGGCTGAAGTCGGCGAATTTGCTGAGGGTGGTGTATCAACAACTGAAGCGGTTATGCCGAGAACTGAGCGGATAAGCGACAGGGCAGCCGATTTGAGAATAAGACCAGCTGGCCAAGATGATTCTTTACAACGAATTGCGAAAGACCAGTTGAGCGAGGAGATTCGACAGCGTTTTGAACCCACTCAGAGCCCTTATGCAGAAGAGACTGGGGCCGTGAAGGACTACAAGGCAGCTGTGCCGTTTGAACGAAAACAAATGCTTACCGAACGCCAGATAGAATCCGAAGACTTCGGCAAGCTCAGCCGAGCCGCAGATATGCCTGTCAAAGGTACACGAGTATCGACTGGCGTAGAGGCAGAACAACAAGACCTGTTTGATACTTATGGGCAGGTGAGGCAGCAGATAGACAATTTACAGGAAGCTCTTAAGCAATTAAGGACTGACAAAGCTGCTGGAGAGGCCCCAGCTACAAAAGGCGCTTGGCAAGCCAAGGAACCTACTGGTGCCGAGAGAAAGTCGGGCCAGCTTAATTTCCAAGATCCTGATATTAATACACAACTATCGTCTTTTAGAAAAAATATCGAGCGTCTGGCATCAGATGTCGGAAAAGAACCCTCCGGCGCCGATATGCCAATAGAAGCTAAGCGGATTTTGGGTGGCAAGAGCCTGGCTTCTTTTTCGGAAGATAAGTTCAACGAGTACATCGCTGCTGCCGAATTATATCAAAAACAGGGCAGGCACTATCGGGCAGTAAGCGCTTATAGCCTGGCATCAATTTACAACCCGGACGACGCTCGTGCATACGCTGGTAAGAGCCATGCATTATTTGCCGCTGGTGAGTATATGAGCAGCGCCCTGTATCTTTCCAGAGCGATTGAGATTTCTCCTGAGTACGCAGCAGCTAAGGTCGACCTTTTGGCTATATTGGCTACGGATAACAGGAAAAAGCTCGACAGCCGAATAGCTGAAGCCGAAGAATGGCTTCGCAGGAGCGACAACACCGCTGAACTGCAATTTTTGCTTGGCTATATTTATTATCAGGCGGGTGAACTCGACAAGGCCAAGGAAATAATCGATGCAGCTTACATTAAAATTCCGGATTCAACGGCTGTTGATGCAGTGAGAAAGGCAATCGAAGAAAAGATAAATCCGCCGTAGGCGGATAAATCCTACAGTGCACCCGACACAGGATTGAAATTTATTATCCGGTGCTATTGGTTTTGAAAAAGACAGGATAAAGGGGGTTTGGGAGGACCTTGCATGGAGGCAGCTCTACAAGAGGTATTTGCGGCGGGCGGTCCCTTATCACAATCCTTAGCAGGCTTTGAGAACAGACCCCAGCAGTTGCAGATGGCCTGTGCTGTACAAAAGGGGCTCTCGGACGGTCATCACCTGGTTGTTGAGGCAGGCACGGGCGTCGGCAAAAGCTTCGCATATCTTGTCCCTGCGATTGAGCTTGTGAGCAGTGCAAAAGGCCCCGTTAGAAATTCTGGAACGGGCAAGACCCATATTAGCAGCAAGCAAAGGGGGAAAGGGAAGATTACCAACGGGGCAGGCAAGGTTCTAATCAGCACCTTTACCATTACTCTGCAGGAGCAGCTAACCAATAAAGACATCCCACTTTTAAGCGGTTCTCTGCCACGTCAGTTCACCCCGTTAGAAAAGTCACGAGCAGAGGACAAGCCCGCCGTACGTATGGCGGACAAGCAACAGAAGAAACGATTTCTAACGGGGTTCACAGCGGCCCTGGCAAAGGGAAGAGGTAATTATATCTGCAGACGCCGGCTGGAATTTGCCCTGCGAAGGCAGAGCTTATTATTTGACAGAGCAGCTTCGCAGCTTGCGCTAATAAACGAGTGGGCCACGAACACCAAAGACGGCTCACTGAGCGACCTTGGCTTTATACCAAGTACGACGATATGGGATGCGGTCAACAGTGAGCACGGCAACTGTCATGGCCGAAAGTGTAAACATTTCCGCGATTGCTTCTACTGGCGTGCACGACGGCGTCTGGATAACGCCGATATTATTGTTGCTAACCATGCACTATTATTCAGCGACCTTGTGCTCAAAGAACAGGGTGCATCGGTACTGCCCGATTACCGCTATGTGATTATCGATGAGGCGCAAAATATCGAGCATGTGGCTGAAGAGCATTTCGGAATAGATATCAGCAATCACAGAGTTACATTTTTGCTTAACGGCCTTTACAATCCGAGGACTCATAAAGGGCTACTGGCTTTCACCGAGGCGGATAAGGCAATTGATTTGCTCGGCAGAATAACTAAAGAGTCGGGCAGCTTCTTTAAGAAGGTCCGCAACTGGTACGAAAGCAATAAAGACGAAACGAACGGCAGGTGTTATGCAAATTTTATCGATAACAATCTATCGGGTCATCTTAATAATCTGCGGTCGGAACTGACTAAACTTGCAAAAAATACCGAAGATGTCGATGAGAAATTTGAAATTCTGCGCTTTGCTGATAGATGTGCGTCTCTGGCTGAAGACCTTGATTGCTTTTTGTTGCAGAAAAGAAAAGATTATGTCTACTGGGTCGAGGTTGATACGGAAAGAAGAGCAACAATTCGCTTAAAAAGTGCAGCGCTCAATGTCGGGCAGGACGTCAAACGCTGCCTATTCGATAGATATGAATCGGTGATTATGACAAGCGCTACTTTGAGCAGCGATGCGATACCTGAGAAAATCGGATTTGAGTTTTTTGCCAGCCGCATCGGGCTGGAAGATTTCGAAGCTCTTAAAGTTGGTTCTCCATTTGATTACAAAAAACAGGTAACTATTTATATCGAAAAAGACCTGCCGGACCCGAACAAGCCGGATTTTACCGAAACCGCAATAGAGCCATTAAAAAAATATATTCTACAAACCAAAGGCCGGGCTTTTGTGCTTTTCACCAGCTACGAGATGCTCGATAAAATGGGCGAAAAATTAGCAGACTGGCTGACTGAAAATAATATCGAGCTTCTGCAGCAAGGGTCAGGACTTGATAGAACCGTACTTTTGGAGCGTTTTAAGGACAAGAGCACAACTGTTTTGTTCGGCACGGATAGTTTCTGGCAGGGAGTTGATGTGCCGGGTGAAGCGCTGAGCAATGTCATTATTGTTCGGCTGCCTTTTGCGGTGCCTGACAAACCATTGATTGCAGGTAGAATCGAGCAAATAAAACAGCAGGGCGGCAATCCCTTCTATGACTATCAACTACCATCAGCGATACTGAAATTCAAACAGGGCTTCGGCCGGCTGATTCGCACAAAGAACGATACCGGCATTGTAGTTATACTCGACAGCCGTATCATCAATAAGTCGTACGGAGCGAGGTTCCTGGATGCAATACCGAAGTGTAAAACAATAGTCGGCGCTCGTCGCCCGTGACACGCCTGCGTGGCCGAAGCCACTTCGGCGTGGCGAAGGCCCGTGGCTCGTGTGCCGGTAGCCGGACATCAAGTATCCAGCATCGCTTGTCCGCCGTAGCTACCTACTTCGCCGTAGTAGCCTACGGCTACGAAGGCTGAATCAGCGAAAGCGGAAGCATCGAGGAATTTAGATGCTGGCTTCGAGCTGGGCGAGGATGGTTTTTGCTTTTGCGATTTTGTTGCCGGTGGGCGAGAGCCAGTGAAGCTCTGCATTTCTGCTGATGAGGTCTTCTATCTTTCTGCAGGCCAGAAGCACGGTGGCGTGATTTTTGTTGCCCATAAATCTGCCTACCTCTGAGGACGACATCTTTGTGTGCTTCCTGGTCAGATACATACTAAAATGCCGGGCCAGAGCTACGGTTCTATCCTTCTTGGATGAGTGTATATTGGCCGGTGTCAATCCAAAATATGTAGCAACGGCTGATTCGATATCCGATATATGCACAATCGGGTCGGTTCTGGCAAGGTGTTCGGCAAGAACCGCCTGGGCCATAGACAGATTGATTTTTTCATTTTGCAGCGCCGAATAAGCAACTAATTTCAGCATTGCTCCCTCCAGCTCCCGTACATTGGAGCGCAGATTTTCGGCAACATATCTTATTACATTTTCGGGGATTTGTTTTTGGGCCCCCGCTCCTGTCTTCCGACAGGAAGACGCGGGGGTACCAAAGTTTGCTCCCATCATAGTAGCAGCGTATTGTCGGCAGATTCGACAGCGGGTCGCCAAATCAGGGCTGTTGATTTTGACGACCATCCCTGAAACGAAGCGGTTAACCAGTTTTTCGGATAGTTGTCCTATCATCTTGGGATGTGCGTCTGAGGCCAGCACGACCTGTTTGCCTGCCAGATCGATGGTATTGAAGGTATGCAGGAATTCTTCCTGCGTTGATGGCTTGCTGGCTAAAAAGTGGATATCGTCGATAGCTAACAAGTCGGTTTGTCGCATTTTGCGTCTAAAATGCTCGAGCTTTTTTATCTTCAAGGCCAATACGAACTGGTTAACGAAGTCCTCGGCTGATAGATAGAGCCAATTGGCCTGAGGCCGTTTTTTGGAAACTGCATTGCAAATTCCATGCAGCAGATGTGTTTTTCCGACACCGTATCCGCCGTGAATAAACAGTGGATTGAAAGGGCTTTTCTGCTCGTTTACAATCGCTTTCGCAGCGTTGTAGGCAAGCTCATTTGACTGACCGATAACGAAAGTACCCAGAGTAAGCTTCAGCTTTTTGGGGGGCGGTTTAGTCTCGGTTCTACGGTCCCGATAAGGTCGGTTCCCCGCCGCAGGCGGGTGGGCCTTGGCCGCGAGTTGCGCCTGCCGGGCTGCGTCGGGAGACTTCGCCCCGACGAGTGAGTCCAGTTGCGTTCGCCTCTGGTGGCCGGAAAGCTCCGGGTCAATGGTGAATGTAATCTTTCGATTGGCACCGGTAACTTCCCGAACCGCCCGGCTGATTTCGTTTGCAAAGTGGTTTTCTATCCAGCTTGCAATGAAAAGGTTTGGCACACCAACTTTCAGATAACCGCTGGTAAGGGTAAATTGGGTTGAGTTATTAAACCAGATACGAAACTTTTGCGGCCCTATTCTCTTGGCGAGAGCATCGTTAATAGCGCTTGTCTGGGCTTCTGATGAGCGGGGCTTATCATCCGTGATTATACCCTGCATTGATACATCTCCTGTTTCTCAAAGTTTGATTGTGCTCTTCTGATACACACCAAGTGTCAAGTATTAAACATTAACCGTATTGTATCAAGACAAATTTGCGTAATTTCTTTTCCACACAATTGAGATTGCTGCCGGCATTGATTTTACGCACAAAAAAAATTTATTCTTAACATGTTTTACACATTGCAAGTTTGACTTGTGGAAAAATTGTGGATTGGTACCCAATGTGCAGAGTTTTTTCCTGTAGTCAGGTAAGACCATATAATCCAATTTTTATATCGGCATCCGCCTATTCATCCACTCACGGGCACAGCCCCTGGAACTCTACCTTTCGGATTATTGAGGACTCAATTGAAAGAAATCCATCAATCTTTGCTTTTAGCCAAAAAACAAAGAGTATCTTTTGAAAAATCCTGTAGTTTTAGAATAGACAAATGGGTGCGAACTGATATACTTTGGAGCGCAAGGAGGCGAAAAATGTACTTTGTGCAAGTATACTTTCTACAAGCCTTAAACGAAAAACTGCATAATCCCCCATTAATGAAAGGCCAGAGCTATGCTTAACAAAACCCATTCTCTAACATTATCGTTCATTAGTCTGCTGTTTTTTGTGACTGCAGGAGAAGTCCTTGCGAATTCATCAGCTGAACTTAAACAGGCAAAGTCAAATATTCTTTCTTTAATCCGGCAGAATAATTTTGCTGAGGCCCAGTCGCAAACACAGAAACTGACTGCCGATTTTGCCGGACACCCGGATTTGCCGGACACACTCTACTGGATTGCAGAAAGATACAAATGGTCAAATCGATTTGAAGATGCAAAGCGTGTCTATCAGCAAATAGTACAGAAACACCCTGGCAGTTCGTACGCCGGCAAAGCAAAGTTAGGGTTCTCAAGAGCAGATGTCCTTTCTCTTATCATATCGCAAAACTACAACCAGGCCAAAGTAGCTCTCGATAAACTAATTGCCGATTTTGCCGGAAATCCGGAATTGCCGGAGACAGTTTACTGGGTTGCAGAGAGATATAAATGGGAAAACAGATTTGAAGAAGCAAATCGCATCTACCAGCAGGTAATACAGAAGTACCCTGATAGTCCCTGGGCCGGCAAAGCGAAGTTTGGCATTTCAAGTGCAGAGGCAATGTCTATTGTTGTGTCGCAAGACTACGACCAGGCCAAAGAAGCTCTTGATAAGCTGATTGCCGATTTTGCGGGTAATCCGGATTTGCCGAGAGCGATATTAATCATAGGCGAACAATATTACAACAAGGCCTTTCGCTGTGAGAACGAAGGCCTCGACGCCGAGGCCAAAGAGCATTTCCGAAGAGCTACAGCTATCTGGGAGGAAATAGTAACAGAATTGCCTGACTCTGATATTACCGCGCAGGCCTACTATTACGCAGCTGGTTGTTATAGTCAACTGGGTCAATATCCCAAGGCCATCAGATACTACAAAAAGGTAGTCGATAACTGGCCGGAGTATAAATACACCTGGAATGCCCTGTTTTTATTAGGGCGCGTATATGAAAAGCTCGGAGAAGCAGGAGTTATTTCGATATCGGAAGCTGACCTTAGAACGAAAGCTGCTTACGAGCAAATTATTCAAAACCACCCCGATTGTCCAGCAGTCTATGCCGCTCGTGCATGGCTCAATTCCACAGCCGAATTAAAAGAAAGAACACAGAAATGAACAACTTTTTTTGACCGGTCCACTCACAGCGGAACGGAAGAGATTTAAGTATTGTTTCAGAAGGAGACTACAATGAGATTTTTAACTTCGAAATACCATATAGAAAGCACTCGGTTAAAAAGGTTAGTTTTTCTCTGGGTTTTATGCAGTGCCTTTGTCCTTTTGAATCTTACACCGGAGTATTCTCTGGCATTGTCAGTTTCCGACAGTGCGGTCAACGAAGCCGTGGGTTATCTGACATCTAAGCAAAATTCTGATGGTAGCTGGTCCGAAGGAGATAAGAGAATAGTCGATACGCTCGAGGTAATAAAAGCCCTTGGACCTCTTAGCAACCGTTCGGATGTTCTCGATGCTCTCAATGCATCATTGCCATTCATCTGTTCATTAGACGAAAGCAGTAATGATATACTCTCCCGGAAATTCCGGGTGCTAATAAACAGTACAGCTGATACCAGTGCGATGGTATCGGCTTTGTTAGCGGCACAGAATGAAGATGGTGGCTGGGGATTAGGCGAAAAAAAGCAAAGCGATATCATCGACACTATTATTGTCGTTGAGTCGCTTTTACAAGTTGAAAACGCAGGCAATGGTGTGCTTTCTAATGCGCGTGATTTCATTATTAATTCTCAGGAAAAACCGAATGGGTGCTGGATATTAGCAGATGAATATGGGGCTCCCTCCGATATCGCACGCTCGGCAATGGGTCTGATTGCCTTAAAAGATATAGAGCAGGCTGGTCTTGCTAACTCATCGTTAACGTCAGCGGTGAACCGTGCACAAAATTTTCTCGAAAGCAATAGTGACCCAAATGACTCAACTGGATGGTATAAAACATGCGCCGATACAGCTTTGGTTTATCGTGCCCTGTTGAGAGTTAAACAGCCCTTTGAGATACAGGATTTTTTAGCTCAACTTTTAAGCAGGCAGCAGAGCAATGGTTCCTGGGACAACGATATATTCACCACAGCGTTGGTCACCCAGGCCCTTAATACTGTTTCTCCTCCTGAGCATCCCGACCTGGCCGACCTGGCGGTACACGATAGCTATATTCAGTTCGAGCCGGCATATCCAGATACCGGTCAGGACGTTAATATTATAGCACAAGTTATAAACAACGGTACTATAATCGGCTCAAACGTTGTAGTCGAGTTCTACAACCGCGACCCACGTTTAGGCGGCGAAAGAATAGGATATCCCTGTACAATTGACGAAATAGCACCCGGCTCCTCATTTGAGGTTCGGCGTACGTACACGAACACGTACAACTTGTACAATGAGCAACTAATTGTTGTTGTGGTCGATCCAAATAATGCTGTTATCGAATCATGTGAATCTAACAACTACGCTGCTAAGATATTAACGTTTGGCGGTGGCAAACCGGACCTGAAGATTGACAACAACATCACCGTTCCCGATGGGACTCTCAGCGCTTTTGGCCCTATAGAGATCTCCGCTGAGGTTACAAATCAAGCAGCGAGATTCGAGGAGCCCTTCACAGTCCGCCTTGAAGACGAAGATGACCCCAACATTAATGGTGAGATTATATTTAATGGTCTAAGCCATAATCAAAAGGCAATTGCTACCTTTATTATAGGTTTGCCGGCAGGCAATCATACTATCAATATAATTGTTGACCCAAATTCTGCACAGGACCCCAACGGTGCTATTGATGAAACCAACGAAAACAACAACATCGCTACCAAATTTGTAGAAATTGCCGCAGATTCCAACGGAGCTCCTGACCTGATGGTTAAATCGATCAAAGTAGAGCCGGCAGCTCCTCAGGCCGATGAAGACGTTAATATAGTTGTAACTGTCATCAACCAGACCGGCTCGAACATTGACTCTCCATTCTGGGTTAAACTGCAGAAAAAATTAGATAGTGGTGAACCCGGTGATATAGGTAGTATAAGCATTACAAGTCTAACCAGCGGCCAGCAGGCGATTTTAACATGGACAAATGTAAGCTTTGAAACTGCCGGGCTCTACACTATCACGGCTATTGCCGATTGTAATGAAAATATTGCTGAAAAAGACCTAAACAATAACGATTTGTCTGTAACATTGAACGTTGCTCCAACAAATGCCAGGCCGGACCTTCTATTTACAAGTTTTGAAGCAATACCATCTTCAGCGGATGAAGGACAGTTAGTACAGCTTACTGCCGAGCTGAAAAACAACAGCCCCAATAACGTAAATGATGTGTTAATCCGGTTTTTCGATGGTGACTACCAAATCGGAGAAGACCTGACCATTCCCACTGTAACCGGTGGCCAGACGATAGCAATACAATACGGTGCCACCTTTACTCCCGGAACAAAACATCTTATTGTCGAGGCGGACCCAAATAACACCATCGCCGAAATCGACGATGTCAATAATACTGCCACTGCGATATTGGTAGTCTACCCCAGCAATAAAATGCCTGATTTAGCGATTAGCTCGGATGATATTGGCTTCTCAGTTTATGCACCTAAGGCATGGGAGCCATTTGATATTATAGCTACGATTCACAATGATGGTAATGCACTTGCAGAGAATATTATAGTCCGGTTCATCGATTTAGGTATAGATGTGGATGACCCAAATGATGACCTTGTCGCACCGGAGATGATAATCGATGGGATAGGTGTAAAGCAAACGGGCACCGCAACATTGAAATTTGTTAATGGTTTGCCGGGTGGGCTTCACACTATCCGTGCAATAATTGACCCTAACAGCCAAAGCGAGCCGAATGGTCTCATCGATGAGTTGAACGAGAATAACAACGAAGCATTAAGGCAGATTCCTCATATTAGCCATGTGGGCATAGAAGGGAAAGACCTGATTGTGGAGGCGCTCGAGGCCGTTCCTGGCATAGCGGCGGCCGGTCAACTGGTGAACTTTATAACTTCTTTTATTTTCAACTGTTATCGTCTAAGGATTGGCTGATTGATCGCTCACACACCAAAACTAAATATGTTCCAAAATGCGACTGTATTGACAAGGTTAATAAGGTGTATATAATTGGGTTATAGTAGCTCGATCTGGTGGTGGAGTGAACATTATGAAGCACAGTAGAATTAGTAGAATTATGCAGGTTTTAACTGCATTACAAACAGGAAAAAATTATGCCGTTAGCGACCTATCAAAAATGTTTGGAACAAGCCGGCGGACTATCTTCCGCGACCTGAAAGAGCTGCAGGCTACTGGTGTGCCATACCACTACGATACAAAGACCGACGGTTATGTCATAGAGCCTGAATTCTTTCTGCCATCTGTAGATTTGAACCCGCAGGAGGCGGTAAGTCTGCTTCTGTTGGCCCATAAGGTAAGTAAAGAAATCCAGTTGCCCTTCAAGAGATCAGCTTTGCTGGCTGCTTTGAAAATCGAAAGCAATCTGCCAAGCAAAGTCAGACAATATTGCAACGCAGCGCTGCATAATATCTCCATAAAGGTTGAGCACCAAGAAAGAGCAGATTTACTGGATCAGATATTTAGGCAACTGCTGGAGGCTATCTTGAAGAATCGAATTGTGAATATGCGTTATTATCTACCTCGTGAGCAGAAGAACATAGTAACTAATTTGCGTCCTTATCATTTGATGTATAATGAGCACACATGGTATGTACTCGGCCAATCAAGTCTTCACAAAGAAGTACGCCCTTTTGGGCTTAACCATATCAAAGAGTTGAAAACATTGGATAAATGTTTCATCGAGGACGAGAAATTTGACATATCTGAGTATCTCGGCCGGGCCTGGTCAATGATACCAGAGGGCAGGCTTTATAACGTCAAGCTCAGATTTCTGTCAGAAGTTGCCCGCAGTGTTGCCGAGGTTCAATGGCATAGCACACAAACGGTTAGTTTTGAGGACGATGGGTCTGCGATTATTGAATTCCGCGTCGATGGGCTCAATGAAATAACCTGGTGGATTTTGAGCTACGGAGATAAGGTCCAGGTTCTTGCGCCGAGGGTTCTGCGACAGAGAATCATTGAAATAGCCCAGAATACAGTTAAACAAAACGAGCAATTATCGCTTGTTTAACGGTGCTAAATGTTCTTTCGAGAAAGCAGCAAATTTTTGCGATGCAGAGCCATAATAAGGTTCGAGGAAATACAAAATACCCATTTCACTTACTACAAATAATGGCTACGATTAAGGTATAAGAGCTTCCATCCACAATTGTTACGAAGGCAAAGGAATTCACCAAATTGAGATCCTATTGAGAATTCGCGAAGTTACGCGGCGGATTTAGAATACCTATACGGTCTTGACCAAATACGAACACAATAGCTGCCCTTAAATTGACATATCTGACTTCTTGGGAGAATTCGTTGCAATTATCCAACACTTCTTGTATAATCTACAAAAATGACAAAGTAATTTGGTAGCGGTGATTGCTAATTAACCCTTATTTTGCCTTTCTTGTGATTCTTGAGGGTCGCTTCGGAGTGAGAGCCCAGTGGCATTACTGAGCGCACATACTAACAACTATGCAGCCCATGTAAATATTGCTGCTAAGGTTTTTGGGGAATATGGAGATTTTATTCACGCGGTTATTCGTTACAAGGTTAGGAATGAAGCCCAGGCAGACGATTTATTTCAGGATTTCTTTCTTTCCCTCGTCTCTAAGCCTCCACCCCCAGTGCTCCAAAATATCAAAGGCTATCTCTATAGAGCAATAACTAATGATATAATCGATGCAGCGCGCCGTATGAAGAGGTACGAAAGCCACCTTCGCAAATATGGCGAGCAACTGAATTATACTATTAAAAATGATTTTGAAAACACCTTGATAGAAAGAGAAGAACTTGATAAATTGTTTGTACTTATTAAGGAAAGATTGCCAGAGAGCGAATCACGGGCTATCGCTTTGCGGTACAGAGATAGCCATAGTATCAAAGAGGTCGCAGAGAAAATGGGCGTAAAAAAGAGGACTGTTAGCAGTTATATTTCTGTGGGATTGAAAAAAATCCGTCGATTCTTAATGATAAAGCGAGGAGCTTGAAAATGATTGCTCCCAATCCTAAGTTGCTTTGCAATCAGGCTGAATCATACTACTACGATTTTCTCCGTAAGGAGACCATAAAACTTATTCCAGAGTCTATTGTTAGTCATATCAATCACTGCGCTACTTGTCAGGAGCAGATAAACCAGCTTCGAGCAGTATTGATAAAATCTGAAGAGCATCTGGAATCCGATCAAAGAGAAGTTAGCAGCGCTGTAACTGAGATGCTGAAACTTCACTTTGCTTACATTGGCAAGCCTGTAACTTGCGATATTGTAAAACCTTTCCTGCCTGGTTTGTTAGATACGGCCTTAGAGATTAGGATACCAACGCCCATAACAACACATCTGGACAAGTGCCGACAGTGTTCTGAAGATTTAGAGGCAATCAGGAAGCTAAGTCTTAGCCGTAAGCAGTTACGCCGATTAAGCCAGCTATTCGCAGAGAAACCTGCAGGGAGTAATATTAACTGCACAGAAGCTCAAAGTGCTATCCCATCGGTTGTATCAATCGTTTTTAACGAGACCAACGCAATTATCCTAAAACACTTATGCATTTGTCCTGATTGCAGGGGGCTGTTATACCAACGTCGGGAAATGGCTCTCAGAGGATTACCGAAAACCAATATAGCGAAAGGCAGATCCCTATGCAATAAGATCTCAGCAAGAGATTTTTTTGATTATGTCGTACCGTACGGAATCGATCCAGCTAATGACCAGTACGCCAAATTCCGAGAATCTCTTACTTCGCATTTGCGCACCTGTCCAATGTGTTTGGCCAAAATGCAACAGCTGCATGATACTGTGTTTGCAATTGTCGAACGGCCTGAATCTGAAGTTGTTACAGTATACCACATAGATGAATCTGCTAAAGCTAAAGCAGTCTGCGAAACCGAGGAGCTTTATGCTGGCTTTCCAATAAGGGTGGAAGCAATGGAGCAGAAAGACGAAGTGAAGGACGAACAGCCAGCGCCAGCATTTAACATTGCTTCTGCTTTGAAACAGAAAGTCTCAACAATAAACCGTAAACTCACAGTCAAAACCATTGCAACAGTGGCAGCTGTTATATTGATAGGGTTTGCATTGCTGCTCAATATAACATCAGCCAAAGCAGTTACTATTGACCAAATTTGTAAAGCTATTGAGAAAGTCAAAAATGTCCATATCACGAGTTTCGTTCCTAGCCGAAAAGAACCAATACAAGAGCTGTGGGTATCAAGGACAGCAAATACTTATTTGTTGAAAACCGAGAAAGAACTAGTTTTGTGGGACATTGACGATGCTCTAAGAAAAAGCAAACAAGTTGCTACTGGTGTAACCGACACAACACCCTTATCTACAGAAATGACCGCTGAGGTTAGAGATAGGATAGGTGGCTTCTTAGGGTTGGTTCCATTTGCCGACTTATCTATAGTTCCTAAGGATGCAGATTGGAGCCCTGTGGCAGGTGAGAGCTTAGAAGCTACCGGTGACATTGAAGCACATGATTTGACATGGACTGAGAAAGCCTACGATGGTTCTGAGGTGTTTAGGAAATGGCGAGTTTTTGTAGATCCAGAAACAGATCTTCCTCAAAGAACTGAATGGTATGAAAAGCCAACTGTTGATGGGGAATATATTTTGAGATCCATCAAGGTAGCTGAATATCTAAATGACAATGAGATGCAGCTTGTTATTAGAGGCGTTTTTTGACGGTTTTATTCCGGAACCCAAAGAGATGAGCGGTTCCTATAAACACCACTTGTCTTCTCTACGAGTAAATCATCGGCCTTTTTTCTACTGACGTGGCCATCGGAAAATCCAACATTGACGGTCTTGTTTGGATGTCGGCCATATATAGAATCATACTCTTGGCCGGGCCATAGGTCTCTTTCCTTGTTAACCCAAAGACCGGGTATATAAGCTGTATCTTCGATTATGGCATCACCAAGGACAACAGGAGGCTCATCCGTCGCGTGCCACCAGTTTATCATGCTATAGCCGCTATCAACAATAAGTAGAGTCTCGCCCGGTCTTGGTATGTTGCCGGTGCTTAAAGGTGTCCCAATAAATTCCTCTCTGTAGGGTTGTCTGTCGTCAAAACTTTTGCATAAAGAGCGGTTCACGCCATAATTGCCGCAGAGGGTATTTCTTTTGAGACTCGGATTATTTAGATGTTTGGAGGGGCAACGAACTACTGTTTTTCTGCTGCCAGATTTTCTATAGAATCCTTCTATGAAATTAAACCACCACCAGCCGGTTCTGTCATATTGAACAAAGCCAGCATAACCACCCGGAGGTGGCTCATTAGGATTATCATCAAAACCGCAAGGCAGGGTTTGGTTTTGGGTTTCGTACAGCAACAATCCAAATGTCAACTGCTTGACATTCGAGCTGCAAAGGACGGTTTTGGCCTGTTGCCTGGAACTTCGCAATGATGGCAATAATATAGCTATAAGAAGGGCAATTGTGGCAATCGCTACGAGCAATTCGGTGAGCGTAAAAGAGGGCCGTCTCATAATCCTGTATTCTACAGTCGCTTTTACGATAAGTCAACATACACATCTCTCAGTAAAAAACAGATAGGACTCCCTCGTTCCTACCTGCTCTACTGCGATTGCCTCAACGAGGTGGCTAAGCACACGCCCTCATATAATAACAGGTCCATTCTCCTGTTACGGTACAAGCCTCAAGAAAGTAAGGGTCTACTATACATGGGCTTTCTTTGTATCTGAGCATTCTGGAGCCTCTGCAACTGCCACTCTCGGCAGCTTCGCAGCCGTATCTTGTGAAGTACACTTGGTACCAACCCTCGCACACTCCCTCAACAGGCTGTGAGCAATATATTACATTATATTCCTGGAGGAGCCGGGTGCATGCATAACCTGAAGCGCCAATTATGTTGGCAAGCTGCGAATCGTCAATTTCTGCAATGTTGCCTTGTAATTGAATAGGCTGGTTGGAAATCAAAAGGGCTGTGCCTTCAGTCCAATCCATTCCAAAGAAGCTAATATCAGTACGATAGTAGAATTTATCACTGGCCAGATCTATGCTCCAGACATATTTATCATCGATTGCTTCGAGAGCAACAAAATGCTTTTTGCCGGGAATATGCAGTATTACCTCGCAATTGTTCAGCCCCTTAAGGGTTTGAATATCAGTCTTGACAGCACGACAATAAAGGCTCAGCTGCTGCACGAATCGCTTCATTGAATAGAGGCTTGTCTGCTTGTTTGGTTCGGTTATCAATTCAGCAAGCTGTTGGTCAGTAACGTCTTTGCCTAACTGCGAAATGGCGTATTTTAGTGCTGCTGTTGCGCAGTTTTGGAGCCGCGAGCCTTCATCCACCGCAAATGCCAATCTGTCAGCTAATAACTTGTCCGTATCAGTTGTATCCGAGTGGCGATACATTGAGGGTCTGTCAGAAACGAAAGAAAAGTGTTCTATCAATGCATCAGTCTCATAGCTGATATCAAAATCGTAACTTTCAGGAATATTGGCATCTATACTGGTAATATTCCATAAATCGCGGGCCAATAATCTATTTGACTCAGCATCATATCGCTCTAATAAAATGGTAGAAGGAACCCAGTTGCCTGATGTCAACTGATAATTAGAGTACTGCTTTGAGACAATTGAATTGTCCTGGTTGTTTATTGAACAGGATAACACAGCATAATCTTTTGCAGGGTCAATTACAAAGGCCATTTCCGAGCCATCTGAATTATTAAGCGTAAGATGTATCTGGGATTGGCCATCGACGTATTTCTCAACCGCCGAGGACTTGGTAGCGGTAAGATTTTCGTAGCTGTGATAGCCATACCCCCAGGGAATGATTCCTGCAGTTAGCGGGCCGTTGACAACATGCGGTGTACTGCCTGTTGTGTCAACGATTGCGTGATTGCCGGGTAGAAAGTAAGTAGTATACTTTTCGCCGTCCCAGACGAATATTCGTCTGGCGTTCCAATTTAAGTCAAAGTACTTAGTCATAAAGTTACCTTCTAAGTCTTTGCCCGGTTTTACTGAGTCCATGCGCGAGCCTATGTTAATTTCCCAGTAGAATTTGTCTCCATCGAATCTTACTGTAACAGTTGAACTCATTGTATATTTGTTGGACAATTCATAACGAACGTTAAACGGCAGTGCATCGAGTTTCATCTTTTGCAGATTCTCAGTCAATTCTCGTTTGTGCGGCCTGCTTTGATATTCGGCAATCTTTTCTTTGGTTCGGCTGTTGATATCATTGAGGTCGGTTATTTTGGGGGCCCTATATTCTTCGTGTCTTGCTTCAATTGTACCTGCCGGTATCCAGGTCTTTCTTGGTTGGTTTGTTAGTTGTTGAAAGATTTGCAGAATCTCCGTTCTTTCCAACGGCCTGTCTGCGAAAGTGGCATAGCTTACAGATAATAAAAGAACCACTGCTAATAAAATGTGCTTTGTTTTCATAATTACCTCCTTCACTTCAACTGGATTGACAAAAAATCACCTAACAACGATGTTTTTAAGACAAAGGCATCTATCATTCCTTTCTATATCATATAGCGACTCTAAATCAGAAAATGTTGATAACCCCTTGCTATTTTTTTCCAAACAAAATAGGCCACAAAAAAAGATTTGTAGGGCAATATTTAGATTGAAAAAATCTGTGTAGATGCAAGTAAAACCCATCCTCCAATACAGACGACAAAGTATAGTATCAACCGCAATATACGGGATACTTAAAACACGCAATAGAGGACTTATCTATTGCTGCTATTCAGTCCTATCAAGCCAATAATCGGTGAACAGCATTAAATCATTAACGTCAACCTTACCATCGATATCAATGTCGGTTCCTTCGCAGTCGTTTGCATCGCCACAGTTCGTTTCTTGCCAGTATGAGGCAAGCACTGCAAAGTCAACAAAGTCAACTTTAGTATCGTTATTGAAGTCACGTGTACGAACATGAGAAAATGCGAGATAATAGATGGGGTCATACATACTCACATCGTGGTCATAGAACCCCACATTGCAGTCACCTATGCCTATAGCATTATAATCGATAATAAACCAATCTCCTGCCTCTATGCCAGTAGAGCCTGTATATAAGTCAAATCCATCGATTCCCGGCTCTTCCCAATCCCAAACAGCAGCTTCCTTACTTGCAGCAGGGAAATGAGAACCTTCATAATCATACGTGCTCTCATTGTAGTCTCTGGCTGACAGGACTCCGTAATCCCAATATTCTTCTTCAATGGCCAAACTACCGCTCCAATACTCGGCAACGTTCGAATCGACAATAACTGTTAGCTTGGTTCCAACCATGATGTCTGGATATTTGATAATTGGGAGGTTGACTTCAATTGGCTCAAGGGGTGTATTACCATCAGCCAGACATACTCTTGTCGAAACCTTACCCATACCCACCGAAACCATACCAAAAATCGTTATCAGTACCAGCAGACTCATCTTTTTCATAATTAACCCTCGCCTTAAGAAATCAAAATGTCTAAGTACAATTCATCATCATCCACCCAATACCATGAGCATAACTTCATATTATTGTATCAAACTTACCGATTAAATCAAGAAAAAAATCCTTTTCTGACCTCTGCGAATATAAATGGTACAGAGATGGAAAGCTTATCGCCACAAAGAAGAATCCAGTGCTCGAGCTGGACATAGGCACTCATATCATCGAGCTATGGGTAACCGACCAATTCGGTCTAACCAGCATCGATACCGTAGTAGTGACGGTCATTCCCAAATCAAGCGGCCTTGTGGCTCACTGGAAATTCGATGAGACAGAAGGACTCATTGCTGAAGATTCGTCTGGCAATAATCATGATGCGAATGTGGTCAATGCATCGGTACCGGATTGCTGGAGATGGGGCAGAGTCGGCAGGGCGATAAGCTTAAATGCCGGTAACTCAGAGTATATCGATCTAAACCCCGACGGCAATAATGTGGAATACTTCCCTGGCGGAGCACACGGCCGTACTATAATGGGCTGGTTTGAAGCAGGCGATAATCGACAGCCGACGTTCTTTGACTATGGTACTGATGGCCCGAACTACCCCGGTGGACATTTTGCGATTACTGCATCTTCCGACCGTCTGGCGGTTACTATCGGCTCACACATTTTTGGAACAGAGAGCTTCTGTCCTATTAAAGGCTGGCATCATATCGCTGTAGTCTTCCCTGACGGGGCAGAGCGCTCGAACCAGGTAAAGATATATCTCGACGGAGACAAACAGCATCTCTACACACTTGATGACAGCGGCGAGCCGTTCCCTGTGAGCACCAACGCTTGGGAAGAAAATTCTATCGGTTATATAGGCCGGGACCGCAATGGTCACTACTTTAATGGTGGAATTGACGATGTCCGAGTTTATGCTCGTGGCCTGCGCAACTCAGAAATTCCGGTCATCCCAGCCAAAAAGACGCGCTATCACATTGTTGACCTCGGCCCACTTGGGCCAGTTGAAAATCCACAGACCAACGAAGTACGGGCAATCAATAACCAGCAGTGTATAGTTGGCAGGACTATTATCTTTCTTAAGCCGGATACAACTTATTACTGGCGTGTCGATGAGAAGACGGACGAATGCCTCACAAAGGGTAACATCTGGAAATTTACAACAGACCCGAATTTGAATTAAATGTGTATTAAGGAATCTTGCTCTTTTATACATTGATGCAAAATAAGAAATGGCAATTTGAAAAGGTGGCTAAGCCGGCATAACTCCATAAGTAAAGGAGAGACCTGATGAAAGCAAGGTGTATAGTTGGTGTTTTGATTTTAAGCGCATTATCCGTCACTGCCAACAAAAGCTATGCGCGTGTTAATAATAGACCGGTAGCGGTCCTGAATATCCATCCAAATCCGGTAATTCGAGGCAACCCTGCAACTCTTGATGCAAGTGGTTCCTGGGATCCAGGTGGGCATATCACGCAGTATTGCTGGGATTGGACTAACAACGATTCTTATGATCACTGTGAATCGGGCTCCGATGATAAAAAAGGCCCACACACATATAGCACTTGCGGAAACTACCAGGCAAAGCTCAGAGTCAAAGACAATAGTAATACTTATAGTTATCGTACCATATCGTTCTCTGTAATACCACCGGCACCTAATCTTGTAAGCCCTGATGACGGCTTACAGTGTCATTCTTTGGATAGCGTGACATTAGTATGGAATAGTGTCCCTGGTGTAGATTATTATAAAGTTTACTTTAGTGATACTAACTCACTGCCATCCGACTGCAACACAGATAGTAACTCGTTGGAGATTAGCCCTCTACAAGGAGGAACGATATACTATTGGAAAGTTGAAACTTATGAGAACGGCAAAACTAACAGCAGCAATTTATGGAGCTTTACGACAAGAGCCGGTAAGGCCACAAATCCCGACCCAAACGGCACAACCGGTGAGCCTATAGATACGGTTTTAAGGTGGACAACTGGTGAGGGTGCTACATCCCACAATATTTACTTCGGCACCGATTTTAATGATGTCAATAATGCATACACCTTATCGGATGAGTTCAAGGCCAACACAGCCAACGATGTAAACTACTACGATACCAGGAGAATATGTGCATTTTTGTTTGACGACAATAAGGTAACTAATATTGGTTCGCTCGGCCGGGCATACGAAGAAGGCCTAAACACAACCACCTGGGCAGAGGCCTTCGCCATTAACGAATCCGGCAAAATCGTTGGAGTATCGTATGACCCTAATGGCAACCCACACGCTTTCATTAATATACCCGGCGAGGGTAATGAACCCAGCTGGACATCGTCGTTGACCGACCTGCACACTTTCAGTGGCATCGACCAGAGTGCAGCTTATGGCATCAGTAACACCAATCGGATTGTTGGTAGTGCCGGCGGCAAAGCCTTCTACTTGAAATACCCGGGTGATATGAATGAGCTGCCGAGTCTGTATAGCGAAACCGACCATAATAGTGTTGCCCGTGCTGTTACCGATGGAGCCGATGGTAACAGCCCATCTGCAGCGGGATGGTCCGGAGGACATGCAGTACTCTGGGACAATCTGGATTCAAATAATCCGAACATCTACGACCTTGGCACGGTGGAGAAGTACTGCAGGAGTAAAGCTTACAACATCAATAAATACCGGCAGGTGGTCGGATGCTACTGGTTTATGTCCGGTGATGACTCGAAGGACCGTGCCTTTGTTGGTAACATCGAGAGTGGATTGACTGATATAGGTACGCTGGAGCCGGGCAATGTCAGCCGCTCCTTTGGAATTAACAATGCCGGCCAGGTAGTTGGTGAAGCCACAATCGACCCCAATGATAATGAGCTGCGGGCTTTCATATATGATAACTGTCAGATGCTCAACCTTAATGAGCTGATTGAAACCGGCCCTAACGACCCTTGCTACGTGGTTATCTCTGCCCAAAGCGTCAACGATGATGGCTACATTGTAGGCTATGGTAAAATCCTCGATTCCAACGACCCTGATAGCAATTTCCACCGAGCTATACTTCTGGTTCCCATCCGGCCCATTGCTCATTGGAAACTTGATGAGACCTATGGAGGTACTGCGCCAGATAGCTCAGTAATAGGTAATCACGGGCAGGTTTATGGAGCAGTCTGGACAACAGGTAAGATTCATGGCGCTTTGAGGTTTGACGGCCAGGATGACTATGTAACTGCCGAGAGTATGGTGCTTGACCCCGGCACTTGCGACTTTACTGTGGCTGTTTGGGTTAGTCTTGATGTAAATGATGTCAACCAGGCGCTGGTTTCCCAGAGCGATGGAACACAGTGGCTGCAAATCTCCGACGATGGCAAATTGAGCACGGAGTTGGGAGGGACCACCGATAGCAATGGCACGACTCTTGCGACTGAAACGTGGTATCACGTGGCGCTGACTAAATCGGCCAACAAGGTCAATTTCTTCCTTAACGGCAACCTTGATGGTAACTCAGACCAAATAATCGGTGAGGTTGATTCAGCTACCGGCAATATTGTTTTCGGCAGCAATAAAGAATGTAATGACAACTTCTTCGACGGCATAATGGACGACTTACGCATTTACCCGTGGGCACTTAGTCAGACAGAAATTTCAGAACTGTTCGAGGGTAGACTATAGAGATAACAAAGTCGATATGGAAAAGGAGCCAGTAATATGTTAGGCCAATATGGATGGGACAGGGGAAGATTCTGGCGTAAAATAATTATTTATTTCACTGTGCTGGTGATGTTACTTCAGCCAGTAATGGTTCGACAATTGATGGCCCAGGCGCATAACAAAAAACATCGCCTGCGCTTAATCAAGGAGCATGCACGAGCAATACGTACTTATATTGACCCAATACTACCTGTCGGCCTGCAACAAAAGATACTGTGTCACAAGCAGCTAAACAGCAGCAGGCAGGCCCTTCAAAGGATTAAAACAGGCAAAGACATTGAGTCGCTTCTCAAGGACATAGTATCACTGCAAAGTAAGCTCGGGACAATGCATTTCAAACTACAGACCGAGTTATTGGAAATGCGGGCTAAGCTTATCGAAAATGGCATTTCTCAGAAAATTTTAGCTCGTCACGATGAATTCTGCCGGGCGACTGATAAGCGTTATCGTAAGCTTAACCGTTTATTGTCGACTGTTCAAAAAAACCAACGAGATAAGGACCGGCTCCAGGATAGTCTGCAGGATTTGGCTGGATTGCTTCAGCATAAGCCGAAGAAAAAAACCATGCAGGATTCCTACGACCGGTTAAAGCGTCATCTGCCACGGCATAGTGCTACCTTCGGTGTTCAATGGCCTGGCAGGCCGCCATTCTTTCAATGGCCCTGGCAAATAGCCGCTGTAGGAGATGTAATTGGTGAGCTGCTGGTCAAAATGGGGCAAATTGATTCAGCCTCAGGCCCACCCAATCCCAATGATTTAGACATTAACAGCCCCGAAATAAATTTTGACCTACAAGACCCTAATAACCCCATTGTAGCGCTGGCTGATGGCCTCGGCTATAACCCCGTAAAAATTTTCGAATATGTCCGTAACGAACTCGCCTATGAGCCATATTTGGGGTCTATCAAGGGAGCCAAAAGAACCCTTGAAGAAAAAGCCGGCAATGATATAGACCTTGCCAGTTTGTTAATGGCTTTGTTGCGCGCCAGCGATATACCTTGCCGTTATGTTTTTGGGACTATTGAGTTATCCGTGGAAGAGGCGAGTAGCTGGACAGGAGTGACAGAGCCGGAACAGGTAGTAGAGCTATTTCAAGACAACGGTATCCCTTTACAAGTAGATTATGCTGGTGGCAAAGCCAAGACAATCCGAATCGACCACGTCTGGGTTAAAGCGTATGTGGATAACTTTCCTTACAGGGGGGCCGTCCGTGAACAGGACTATGATGGAAATATTGACGGAGATGCCTGGGTCGAACTGGACGGCTCTTTCAAACAACATACTTTTACCGGCAGTGCCGACGTGGCGGCTTCCGTAGGGATTGACCCGGATACTCTACTCACCAACGCTTTGTACGGTGCTACTGTCGACTCAAATGGATGCTATGTCTTTGGAATAAACGAAGAACTAATAGGAGAGCAATTACTCTTTTTGGCTGAACCGATACGCGACTATTTGGCTGGGAGAAATCTGACCGCAGAAACGGTCTTTTGCCAACGTCATGTCTTAGAGGAACGATACGGCATTTTACCGGTTACCGACCAATATAAGATAGCGGCGCGAGGGGCCAATTTCAGCTTGCTTCCTGATGGATTACGGCATCAGTTTACGGTTAGACTCTTGAATCAGGATTATACGGCAAGCTTCGTATGGACAAAGAGCTTGCCGGAACTTGTGGGCACAAAGATTACACTACTTTACGAACCGGCTGATGCAGACGATGCTGAAATTGTAGCAGATCCGAGCATCGCAAATGTTAATGACCCCAATTTTATACCGGCATGGCTCGTTTCTCTGAGGCCTCAGTTAAGAGTAGACGGTCAGGTTGAAGCCGTAACAGATAATGAAGTCGGTGCAGGACTAATACAATATATAGAGATGACCTTTACGGCACCTGATGGCACGACTGAGACAATAACACATCCAATCAGAGCTGGTGGAGTCCATTCACTCGTCCTTGACCCACAGCAAGTTACCGGCGGACATCTGCAGCAGCACTATGATGCTATGGATGAGATAGCCGGAAGGTTCGATGCCAATGAACCTTTAACCGCTGATGAGACTATTGGAGATATTTTACACGGTATCGGTCTGAGCTACTTTCACCAGATGGATAGATTCAATCAGATTACTGCTGGTTCTCTGGGGGTGTCGACCACCCGCCAGCCCAGCGTGGTACGCGTAGCATGGGACCTTGGTATAACTGATTGGTTACAAGACCCTAATCTGCCACACTTGGCTACCTCTGATAAGGTTAGAATCACCGTCGGAAGAGATGTTCACATACCCGTTGCAATTGATAAGCCACAGGATTTGTTTGTACCGGAAAACCAGTTTCTATTTACATCGGCCCTGACCTCCAGCGCTCTGGAGCACAATGTTCTAATGCAGGCGCTTCCCGGCAGACAGGCGACTTCCGTAGCGCAAGTCATCAAGACAGCCAACGGCAAAGATGACCCGAACGTTCCAATCTATACCATTGCTACTCTTGAAGATGCCAATAGCCTCACCAACGATGGCGGAGCCCTGGCAAACCTGCCAGAGTGCGTGAAGGAAGATATCAGGAACGCAACAAATGGAGGTTGTGAAATTACAATACCGGACACTGCTGTTCAAATTGATGACGTCGGTGATTGTAGCTATGTTGGTTATATAAAAAGGGATATAGAGACCGGCGCCAGCGACTTTGTACTGTATGATGTTGATTCAGACCAAATTGCCGGCGCGTTACTTATGGATGATTCACTCACCCCGGCTCAATTGCTTCTAACCTGCGACCCGAACTCTTATCCAGCCCGCTACAATGCTCTTAAGGAGCTTGTTACTTCAACGGCAATGTGGTTGAAAGTCGCTGAAGATGCTACTACCAATGCGGGCCTGTCGTATCTGCCGGCAATCGTGGATATTAACCGCTGGTTTGAGAGCCGCCGAGAGCTTGACCCCGTTACAACAGTTGCCTCAGTGCTGGCTGTAACCGGCCCAGTTACCAGGCTGACATCACAGGCTGGTATTCTAAATGTTACCGCAGGAGCTGGTTCTAACGGACAGATAATCCAATCTAACTGGGTCGGTATTGATGCTAACGAGTTTATTATTTACGCCGATGTAACTCGCAATGCTCAATGGCAGGCTAATATCTACAAATACGGTCAGACTGAACCCAACAAATCTATGGTCGGCAGCGAGCCTAACCTGGCAGCTATATTTACATTTGATGACCACTGTAATGATGACGGTTATTATAGATATGTACTTACCGCTGGCTCAGGTGATACAGCCGCCGTACCCGTAGAAGGCACCTTCTATGTAGATTTAACCGGACCCAAC
>Ga0307432_1000267_pt1 | contig 43333 bp, 50 predicted proteins | sample SalMarWE160150MG_FD_202158 | JGI IMG/M metagenome (GOLD analysis project Ga0307432, IMG submission 202158) | Salt marsh sediment microbial communities from the Plum Island Ecosystem LTER, Massachusetts, United States - WE1603-150 | ecosystem: Environmental > Aquatic > Marine > Intertidal zone >...
CAGCTCAACCCCGGTAGAAGCTACCAATGGAGATGTGGTAGAATCCTTAACACCAGACCCCTTGAGGATAGCGGGACCCGCTCTTAATATTGCCCCTATCCTGTCCTAATGATGGGGTCCACCTCAACTCAAGTCCGTGTATTTACTGTAGCTATATTCAGTAGGGCAATTTAAATGTCATAATTCTTGTTTATCAGGCTTCCACGTTCCGCTACGATAGAAACTTTTAGAAACAAATTTCTAACGTAGCTAAAAGTGTCATCTAATTGTTATTAAAATTATATTATTTTCACTTAAAACCGCTTTTTTTGACGAAATTTACCCTAATATTACACAAACATTTCCCAAATATCGCATTGTGATTTTATGCCGCCAGTGCTCATTCAATAAGAAAAAAACGAAAGCCTTATACAACCAGTGTCCTCACATGCGAGAGGTTATCGGTTTGAGTCCTCTACCACCCGCCACTTCTTCCCACCGTTAGAAACACCCTGTCAAGCGACTTATGCAAGTATTTAGCATACATTTTCTTGAAAATAAGGCCCATTCTATTGACATTTTCGGTACATTAAGGGTACCATTTAGCTACACTCTTCACATCTCTTTACGCGTCTGTACGAGTGGAGGAACGTGATGCCTCATTATATGAAGCAGGGTCTTTTTCGTAAAAGAGTGACTAAATATAAGCCTTTATACTGCAATCACGCTGATTGGCTGATATTCAGAGCACTCGCTGCCCGGTCACGCCGCACGATTATCGAAATGCTCCATGAAACATTGACCATTGCTACCAAATGCACCGCAGAAGACCATGAACGAAAGATCGAATCCCTTGAGAACCAAAGATTTATACTCGCAGTCGAATTAAAGAAATACCAAGACCGGTTCGGTATCATAAAAACTAGCCCCAAAACCATTCTCAAAAAATCCCCCCAAAATTGCACCAAAAAAGTAAAGGCTCTCCCAACGGACTGACACTTAGGGAGGGCCTCTTTTTTGTCTACTGCACAAAACAAGCTTGTGTTACCTGTTAACTAGGTGTGTGACTATTGACATTGCAGAAACGAATAGCTTATGCTTCGTAACAAAAGGGGGGTAGACCAATGCAAGCATACTGTATGAAATGTCGAACCAAGAGAGAAATGAAGGATGCCAAGGCGATAACCATGAAGAATGGAAAGCCAGCGACTCAAGGTGTCTGCCCGGTATGTGGGACTAAGATGTTCAGGATAGGAAAGAGCTAAAGCCAATACTGTGGGAATCGAGATTAACGAAGGCTGGATATCTGTGGATAGACATCCAGCCTTTCTTATTATCCACGACACAAAATGGACATTTGTTATCTAAACTACCTATCCTGAATAAGCACAAAATTAGAAGACCAGTACAGCTTTTCAGCGCACGCATGGTGAGGCAAGATATTCAGCCAACTGCTCAAATTTCCTCCCCTCTACCCCCGAGACAAGCTCAGTGAAGTAAGCACTAATTGTTTCCTGATCTTTAACCTGTTTGACTACGATGTCTTTAGGAAGAAAAGGAAATATGTTATGATAGCTCCCCATAAAAAGAAGTCCTGTTTCCCCTTCTCCTAGAGTTTCATTGATCGTTTTGGCGACGAATTTATCCCTTTCCTTTGTTAGCTGGTTCTTACGGAGTTTATACCTAGCAGAGACGATGGTCTTCTCCTGAATCGATCTGGAGTGAGTAAGCTTAGTGATATATTCGTACTCCTCTTTGAGGAGAGAGGGGTCCTCAGTTTTTATTATCTCAGCGCCCCTGGCTATCAGGCTTAGGATAATTTGGTGATTCTTGCTCCCGCGTTTTGCTGCCTCCTCAATAATTTTTCTGCCCAATGCACCATCCGCCGGGAGCCCATCCTGATATATTTTTAGCGTGGAAGTGTCAACGGTAGCAAAATAATCGGCTATCCTTTCCCAGAATTTAGCCACACTCTCTTTATGCTTAGCCCACCTCTCCTCCCCAAGCAAAGAGGCACTCTTGCTGTCAATGGCAGCTGCCTCGCTTCCCAGGTCAGGCGCCATATGGATGATGGGGACATAAAGGAGTTTCCTCACGACTGGTCGTCAGTCCTCCGCATTGTTTTAAGTGCACTGCTGAAGTGCCGGGCACTAATCTTGAATTTGGTCATGTCCTTCTTTTTCTGGTTTATGAATTCCCTTATGGCCAGCATAGAAGCCCGCTTTGAAACTGCCTCTATATCTGAACCAACCATACCTTCGGTTGCTTTAGCTAAGGACTCGAGGTCGACATCATCAGCCAGAGGCTTACCTCTCGTATGAACCTTGAATATCTCCAGTCTCGCCTTCTCATCAGGGATAGGTAATTCCAACTGGAGGTCAAATCTGCCAGCCCGAAGAATGGCAGGGTCAATAATATCAGGCCTGTTGCTGGCAGCGAGAACTACCACTCCCTTAAGCTCTTCTATCCCATCCAGTTCAGTCAGCAACTGGCTAATGACTCGCTCGGTGACATGGGAATCAGCGCTGGCACCGCGGGTTGGGGCGATAGCATCTATCTCATCAAAGAAGATGATGCAGGGGCTGGCTTGTTTAGCCTTTTTAAAGACCTCCCTGATTCCCTTCTCTGACTCCCCTACCCACTTCGAGAGCAAAGCCGGGCCCTTAACTGAAATAAAATTCACCCCACTTTCAGTAGCTACTGCTTTAGCCAGCAGGGTTTTACCTGTCCCCGGGAGTCCAGTAAGCAGGAGTCCTTTGGCTGGGTTGGTATTGGCTTGCTTGAATAAGTCTGAATACTTGAGGGGCCACTCGATGGTTTCTTTGAGCACCCGCTTGATCTCTTCAAGACCACCGACATCGCTCCACTTTACGTCGGGAATCTCAGTGAAAACCTCCCTGATGGCTGAAGGCTCCACCTCCTTTAATGCCTCCGTAAAGTCATCCATGGTAACTTCAAGTTCTAGCAGCAGTTCATAGGGAATATAGTCGGCCTCAAACTCAATCTTGGGCATTATTTTCCTGAGGGTTATCATGGCCGCTTCTCTTGATAGGGCTTCCAAATCGGCCCCGACAAAACCGTGGGTGATTTCGGCCAGTCTCTCCAAGTCAACGTCGGAAGCTAAAGGCATACCTCTGGTGTGGATGTGAAGTACTTCCAATCTTCCATTCTTATCAGGAATGGATATCGAAATCTCCCGGTCAAATCTGCCTGGCCTCCTTAATGCGGAATCAAGTACATTGGGTATATTGGTAGCGCCGATAACAATCACCCTTCCCCTTGATTTCAGGCCATCCATCAGAGCTAGCAGCTGGGCGACTACCCTTCTTTCCACCTGCTGGTCGCCCCTGATTTCCTCTCGCTTGGCGGCTATAGCATCAATCTCGTCCAAAAAGACAATTGCTGGCGCATTCTCACTAGCCTTTTCAAAGATAGCCCTGAGGTGTGCTTCGCTCTCTCCGTAAAATTTGTGTATAACCTCCGGTCCGCTAATGTGGTAAAAATAGGCATCGGTTTCACTGGCTACCGCTCTGGCAATCAGAGTTTTACCGCACCCCGGAGGACCGTGCAGAAGCACGCCTTTAGGTGCTTCTATCCCTAACCGGTCAAAGACTTCAGGATATTTTAAGGGAAGCTCAATCATCTCTCTTATCTTGTTAATCTCTTTATGAAGGCCACCAATGTCCTCATAGGTAACTCCTACCTCCTCTTTTGCGCTAACCTTCTCCCCTCTCATTTTAATTAAGGTTGTGGGATGAATGACAACGACCCCCTTGGGGTTGGTATCTAGTACAGAGAATTCTTGATAGCGGGTGCCAAATAGGGTTACTCTTACCTTATCACCCGAGGTCGTCGCCAATCCTTCCATCAGCCTTCCAATGTAGCCGCTATCTTTTTCCCGGGCAAAGGTTGATGATGGAGCTATCGGAGCCAGGACTATGGCAGTAGCCGTCTTATAGTCCACTTTCTCAACCTGCGCCTTCTCACCCAGACCAATCTGGGCGTTCTCTCGAATAATGCCATCTATCTGAATGACCTCTTTGCCGCGGTCCTCCATATAGGCAGGCATCACTTTAGCTACTGTCGGTCTCTTGCCCAGAATCTGAATGATATCACCAACCTCAGCACCCAGTTCTGCCATGTCCTTGGGGTCAATCCTAGCTATGCCACGACCGACATCTTTAGCCAGTGTCTCAGAAACCCTGAGGGTTAGTCTCTTTGTTCCTACTTCTGCCATATTCTTTACTTCTTTCTGAGCTTTATCTCTAAAATCCCGTTCTTGTATGAAGATTCCATAGAGCCGGCATCTACTGGTGAAGGGAGTAGAACCTCTTTACTGTATTTCCTGTCCTTAGCTTCAGCAGAGAGGTCAAGAATATCATCCTTTACCTCAAGATAAATGTCCTTCTCTTCTACACCGGGAAGCTCGGCAATCACTGCTAGTTTCTCCCCTTCGTCAAAGACATCAACTATGGGTTCTCTAACTTCAGCGACCACTGCCCCCTTCTCTGTTGCCTTTATGTTACCGAACTGCTCGATAACTGGCTTTCCGCCCAATCCCATCTTTACGCTGAAGCCATATACCCCCTTGGCCTTGTCGCCTAAGCCTCTAATCTCTCCGCTACGGGTATATTCCTCTTCTCCCTCCTCAGTCATCCTAGAAACGAGGTCAAAGAGGTTGCCAATCCCCTTAAATAAGCTACCAAAGCCAAACTCAAACTCCCCACCTACTTTCCTCTTTTCTTCTGTCATGTGCACACCCCCCAGTCTTTTTTGCAGTTCCTCCAGCTTGAGATTCAAAATAGGCAATGGCTTGGTCAAGCCCTCCTCCCACCGTCTCACCGTCTGCAAGGAGACCCCAAGAAGCTGGGCAAACTTCTCCTGAGATAGGCCAAGTTCTATGCGAAATCCCTTGATTTGTTTATTCTCCATTTTTCACCTGCCACATATTATAACATCTGTTATATCATATGTCAATACCCCTGTCACGTTTTTGTGAATAATCAGGCTAAAGTGCTTTTAACAAATGGGGCAAGGGCTGCGGTTGCTAACAGGTCGAACTTGAGCTTTGGAGATGTTTAGAGAAGCAATGGCAACAGTGAGTAAGTGAAGTGGGAAGTTATTGCTCTTTATCTGTTGTCACCAGTAGAGCGTCAAAGAAACGACCGAGCTTAACTTCGATGTGGACTTCTTCCCTCTCAACCATGACCACGAATTCACCGTTTGGGAACTCCCAGCTAGCTTTATGCGGTGTCTTCATCACTTTCACATCTTGGATTGAGGGAAAGACTAATTTAGGTGGGGAGGGCTGCCGTCGAACAGGGGGCACCAATGGATTTTTGAAACCGGTGGCATCTTCCAGTCTGAATGGGGTTACTTGCCCGTAACTTCTGCCTCTATTGGCCAGACCTCTATGTACCGGGGGGATACTTCTTAAAGGCACTTTGCCATCCTTCTACCTCAGTGCTAATCAAACAACAAGAAACCGTCAACAGGGATTGATTATAAGTCTAAAACCGACATTTTATTCTAATTCGCCAAATGGCTAATGTCAAATTTCTCCTAGTTTTTGGCACCTTCATTTCCATCTTAAGCCATAGGCATTAAATACACATAAGAATCTTGTTAAAGTCTCGTTAAGATTTAGACGGTATTTGCGGAGATTGGGAGAAAGCCCCTAGAAAATAAGCTTCCCCTTCTCCTTGTCGGGGGAAGGGGAACAGGAATACCCATCGAAAAAGTCACGTACTTTAATAACTAGGGGACCAGATGAAAGAGATTGAGAAACATCCGTGAAAAATATATTTCTTCGGTAAAGGGAGGGGGATAAAACTGGAGGTTGATGCGAGCTCGGTGACCGAGCAGGCAGGCTAGGCGCTTTGTCTAGCGCTGTTTCGCACCTTCCTATAAATCATGCCCAGTAGCTCTCTCAGCTCTGCGCTTCGGCATCTTATCTCGTCACTTTGCCCACTGGCCAAAGCCTCTTTGACATCAAGCACAGCTCTCCAGACTTCTTGTGCCGGCGTTTCGGCACGAGATTTATGGAGTTCTTCCATAAGCATCTCCGCGGCACGGATGGCACTGTCGGCTTCAATGCCTGCTTCCACCAGTTCCCGCTTTCTCCTGTCCTTATCGGCACTGGTTTCTGACTCTTCAATCATGCGCTGTATTTCCAGTAGACTGAGCCCTTTTGAGGAGACAACCCTTACACTTTGGGCATTTTCGGTTAGCAGGTCGGTTGCAGATACATGGGCAATACCATCAACATCCACATCGAAGGCAACTTCAATCTTGGGTGTTCCTCTAGGGAGTGGGGGGATGTCCTGCAGTTCAAAGTGGCCGAGCGCTAAGTTGTCGATGACAAGCTCTCGCTCACCCTGCAATACGTGAATGTCCACCGAGGTTTGATTATCATCGGCTGTGGTGAAGATGCGTGATTCTGATGCCGGTAGCGGAGTGTTCCTATGGATTATTCTGGCAAAGAGTCCCCTTTGGGTTTCAATACCCAGAGAGAGGGGGAGGACATCCAGAAGAACCGCTTTATCGACTACCCCGAGTAACATTCCTGCCTGAATGGCCGCCCCCAGAGCCACAACCTCATCATGATTGATACTCTGGTAGGGCTCTTTTCCTAATAACTGTCGGGCGAGTTCTTGGACAGCAGGCATCCTGGTGGCTCCACCGACTAAGACTACCCGGTCGATGTCTTGAGGCTTCAGCTCGGCATCAGCCAGAGCCTGTTGGGTTGGTGCAACCAGTTTTTGCAGCAAATCTCCGGTTAGCTCTTGGAACTTTTCGATGGTCAAAGTTGTCTCCAGGTGGCTGAAGGCAACCGGGGTTTCGCCAATAAACGGCAAGTAAATGGATGTAGATGACCTTTCGGAGAGGTCAATTTTGGCTCTCTCTGCAGCCTCTCTCAGCCTTTGCCGGTCTGCTCCGTCCCTCGGGAAGTCAGTACCGTAGGTTTCTCGGTACTGCTCTGCCAGATACTCCGTTAACCTCTGGTCATAGTCATCCCCGCCCAGCCAGGTATTGCCGCTGACGGCTCTCACCTCAAAGATGCTCTCATCTAGCTCGAGCACAGAGACATCGAAAGTGCCACCACCCAGATCCCAGAACAGTACGGTACGGATATCTTCTCGGTTGAGGCCGTAGGCTAGGGCAGCAGCCGTGGGCTCACTAATAATCCTGATAACATCCAGACCGGCGATGATGCCCGCCTCTTTTGTCGCCTGGCGCTGACAGTCATTGAAGTAGGCAGGCACCGTAATAACCGCTTTCACTATCCTTTCACCCAAATACTGCTCAGCATCTGCTTTGACCTTTCGCAGAATTAGGCTGGAAATCTCCTGAGGTGTATATTCTCTTCCACCGATGCTCACCTTGTAATTAGAGCCCATACGCCTTTTGATTGAGAAGACCGTCCTCTCAGGATTAGCCGCAGCTTGTCTCTTAGCCATTTGTCCTGCCAGAGGCTGTCCATCCCGTGTAAAAGAAACCACCGAGGGTGTGAGCCGCTGGCCCTCGGCGTTAGGTATTATCTTCGGCTGACCATTTTCGATGGCACCGACGACAGTGTAAGTTGTTCCCAAGTCAATTCCGATTGCTCTAGTCATCTTGTTATCTAACTGAAAAAGGGGTCGGGGGATAACTAAACGGCAACAACGGTTTATCCGTAACTAATGTGAACACTTTTTCCCTCACACTCTCGCTGCATGATCCACATCTCAGCGCTGTATTCGCAGAGCGGACATACGGCTTGTTTCTTATCCGCCCAACAGTAGAACTGCTGACCACACCCGCATTGAATCTTATACCGAAGGCGCGGCCGGCGTAAGATACCGCTGAGAACATAGTCCATATCTATTATCCGCAGCTGAATCCCAGGTCGCCGCGATTGTAGCTTGATCCTTGTTTTCGCTTCTGCCTTAAAGTCCATCATGTTTCAAATCCTGCTTCGTGCCGTGCAAATCGGTTCTACATTCTTTTTCCGGCGTTCGCTCTCCCAGGCGCGAGTGCGTGCATCCCACTCTTTCATCAGGCCATATTCCAGCATGGTCTCCATCCCGGCCAGGGCAGCCCTGAGGTTCACCCCGATGAGGGGAACACCAGCAAGTGAGATGATGAGGTCGGCATTGATTACCAGTCCCTTATCCAGGACCCTGTCTAGCAGGTCAATCAGCGTAGCGTGTGAATTCCGCGTTGGCTCCATAAATACTTCTCTCAGGCACCCCCGACAAAGCTATAGGGAGGCCAGGGTCCGGTAAAGCGCACCACAAAGCCCCTCATCCGGTTTATCTTTCCCAGTTCCTCCCCCAGCTCCGCATACCTGTCTCTGTAGACCAGACAGGAGAGGTTCATAATCATTTGCAAGTCTGGCTCTGCCTTCCTCGTTTTTTCCACACGGACATTATCGGTGTATTTTCGAATTTGGCTGTAAAAATTCTTAAAGCATTCGTCGGCTGCGGCTTCCATTTGGTGCTTTATGAGGTTTTCCAGCTTCTGCCGGTACATATAGCCCAGGCCCTTTGGTTTGGATTTAATTTCCTCATCCAGCCTTCTTATTTCCGGGCTTATCCACGTCAGACTTTGGACAATAACCTTAGGCTCCCAAAAGACTTGCACACCATACTCAGCCTTGCCTTTTACCTTATCGATTCTCCTCTTGAGCTCTTCATACTCCTGCTTAAGCCAGTCCTTCACATTCCGCTCAGCGCTCTTCTCCGCTTCTCCCCTGATTATGGTGTCGAAGCTTAGCGGGAGTACCGTGCCCCATCTCTCCCAGGCAGCATCAACCACTTTCTGATGCGTCATTACCCACGCTTTCACTACTTCTTGGTTGTCTGACTGGTAGGGCTGCGGCGGGTAATTGTGAACCACAGCGCAAATATCCTTGTAGGGGATGGTGTAGACATCACCCCCCTCTATGCCAATTTTCCCTAGGCTCAACCCTTCTCCGGCGCTGGCAATACAATAAACATATCTTCCCTCTTCCTCTACGATGGCTTCAGTACCCAGTATAACTTGGGTTTTACCACCGTGTTGCGTCTCTAGACCCATTGCTCAGCCTCCTGTCTCCATTTTTCAGGGTTTATCATTCTGTCGAGGACATCATCCACAACCTCGTCAAGGCCATCCCTTACCGACTTCACAGACTCGGCGATTCCCTGCTCTTGCTTTATCTCCTCGATAGCGCCGTCGAGATCCATAAGCGCTTGCCCCAGCCTCTCCATTTCCTCATCGGTTAGGCTTCCGCCTTCCATACGTCTCATCGCCTGAAGCTTGAGAGCGTCCCTTATTATCTCAACAAGGGCGATTACCAGTCCGAGAACGCCGTGCTTCAGGTTTTTCTCATCGATATCGACTACCATATCTCCGGCTCACTTTAATTACGTTTTCTTCTGCAGATGAATTTCCAGAATGCCGTTTCGGCAACTCGCTTTCAAACTGCTCTCATCTACCAGGGAACCTAGCTCAATCTTTTTATGGTAGTTCCTGTGAGCAGTTGGTTTTGTTGAGAGCGAAAGGACATTATCCTCGACTTTAAGCTCTAGGTCTGCCAGCTCCACACCCGGAACCTCAGCTACGACTATGATCTCTTCAGCTTCGCGAAAAACGTCTACCGGTGGCTCAACGGCTTCGGGTGGTTCTGGGGCCTTTTCCTTTCTCTTACGCCTGGCCACCGGTTCTACCGGTGGGGTAGTAGTGCCTACATGATACTCCCTATCTCCAAGAATACCGCTGGTTTTGAAGTGCCCGCTAATGCTCGCTCCACCACTCTTCCACTCCTCATCACTCATCACTTCCCTACCGCCAGCCTTCTTCAGTTTTTCCCTAAGTTGTTCAAGCCCACCCTTTACATCCTCCGGGGAAGAGATAAGCTTGACCAGGTCTATCTTGAGGCCGAAGATATTAAGCGTGCCGCCGAAAACATCAGATATGTCAGACTTTTCATCTTCTTTTTTCATAAGACCTCCTATCTAGCCTCTATCTGGGGGATCTTTTCCTGGTGGTGCCCATTGCCAGAGGGAACTGCGCCTGTCTTCTTCGCTTTGGCACTTATCCAGCCGCACCAGGGGCATCCTTCATTCATGAGTTCTTCCACAGGTACCCGCTTGCCACACTGAAGGCAGGTCTCTTTGCCAACCATCGCTTCATGCCAGGCTGGCGTTTCCATTTTTGTTCCAGAGGGAAACTCCAGACCGTACTTGGCTGCAGTTTCGAATGATGCTAGGGCTGCCCTTATTTTTATGCCGAGAAGCTCAACACCAACCACAGAGACAGTAATATCGGCGTTAATCACCAGCCCTTTATCAAGTATTCTGTCTATGACATCAGCTAGGGTACCAGCAGTGTCCTTTTGTGCTTGTAAAACCATGATTTCCTCCTCTCACATGTGACTCATGTGGATTATTACTCTCCAACCACTATGTTTACGAAGCTATAGGGAGGCACCGGACCTACGTACTTGAACTCTATTCTGCCATTATACCGGGCGGCAAGCTCCTCAACCTCGCCGTCAAGTTCCTTCTCTCGGCTCCTGTCAACCAAGAAGGTAGCGTTCATGAGCATATTGTCGCCGTAGGTCATGTTAAGGCAAGAATCGCTGGAGAGCTGCCTCAGCGGCTGGAGTAGGGCTTCCCTTTCCTCGGCCTTTTTATGTTCGAGAGCCAGCTTGAGCATCTCGCCTAAAGCGCCCTTATCTTGGCCAGCCTCTTTGGCCGAACAGCCTGTCATCTTAGCCCTTAACGCCTTTATCTCTGCGTTTTCCTTCACTATTTCCTGGAAAATACAATCCATATCTCTCCAAAGAGCTTTGAGACCTAATTCCACCTTATTATCCAATTCCCTGAGCAGCTTCTTAAACTCCAGGTAGCGTCTCCGGAGAAGACTGCGGATTTCCTCAGCATTCGGCGCCACGGTGTAGAACCTCACTGGCAGGAGAGCATGGTCCTTCATTACTGCCTCAATTACTTTCTCATGGGAAATCATGGTTTCCTTACTGACGACATACTTCGTCATTGGTATACTGCTCACCACGGCACCCAAGTCCTTATAAGCGATAGTTGTCACCGGGTCGCCTCGATCGCCGATACCAATGGGGCCAAAGTTTCTTGCCTCGCTGGTTCCGACTATGCAATAAATGTATTGACCTTCTTGCACCACACTCGCTCCAGAACTTTTCGCCGCCGTGTCTTCTAACATTAATATTAGCGGAGTCACAAGCCTGTTTTATTCCCTTTCTTTCTTCTCTATAGGCTCGCCGCGGAGGCGGGTTCTCTTCCGCTCGAACTTCATCATATTGCCATCTTCATCCACCAGCACATCGTAGTCACCCAGGACATCAGTGGCAGGGGGAATCCTGGACATCTCAAGCATGTCCAACTCTACATGCCAACCCTGCTCATCCTTGAAAGTCCCGCTGACGGTTACAGGCTTTAGTCCGGTAACCTCTGCCAGTTGGCTCTTAGCTCGTTCAGCTAGCTCTTTCATATTCATAAATGGTCCTCCTTTAAGTTCTCGCTGCCATAGTGGGCATCATCACTGCTGGTGCCGCTCAGCCTTGGCTTCTCGAATGGCATTTAATCGCTCCATCAGCACCCCTTCTTGCTCGTCGTACTCTTCTTCAGTGATATCGCCCATATCAAGGCTCGTTTGAAGCTCCGAGAGTTCACCCCGAACTTTACTTTCGTCCAAGAACTCATTCTCGGCTGCCTCAGCAACCTTGGTCGCCAGCCAGTTGACACCCTTCATCGGGCCCAAGACCGGGGACGTCAGCAAATCTAAAACAAAGCCCATCTTTCTCTCTAGCCTAGCTCCTCCCAGTTCACTACTATGTTGATAAAATTATAAGGGGGTGCTGAACCGATATACCTGAGAGTAACTCTTTCACCGGATTGCTCATCCAGCTTGCTTACTGCCCGGTCAAATTCCGGTTCTTTGCTCATATCGACCAGAAAGGCCGCATTGGCTACCATCCTGACTCCCATCACCTCATTCTCTCTAAATCGGTGGGCAAGCTGACGGAGCGGTTGCAATATTTTGGCAGCTTCCTTAGCTCGCTTACGATTCAGCGCCTCTTTTACCATCTCCCCAAGGCGCACTCTGTCGAAATGGGTGGCTTCTGGGGGTTTCCCGGAAAGTGAATCACGAAGCCTTCTTATATCGGTGTTCCCGGCGACTATCTCTTCAAAAATGGTCTTCTCGTCGCGCCAGAAAGCCTTCAGCCCCAACTCTACCTTATCCTCCATATCCGTCAGCAACTTCTCAAACTCTTCAAACCTGCTTACAAGGAGCTTCTGGATGGCATGCTCAGGAGAAGCGGAATCAGCAACGGTTCCAAATCTCACTGGCAGAAGGGTAAATTCCTTCATAACAGTCTCCAGGACCTTCTCATGAGCTACCATGTTCCGGCGGGTGCTTTCATACTGCGTCGTGGGGGAATCACTGACTACAGTTGCGAGACCGTTATGAGGCACCGTGTGCACCACCCCACCCCCGTTGCCGATGACATCCGCGTCGAACGTGCGATTCTCAGAGCAAGGAATGATACAGTAAAGGTATTTCCCCAGTTCAGCCATTGGTAACTCCCGCTACACCCCAATTTCAGCGAAACTAAGGTGCTCAACCTCCTCATTTCTCAAGCGTCTTATGTTAATCAACAAGTTGCCATCTGACTCCCCCTGCCCACGACAATAAGTAATAAGGAGTTCCAACGCCTGGTGAAGTTTGGCTAACTGCGTCTTTGTCGGTTCGTCTCCCGGGCTATAGTCCGGATGGCTTTTCGCTGCCAAGCGTCGGTATGCCTTCCTTACCTCAGGCTCGGAAAAAGTTTCACCCAGGTGAAGGAATTGTCTGGCTTCCTCTATCTTCTCAAGGCTCGGCCTGGTGACCTCTAAAGTAGCAAAGGTGTAGGGTGGCAGTGGCCCAATGATGCGAAAGTTAATCTGGTTATCGAAAATGTCATTCAGCTGCTTCACGCAGCTATCAAACTCCTCCTGGTTAGTCTTCTCCACCAGAAAGGCCACGTTCATTACTATCTGATCAGAAACCAAGGTGTTGGGTTGCACATCAACAGCCACCGACATGAGGAAATTTATCATTCGCTCTCGGTAGCTTGTGCGGCGCTTGTCCATAGATGCCTTGACCATCCGTCCCAGTTGGATTTGCTCTTGGAGAGTTGGCTGTCCCCTGACGGCAATAGCTTTACTAAACTGGATAATCTCCGGCTCGGCGCTGATTTCTTGTAATATCTGCCTCCTATCCCAGGTGGCAGCTACCTCTATTTCAACTTTATCCTGGATCCAGGCGAGAGCATCAACAAATTGTGAATGACCCTGTGAAAGCAGGTTCTGCACTTCATCTGAGGTAGCAAGGACTGTCCCGAACTTTACTGGAAGCACCGTACGCCCCTTCATAATGAGCTCCACTACCAACTGATGCGCCAGTAATAAGCGGACCACCGCCTCCTTCGACATGGAGCTAAGTTCCTCGCTAAAGTAGTCACTCACGACACAGCTGAGGTCTTGATGGGCTATCGTGTATACAGAACTGGAGCCATCCAGCCCGGAGATACCCAACACATTCTCATTGCTGCTATCTATAATTCCGTAGATATATTTGCCATACATTGGACATTGCTCCAAATAGATTTGTCCCCATGCAAAAGGCACAGGGGACAGATGCTCCCTGTGTTACTACTGTTGCCGTTTTAGCCATTTCAGAACCTCCTTCAGCTAAGAAAATTATGCAGCCGGTTGTAGATACGGCTTGCCGCGTACACCTTCTTCTCAGCTTCAAAGCGCTGTGCCAAGCCCAGCAACTGTTCCTGAGCGCTATGCGCTTCCTCAGTCTCTGGAAAGTACTCCACCAGCTTGAAGCACGCAGTTATCGCTTGATGGGTATTCCCAGCTTCCTGCCACGACTGCGCCTCCTTAAGCAGAAGCACTAGTGGTGTTGCCTCTTGCGTTGCTATTTTCTCTACCTCCCCTGGTCGTTGGCCTACATCTGCTTGGCTCTTTCTTCTGCCCAGCGTCTTGCTTCTAGTTCCAGAGCCTGTGCCTGAACATCCACCGGTTTTCTGCCCAGCATCCTGGCCCTTTCTATAGCCATCAGTCGCCGCGACAGGGCGCATACTCCAGCCATATTCACTTTGCTTGTTACCTTTCTAGACACACTCTTATCCCTATCATCCGCTTGCCCCACGTTATAAGGCTTCAAGCCCAGTTCGTCCACCGTTGTAGACTCGCTTAATAATTGACGGTCATCTTTTTCCATTGCCGCCCCCCAGACTGTTCCCTTGCTTCTGCCTGAACAGCTGCGATAGGCTTTGCCAAAGAACTATCGGCCGTCTTTTCTTGCTGTGCTGTGTCCTCCAGTCTCTCTATAGCGCGCTGAACTTCCGCGAGACGCTCATGAATGCGTTTTTTCCTATGTTCTAGGCGAGACAGCTCCTTTTCCAATCGCTGTCCCTCCATGCTAAGCGAATAAAGATCAAGATAGGTTGTTCCCTGCCGGGGCGGCTTTGAAGCGATATGATGCGTTGTAGCTGTTCTCAAATCGCTCAAACCCTTGGCGCTGGTAACGTCTTTCATGGTACCTCCTCGAGCCCTCGTGTCTTGAAAATAATCAACGGCTATCCTTGTGGCCGGTGCATGATGTCACGTGTGGTAAGAATGTCCCTTGCTGTCTTGGTGGCATGCTCAGCAGCCATATGGTGCTGGAGCCGCGTTTGGCTGGTGAAGGCTTTGCCACACCTCCCGCATTGATACCGTTTTGCCCTTAATTCTTTTAATTCCTGCCGCATTCTCGGGGCCTCCTTAGCAATATTGGTCAACGAACTTGTTCACCACCTCTTTTACTCTAGTGGTCTGCGCCGTACTGCCCACCCTGGTGGATTCGGAACTCAGTATATCAAGGCACAACTGCCTGAAGAGCTCGCTTCCAGTGCCCAATGAGCCATTCTGCACCTTTAGTGCCCTGCTCACCATTATGCAGCCCCGAACGGTTGGCGCAAACTCACACACTCCGGACTCTCTTAAGCCACGCACGATATGCACTATCTTCTCAGCATGGCTTCGCTCAAGTCCGGACTTGGCCTCGGTTATGGCTATCTCCGTCTCCTCATCAAAGTTGTTCAGGTCGAGGGTCACCATCCGGTCGCGGAGGGCATCCTGGCTGCGATAGACGCCGGCGTATTCCTCGGGGTTACTGGTGAAGATGGCAGTGAAGTCCGGGTGGACTCTAAGGTAGCCTTCTCTCTCCTTGGCTGCCGGTATGTCGAGCATCTTCTCCTGGAGCACTGCGAGGAGGGCGTTGTTGGCCTCGGGGCGAGACCGGGTGAACTCGTCATAGATAAGGGTAAACCCATACTTGCAGGCCACGGTGAGGCGGTTGTCCACCCACTTCCGGCTCATATCTTCCTCGGTCTTGAGCACCGAGTGAATGAAGTTGTCAATCACCTTTTTCGTCCGGTAGCCGTATTCACCACCTACCAGGTCGGAAGTACTGAACTCCTCATCCCCGTGGAGCATAACCACGGGGCGGCCAAGCTTGCTGGCGACATGAAGAGCTACCGTAGTCTTTCCCGTGCCGGAGGCTCCCCTGAAGTGGATGGGAAAGCCAGCAGCAATATAAGTTAACGCCCGGTCAACAAGGCTCTTGACAAAGGGCGTCTCTACGAAGTTGGCTAGGGGGCGCGGCTCCAATAAAGTATCTACGGTTTCCTGTATCACCATGTAACTCACCTCTCTTTCTGCGCGTTCTGCATGACAGAGTACCAAACTTCCACAAAGGCAATAGCCGCTACGTTAGCGCGCTGCCCGACAAAGTCTCCTGTTACCGCCGACATTTGGCGTTAGCCCCTGTGCAGTGTCCTTGCAATTTCCTTTCTATATGGCTAAGTAAAGGAGTTCCCGCTTTTCTACCTTATTCTCACCCATGAGGTCTTTGAGCACCCTTGCCATCTTGATGCGGGCCACTCCGAATTCCTTCTCTAACTTAACCAGCTTGGTGCCGTCGGGGTGATTGGCCAGATACTGAAAAACTTGATTACGAAGCGTAGCAGCTTCTGAAGTTATCCCGACAGCTTCCTTGGCAGGCGGCTTCACCGCAACTGCCACTCCCCCTCGTTTGGACTGCATGGTGGCGGTCAGTTTCTGCCATTCATCTCGCGCGCCGGCCTGTACTTCACTGAAGTTCCTGAGCAAGCTCTGTGTTGCAGCCTTTCCTTCGGTTACGGTCCTAGCCAGCTCACCCCTGAATTCACGTGCCTCACTCTGCCGCTTCCTTCCCCCCTTTGCCAGAGTCTGGTGTCCTTTAGTTAGTTCGGCTCTCATTTCTCTACTCATAGCATTATGGGAGCTATCGAACTCACCCAACAGAGTCTTTACCGCCGCCTTTCCTTCAGCCACTGCTCTACCGAGTTCGCCCATAAACTCACGTGCCTCACTTTGTCGCTTCCCTTCATCCTCAGCTAAGGTTTGACGTCCCTTGTTCAAGTCAGCTCTCATTTCCCTGCTCATGGCATTATGAGCAGCGTCCAGTTCCTTCAGTTGGGTGCTTACAGCGGCCTTTCTATCAGCCACGCTTTTGGCAAGGTCAGCGCTTAGTTCCTGAGCCATAGCTGTCCTGGAGTCCTGAAATCCCTTTAAGTCCAATTTTACCGTCTCTCTAAGCTGTGCTATCCCGGCAACCCTGTCCGAATAGGAGCCGACAATTTCCTCAGCTAAACCTCTCATTCCTTCTCTGGTTGGCATTTTCTTCCTCCTTTTTTGCGCTTATGGGGTGACCACACCTGTTGGGTCACCATGCCAGTACCTTCTCCGGCCCTCAGTGCCATCCCTTTGAGACCCACCCGATACGGGGAGCCCGTTGCACACATCAGGTTCCGGCATGGTCACCCCGAGGCGCTCTAAATAATACTACTTCTAGGCGGCTGCAGCTGTTGTCAGCCCGACGGCCTCAGCATACTTCAGGAAGGTATCCACGCCAGCGACCGTTACCCTGGCCTCAAGTGCTAGGATTTCAATGCCGACGAGGCTGACGCGCACCCAGGCATCTACCACTATCCCTTTGTCCAAGATCCGGTCAACTACTTCGGCCAAACTGGATGATGCCATCGATTTCTCTATAGCCATTCCTTCACCTCCAAATTATTTGGTGGGCCAGTGCTGAAAGCAGTGGGAAAGGGCTCCCCTTTTCTCCTCACATGCCTTCTGTCACTAGTATGGCATATTTAGTGCCTCTTGACAACACCCTTACAGGTAGTATATTATCTAGAAGATGCCAACTGTCCATATCGTATAGGAGCACGAGTGCTCTTACCCAAACGGGTTACCCCTAATGGGCCAGGGGTACTGTGGACGGAGAACCTCAGGAGGTTTGGATGCCGCAGAGAGGACAGGCCAACCAAGCTGATAAGGAAACTTTGGAATCAAAGCTGATAGGCCTCCGCTCTGAGGTTGAAGCCCTGCAGAGGGAAGTCCGTGAAAAAGAAGAGCAAATGCGGAACCTTATCAAGGACACCCTGGATGCACAGGAAGCTGAGAGAGAGCGTATCAGCCTCGAGGTTCACGATGGGGTGACCCAGACTTTGGCCTCAGCCTTCCAGCATCTACAGAGTCTGGAATCCACCGAACTCAAGGGCGCCCATGCCAAACAAATGCTACTCCAAGCGAGAGCCCTGGTTAAGCAAGCAATCCAGGAATCAAGGGAGGTTACCAATAGCCTCCAGCCAGCGACCCTGAAGGATCTCGGTCTTGTGACCACACTCCGCTATGAGGTAGAGCAATTGGAGGGAGAAACGGGGTGGAAAATCGACTTTAAGGCCGATGCCATGAGCCTTCCTCAGAATGTCGAGACAGGGCTATATCGGATCATCCACGAAGCTATCAACAATGCCAGAAAACATGCCCAGACCAAGCGTCTCCGTGTCAGGATGACCTCGTCAGTTGACCTGATAAGGGTCGAGGTAAGGGATTGGGGTGCCGGGTTTAGCTATAGCTGCGGAGAGATGTCGAGAGGGAGGGGTACCGGGCTGCTCAGCATGCGCAGGCGGGCGGAACTTTTGCAGGGAACCTGTAATATCGAGAGCACCCCCGGTCATGGAACTGTAGTAAGTGTAGAAATACCATTCAGCGGTCGGAGAGAGCAGTATGGATAAGATAAATGTGCTTCTGGCGGACGATCACCTCATGGTGCGTCAAGGTCTTCGTGCTATGCTGGCCACCGCTCCGGACATAGAAGTCGTAGCTGAAGCAGGTGACGGCCTTGAGGCTATAGAGAAAGCCAAGGAGCATCGGCCTCACGTGGTTCTAATGGACCTCCGTATGCCCAACTTGGACGGCCTGACAGCCACCCGGCGCATCAAGAGCCAGTTTGCCTCTATGTCGGTCATCGTGGTCACCATATATGACAATGATGCCTACGTGGTGGATGCAATTAGAGCCGGTGCTGGCGGCTATCTCCTTAAGGATGCCTCAAAAGACCTCCTCCTCCACACCATCCGAGCGGTCAACAGTGGCGGCATGCTTATCAAGACCAGTCTGTTGCGCAAGGCTATGCTAGACTTGGCTGACGCTAGTGGTGGCCAATCCAGCAGAAAATATGTGCGTAGCAAGGCACGGAACGGCCTGACGGCTCGCGAGCATGCCGTGCTCCACCTGGTGATACAGGGACAGACCAACAAGGAGATCGGGGGTACACTCTGTATCAGCGAGGATACTGCCAAGAAACACGTGCAGTCCATCTTGTCAAAGCTAGACGTCTCGGATAGAACCCAGGCGGCAGTGAAAGCGGTGCGTGCCGGCATTGTCGAACCCTTCTCGAACGAAGAGCTACAGTAAGGTCATTCAGCTTCAAAGATAGGTCGCTTCTATAAAGAACGAAATATCAAATTGGGTGGAGGCCTTACCCTCATAATACTCAGCCGGTCCACAGAGTCTGCGTAAATCTTTTCCGGGGTTACACAATTTTCCTCAAGCTTAGCTTTAGTCCTTCTACAGTCTCCATTGTATGCTGATGGTTCTTTGGCAATAGGAAATGAAGGGGCCGCTGAAGATCCAGGTTGCACATTCCGCCCGATTGTTGAATACATATGCGGGGCTAATAGAGAGTGATCCTAGCCGCACGCGGAGTTTGCTGCTGCCTCTTAGTTAGGCTGCTGCATCCTCAAGTCGCACACCAGCATACTTACAACCGTCCGGAAATGAAATCCATAGATAGCTAAAGTCATCGACATTGGGAAAGAGCGAGGACGCCTCACGAGGGTCGAAACAAGGAATCTCCAATAAAGCCATCTGCCCCTGTCCGTAATACCCAAGAACCACATGGACCTAACAAATGCCCAGATGTGCCACCACTGGAGCTGGGATATCCCTTTTCTTTTCTGAGGTTTGTACTGTCTCAAGAACGTCTTGACCCGCATGTAATACTGCCTGGGTGAATATATTTCAGTCAGAACGTGCTTATAACCATTAGTGAGTGTTTCGCGATCCATTTTGGGAACGAAGTTCATGGAACAGTCGGTATTATCGCCAGAAACTTTCTCTAGAAGGCGGTTCTCTTTCTTCAAGCGCTGGTGCAGCTTCGTACCACGGGGTGCGTTCAGCAAACCGACCATTGCGACAACAATTCCGCTCTTTTGAATCATGCTTATTTGGCTTTTGAAGATGGAGATTGGATCATTATCAAATCCTAGGATAAATCCCCCCTGCACCTGCAAGCCGTGATTTTGTATCTTCTTAACTGAGGCAACTAGATCACGGTTTTCATTCTGACGCTTATTACATTCAGCCAGGCTCTCCTCATTTGGGGTTTCAATGCCAACAAATACACTGTCGAAGCCAGCCATGACCATCAATCGCATTAACTCATCATCATCAGCAAGGTTGATGGACGCTTGCGTGGATAGCGAAAAGGGGCGGTTTGTTTCCTTCTGCCACTCTATCATTGCCGGTAGAATTTCTTCGCTTAGTTTTCTACTATTGGCGATAAAGTTATCATCGACAATAAACACACCGGCTCGCCAGCCCCGGTTGTATAGCGCCTCCAGCTCGGCCAGGAACTGGCCTGTACTCTTGGTTCGCACTTTGTGCCCGTTCAGTACGCCGACATCGCAAAAGTCGCAATCGAAAGGGCATCCCCGAGAGTACTGGAGGCTCATCGTGGTGTATTTCTTAATGTCAAGGAGGGACCACATTGGAAGCGGGGTTTTCCCGATATCTGGTCGTTCTTCAGATGTGTAGATATGTTTTGGATGGCCCTTTCCCAAGTCTTCTAGAAAAGGTGGGAGTGTAGTCTCAGCCTCATTAAGCACCAAATGGTCTACTTCCTCAAACTTCTCATATTCGCTAGTAAAGAGGGGACCGCCGGCAACCATCCTAGCGTTGAGTTTCTTACATCTCCTGATAACTTCTCTCACCGACTCCCTTTGCACCACCATAGCACTAACAAACACGTAATCAGCCCACCTAATGTCCTTGTCAGTTAGAGGGATTGCATTCATATTTACCAGCTTTTTCTCCCACTCTTGGGGAAGCATCGAGCTTACAGTTAATAAGCCAAGAGGTGGGAAAGCCGCTTTTTTAGAAGTGACTCTTAGCACATGCCTGAGACTCCAGAAGGTATCCGGATACTGTGGATAAACGAGCAATATTTTCAAATCACACTCCCTAAATTCAATGACAACCACGCGGTTTCGCTCAGTATACCACTTGGCTAGTAGCCGGTAAACAGTTAGCCTTCTCTAGCGTAACGACCTTGCCAGAGTCACATACCGCTATTTTGTGTAATGGAGTTTATCAGAAGAATAGCTGAGTTTAGGATTCTTAGAAACCGTAGAGTGGAAAGCGCAGTCTAAGCAATAAGAGGAAGGAATAGGCTATAATAGTATCTTGCCAGAGTAAATTTTGCTGTCGTAATGGATCCTATTGCGGCACACAGAAGTCTCTTAGAATGAGGCTCGATATGCCGTGAAAGGTGGTGAAGGATGGAAGTAAAGAAGAGAATTGGAATTTTGACAGGGGGTGGGGATTGCCCTGGGCTTAATGCTGCAATCCGAGCAACTACAAAAGCTGCACTCAAGATGGACTATGAGGTTATCGGCTTTCATGATGGTTGGGAGGGTCTGCTTTTCAATAGAAGCGAGGCATTGGATAGGATTAAGACATCAGGCATCATTGATAGAGGGGGTACGATTCTCGGGGCTTCAAGAACAAGCCCGTTCAAAATAAAAGACGGGCCCCAACGAGTACTCGATACATTTAACGAGTTCGGACTGCGGGCACTTGTGGTTCTGGGGGGCGAAGGGACACTAAGCGTAGCTAGTCAATTGTATGAAAAGGGCCTTCCTCTGGTCGGGATACCGAAGACTATTGACAATGATGTCAAGGAGACAGATTTTACTATAGGCTTTCAAACGGCTGTTCAAATTGCCACGGATGCTTTAGATAGGCTTCGTTCCACTGCTGCCAGCCATCATCGGGTAATGATCCTCGAAGTGATGGGCCGCCGTACTGGCTGGATCGCTACATATGCTGGTATGGCTAACGGAGCTGATGCTATCCTGATACCCGAGATTCCAATGGATGAAAAGAGTACGGATGAACTCTGTAACATGCTAGAATCAAGAAATCAAAGGGGAATAAATTTTAGCATTGTAGTCGTAGCGGAGGGAGTACAACTGGGAGGCGAGGTAATATTCAAACCCAGTCTTCCAATGGACAAGCACGAAGACCCAGACCGGTTAGGGGGAGTAGGACAGGTCTTGGCTACACTTATCGAGAGAAAGACGGGGCTGCATGTTAGGGTTTCTTCATTGGACTATATCCAAAGAGGTGGCACACCAGTGGCCTATGACCGTAGCTTGGCTACTGCTTTCGGGGTTAAGGCTGTCGAGCTTATCTCCAAGAACAGATTTGGAGAGATGACCGCTCTGAGGGGAAACAGCATTCACAGTGTCCCTCTGCAGAAGGTAGCAGATGGAATAAAGACGGTAAACATGAGTGCTTATAAAATAGCCAAAATATTCTTTGGCTAGGGGTGTAAATCCAGAAGATAACGCCTTAACAACATACTATATTGATGCAGTCAATGATTCCGACAACCTATCTTTTACCTCAGTATCACATCGGTGGGCAGACCCCAGCCTCTTTTCACCTGGCTCCCAATTATGCGGTTAGATACGGGTTCACTCCTAAAGAGGAGGTCCCATCATACCTAATACGGGTTTGGCCAGGAGGGCAGGGGCACCATGTTGTGTACACGGGTTTGCTCAAATAAGCTCCCAAAACAAGCAGCAGCGTCTCCCTGCTCACCTGATGTATAATTACCTCCTAGCTACCGGTAGTAATTCCAGTTCTGGTATTAACTCTATTTCTGGAACTTGATAAAAGGTTTGATTCTTAACCAGCACAAAGGCCAATCGCAGCAAGCGGTTGAGCGCTGCCCCTACACTCTCTCTCCCGCTAAGAGGATTGGTATGTACTGGGCGTTCCCGTAGTTTCTTTGCCCATGCAAGAAAATCAGGATTAAATCGCAACATAGGGATAACAGCCGTTAAGCCGGATTCAAGTGCGAATCATTACAGAGAACCCCGCTGGGACTAGATATTGCCAGTGAGGGCCAACCACCCCTAGCGGTCCCAGCACAGCCCCGGAAAAAATAAGCAATAGTGCCAACCAAGCTGTAGCCTCTGCTGGCTTCTGTTTCCATCCGAAGCTATCTTGGAGCAGCGGTGAGACCATGGCCAGGGCAATCCCAAAGAGGGCTAAGTTGCGGGTGTAGATAGCGGTAGCCAATAAGAGCAGTGCAAGGATAATCGAGGCTGATACCATAGCTTTGCTATTTGGGTTTAAGTGAGCCATTAATTCCCTAAGTCCTTGCCTTGTGCCCTTCTCCGGCGATTTTGCTCCGGTTACGATGAAGTAAGCTCTCCGGGCTACGATAAAGGCTAGAATGGATATAGTGGCATGCAGACAGAACGAAACATAGGTACAAGTTACCTGGCTTAGGTGCCGAAACATCTTCATCGGTGTGTGATACCTGCTAACCATTACTCGGGCTAGGGGGCTCAGTGAGGCCAGCAAGCCCAGAGCCACTAGCCACCAGGCAGTAACGGTCACGGGATTAACAGAAACTAAGGAAATTGCCAGCAAAATCAAGAGGTAAGGCAGAAACAGAGAACTACTCGTTCTCCTCAGGGTATGTGTTATAATATCCAATTTTTCGGCGAAAGAAGCCGACGAGGACTTGATAAAGGGTAGAGTGTGCTGCACGAAGGTTTCAGTATCGCCCGCAGTCATGCGATAAGTGCGTTTTCTCATTTGCCCCAAATTCTCGGGGACACCTTCACTACAGACTATGTCCTCGGCGAAAAATCCAGTGTATCCTGCCTTACGTAAAGCAATGGTAAAAGCTATATCCTCAGCAACAACTTCAGGGAATCCCCCTGCCTTCAAATACGCTTCAGTGCGGATGAGTACCCCATGCCCCAAACAAAGAGGGAGTCCATAGTGATTCCGGGGGACATTGTTATGCTCCCAGCGAATTCTAGTTTCAGGGAGGAAATGTCCCGTGAACGCGTTTCTGGTGCTGGAGCCACTATCATGGTTAGCCTGTACAAATCCAATTTGAGTATCCCACTGGATGTAGGCAGAAGCCCGCTTTAGAAAGTTATTGGCTAGAAACCCGTCAGCGTCACAAAGAGCAAAGAATTCGTATCCCTTGGCTTGATTAGCTAGAGCTAAGTTGAGACTGCGTGCCTTAAACCCTATCAGTTCTGCCCGTCTGATGATGGTAGTCTTTTTGGGGAATTTCCTGTGGAATTCATCTACTTGGTTCCTTCCTTGCTTGCCCTGGCTCACATCGATAAGGAAGACATGAAAATGGGGGTAGTCTTGGTTGACACAGCTTAAGGCAGCGTCATACCTGAAATCGTCAACCGTGGTGTAAAGGAGGGCTATACGAGGGAACTCAGCTCCACTCTTTTCCTCTCCTTCCCCTGCTTTTAGTTTTAGCTTTCCTATTTGCCGGAAGAATACTAGTCCGTAATGGTACAGAGCGTAGAACCAGAAGATGGCAAGACAGATTGCAGCCAGCACGACCAAAATCCAGAGACCAACAGAGTTTGGCAAACCGTAGATAGAAGAGGCACTTATCGCTAGCCAGGCCAAGGAAACCAGCCAGACCCCTATGATTATTAGATACATAGCGTTGCTCTTGGACACTGGGTCGAAAGCTTTCCCTATTCGCTTTTGGTGTGGAGCATTTTTCTTGGAAGATAACTCAATCAACACTACTGCTCTCCGTAAAGAGGCCTTTTAAGAGACGCTTGTGATTGTAACACATAAACGCCGGTTTCGTTAAGAAATACTCATCTTCAATCGGAAAAGACCGAAGGAATCTCTAACTGATTGACACTAACTCTCAGCCAAGTTATCCTAAAAGTGAAACGAGGCAAAATCAAACGAACTATCTATTTTCAAATCTGGATCAAGTGCGGAGGGTGGTGCTTACCCAGCCTTTCGGCCTAATTTTTGATGTTGATGGAACCATAGCCGAGATTGCGCCTACTGCAGAAGCAGTGAAGGTGACCCCTGGGTGTAAAAAGCACCTCAGGTCTTTGGTCAAGCGTCTGCCTCTAGTTGCTGCCATTTCGGGAAGGTTAGCCAAGGTAGCGAGACAGCTAGTAGGTGTAAATGGAGTAGTCTACTATGGGAATCACGGCCTGGAACGATGGTTTAAGGGGCAGACTGAAATCAGCCCCTTAGCACAAGGTTACGTTGAGAAAACAGCTGCTGCCATCAAGGAGCTGAGTCCCCTTCTCCATCCTCTAGGAGTAGTCTTTGAGGATAAAGGTGCCGGGCTTGTTTTCCACTATCGGACATTGCCTCACCGGGAAGAAGTGAGGCAGCAAATCTTGAAGGAGATAAGGCGTTCCCCCGCTGCCCAATGGTTCAAGGTTGATCAGGCTAGGGCCGTTATCGAGCTTCGTCCTCCTTTGGAGGTAACTAAAGGGTCAGTGGTGAGGGAACTTATTGATAGTTATCAGCTTAAGGCTGCAGTCTATATGGGAGATGACGTTTCTGATGTAGACGCCTTCGATACTATGCGCACCGTACAGCATAGCACTCTATTTCAAGGTTTGGCCCTCGGGGTGATAGGGCAGGAAACACCACCAGAGGTCGCCGAAAGAGCAAATTTACTCCTCAGGGGGGTGAGTGAGGCGGAGGCTTTTCTAAGCTGGCTAGATGAAACCATCCCCCCCTAAGTTATACTAACCGCCCCATACTCACTTTGCCTACCAGACTGCGAATGACCATCCCTACCATCTCTAAATAGCCTCTGAATAGAGCTGTCAGGTTCTTGTTAGGGATAGCTAGGCTTTTTGCTTAAGGGAGAAGCCTCCTTCTTCGGAGATAGAGCCAGCTACCTGCTTCATAAACCTTGCCGTGTCTTCTGGCAATGCTGTATTTATGTAGATACCCGAGCCCATCTCAAACCCGGCAATAGTGGTCAGCCTCGGTACTATTCTGATGTGCCAGTGGTAATAAGGGTCCTCTTCATCCTCAGTAGTTGAAGTATCAATCATTAGGTTGAAGGCTGGGTCATTAAGCCCCCGGTATAAGCAAAGGAGGGTATCCTTTACTACCATAGCCAATTCACTGAAATGTGTTACCGGAAGCATATCAAAGGAGGCATAATGCTTTTTGGGGAAAATCCAGGTCTCATAGGGAACACGTGAAGCATAAGGATGGAGGATAACGAAATTCTTGGTATGGGCAACGATTCTTTCCCTCTTCTCCAGCTCCTCAGTGAGCAAATCACAATAAAGGCATCTCCCAAAATCATAGTAGTAATCCGTAGCGACCCTAAATTTTAGGTGGTAGTAAGTAGCAGGGATAGGTGTAGCTACTAGCTGGGAGTGGGGATGCGCTAAAGATGTCCCTGAGGTCCAGCCGTAATTCTTGAAAATAGTGATAAACTTGAGTTTCCGATTTTTCTTTAAGGCATTGTACCTTTCCCGATAGGCTATCAGCACCTTTTCTACTTGCTGATATGTCATTAGCGCCATAGGGAGGTTATGAGACGGGGTTTCTATGATTACCTCATGCACCCCAATGCCACCCATCTTGTGGAAAAGGTGCCCTTCCTCTCTTCTGGTAATATCTCCCTGAAGTCTTAGCGCGGGGAATTGATTGGGTATTACTCTTACCTCCCAAGCCGAGTCTTCGCCTGAGATGGGGAGCCTAAAGACTTCAGCAGGTGTTTGGGATTCGTTGCCTGGACAAAAGGGACAGGACTCATCCCAGTTGGGTAACTCCTCAGCACGCTTTCTCCTGGGCGTAGGCTGAGGACGTTTAGCTCTTTCTGGAGCTATTATCACCCATTCCTTGGTTGTAGGATCTTGCCTTAGCTCTGACATGATGTGAGTTGTTATCTAGCTTACCGTGAGCTACGCACTTCGGGTAGGGCCTCTCCGCCTTGCCTTAATTGTCTCCCCGCTTAGGAGTTGGGAACTAGGGAAGTCACCTTCCAAAACACCATAGTAGATTATACAATTACGCCCCACCTTAACCCCAGGGGGGATATTAGCCCTTTTACCAACAAGGGTAATCCCGGTATTCGCCACTTTGGGTTCTCTGCGGTTAATCTGGAAATTATCGCCGCAACCGATGTGACAACCAGCTCCGACCACTACCTCTTCGTCTAGGATTGAATAGTCAATAATAGTATGTGGCCCAACGACGCTATCACATAAGATAACCGAATCCTTAACTACAGCACCTTCAGCTACCTTAACCCCTGGTGAGAGGATTGAATGCTCCACCCTTCCCTCAATGACACAACCGCTAGATACCAGACTGTTTACAACACTGGCTGTCTCAGAGAAGATAGCTGGTGGCCTCAGCTCTTCTTTAGTACGTATGGGCCAGTCAATATTGAATAGGAGGGACGACTCCGGCCTCAGTAAGTCCACGTTAGCCTGCCAATAGCTTTGCACCGTGCCCACATCACGCCAGTAATCATGAAAGCTGTAAGCCATAGTTTTGCAGTTACCTACCACTTGAGGAAGGATATTCCGCCCAAAATCATGTTTAGAGGACCTAAGTTGGGAATCTTCTTCTAAATATCTGCGGAGAACTTCCTTTTCGAAAAGGTAAATACCCATGGAGATAAGGTTGCTCTCTGGCTTCTTAGCTTTTTCCTGAAAGCGAGTCACTTGCCCCGCTTCGTCCACTACCACTGTGCCAAATTGCCCCAATGCCTCATAGGGAATAGTAGTAGCGGCCAGGGTAACATCGGCTTGGGATTCCTGATGAAATTTGACCATATCAGAGTAGTCCATTCTGTAGATATGGTCACTGCTCAAGACTAGTACCAGCTCAGCCCCCCCCTCCTCAATGTACTGAAAGTTCTGATATACGGCGTCAGCGGTTCCCTTATACCAACCACGGTCTTCCTCACGGTCCAAGTAAGGTTGCAGCAGCTGTATTCCCCCACCACCCGGAGGAGCCAAGCCCCAAGGAGCACCAACACCGATGTGCTCAGCAAGAGAGAGGGGTTGATACTGGGTCAGGACAGCCACATTATAAATCCCTGAATTGACGCAGTTACTCAAGGTAAAATCTATGATGCGGTACTTACCAGCAAAGGGAATAGTTGGCTTGGTTCGCTCATAGGACAAAACACCCAGCCGGTCTCCTCGGCCTCCAGCCAATATTAGAGCCAAGACTCTGTCCATTGGTATTCACCGCCTGCTTACTGCTTTTCCCAATACCATAACTATGCCGCGGAAATGCAACGCCGGTAGACCCTCCTATTCATCGCGTTGTGCTTATTCTTATTTTTATACTACATCTGCTATCTGCCGTATGTCAAACATCCTCTCACCGGGTGACTATTTCTTCCGCCTCCGCCAAATATCATCACTGGGGAAAAGTGCAAGGGCGAGTTTTTCAGCCTTTGAGCCTACTTCACCCCATACTTGGTGAGATGGAGCTACCGCAGTACCAGGGGCTAGAACCTCCAGACAGCCAATATTACCGCAGTTGCACCTTGGCCCCTTAAGCTAGACGGGCAAGTTCTGCTTTTAGGTAATCTATAGCTTCTACCGGAGAAGGGTCAATGCGATATAAAATTGCCAGATAGTAGCTGACATAGTCACCGAACAGCACCAGGCTCAGTATCTGGCTTAAGAAGCTGCTACCATCCCCCTCCACAAATTGGTGGTAGACCCTTGCTCGGTCCAAAAGCTGGCAGGTAGCTTGGTACCGAAGCCGAACACGCCGTGAAAGTGAAGCCGACCGAAGCAGAACCACTACCATTTTATCGGCTAACTCCGATGGGAACTGGTAACCGGCCACAGCGTTGTGGTTAAGTTCAGGGAAAACCTCGTAGAAAGCCCAAGCCTTACTATTCTCATTGAACTGCGTTTTCCAACGGTGCGCTACTTCGGAAAGTATACCAGCTCCATATATTACTGGTAAGCGACCATACAACCTTGCCGCCAGTTGTTTTGCTGGATTACGGGACAGCGGTTCAACCTCATTTATTTTTTGTGATAGTTTTTGCAAAACCTCTGCTGCTTCAGCTATATCTGCCGACTTATCACTAATGAAACCAAGCTTTTGCAAAAAGCAAAGGATGGGCAGGAAGCTAAAGCCTAAGGCAGCACGGGGTTGAGCTTGATAGTCGAAGCTAAAAACGGGGATGTTTCTCTTCTCAGCCATAACCTTCAGTTCACCCCCAGTGGTAATCACTAGCTTTTTTGACTCTGTCTCCAACGCTTGCTCAAATGAGGATAGAGTCTCCTCGGTCATCCCCGAGTAGCTGGAGGTAATGACTAGAGTTTTAGCATCGACGAAGGCAGGCAAATTATAGTTACTGTGAATAAGGATAGGTAGCTCGGCCTCTGATACTACCAGGCTACTTACCAAATCGCCACCGATAGCTGAGCCGCCCATACCAGTAATCAGCACTTTATTAATCGTAGCGTAGTCTTGAGGCAAGTCAAAGTCCATAGCCATTTGCCATGCTTGCTGGCATTGCCATGGCATTTCGTGGAGGCAAGTTAGCATACCTTCCGGGTCTAGCTTCTTAAATATCTGGGGGTCATCTAAATCAGGCATAGCTTAGTCTCCAGCCAATCGCCTGCCCAGCTTAAGCAGCCTCTATATTCGTGCTGGGCTATCGCTTTCGGCATAGATTCACAGCACTGGCTCAGTTCCCTGCTCATACCAACAATTATGATACATCAGCCATTGGAACTAAGCAATGGCTGATCACTGGTTGTGAGCTGCCCGCACGTGGACAAAACATCATGTAGTTTTGACTTTGGTTGCCAGGGGGAATAGGAGCCTGTAAAACATGTCGCTTCACTTCTCCAATAGGCAACAAGCGTGTGCTACAATGTTTAGAAAGTACAAGAAGGAGGTGCAGCTTTGATTTTGTCAGAGTCCCTAGGTCTTGTCGCTGGGGCATTTGTAACATGTAGCCTTATTCCGCAGCTCATTCGTGTCTTCAAGCTTAAGAGTGCACGTGAAATAAGCATGCTCTTTACCACGTTACTCTTACTCGGGCTTTTCTTATGGTTAGCTTACGGGATTCTTTTGGGTCTCGCCCCGGTCATCATTTGGAATGCAATCGGGGCCCTTTTTGCCGCTACGCTTCTATATGCGAAGCTAAGGTATGGCAGATAGCCGAATAAATTCTTTACCCAATTAAGTCTCCTTGCTGATGTAGTTACGAAAATTGAAAGGGAAGTGGTGTTGGTGGGTTATCGAAGGTAACATTCCATCTAAAAGTGTCTTGACTACATCGGCAACAAAGGAACCGTGACTGCTTTCGGTTTATCCCCTGTCATAGTACAATAACCTTGTCGTGGTGGAGTACCGGCCCAAGTACCGGCTCAGAGATTGTAAAAGCGGGCGTCACTCGTAGATAAAGTGCTACTATAATGTGCTGACTCCTCTATCAGGGCAGCGCGAAAGTCTTAATAAAAGTTATACCTTTCATACCGCTCCCTCAAGGGAGAGGGGGAAGGTTTTTTAAGAAGAGGGGGCTTCGCCCCCTCTTAGACACCCCTGTTAACGCCTCCTGTGGTAGCCCCTTTACCCCCCAATAAAGTGAGGGATTGGGGGCACCAGCCTATGAGGGTGGGTGGGTTGGGAAACTAAACACTTGTCAAATAGGGGTGGAACTGGGGTTACTTATCCTATGGTACTGCCCCTTTTGTCCCTCTGGATGGATGTCCCCGGATAGGGTATAATAGGATGACCTTGAAAGGATATAGCCACTAAATGCGAACGTTTTTCCGCGATATTGTCATAACATTTATAATGGCTGTAGTCATCTTTTTCGCGCTGCAATTCACCGTGCAGAATTTCGTGGTCATCGGCGCCAGCATGCAGCCCAGCTTTTATGAAGGGGAGCGGGTGGTAGCTACCAAGCTGGCTTATAAGCTTCACGAACCGGAAAGGGGCGATGTAATCATCTTTCTTCCCCCCAGAAACATGGAGGACGACCTGATTAAGCGCATCATCGCCCTGCCCGGCGAGATAGTGGAGGTGAGGGATGGGGTGGTCTACATTGATAATCTCCCCCTCGACGAGCCCTATATCAAGCAGACTCCCAACTATAATTATAGCGTGGAAGTAATCCCCGAGAATGAGTACTGGGTTCTGGGTGATAACCGCAATAACAGCAACGATTCCCATACCGGCTGGACGGTGCCCCGGGAGGATATGATCGGCAAGGCATGGCTGATAATCTGGCCGCCGGACCAGTGGAAGGTCGTCCCCGATTACTTCCCGGAGGAAGAAGAGGAAGAATAGCTAATTTATATTTGGGGGTAGGTTGGGTTGACGGAAAAAGCTGAAGAAATCTTTGAAAAAGCCGGGGCGATACTGAAAGGGCACTTCCTGCTCACCTCCGGCCTGCACTCCCCGGTATACTGGGAGAAGTTCAGGGTCTTGCAGTACCCCGGCTACACCGAACAGCTATGCCGCATGATTGCCGGCCATTTCCGCCAGCAGAAAATCGAGGTGGTGGCGGCACCGACCACCGGCGGCATTATCCTCGCCTTTGAGGTGGCAAGGCAGCTGGGGGTGAGGGGCATCTTTGCCGAGAAGGTAGACGATAAGGAAAGGGCTTTCCGGCGCGGCTTTACCATCAAGCCAGCTGAAAAAGTCCTCATCGTGGATGACATCCTCACCACCGGCAAGTCTATCCGCGAGGTTATAGCGGCGGTGGAACAGCTAAAGGGCAAAATCATCGGCATCGGGGTGCTGGTTGACCGCTCCGAGCAGAATATAGATTTCGGTTTTCCCCTGTTCAGCTGCCTGCGGGTGGAAACGGTGGCATACTCACCGGAAGACTGCCCCCTGTGTGCCGCCCGAATTCCCCTGGTTAAGCCCGGCGGGGGTTAGAACTATAGGCTGGTTCGTAGTCTCTGTAGCGTTACTCCACCCCTCCTTTAAAGCATGTTTTTCTTCCCATACCCACCCGCCCAAAATGGCTTCGCCTCTAAAACTTTCTTTCCCCTCCCCCCGGAGGAGAGGAATTAACTTCTCCTTATTCCCCCACCCCCATTTAAATCTTTTCCCGCCCGCCGCCCTTAAGGTAAAAGGGCTTTAGCCCTTTTTATCCCACCCCGCCTTTTTTGGGTGGAAAATTATCCCTCTCTCCCCTTCCTTTAAAAAAGCAACTAACCTGGCAGGGTGTTTAAGAGGGGGTTTCGCCCCTTCTTTTTAAAAAAACTTTCCCCCTCCCTAGTAAGGGAGGGGGATTAAGGGGGTAGGTTGGTAGGCAAATCACTAAGCGTTAAGGCGCAGAAAGCCCCATAAACTCCCATGACTTTAGGGTTATTGACAAAAAAATAATCAGCTTTTATACTTTAGATGCCAGAGCTATCGACCCATTAGGGCGGTAAGCTCTCCTAGTCAAGACTTTTAACAATCTGGGTCGCTTGGATCGGATACGACCGAGACGGCAGGAATTAGCTTTGTCTATTAATGCCTTCTCTGTTGTGTCGGAGAAGGCTTTTTTAGTGCGGTTTGGCTTAAAATGTTAAAACTAGGCTTCATCGGGGCGGGGACGGTGGGCACTGCCCTGGCGGCACGGCTGGCCGGCAGGGGTTATCCCATCGTTGCTGTATCCAGCCTCAGCCGGGCTTCGGCACAAAAGCTGGCGCAGGCAGTCAGCGGCTGCCGTGTCTTGGATAACAGTCAGGCGGTTGCCGATAACGCCGAGCTTATCTTTATTACCACCCCCGATGACGCCATCGCCTCCGTAGTATCAGAAGTTAGCTGGCGTCCCGCCCAAAGCGTCGTCCACTGCAGCGGCGCCGATTCCACTGCTATCCTCCAGCCGGCTAAAGAAGCCGGGGCTGAAGTGGGCGCCTTCCACCCCCTGCAGACCTTCGCCAGCCCCCAGCAGGCTATGGAGAATATACCCGGCTCCACCTTTGCCCTGGAGGCGGAAGAGCCGCTGCTGGGCACTCTTAAAGGTATGGCGGCTGCCCTCGAAGGCAGCTGGGTAGAGCTTAAAGCCACAGACAAGGTGCTCTACCACGCCGCCGCCGTCTTTGCCTGCAACTACATGGTAACCCTGGTCAAGCTGGCAACCGACCTCTGGCAGACCTTTGATGTCCCTCAGGAAAAAGCCACTAAAGCCCTCGTCCCGCTGCTACGCGGGACGCTTCATAATATCGAGACTATCGGCATTCCCCAGTGCCTTACCGGACCAATCGCTCGCGGCGATATCGGCACCATCAACAAACACCTGGACGCTCTGGAAGCTGCCGCCCCCCACCTCCTCTCCACCTACCGTGAGCTTGGCCGTCAGACCATCCCCATCGCCGCAGCCAAGGGCAAAATAGACGAACTTCAGGTCCGTGAGCTGCGGGCGGTGCTGGAATCAGCCGATTGAAATAAATTATTGGAGGTTGTGATGAGAGTAATGCTAAAGAGCAAAATCCACCGGGCCCGCGTCACCCACGCCAATATTGAGTACGAAGGCAGCATCAGCATTGATAAGGAGCTGATGGAAGCGGCTGACATCCTCCCCTTTGAGCAGGTTCATGTGCTGAACATCGACAACGGCGCCCGCTTTGAGACCTATGCCATTGAGGCTGAGGCCGGCAGCGGTGAGATTGGCATCCAGGGTGCTGCCGCCCGCCTGGCAGGGGCGGGTGACAAGGTCATCATCCTCACCTACCGTAATGTTGAGGAAGCGGAAGTCCAGGAGCACCACCCCACCCGCGTCTATGTTGACGAGAATAATGTTATCACCGAGGTCAAATCGGCGGAGGCTCTACCCCTCTGGGAGAAATAGATGCGCACCACCATAAACCAGATAAAAGAGATGAAGGCGAGGGCTGAAAAAATCGTCATGCTCACCGCCTACGACTATTCCACCGCCCGCATTGTTGACGAGGCGGAAATCCCGCTGATTCTGGTCGGCGATAGCCTGGGCATGGTAGTCCTGGGCTATGAATCTACCATACCGGTGACCATGGACGAGATGCTCCACCACACCAAAGCGGTGGTCAGGGGCACCAAACAGGCGATGGTAATCGGCGATATGCCCTTCATGACCTATCATGTCAGCGTTGAAGACGCCCTGCGCAACGCCGCTCGCTTTATTCAGGAGGCGGGCGCCCAGGCGGTCAAGCTCGAGGGTGGGGTAACGGTGGCGGAAAAGGTAAGGCGCATCGTTGACTGCGGCATACCGGTGATGGGTCACATCGGGCTTACCCCCCAGTCCATCCACCAGTTCGGCGGCTTCAAGATGCAGGGCAAGACCCCGGAAGCAGCCGCCAATCTTCTGGAAGACGCCAAGGCTCTGGAGCAGGCCGGGGTATTTGCTATCGTCCTGGAGACCATCCCCGCCAATCTGGCCCGGCTCATTACCGATAAGGTATCTGTCCCCACCATCGGCATCGGCGCCGGCCTGGAGTGCGACGGGCAGGTGCAGGTTATCAACGATATCCTCGGCTCCTTTGCCGACTTTGTCCCCAAGCACGCCAAGCAGTATGTCAAGCTCACCGATATTATTTCAAAAGCGGTCACCCAGTACCGCGACGAGGTCAAATCCGGCAGCTTCCCCGCCGAATAAGCCCCCCAATTTTTTATATCTTTACCCGCCCGCCGCCCTTTAAGGTAGACCCCCTTCAGGGGGTCAAAAGAGGAAAGGTGCTTTGCCCACCGCCCTTTAAGGAAGGAGACAAGAGAAGCTTAATCCCATTGTTTTTAACCTGTGTTTTACTACCCACCCTGACCCACCCTACAGGGGCAGTGCCTTTAAAACTCCCTTGAAAAGGGGGGATAATTTTCTCCCCCGGGGGGAGGGGCAAGAAGATTGTAAAGAGGTGAAACCTTTTTGGGTGGGAGGGTATGGGAAGAATAACAACTGTTAAAAAGTGGGGTGGGGCAGATAATATTATGCAAATCGTTAAAACCGCCGCCGAATTAAGCCAGTTAAGGGGCAAACTGCCTGAGCCAGTTGGTTTTGTCCCCACCTTGGGCTACCTCCACGATGGACACCTGGCTCTGGTCAGGCGGGCAAGGGCTGAAAACACCTCGGTGGCGGTCAGCATCTTCGTTAACCCCACCCAGTTCGGCCCCAACGAGGATTTCAGGCAGTACCCCCGCGACCCAAAGCGCGACCTGGCTCTCCTGGAGGGGGAGGGAACCGACGTGGTCTTCATGCCGCCGGTGGAGGAGATTTACCCCCCGGGTTTTGATAAATGGGTGGAGGTGGGCAGGCTCGGACGCAGGCTGGAGGGGGCGTCCCGCCCCGGTCACTTCCGGGGGGTGGCTACCGTGGTCGCCCGGCTCTTCGAGCTGGTCAAGCCGGACAGGGCTTATTTCGGGCAGAAGGACGCCCAGCAGCTTTTAGTTGTTAAAAAGATGGTGGCTGACCTCGGTATGGGACTGGAGGTAATTGCCGTGCCCACGGTGCGCGAACCCGACGGGCTGGCTATGAGCAGCCGCAACACCTATCTTAATCCGGAGGAAAGAAAGCAGGCGGCGGTTCTTTATCAGGCACTGACCCTGGCGCGGAGGCTTTATAATGATGGGGAAAAAGACGCCGAGGTTATCCGCCGGAAGATGACCGCCCTCATTCAGAAAGAGCCCTTAGCCGCTATTGACTATATCGGCATCGCCGACGCCCAAACCCTGGAAGAGCTTGAAGAGGTAAAACCCCCGGCTCTGGTGTCGATGGCGGTAAAAATCGGCAAGACCAGATTGATAGATAATGTGGTGCTGGGGTAGCTCCCCCTTTACCCCCGGTTAATTATCTGGTCGAGCTTCTCGTCCTCAATCCAGGTGTCCAGCTGCACCCACAGGGGCATGTGGTCTGACATCTGGTAGGTAAACTCCTTGTCGTCCATATCCGGGTATTCCCCCTCGGGGAAGAGCGCCCGCCAGTCGTTGCGGTAGAAATCCAGCACTCCGCCCGCCCCCTTTGAGGTCGCGGTATGGCGGCGGTAGTGCAGTATCTGGTCATAGCGCTTGTTGCGGGCGAGGTTGCTGCCGTGGTCGGTGCCCCGCAGGGCATCGGGGATTTCCAGCCCCCGGCTGGTGATGGCACGGTAAAGCTCGTCATTGATTTCGGGGATGTTGAAATCCCCCATGACGATAAAATCCTTGTCCACCACGTATTTCTCCTTGTGGCGCTTATCAACCCATTCCGCCAGTTTTTCCAGCGGGGGGATGCGGGAAGCGTCGTTTTTACCCCAGCGGATATGGACGGTGAGCATGATAAAATCGAAGTTGCCGGCGCGGAAGGAGGCCATGAACGGGCTGCGCCACCAGACGATGGTCGGCTCGTACTCTTTGGTTACCCGGTTTTTCTTAAGCGGCGGGTTTGCCTCGGCGGCAAGCCCGGTAAAGACAGCTACCCGCTTATCGTAGAGGTAGGCGATGCGCTCCCGGTTGCCGGCGCGGTCGGAGTTGAAGTCGGAAAAGACCGCCCGCCAGTAGGGTCCCAGAATCTCCATCACCCGCTCGAGGTCGGTCAGGTCGTCCCGCACCTCGACGATAGCGATGAGGTCAAACTGGCTTAAGATTTCGGCGATATAATGGATAGCCGCCTCGCTGCGACGCTTGCGCCGCCGCATTCTACCGAACTCGCGGATATTCCAGGTGGCGATGTTCAGTGTCTCGTCGAGTATAGAGGGGCGGATATTGGCATCCTTGATGCGCCCCCGCAGCACCTTAAGGCCCCGGGCAATCTCCGGGCTTATATCACCGTGAAACATGGCTCACCTCCTTTTTATCTGCTGAGATTTGAGTCTAGCCTCCAGCTAGGAGCTTGTCAATACCCCGCCCCGGAGCTTATTCCCGGATAAGAGCCGTAATCCCCAGCATAGCCAGAAAGGCAAGACCGGCGCCAAAGTAAAAAGGAGCGGCGGGGCTGTAAGCCTGCCACAGCCACCCGGCAATCAGGCTGGCCGGCAAAAGGGTGAGCCCTACCACCCCATGATACAAACCGTAGGCGGTGCCCCTCTTCTCCGCAGGGACTAAGTCGGCGACAAAGGCTCGTGCCGCCCCCTCTACCATTCCATAGTAGACCCCGTAGATGGCAAAGAGCAGCCAGACCTGCCATAACTCCGATGCCAGGGCAAACCCCAGATATACCAGGGCATAGATAAACCAGCCCAGGGTGATAACCCACCTTCTCCCCAGCCGGTCGGAAAGTATCCCCGCCGGTATAGAGGTAACCGCATAGGCGATGTTAAACACGACCAGCATCAACACCACATAGAGAACCGGTGAGCCCAGGTCCTGCGCCCTTAAGATGACGAAGAAATCGCTGGAATTGCCCAGGGTAAACACCGCCATAACAGCCAGAAACAGCTTGAAACGGGTATCGAAGCCGCCTATACTCCTGAGGCCCACCTGAGAGCTGGCATTCCCTGCTGAAGACCGCCTCTCCCGGACAAAGAATAGCAGCACCAGTACCGCCAGCACGGCCGGCACCACGCCAATCAGTATCAGCCACTGGTAGGTCTTGAGGCTGAGCACCAGCTCCCCGCCCTGTACCTGATAGATAATTACGGCGGCTATGGCTAAGCCGAGGAAAGCGCCCGTGGTATCCATAGCCCGGTGCAGGCCAAATCCCCTCCCCCTTTCCCCGGCCGAAACCGAATCAGCCACCAGGGCATCGCGGGGGGAGGTGCGGATGCCCTTCCCCACCCTGTCGCCGAATCTTACCGCCAGCACCGCTCCCCAGCTTGATGCCAGGTACATAAAGGGCTTGGCTATAGTAGAAATGCTGTAACCCAGTACCGCCAGCGGTTTGCGTTTCCCCATCCGGTCGCTGAGCCAGCCGCTGAATATCCTGAAGACGGCATCGATGCTCTCAGAAAGCCCGCCGACGAGACCTATGATGGGAGTTCCTATACTCAGCACGTTGAATAGAAAGAGAGGGACGAGGGTAAAAATCATCTCGCTGGAGACATCGGTCAGCAAGCTAACCATACCCAGGAAGAAGACGTTGGGGTTAAGCCCAAAGACTTTGCGCTTCATAGCTAACCAGTATATCATATCGGGTGAAGTTGCTTGACACTAATACGCCTAATAGCTACAATGAAATTCGTGCCGAGGTAGCTCAGTCGGTAGAGCAGCGGACTGAAAATCCGCGTGTCCCCAGTTCAAATCTGGGCCTCGGCACCATAATTATAGAGGTGAAGTGGGTGTTTGAGCGGAAGTGGCTCAGCGGTAGAGCATCTCCTTGCCAAGGAGAGGGTCGCGAGTTCGAATCTCGTCTTCCGCTCCAGTGAAATCTTATGCCGAAGTGGCGGAATGGGTAGACGCGACAGTCTCAAAAACTGTTGGGGGGCGACCCCCGTGTCGGTTCGAGTCCGACCTTCGGCACCATTTCCGGTTGCCGAGTGGTGTAGTGGTAGCACAGGGGACTTTGAATCCCCTAGCCCAGGTCCGAATCCTGGCTCGGCAGCCAGTTTTATCCCGGAGCCTTTATTATGAGCATTAAAGATAATATCCGCGAGCTGTTAGACGAGCTGCCTCCCGGCGTGGAGCTGGTGGCCGCCGCCAAGAAGAGGACGCCCGATGAAGTATTACAGGCTATAGAAGCCGGCGTAAAGGTCATCGGGGAAAACTATGTCCAGGAAGCCGAAACAGCCGCCGCCGCCGTTGGCGGTAAAGCCGCCTGTCACATGATTGGGCGCCTGCAGAAAAACAAGGTAAAAAAAGCGGTAGCCCTCTTCGATATGATAGAGACCGTCGATTCCGTTGAGCTGGCTCAGGAAATTGAAAAGCGCTGCGCTCAAATGGGCAAGGTGATGCCGGTGCTGGTCGAGGTCAACAGCGGCCGGGAGGAGCAGAAGGCGGGGGTGCTGCCGGATAACGCCGAAGCGCTGATAAGGGAGATTTCCCGCCTGCCCAATATACGGGTGATGGGGCTGATGACCATGGGGCCCCGCTTCGGCAACCCGGAAGATTCCCGGCCCTACTTCGTCATTACCCGCCGGCTCTTTGACCACATCAAAATCCTCAAGATAGCCGATGTGGAGATGAAATACCTCTCCATGGGCATGACCAACTCCTACCGCGTTGCCCTTGAGGAAGGGGCTAACCTGGTCAGGATAGGCACCCGCATATTCGGCGAGAGATAACCACTTGACTAGTCAGGCGTTAGACCTTAATCTATAATTATACAGATGGTTGAAGAAGAGGAAAGAGAAAGGCTGGCCCGCGAAGAGCTGGTCAGGGAGAGGGTAGATGGGGAGGGGAACCGGTGGCGCAAGGTCTACTTTGGCGGCGGCGCCCATTTCCGCAACTGGCTGGAGCAGTGCCGGGAGCTGGGCGAGGTTGAGGTGGAGGAGGTGGACTCCAAGGGCTTTAAGTGCTTTGAGGAGGGCGGCGAAAAGCTCTATCGAATCTGGATGAAAGAGGAGCCGCCCGAATAAAAACGGCACAGGCGCTGGCGAGCTAAGGAGGTAACAAAAAGGTGCATTGAATTAGGATAAATGCTAAAATAAGCCGTAATCAAGAATCAGGAGGATAATTTTAACAAATGGCTTTTAAGATTACTGAGGAGTGTATTAGCTGCGGAGCTTGTGAGCCCGAATGTCCCAATGAGGCTATTTCCGAAGGGGAAGAAATCTATACAATTGACCCTGATAAATGCACCGAGTGCGTGGGCGCTCACGAGTCCTCGCGTTGTGTCGAGGTCTGCCCGGTGGATGCCTGCGTGCCTGATGATGCTCATAAGGAGAGTAAAGAGCAACTGCTGGAGAAGTGGAAAAAGCTACACCCCGGCGAGACCCCGGCGTCCAGCTAGAACCGCCGGTTTGGCTTTAGTTTAACCCTTAAACGCGTTAGAGCGGATACAGGTCTTATTCTTTCTGTGCCTTCCCCGATAGCTCAATGGTAGAGCGGGCGGCTGTTAACCGCTAGGTTGTTGGTTCGAGTCCAGCTCGGGGAGCCAGTTATTCTTTTATTTCCCCACCCCTATTTATATCTATTCCCGCCCGCCGCCCTTTAAGGTAAAGAGGGGTTACACCCCTCTTAAACACCCCGTTTTTACTCCCCCTTGTCCCGTATAGAATCATTTTGTTATGGAGAAGTCTTTATAGATTACCTCGCCGCTTTTAATGGTTACTGTCTCTGATTGAGAATGGTGTGAATTAGAATACCATATGTTCTCTAAATATATTTTACAAGTGCCTGGAGGAACGCCTTCCAGGGAATATGTTCCGTCCTCGGCGACAGTACAACTTCTACTAAGGTAAAGACCAGCTACGTAATAACTATAGGATACTGTGACAGGTTTATCTCTTATCATATCAGGTTCTATTCCGTTTACGTGTCCTGACATTGACCCCCCGGGAACAAGAAAAATATCAATTGAAGTATTTTTAGACGTTTGAACATTGACATTTATGGGGCTGTCGCAAAATAGTGAATAATCGGTGGTGCGTGCCCATATAATATAATCACCTGCGGGAAGATTATCTATTAAATAATCTCCTTGGGCTTCGATTACCAGGCATGGTGGCATGGGGTCACCGTGAGTAATGTATATACCCCGTGGCGGCTTGCAGGATATTCTGGCTTCAGAACTGACGATAGTGCCATCCGACTGGTAAATATTACCGGATATCGAGCCTAGTTGGGTGCTGTGGAACCACCCGGTAAGCAGGGGAGCGGAGATAGCCAGAAACAGGATTATGAGAGCAGCTATCCAGACTGATTTTGGCGTTCGTGAAGGCCTGCCCCAGATACCGACTGCTATAAATAAGATTAATATCAACATTAAACCAATATAAATGGATATTAGGGTATACGCGGCAGTATTAAACGTGGAAGAATTAAAAATATAGGAAAAAGCTCCCCTAGTCAATAGCCTATAAACGGCAATAATCAAATGTCCAGCGATGTCTATAAGTAGTAGCACCGCACATACAAAATTCTTTCTATAAGCCCCGATAGTCAGCCCGATTGTGAGCAGAAGTAGTGTAAGCGCCGATGCAAAGAACACGATATTTGAAGACCCTGGCAGAAAGCTGAACATGATGCTTAGCTTACCCCAGGCTTGCCATATTAGCCACGGCGGTGTAAGCATATACGGGAATAGAACTATACTCAGGGGAATGCTGAAAAAATGAACTATCGCCCAGGCTATGCCGGCTCTCCCCACGGTACGCCTGTTAAAAGTTGCTTCCTCTGACTGCATCTGCCGCTGCCTTATCCGTGGTTAATGGTATTGCGCTTGTATGCGTGGCCCTATCTTAATGATGAGGTCACTAAAAATCAATAGGCCGTTTGAGCCCCGTCTATACCCGTGCTATAATTCCCCCGTAGGAATAGCGTTATGTGGGACAGATTAGAGCAGATAGAAAAGCACTACCAAGAGCTTGAACGGCAGATAGCCACGCCGGAGGTTTCCACCGACCCGGAAAAGCTGCAGGCGCTGGCTCAGGAAAAGGCGGGCATTGAAGACCTGGTGACCAAATATCGGGCTTACCGGGCAACCGCTAAAGAGCTGGAAGACACCAGGGCGATGCTGGGCGGCGCCATGGAAGAAGGTATGAGCGCTATGGTCAAGCAGGAGATAGATAAGCTGGAGGCAAAGCTTGAAAGCCAGCTTGGCGAGCTGAAAACCGCTCTCACCCCCAAAGACGCCAGCGACGATAAAGACATCATCATGGAAATCAGGGCGGGGACGGGCGGCGATGAGGCCGGGCTGTTTGCCGCCGACCTCTTCCGCATGTACTCACGCTACGCCCAGGATAAGGGCTGGGTGGTGGATATCATCGACAGCAACGAAAGCGGCATCGGCGGCTTTAAGGAGATAATCTTTGAGGTAAAGGGCAAAGGCGCCTTCAGCCGCCTCAAGTATGAGATGGGGGTGCACAGGGTGCAGCGGGTGCCGGTTACCGAATCTTCGGGGCGCATTCACACCTCGACGGCTACCGTGGCTGTCCTCCCCGAAGCCGACGAGGTAGAGATAAACGTCAACCCCGAAGACCTTAGAATCGATATCTTCCACAGTGGTGGGGCGGGGGGGCAAAATGTAAACAAGGTGGCCACCGCCGTCCGCATTACCCACCTCCCCACCGGTCTGGTCAGCGTCTGCCAGGACGAGCGCTCCCAGCTCCGCAACCGCAAGAAGGCGATGGCGGTACTCCGCGCCCGCCTGCTGGATATAGAGCGGAGCAAGCAGGAGGAGGATATAAGCCAGCAGCGCCGTTCTCAGGTGGGCAGCGGCAAGCGCGCCGAAAAGATAAGGACCTATAATTTCCCCCAGGACCGCATCTCCGACCACCGCCTCGGCCAGACATTTCGTAACCTGCCCCGCATACTGGATGGCGACCTGGATAAGCTCATTGAAACCCTGGCCACCAGCGAGCAGGCAAAACAGCTTGAGGAGCAGCTGGCTTGAAAGTAAAGCAGGCTCTCCGTAAAGCCCGGGACATCCTCGTTGAGAACAATATTGCCGATGCCTCTTTAGAAGGCGAATTGCTGCTGCGGCATTCCCTCAATATAGATAGGGTCCAGCTGTATATCGATTTGGGGAAAGAGCTGACTTCCCATCAGGAAGGGATTTTCTTTAATCTGCTGGAGCGCCGCTTAAACGGCGAGCCGGCAGCCTATATCACCGGCAACCGCGAGTTCTACGGGCTTGACTTTGAGGTTAACCCCGCCGTCCTCATCCCCCGCCCGGAGAGCGAGCTGCTGGTGGAAACCGTACTCAGCTTGGCTCAAAACTACTCCTTAGCTGCTATCGCTGACATTGGCACTGGCAGCGGGGCAATTGCCGTCAGCCTGGCGGTTAATCTGCCGCGGACGCTGATTTACGCCACCGATATCTCCGCCGCCGCTCTGGAAACGGCTTCGGCAAACTGCCGTAAACACGGCGTTTCTGGTAGAGTCCGCCTGCTGAAGGGCAACCTGCTTGAGCCTCTGCCGGAGCCGGTTGACCTGATAGTGGCTAACCTGCCCTATGTTAGCCAATCGGAGTTAAACCCGGAATCTGAGCCGCCGCTGGCGCTTGACGGCGGCGCTGACGGAACGGAAAGGATAGCCCAGCTGTGCTGTCAGGCAGGCGGCAAGCTAAGAGCCGGCGGCTGGCTGCTTCTGGAAATAGGGCAGGGGCAGAGAAAAGCGGTGACAGCCATTTTACATAACATATTCCCCGGGGGTACGATAGAGGTCTTCCCCGACCTGGCCGGCATCGACCGGGCGGTACTGTTAAACCTCTCCGCCAGCCCGGCTCAACTTGACAGGCAACCGCTACACTGTTAAATTAGTTACTTGGGTTCTCCCCTAGGTTTTAAACATTAAACGGAGGAATTAGGCATTATGAACATGATTGTCTGCATCAAGCAGGTTATTGACCCCGAGGCACCCCCCGCAAGTTTCAAGATTGACCCATCCAGCAACAAGGTGGTGCCGCCGGCGGGAGTCTCGCCGGTGGTCGACCCCTATGCCGAATACGCCGTGGAGGCGGCGCTCAAGATGAAGGATGCCTCAGGGGGCAAAGTCACCGCCATAAGTCTGGGCTCAAACCAGCTCAGGGACATCGTCAAGAAACCGCTGGCGATGGGGGCTGACGAGCTTATTTTACTGGAGGACGAGGCTTTCGACGAGAGCGATAGCTGGTCAACCGCCTACGCCCTGGCGATGGCCATCAAGAAGATAGGCGAATACGATATCATCTTCTGCGGCCGAGAGGCTTCGGACTGGAACGCCGGTCAGGTAGGCTCCGGTCTGGCCGAGATACTGGGGCTGCCCAGCGTCACCCTGGCTAAGAAGATAGACATCGCCGGTGACAAGGCAAAGGTGGAGCGGAGCACCGATGAGGGCTACGAGGTGGT